>Ga0209640_10006510_pt1 | contig 10228 bp, 7 predicted proteins | sample RifCSP10_1_FD_184018 | JGI IMG/M metagenome (GOLD analysis project Ga0209640, IMG submission 184018) | Soil microbial communities from Rifle, Colorado - Rifle CSP2_sed 10_1 (SPAdes) (version 2) | ecosystem: Environmental > Terrestrial > Deep subsurface > Rock core/Sediment | place: Rifle... | reverse complement strand
CAGACTACCAGTCAGGGCAGCGCCCATGACGAATGCCGCGGCCATCCGTCCCAGTGCCCCCAAGTCCCGTCGACCGAGAGCGGCCGCAGCCAGCGCGACGTACGGCGGCAGCAAAACCCACGACATGTGAATCTGGGCGAGGAAGAGCAGGGCCGCGCCCATCATGAGCCACGCGAGAACGCCCGGCAACAACCCGAGTCGAAACATCGGTGCGGCTTCGAAGAAACCGACGAAAAAGACGATCGCGCCCGGAAGGATGTACGAGGTGTTGACGATGTGGGTGGAGAAGTTCAGCGTCCAGGGCAGCGTGAGCAGCGCGCCCCAGACGAGCCACGCCGGGACCTCCGGCACCCGCCGCCGGATGTACCACGCCAGCAGGCCGAGCGTTCCGAAGGACAGCAGGTTGAGCAGGATGAACGGCGCTTCCGGGATCGGCCAGATTTCGAGCGGCCACCGCACGAACATCGCCTGCAGCGCGCCGGGCAGCTGACCGTTCGTCCAGACGATGTCGGCGCCGAAGAACGGCCAGTCGCCTCGCGCGAAGGAACGGAGGCCAATGATGTAGACCTGGCGCTCGTCCTCGGTCCAGAACGTGGAGGTGAGGCCGTACGCCAGCCGGAAGCAGAATATGAGTGTCAGGGCGCCAAGCCAGAGGATCCGTGCGCGACGAGGCACAGAAGATGATAAAACCTACTGGCAGGAGCGCGTCATGATGCATGTCGATCGTCGGGCGTTTCTCGGTTTCAGCACGCTGGCCACGGCTGGCCTCTTCTCGGAAGGGTTCCTGGCGCCACTCCTGGCGCAGGACACACGCGGACTTGCCCTGACCCCGGCTGTGCAGACGACCGCCGGCCGGGTCCGAGGAGTCGTGCGTTTGGGCGTCAACCAGTTCTGGGGTGTTCCCTACGGGGCGTCCACGGAGGGTCGCAACAGATTCATGCCTCCGGCCGCGCACGCGCCGTGGACGGGTGTGCGCGACGCGTTCAAGGTCGGCAATCGCTCGCCTCAGGATCCCGACGGTCCGATCTCCGAGGTGTTCGCGCTCGATCGGCAGGAGCCGATGGGGGAGGACTGCCTCAACCTCAACGTCTTTACGCCCGCGCTGGGCACAGGCAGCAGGCCCGTAATGGTGTGGCTGCACGGCGGCGGGTTCTCAGGCGGTTCAGGCAACTGGCTTCTCTACGAAGGCACGAACCTCGCGCGCAAAGAGGACGTCGTCGTCGTCTCCGTCACACACCGTCTCAACCTGTTCGGCTTCCTGCATCTGGCGGATGTTGGTGCCGGTGAGAAGTGGGCTCGTTCGAGCAATGTCGGCATGCTGGATGTCGTGGCTGCGCTCGGCTGGGTCAAGGACAACATCGCCGCGTTTGGCGGCAACCCCGGGAACGTGACGGTGTTCGGGCAGTCGGGCGGCGGCAGCAAAGTCACGACACTGATGGCGATGCCCGCCGCCAAGGGACTCTTCCATCGGGCGATTGCGATGAGTGGCGCGCAGGTACGCGGCGCCACACGGGAGAACGCGACACGGGCCGCCGAGCAGTACCTGGCGACGCTCGGTCTGACATCGAATCAGCTGGATCGCCTGCAGCAGATGCCGTGGCGACTGGTGCTGGAGGCCTACTTCAGCGAGCCGCGCATTCAGGGGCTGGCCGGCGGGCCGGTTGTCGATGGCCGGTCGCTCCCTCGGGATCAATGGTCGCCAGATGCACCTGCGGTCTCAGCCGACGTGCCGCTCATGATGGGTTCCACCGAGACCGAGGACGCCTGGAGCGATCCACCACCCCCGCTGCAGATGTTGGAGGAGGAGATGCTCATGCGCGTCCGGCGCATCGCGCGCGGTGACGAGGCGAAGGCGAAGGACCTCGTGGCGCTGTACAGGAAGACCCACCCTGGGATCACGAACACCGACGTCTGGCTGGTCATGAACGCCGACAGCACGCGGCGGGCCAACGCACAACTGCTCAGCGAACTGAAGACCGCACAGGGCGCGGCGCCAGCCTATTTGTATTTCTTCAACTGGCGATCACCGGTGCACAAGGGTCAGATGAAGGCGTACCACACGCTCGACATTCCGTTCGCGCTGTACAACATCGATCAGGCCGCGTCGATGACGGGTGCGAAGCAGGACCGCTATGCGCTCGCGCACCAGATGAGCGCCGCCTTCGCCGCCTTTGCGCGGAGCGGTAGGCCGACCCACACCGACCTGCCCGCATGGCCAGCCTTCAACGCGAAGACGTATCCGACCATGGTGTTCGGGAACGAGTGCACGGTTGCCGACGATCCGAATCGCGAGGAGCGGCTGGCACTCAAAGCAATTCGTGACGGGGGTAGCACGACGACCGAATAACGACTGGTTGTTGCGAACGCCTCTGTGGTTGCCTATCGACGCTCGGCTGCGACCGGCGGGACGATCATGATGATCGTGGGGAAGCGCGCCGGCTGCCCGCCGAGTGTGGGGTTCGGGTAGCCCTGCGATCCTCCCCACGTCCAGTCCTTCACCGTCACGCCCGGGGGAAAGGCCATCGTCTCTTCCCGAAAGCGGCCGACCTCGAACATGTGGGTGGGAGGTTCTCGAAACACGAGCGACCCACGCTCGTCGAGTTGCGTGCGGTAGTAGCCAACGATATCCGTGAAGGACGCGGTAGCGCCAAAGACGTAGTAGCGCTGGCCGCGGCCCGCATCATAGGAGGCGAGAAACTGCGCCGTCGGGTAGAGGGGAACGACCAACGTCACGGCCGTCGGTGCGGCTTCCCGAGCTGGCGCGGCTTGGGCCGGCGGCTGCCGCGCTTCCTGGACTGGCGCAGTCTGGGTCGAGGGCGTCGCGCCGGGCGTCGCAACGGGCGGAGTTCGCGGCTCACCCGGTCGCGGGAACGGCTGCGGAGTCTGCCCGACGACAACGGACGCCGCCCAGAGGCTCAGCACGATCGTCGCCAGAAGTCGATGCACTATGGCATTATAGAGACGAAAGACAGAGTAATGCAGAATTCAAAATGCAGAACGCAGTAAGACTCCTAGCTTAGCTACTTTCCTTGCCCACGTCCTCCGCAAGGAAGCGGAGAATGACGTAGTCGTTCTCCTGGAGGAGCTGGTCCTTGCGTCGATCTCCACGGTAAGCGACTGGCCCTGCGGACGCCGTCCGCAATTTGCGCGTCGTTGTGCGGACGGTTCCATGCTCACGAGACGAGGTAGTCCGGCAGCACGAGGTCGTCGCGCGGCGAGCCGGCGATCGATCGGTCCGCCACGAAGGGGATAGAAGGAGCGTGTTCAGAATCCATTCCTCTTCAGGTGACTCAGGGGGGATCGGGGCAAGCTTCGCTCGGCAAACTCGAGCGCCTTCCCGGGTCCCGTGAGGGCGAAGCGTTGACGTACCTGTTCACGCGCGCCAGCCAGGACTTGCTTGACATGTTCGCCTGGTCGAACGTGCTCCTCGCCTTCGACTTCGACGGCACGCTTGCCCCGCTGGTCGATGCGCCGGCGCGGGCCACCATGCGGGCTTCCACGAGAAGATTGCTCAGACGTGCAAGCAAGCTGTATCCCTGCGTGGTGATCTCAGGCCGCGCACACGGCGATGTACTTGGCCGGCTCCGAGGCGTCGAGGTCTGTCGAGTCGTGGGCAATCATGGGGCCGAACCATCGCCAGAGGCCGAGGCCATGCGGTGTCGAGTCCAGCAGTGGTTGCCTGTCTTGAAGAGGCGCCTGTCCCAACGCCAAGGTGTGATCGTTGAGGACAAGGGATTCTCGGTCGCGGTCCATTATCGGCAGGCGCGGGAGAGGAACGCCGCGCGCCGATCGATTCTGACGGTGGCGCAATCGCTCATCGACGTGCGGATCATTGGCGGCAAGCTCGCTGTCAACTTGCTGGTGCCGGACGCCCCGCACAAGGGCCTGGCCTTGGAACGCGAACGCGAACAGTTCGCGTGCGATACCGTCATCTATGTCGGAGATGACGAGACCGACGAGGATGTCTTCCAGCTCGATCGCCCGGGGAGGTTGCTCTCGATCCGAGTGGGACGGAAGCGATCGTCGGGGGCCCCGTACTACATCCGCAATCAAGCAGAGATCGACAGACTGCTTGCGACGCTTGTGGCGCTGCGTGGAGGCCGCCGATGAGGGAGGTGCAGACGGGTTCGATCGTGGTGGCGACAGTGGACCTGGACCTCGCACAGGTTCCAGCCTCGGGGCGCCAACACGAGCTACCGCGGGGCGACGGCAACTGTAGATGAGAACAGGCATCACGTGGAGCCCAATACTCCGTATCGACCTCGGGTATCTCGCGAAACGCGGTTGCTGCTCACCGCGGGAGTGCTGGCCGTCGCCGCACTGTGGCTCTTGGCTCGCATCAAGTTCCCGGAGCGTCCCGTCACCCCCAATCCAGTCCCCTCGGTCCTCAGTCAGCTAGCCAGTGGTCCAAAGTACGACGACCTCGCTGGAGAGATCGCCCAACTCCAGACGCGTGTTCAGCCTTCGCTCCTCGCGCTCAACGTTCCGTCGGCTACCCCTGGCTCTCTGCAGATCTCACACTGGACGGCTGCAATCAGACTTCGCGATGACCTTGCCGTGACGTTGGTCCCGCCTGGGTCGAACCGAGAGGGGTGGAACGATGCGACCATCCTCGCCTACGATGCGGCTTCTGGCCTAGCGGTCGCGCGAGTACCTCCGGTACCCACATCTCCTCCGGTGCCGTGGACGCCACGCCAACCGCAGCACTCACGCTACCTCGTTGCCAGTGACGTCTCACCAGATGGCGTGTCGCTGCGCCCAGTATTTGTGGGCTCGCTCGACCCGATCGACAGCCCGTTGTGGTCCGAACCGCTCTGGGCCGTGCCGGGGCGCACCGATCTGGCACCTGGATCGTTCCTCTTCACCAGTAGCGCGGAATTCGCAGGTCTGGTGATCGCCCACGGTGGGGGGCTAGCGATCGTGCCGGGTGGGACGGTTCTGGCGGAAGCGGATCGTTTGCGGGCCATGCCGCCAGGCCCCGCAGGGACGATTGGCATTGAGGTGCAGGACCTGACACGACCTGTCGCGTCAGTGACCGGCGCTCCCGTGGGTGTGGTCGTCACTTGGGTTGACGCGGATGGCGCCGGCAGGGGGCAATTGATGGTTGGCGACGTCATCGAGGCGGTCGACGGGCGGGCACTCGCGACTCGCGAACATTGGGACGTGCGCGTGGCTCGTCTCTCAGCGGGCGAGACACTCGCGCTTCACGTGCGCCGCCGCGGCGAACTCCGCGAGGTGGCGTTGGTGGCGAACGCCCCCGCGGTGCAGCCCGCCGGTCGGTCGCTTGGTCTCACCCTGCGTCGCCGGACGGGGATCGGTGCTGAAGTGATCCGAGTCGAGCGGGGTTCCGCAGCGGATCGGGCCGGACTGACCGTCGGAGACGTGATCACGCTCGTCGCCGACGTCTCAGCACCGACACCAGCGCAGGTCACGCGGTCCTTCACTTCCGTTCCTGAGGGTCAGCGCGTCATGATTGCCGTCACGCGAGGCGACGCTCACCATGTGACGACCCTGGAACGATGACCTCCCTTCCAGGCGGGGATCGGTTCGGCCTTCTTGATCCGTCTCTCGATGATGCCCGAGACGAAGGGCGTGGGCGACCGTTGGACCCTGATAGACGCGAGTCGCGGCGCTGGCGCCGGTTGCTCGACTGGTCGGCGACGTCGGCTCCGGTGGCCCTCCTCCTCGTGGTGGGAATCGCGTTCGGCCCTCGTGGCATCAACCTGTTGTCTGTAGATGCCCTGTCGTTGCTCGATCCCGTGGTTCCCGTCGCGCTCGCGGCGTTGGGGGTGCTCGTCGGGTTGGGCGTGGGCGACCGGCGAACGGACGACCGGCGCGTGTTCGGGGCCGCGTGTCTCGTTGCCGCAGTGACCATGCTCGTGGTTTCGGCCGGCTTCGCAGTGGCCACGCTCGCCGCGATGTCATCGATCGCCCGGCCGTTCTGGACCCTGATCCTGACCGGCGGCATCTGCGCGGCTACATCGCTCACGCTGCCGGCCGGCAATCCTCTGGAGCCCCGGACGGCCGCCAGCCGCGTCATCGAGCTCGGCGTCTTGCTTCCGATCGTGGCGGGTGGGCTCATGCTGGCGTGGCTCCGCGCGGGTTCCTCCGCGGGAGCCGCTCTCCTCGTGGCGCAAGCGTGCGGCGTCACCCTTGCTCTGGCCGCAGCCGGATGGTTGCTCTTAACGCGGGCCTCCTCCGAAACCGAAGAACGCGTGTTTGCGGTGTCGGCACTGCTCCTCGTCGGCGGTGTCGCGGACGCCCTGTCCCTGTCCGCGCTGTTCGGTGGACTGGTCGCCGGTGTGTTCTGGCGGTATGCAGGACGACACCCGCGCGACACGATCAGCCGGGATGTGCTTTTTGTGCAGCACCCTCTCTTGGTGCTCGTGCTGCTGGTGGCCGGGGCCCGTGCGGATCTCTCGCCTGCGTCACTCGGACTTGGGGTGGTCTACCTGGCGCTGCGTGTCGTGGGCCAGCTGGCCGGCGGCATCGTGGCTCGGCGTGCCGCCGGTGTGAACGTGCCTCGCGATCTGGGGCTCTACCTCCTCCCGCCGGGCGTCTTCGGCGTGGCGTTCGCGCTGAACGCGGCAAGCGTCGTCGGCGCGGACGCTGCAGTCCTGCTCGCGGCCGTGGTGGTTGGCACGATCGGGTCCGAGTTCGTCGCGCTCCTCCTGCCACTTCGGAGGGTGGGCGAGTGAGGCGCCTGCTGGCGCTCGCGTTGGCTGTGGGCGCGATGGCCTGGGTGCGCGAACTCGGTATCCAGGCGACGGCTGGTTCGGCCGCCACCGCGCTGGCACTCGGGTTCGCGCTGATGGGCGCATCGGTCACCGGTGACGCGTTGCGACGATTCCATCTTCCACGCCTGACGGGGTATCTCCTCTTCGGCGTGATCGTCGGGCCGTATCTTGGCAACTTGATCACGCAATCGATGGCCGCTCAGCTTCAGGTGGTCACGGGTATCGCCACGACGCTGATCGCGCTCATCGCCGGCCTGACGTTGAGCGTGGAACGCCTTGGGTCCCGATTGGCGGCGATCGCACGCATGACCGCGGTGACGCTGGCCGTGGCCATGGTCGGTGTGTCCGCGGTCGCGTGGATGGCATGGCCGTGGCTGCCCATCGCGCCGGATGCCGTCGGCGTTCAGCGGCTCGTCATACTGGCCCTGCTGGTCGTGATGGTCGTCTCGTTCTCGCCGACGATGACGGCGGCGGTGGTCGCGGACTCGGGAGCACGCGGGCGGCTGAGCGACACGGTGCTGGCGATTGTCGTGCTGGCCGATCTCGTGATCCTGGTGCTGTTCTCCCTGTCGATGCAGCTGGCGCGCGTCGTGTTCGACACCGGCGAAGGCCAGGGCGCGGAGGTGCTGGCGCGACTCGCATGGGAGATCGGAGGGGCCGTCGCCTTGGGTGTCCTCATCGGCGTCTTGTTTGCGCTCTATTTGCGCTACATTGGCCGGGAGATCACGCTGGTCCTGCTGGCCGTGTGCGCCGTGCTGAGTCAGGTCGGCACGACGCAGCAACTCCAGCCGCTGCTGGCCGCCCTCGCCGCGGGCGTGGTCATTGAAAACCTGGCGGTCGCGCAGGGCGACACGCTGCGCGCCGCCGTCCGCCGTGGCGCGCCGCCGGTGCTGGTGGTCTTCTTCGTCGCGGTTGGCGCGTCCCTTCGGCTGGACGCGCTGGCCGCGATCGGGCTCAGCGCCGTCGCGTTGTCCGCGGTCCGACTCGGATTCATCAGGCTTGGCGTGGGGGCAGGCGTCACGCTGTCCGGGCTTCCCGAGCCGATCGGGACGAACGCGTGGACGGGCTTGGTGTCTCAGGCCGGGATCACCCTGGGGTTTGCGTCCATCGTCGCCACCGAGTTCCCGGGGTGGGGCAACCAGCTGCAACTGCTGCTGGTGGCATCGATCGCGATTCATGAGCTCGTGGGACCGATTCTGTTTCGCCGCGGGTTGGCTCAGGCTGGCGAACTCGGTGCACACGCGCCCCGTCCCCTCATGGTCGTGTCCAACCGCGAACCGTACCTCCACAGCCAGGATGAGGACGGCCGCATGATGGTGAAGGCCACGACGGGTGGTGTCGCCGTGGCGCTGGACGCCCTCATGCGCGAACGAGGGGGCGTGTGGATCGCGCATGGGGCTGGCCCGGCGGACCGGCTGGTCGTCGATGCGACCGACAAGGTGCCAGTCCCCCCCGAGAGTCCATCGTACGTGCTTCGGCGTCTGTGGCTCGAGGAGCCCACCTTCTCCGCCTACTACGGGGGCTTTGCGAACGAGGGCCTGTGGCCCCTGTGCCACGTGGTCGACGTCCGTCCGAAGTTTCGACGTGAAGATTGGGCGGCCTATCAGGATGTCAACGCGCGATTCGCCGCCGCGATTCACGCGGAGCTCGGATCGTCCGACGCGCCGGTATTCATCCAGGACTACCACCTGGCCCTCGTAGCACCAGCGTTGCGGGCCCTGCGGCCCGACGTCCGTACGGCGCTCTTCTGGCACATCCCCTGGCCCCATCCGGATCGCCTCCGCATCTGTCCGTGGCGGCGCGAGCTTGTCGCGGGGCTGCTGGCCAACGATCTGATCGCCTTTCAACTGGAACGCGACCGCCGAAACTTTCTGATGGCCGCTGAAGAAGAACTGCACGCCGAGGTGGAGCTCGAGTCGTCCCGCGTCCGATTCGGAGGGCGCTCCAGCACAGTGGTATCGGTGCCGATCGGTGTCGATTACGACCGCATTCAGAGCTTTGCCGCGGACCCAACGCTGCCACAGGAACAGCAGCGCCTGCGGGAGTTGCTCGGCCTTCAGGCTGACATCATCGGGCTCGGCGTCGATCGTCTCGACTACACCAAGGGCATCCCGGAGCGCCTCGACGCGCTCGATGCGCTCATGGCGCATCGGCCGGATCTGCGTGGGAGGTTGACATTCGTGCAGATTGGCGTGCCGTCGCGGTCGGATCTCCAGAGCTATGCGGCGATTGAAGCGGAGATCAGACAGCGGGTCGCCGCGATCAACGCGCGTTACGCAGTTCCGGGTGGCGCACCCGTGGTCTCGTACTACACCACACCGCTCGGTGCATTTAGCCTCGTCGCGCTCTACCGTCTCGCCCACTTCTGCATTGTCAGTTCTCTGCACGACGGGATGAACCTCGTGGCCAAGGAGTTCGTCGCGGCCCGTGACGATGAGCGCGGCGTACTCGTGCTCAGCGCTCTGGCAGGCGCCGCGCAGGAACTCGAGGACGCGGTGATCATCAATCCGTACGACATCGATGCGTTCGCAACCGCCCTCGCCAGTGCAATAGACATGACGAACGAGGAGCAGAGGACGCGTATGCAGGCCATGCGGAAGGTGGTCGCTGGACGGAACGTGTTCAACTGGGCATCCGACATCCTGGATGGTCTCGAGAGTCTCTGGACCAAGCCGTTGATCTATAAGGTCCGGGGCTGGGAGGAAACGTCGGTCTGAGGTAGCAGCAGGAGCGAGGCGTCCGCGTGTTCACCGTGGAGCCGCCCGGCGAGGTCTCCATCGCACTGACCGACCAAGCACTCGGGATGCGGTGTGATGTTTTGGTGCCGGGTGCCGAACCCGCACCGGACGGGCAGATGTAAGATGCCGTCATGCTCGAGCAGGTTGATGTCGGTCCGCGGTCGCTCAACGCCTACCGCGGAGTGGTGCCGGACACCATCCTTGATGATCTCGTGCGATACGCGTCGAACCTCCGTGGTGCGCGGGTGCTGCACGTCAATGCCACGCCGTACGGCGGCGGCGTGTCTGAGCTGCTGCGGTCGAGTGTGCCCATCCTGAACGACCTGGGCCTCATCGCGCACTGGAAGATCATTCGGGGCGACGATCGTTTCTTCCAGGTGACCAAGAAGATCCACAACGGTCTACAAGGGGCCACTGACGACCTCACGGAGCCGGAGCGCGAGGCGTACCTCGGAACCTCGCGCCGAAATGCGGAATTGCTTGCGGAGGAGTACGACTTCGTGTTCCTCCACGACCCACAGCCGGCAGGAATCTTGTCCCTCCGCGGGAAGGGCGGCGCCCGCTGGGTGTGGCGATGTCACATCGATACCGCACAACCGAATCCGGGCGTGTGGGCGTTCCTCCGCAACTATCTGACACCGTTTGACGCAGCCGTCTTTACGATGCAGGAGTTCGTGCCGCCGGACTTCCCCATCGCGCGCGTCGAGATCATGCCGCCGGCGATCGATCCACTCAGCCCGAAGAATATGCCGC
>Ga0209640_10006509_pt1 | contig 10228 bp, 10 predicted proteins | sample RifCSP10_1_FD_184018 | JGI IMG/M metagenome (GOLD analysis project Ga0209640, IMG submission 184018) | Soil microbial communities from Rifle, Colorado - Rifle CSP2_sed 10_1 (SPAdes) (version 2) | ecosystem: Environmental > Terrestrial > Deep subsurface > Rock core/Sediment | place: Rifle... | reverse complement strand
GGCTTCTGCGGTTACCTCGTCCATTTGTTTCCGGTTATAGCGGTGAAAACAGTCACCCTCAATAATTGCCGGTTTGATTCCTTCCTGGCGAAAGATATGCTCAAAGGCCGTCTTGATGTTGGTCGTGCCAGCGCCAGAGGAGCCTGTAACTGCTACAATTGGATGTTTTATAGACATGGTTATAATCTATCAGCCCGGATTTTAACGTTATTGTAGCAGCAACATGAAGATATACAGATGGCGTATTGCATATAATGCAGGGTTAATAACAGCACAACTGATTAATATATATTCAGATATAGAAGATTTAGATGGGTAAACTGGCATCAGACATAGATCTTTACCTGAGATTATTAAGATATGTGCATCCCTACTGGCGGATGTTTCTCATATCGATAATATCAATGGTAATTCTGGCTGCAACAGATCCAGCAGTAGCTGCTTTGGTTAAACCCATGCTGGATGGCGCCTTTATTGAAAATGATCCACAAGCCATGATCCTCGTACCGATTCTGTTTGTCGTACTGTTTACGGTTCGTGGTGTGGCAACTTTTGCCAGCGGTGCAGCACTGCACTGGGTAGCGAGCAAGGTCATCATGGACTTGCGCGTAGAAATGTTTCAGCGTCTGCTAACACTCCCATGTACATTTTATGATCATCATGCAACCGGCACGTTAATCTCGAAATTTACCTTTGATGTTACACAGATCCAGCACGCAGCTACCAATGCCATTACTGTCGCCATACGGGACACGTTGGCAATCATCGGATTACTGGCCTGGATGTTATACATCAACTGGAAACTCAGTCTTATCTCAATGATCTGTGCGCCTTTTATCATGCTGATCGTTGTAGTGATCAGGAAACGCTTACGCAGGATGGGCCGCAAGATGCAGGAATCCATGGGGGATATTAATAATGTACTGGGTGAAAGTATCCACAACTATAAACTCATCAAGCTCTATGGTGGGCATACACAGGAGGCAGAGCGTTTCTGGCGTGCCAGTGATAACAGTCGGCGTTTTTTCATGAAATATGCCATTGCCGCCGTAACCAGTGGTCCCGCTATCCAGTTGATTGCAGCAATTGCCCTGTCTGCTATCGTCTACATTGCGAGTTTACAGGCATCTACAGGTGTGCTTACTGTTGGTGAATTTATTTCATTTTTTGCAGCAATGACTATGTTAATGACACCATTAAAACGACTGGTCGGGATCAATGAATTTATCCAGAAGGGACTGGCTGCATGCGAGAGTATTTTCGGGTTGTTGGATCAACCGGCAGAGATCGACCAGGGCGCCCGGCAGATTGAACGTGCAAAAGGTGCAATTGAATTACAGGATATTTCCTTCCGCTATAACCCCGAAGATCCGGAGGCGTTAAGTCATATCTCGTTAGTAATTAAACCCGGAGAAACGGTTGCACTGGTAGGTCCTTCCGGCAGTGGCAAGACGACCATTGCAAATCTCCTGCCTGGTTTCTATCTTGATGCGCAAGGCAAAATCCTTATTGACGGGATTGAGATCAGGGAATACACACTTGAATCCTTGCGCGCCAATATTGCACTGGTGAGCCAGGATGTGGTGTTGTTCAATGATACATTGCGTAACAATATTGCCTATGGCGCCATGCGTAATTGCAGTGATAATGAAATTGAGGATGCCGCAAGTTCAGCCCATGCCATGGAATTTATCCGGGAATTGCCTGAAGGCTTCGACACGATTATAGGCGAGAGAGGTTTGCGTTTGTCCGGCGGGCAACGGCAAAGGATCGCTATTGCACGGGCACTATTAAAAAATGCACCCATACTTATCCTGGACGAAGCCACATCATCACTGGACACAGAGTCGGAACGGCACATACAGGCCGCCCTGGAAACTTTAAGAAAGGGCCGGACCTGCATTATTATTGCGCACCGTTTGTCCACCATTGAAAATGCTGATCGAATAATTGTGATAGAACAGGGCAAGATTGTGCAGACGGGCACACACGCGGAATTAATCAGGCGAGAAGGCGTTTATGCAAGATTACACCAGGTTGACTTTGCAGAGTCTGCATAAGGCCCTGAAAAATAAATCAGGATCGGGCGGTTTTTATTCTCAGGATTTTCTCAGGTTGAAATGCATTAATCTTCTTTTTCAGCGCGGCAAGTTTTGCAACCTGTGAACCGTACCGCACCGAGACATAGAGCCTCGTAATCTCATTAACGATATCAGCCAGAAGTCCTTGTTTCCGTGCTACCCGCGCAGCAAAATCCAACGGTCCTTCATGCGGCATGCGGCGGATACCAATACGGGCCAGTTTACGGCAGAAATAATCGTAGAGTTGGCGTGCCGGATCACGCGCAGGCGGGTATTGCCGTAATAACCATACGGTAATAACGGCAAACACGATTGCGGCGATGATGACAAGGATAACCGCGAGCAGTTGCAGATTGATTTCTTTCATGCCGAATTTTTTCAGTAACAAGGCCTGCCGGTCCGGCCCGTAACTGATCACCCACTGGTTCCATTGGTTGTTAACGGCATCCCAGGTATTGCGTAAATTCTGCCACATATCGCGTGACAGCTGGATCTGTCCAAACACCGCCGGAACATCAATGATTGCCTCCGGCAGCGCACCTGCAATACCTTGTTGTACACGTTCAGGCGCAACTGCCGATGTCGGATCAATCCTGACCCAGCCCCGCCCGTCCAGCCAGACTTCAGCCCATGCGTGTGCATCACGCTGGTAAACAATATAATAATTTCCGACCGGATTAAAACTGATTCCCTGATAACCGGCAATGACTCGTGCCGGTATACCTGCTGCCCGCATCAGCACCACAAAAGCACCGGCATAGTGTTCGCAAAAACCCTGCCGTGTGTCGAAAAGAAAATCATCCACATTGTCGCCAGTCAACAATGGCGGCGTGAGTGAGTAGTAAAAGTTTTGTTCATTAAACATCCGCAAGGCGCGGTTGACGATACTTGCTGCATCAGTTTCTTCATTGGCCCAGGATTGTGCAAGAGCAATTGTTCTGATGTGAAAATTATCGGGCAATTGCAAGGCGCGTTGTATCTCGTAAGCATTGCTTTTGCCCAATGCATACTCCGGATAGGATGAGAGTTCATACCGAATACGTTTGTTGACAGGTTCCTGGGCGAGCAACTGGTAATCGTTTACGAAGTAGCTGTCTGCAGGCGCCTTATCTGCCATCTCCAACATAAACAGCCAGCGCTGGCTGGTCGGCTCCAGGGTAATCGTATAATTAACAGGTGTGCCTGCGGTTTCAAGTGGCGCTGGTTCAATCCCTATAACACGTTCGCGGCTCCATTTGCGCCCATCGTTGTACCACAACACCGGGCCACGCCAGTAGAGTTTCGGATTTTCCGGCGGTGTCCCATCAAATTCCACCCGGAAGGCAACCTCATTAGAGTGAATGAGACGGCTGATGCTGCCGGGTTCCATCACATCATCGATCCCCATCAATCCGGCATGGGCATCCTGCGGCATGCCCCACAGGGGCCCATTAATGCGCGGGAAGAGTAAAAACAAAACCAGCATCACCGGCATGGCCTGCAACAACAGGACGCCTGCGGTCTTTATTCTGGTAAGGGAGTTCAGAGATTGATTGTGATCATTAAACGTGATCAATGCCGTGAACATGACCAGCAGTGTGAACAGCATGTATATTGCTGTCGCAATGGATTCGCTGACGAAGAAATTGGTAACGATGACAAAAAATCCGAGGAATGCCGCAATATAGAAATCCCGTTCATGCCTGGTCTCCAGGATCTTGAAACCTGCGAGTAACACCAGTAATGCCGATCCGGCTTCACGTCCGGCCAGTGTGTGGAAGGAAATATAAACACCCATGCCACCGCCAATCATGATTAATAATTGCAGAATACGCAGGGACCAATATTTTCCATCGGGCAGCGGCCAGTTTTTCAGTCCCCCGCCGAGCCGCCACAGGACCAGGGCAAGTGTGAGGGGCAATAGCCACACCGGCATGCGCAAGCCATGCGGCAGAATGGCGAGAGTTATACCCGCTGTCAGCCAGCATAAAGATAATGTATCGACAGACCTGGCAGATTCAGTCTGCATGATGGATACCGTAACGTGCCAGCGCTTCCAGGCAGCGGTTTTTGTGCAGTGTGCCCTGCGCAGGATCAATCTGAAAACCCGGAATTTCAAGACCATAAATCCAGCCTTGATTTTCAGCCAGCAATATCCAGCGGCACAGTTGCGACAGGCGCAATTCGATATCCGGCAGATGGCCCACATCTTCCCACGCCAGCATCAGTGTATGGCTGCCATCACCACTGAAGCGTTTGACCAGTAAGGGTTGCTCCCGCGCCAGCGCTTTCCAGGCGATATTACGGATCGAGTCGCCGGGGTGGTATTGACGAAATCCGGCGAAATCATTCGCACCGGATTTCACTCCTTCCTGTCCCTGTTCTTGTGCTGCAACAGGCGCGGGAAATTGATCAATACCTGCCGGTTTCGGATAGACCACACATTGTTCTTCAAGATGGATATATGACCAGGCGCGGAACAGGCCCAGTGGAAAACAGCTTGAAATAATCACCCGCTCCAGCGGCAGCAGTCCGCGGTTGATTGTTGGCGCCGGGATCTCCACCTGCTGCCACTGGCTGGCTTGCAGGTTGACCATCACGGGTTGATAGGATTGTTGAGCTGCACGTTTGGCTTTGCGCGACGGGTGACAGACAAGCTTCAAGGCGGGGCAGGGCGTGCCATCTCGGTTATCGATGATGACAGGGAACCCGGCCATCTCTCCGGCGAATACCGGTTTTACTTTGGCCCCGCTGATAACCAAACCGGCAAGATTGCGATAGGTGTGCAGCATGCAAACCATGAACACGCTGGCCAGCAGAAAGGTCAGGATATAGGCCATACTGTTGTTGTAATTGACCGCACCGAGCAACATGGTGAACATTGCCACACAAAGTAAAAAACCCGGACGGGTGGGCAGGATATAGACCCGCTGCCGTATCAGACTGGAAACACTGGCATGATCGCCCCGTGCCGGAGATAAACGCTCGAGGACGATGCTTTCCGTCATTACCAGTAACTGTTAAAAGGTTTATGTAAAACGTAACGAGCGAAGGCAGGACGAGACGCGAAGGGGTGACAAAATCGCCGGGAGCGGTTTTGAACAGCGAAGCTGGCCCGCAGGGCGGAGGACAGGAAGTCCGGAGTAAAAACCGGAATGTACAAGATAGTACATGAGGATTTTGAGGTCCTGAGCAACGTAGTCATGCCGAGTGTAGTAGTTTTGCTAAGGTATGGGCACCTGCTTGATTAAATGATTAGCCAGACCTTTAGAAGAAGTATTGAGGTTCTCCAAACTATGCAGACGGTGACCAATTACTCCGGGCAGTATCGACTGGATATCTTCCGGCAGCACCTCGGCGTGGCCTTCCATCAACGCCCAGGATTTTGCCGCGTGTAATATGGCCAACCCCGCGCGCGGTGAAAGGCCATTCTGGAATTCATTACTCTTGCGGCTGTATTCCAGCAGGTCCTGCAGATAATCAAGTAGGGCAGATGACGCATGAATCTTGCCGGCCAGGTGCTGTATCTCGATCAGGCGTTCCGGTTTGATTACCGGCCTGATATGTTTCAGTAATTCACGCCGGTCGCTACCCATCAATAATTCACGTTCCGCACCACTGTCCGGATAACCCAGTTCAATGCGCATCATGAAACGATCCAGTTGTGATTCTGGTAATGGAAATGTGCCTACCTGATGTGACGGGTTCTGTGTGGCAATCACAAAAAACGGTTCAGGCAATAGGCGGGTTTCGCCTTCGATCGTCACCTGTTGTTCTTCCATGGCTTCCAGCAGTGCACTCTGGGTCCTCGGTGTGGCACGGTTGATTTCATCAGCCAGGATCACTTGGGTAAAGACCGGGCCCGGATGAAAACTGAAGGCGCCGGTTTCACGGCTGTAGATGGACACACCCAGAATGTCCGCAGGCAGCAGGTCACTGGTAAATTGAATACGTTGAAAACCCAACCCCAGGGAGCTGGCCAGCACATGGGACAATGTCGTTTTGCCGACACCGGGCAGATCTTCTATCAGCAGATGACCGCGGGCAAAGAGACAGGCCAGTGCCAGACGGATTGCATGTTCCTTGCCAAGGATGATGCGATTGGACGCCGCGATGATCGCATCGATCTCCTTATAAGTATGGGTAATCAGCAGTTCCTGTGGCGAAGTGTTCATGATTTAAGCATAGACCGCCAGGGCATGGATAAGTTACAGAATCACAGGATTTTCACCTTATTGCCAGAACAAGGGCGAAGCGACCGGGTTTTGTGATCATGGCGGTGTATAGTGGGAGCTGTCGGGTAATTTTACCCCGGCCTTGGACAAGGCATCTGCAACTTCCGGCGGCATGTAGTTCTCGTCGTGTTTGGCCAGGACCTCAAATGCATCAAAAGTCCCGTCAGGTAGCAACTGGCCATTGGCAACTATGCCCTGGCCTTCCCTGAACAGGTCCGGCAGGATACCGTCGTAGGTCACATTAATTTCCTCCAATGTGTCAGTGAGAGTGAACTTTACAGCGAGACTTTCCGGGTTACGCGACACGCTACCTTCGACCACCAGTCCCCCGATCCGAAAAGGTCTTGCCGTTGGCGCCTCGCCGGCGGCAACCTGCATCGGACTGTAAAAATAGAGCAGGTTTGCCTGAAAGGCCTTCAGTGCCAAGGCGGTGGCACTACCCACGCCAACGACAATGAAGATTACGCTTAACAGAAGTTTGCGGCGGCGCGGGTTCATTGTGCCTTCTCCAGGCGTTTTTTGCGTTCAACGAGAGCACGGAAAAACTGGCCTTCACGTTTAAGCGGTAAAATTACATTGAGAATCAGTACAATAAAGGTGAGAACATATGCCGGCCAGACGTAAATGGCATATCCACCCATGTGCAGGAATGATTGTAATGACGACATATTTATCCTTTCCTCTGTTCGGTAAGTTCATACACCCAGGCACTGTTACGTTCATTCTCCAGAATTTCATAACGTGCCCGTAATAACACCACAGCCGCATAATAAAACATGAAGGCAAAAGCCATAATCAACAACGGAACAAGCATGCTGGGGTGAATTGAAGGCGCATCCAGCTTGGTTATTGTCGGTCCCTGATGCAGGGTATGCCACCACTCTACCGAGTAATGAATGATAGGTATGTTAACTACACCCACCAGTGACAGGATCGCGCCTGCCCGTGCGGCAGTACGTCGATCATCGATAGCGGTTTGCAGGGCCATATATCCTAGATAAAGAAATAACAGGATAAGTTCAGAAGTCAGGCGCGCATCCCATACCCACCACGTGCCCCACATCGGTTTACCCCAGAGCGATCCGGTTGCAAGTGCCAGGAATGTAAACGACGCGCCCAGCGGCGCACTGGCCCTGGCCAGTGCATCTGCCACTTTTACCTTCCAGACAAGGCTGATGGCGCCGGCGCTTGCCATAACGACGTAAATAAACAATGACATCCAGGCGCTCGGCACATGGACATAAATAATGCGAAAACTTTCTCCCTGTTGATAATCCGGAGGGGCAAAAAACAGCCCGCCGGTTAATCCGGCAATCAGCAGGATCAGACAAATTCCTCCCAGCCACGGGACGAACATTTTTGACAAATCGTAAAAATGTCTGGGTGAGCCGTATTTATAAAAATATTCGAACATTGATTTAACCAAACCTTACACGCAGTGAAGAGGCTGTAGCAAACGGCGCCAGCGTAACAGACAGAACCAGCATGGCCCCCAGAAAATAAAGCTCGCCGGTAATCGCCAGTCCTTTCGCTGCATTATCCACGGTTGCCACGGAAAAGATAAGCACCGGTATGTACAGGGGCAATATCAGTAACGTAAGTAAAATACCGCTGCCACGCAGGCCGACGGTCAAGGCACCCAGCACCGCGCCCACCAGACTGAGTACGGGGGTACCCAGCAACAGAGTCAACAGCAACGGCACGATCGCACTCTGCGGCAGGTATACCATCAGTCCCAGGAACAGGGCCGCAACAATCAGCGGTGCTGCGGTCAGGAGCCAGTGCGCCAAGATCTTGGCAATAACAATGATGATCAGCGGATGTGGTGATAACAAAAACTGTTCCAGGCTGCCATCATCGAGATCCGAATGAAACAACATGTCCAGCGAGAGCGTGGAGGCCAGCAACGCGGCAACCCAGATCACGGCAGGCGCCACCTGTTTCAGTGTGTCTGCATAGGGGCCCAGGGCCAGCACAAACATGGTGACCACGATAAAAAAGAAAACCAGGGGATTAAATAGTTCGCTCCGGTGCCGCAGACCGATCAACAGGTCCCGCCTCAGCACGGCAAGGAAGACAGCGAATGTTGAATTTGCAGTCATTACTAAAGATTGATCATCGTTATTTTATGTTGCTGGACATCCACGGGATCATGTGTCGCCAGCACCGTGATGCCGTTGACAGCGGCATGTGCCGTGATCATGTCCCGCATCAGTTGCCTGCCATCGTCATCCAGCGCGGTCAGGGGTTCATCCAGGATCCAGAGCCTGGTATTGGTGATGAGCAGGCGCGCCAGCGCCAGCCGGCGGCGTTGCCCGGACGACAATTTTCGCGCCGGTGTATTTTCATACTCTGCAAGCCCCATCTTTTCCAGTATATCAGGGAGGGAAATACTGTTATTTGTCTCTGCCAGCGCCCCGCTAATCGTCAGGTTCTCCAGCGCCGTCAGTTCCATTTTGATACCGTTGACATGGCCTATGTAGCTCATCTCTTTAAAAAAATCCTGACGGTGGTCGTAAATGTTTTTCTCATTCCAGAGGATGGCGCCTGCATCGGGCAGTACCAGTCCGCACAGCATCCTGAGCAGACTGGTCTTCCCGCTGCCGTTCGGGCCCTGTATTTGCAGGATTTCACCGCCCTCCAGTCTGAAATCCAGGCCACTGAACAGAACCACATCATTACGCATACAGGTCAGTGCGTTTGCCGAAAAAGAATTCATCGCTCGGGCCGGCTGGTTTGTTTCAGGCATTTCCATCTTTGATTACAGCATCTCATTTAGGTGACATTTACATGAAATTAAATACCCTCCCCCTTGAGGGGGAGGGCAAGGGTGGGGGTGAAATCTTTGGAATGGCTGAAACTCAACCCCCATCCCGACCTTCCCCCCTGCCAGGGGGAAGGAGTGATTGCAAATTTTCCCGTCAATAAAGCCGGAAAATAATTTTGAGATAGATTCTGGTTATTATCAAAATAAAATCATAGAACTACAAGATTTCTCCCTTCTGTCGAAATAACATTAATCACTTATCAGGAAGTTCGCAGCGGACTGTCAAGCGGCGCATGGATAGTGCAGCGCTGAAAGGATGGCTGTAAAAATACAGACGGCGATCCTTAATCGGGAAGAAATCCGGTCATTGAATTTTTTAATCCACGGCTTACAACACTACCCATGGTCCATCCAAACAACATCTTTGATGCGAGTGTGACCAAAAATGGCAGCAAGGTGACAAAAGCAGGGTTGATGACCGGCAGTATGACAAGGAAATTGATCACCCAGACGCCCGCAAGAACGGCCATGCTGCCGGGAAGTATCCCCGCATGGCCGAAGCGCCGGCCCAGAGGCTCAATGAAAACAGTGCAACAAAGGAAGGCAAGCGCCACGGAAAGCGCCAGATGGATGACCACGCCGAGCAGGGGGGCAATCGATAAACCCGCCCATACCGGGATCAGAGTGGCGGTGATCTGGCGGGAAATTTCCAGTCCGCCGGTATGTGTCATGGCGCTGTACATGCCGATCCAGAAAATCTCGGACAAGCCACCGGCCAGACCGGCAATCAAAATCAAGTAAAATCTCTTTGTTAAAATTGTCATAGGTGGATCCTGATGTTTCTGTTATGGGAAGGTCAGTATTATACGGGAATTTGTGCGCTTTGCTGAACTCCTGCATTCAAACCGCGCAGGACTCTCCTTGACATAAATTTTATGCAATCAAAATACAGCGATCAGGATAATCAGTAAAGCTTTCACCGTGATAGAAATTAAAGACAATCTTTTTCATCATGGTATATAAATTATCCAGGACAACAGCAGATTCCTGGCTGTAAAATATGTTTTCAATTGTTAATTGAAGATGATGCGCCATCTCTTCAAGCACGATCCTGTCTTCATCATTGAATGCTGATCCGTCTTTTTTTATTCAGAATCTGCACCGCC
>Ga0209640_10006508_pt1 | contig 10232 bp, 9 predicted proteins | sample RifCSP10_1_FD_184018 | JGI IMG/M metagenome (GOLD analysis project Ga0209640, IMG submission 184018) | Soil microbial communities from Rifle, Colorado - Rifle CSP2_sed 10_1 (SPAdes) (version 2) | ecosystem: Environmental > Terrestrial > Deep subsurface > Rock core/Sediment | place: Rifle... | reverse complement strand
AAACAAACACTATGGCAGACAACAGGTCTTATGCGGCATCGACCTGGTTGTAACCCGGGGCCAGTTTCTGGGTCTGGTGGGGGTGAACGGCGCCGGTAAAACGACAATGATCAAGTGTCTGCTGGATCTCACCTCGGCTGATTCAGGTTCTATCCGTATCCGTGGTCAGGATTCCTCATTAACAGTTGCAAGAAACAATCTGACTTATCTGCCGGAGAAATTCACGCCGCCATATTATCTGACCGGCGGTGATTTCCTCGAATACATGGCCCGGCTGCATCAGGTGGCCCATCATCAGGAGCAGATTGAGTCGATGCTGGGGATACTCGATCTCGACTCATCAGCTCTGGCCAAACCGGTCCGGCAGTTGTCGAAAGGCATGTCACAGAAACTGGGTCTGGCCGCCTGCCTGCTCAGCAACAAGGAGTTATTGATCATGGATGAGCCGATGAGTGGCCTGGATCCGCGCTCACGCGCGTATTTGAAACAACATCTGCTGGATTTGAAAGCCGGGAACAAGACACTGTTTTTCAGTACCCATTTATTGAACGACGTCGAGGCCTTATGCGATCAGGTTGCAGTCCTGCATCAGGGGCGGATCCGTTTTATCGGCTCTCCGGCTGAGTGTTGCAGGCAATTTGAGACTGATAATTTCGAACAGGCCTACCTTAAATGCATCAACTCTGTAAAAGAATAAATTAAACACAGAGGCACAGAGGACACAGAGAAAAGAAAATATCTAATAACAGATTGGATTAAATGCATGTGAAATACGACATAATAATTCATTGGGGGTTTCGTATCTTAGTCAGCCGCCCTCTGGTTATCGATATGAGGATAAACAAGATATAAAGCATCTCTATCTTATAAATAAATCAAGCAGCCAATAGCTATAATTTTCTCTGTGTCCTCTGTGCCTCTGTGTTTATTTTTTTCAAGAATGAATTTAGAAGATTGAATACTTTTTGATAGATGCCGGGATGCTTGCTTTCTCTGGGGCCGGCGATATTCAGGATTTCGATTCGATGTTCAAGGATCCAGTTCCTGATGAGTTGATGATCAAAACCACGGTTAACATCGATCGCAAGCAAGGGTTTCTTCATGGTTCGGGCTAACTTCACAGTCAATTTGGTTCCGCCATCCAGCTTTCCGGCATTCAGTATCAAGGTGGCATCGGCGTCGCGGACGTTCCATGCCGTGCGGACCGCATAATCGGTACTGTCTGTTTCCTTGAGTTGATACTGCTCAGCTATGTTGCCATCTTCCGCCCGGCGGCCCCTGGGACACCAGCCGCCATGTGCTACACAATTTTTGATCGCAACATCCAGTGCCGCGCGATCCACGCCGGTTTGTCCGCCCGAAATGATTTTTTTAATAGTCATCGAACCGTTGCTTGATTCAGTGCAGGTATGTTAACTGAATGATGCTATAATTTTGTACAGTTATCGGGAACTGGTATGAGACGTTTCTTAATAAGCCTGGTTATCGCTGTATTCAGCGCAACGGTAAATGCGCGGATGTATCAATGGCTTGACCCTGACAGCGGCACGACACAATTATCCGGCAAGCCTCCGGCCTGGTATCGCAGCGACTCCAGCGGTCCCCGTATATTTGTATTTGAGAACGGTAAGGTTATCGATGATACCGGCCTCAGTGTGTCGGAGCCTGAGCGGGACCGGTTAAGACAACAGGCTTTTTTACAGGCCGAAGAGGATAAATCCGCGGCCAGGGACAAGCTGATGGAGGCGAAGCGATTAGAGGCTGCATTAGGACAGGAACAGGCGGAGGAAGAAACAGTTGTTGAAACGGCGGAATTGGCGGATGCAGCGGGCGCAGCAGAAGTCCCGGCAGAGGAGGTGCCGCCGCCTACGGAACAGGACACTATTAATCAGATGCGATCCTTGATTGAAGAATGGGAAGCGAACAGGACCGAGGCTGCGAAAGGGTTAGTCAATCCTGCCGTGGACCCGTAATCCCTGGCGCTCAACCTCTACCGCCAGCCAATTTTCCTGTAACTTGTCACTAGTGTGATGTCCCGCAAGAATCTTGCAAAAAAAAGATTCCCTCTCCACCGCGTTTGCGGGTGTCGCAAAAGCCAATAAACTCCCTCTCCCGGAGGGCTGACTCTTCTACACATATATTGAAGATCACAATAAGGGTAGCCTGGATGGAATGAAATGGAATCCAGGATAGGATTCCCGGATTTCGCTGCGCTACATCCGGGCTACGATATGTTGATGAAACGCAAGGATAAGATGTGATCAAGAGACAGCCCGGAGGGAGAGGGAGATGAATAATGTCAGATAAAGCTGTTCATGGGACTGTAGACTAGATTCTGTTCGACCCGAATCGGGATTATTTCGATCAAACGTGACTGGATATAATCCTATTTGCCGGATAATAATCTTTTGATCGTACTCACCAGGGAATTATCCTGGGTTTTTACAAAGGATTTCATCGCCAGCAAGGCTTCATTATTCGGGTCTATCCGTAAGCCCAGATCAACATAGGCCTGGGTTTTATCGACTTCGTTCTTGATCATGGACTGTTCCGCGAGTATGGAATAACGATTAGCAATCTCCATAATGCCGTTGAGCGCGTCCTGATTGTCAGGATCCAGTTCCAGTAGGCGGGTAAAATAATAATAGGCATTGTCCCTGGGCGGGTAAGTCAGTTTAAATTCCTCAAGGCTTTGCCGTCCGAGAAACGTCAGCGCTTTGAGAATTTCTGGCGTTGGCAGTTGCACGGCCGGAGCCGGCGCAGCTTGATTCGGTCCCAGCACGGGGTCTGTATCAGCCCCGTCGGGATTCCCCGCAACTGAGGGTTGGGCGGGATTGATCCCAAGCGGTGTCTCGGTCAGCACGGTATTGGTAGTGACTTGATCAACTGCTACCGAAGTATCCTTGATCTTTACCTCAACATATTTAAGCGAGGAAAACAGTATCAAGGATAACAGGATCAGGCCGATCAGAATCTGTTTTGAGCGCTTGCCCCTTAAGCTGGTGCTGGTGTCCAGTGAGTCGTCCGTTAATCCAGAATCCCGCAGGCGGTTGGCATTGAGTAATTTTGCATGTAATTTAGTTATCTCCGCAGTCAGGGCTTCCGCATCAGGGAATCGCTCTTCCCTTCTCTTGGCCAGTAACTTGTCGACCAGACCCTGATAGTCTTTCAATTCAGCCGGCAGCCGGGGGATCGGCGCCTGTTTGTGCTGGATGACGATATCGATGATGGAATCGGAGATAAATGGTTTTCTGCCGGTCAGCATTTCATAAAAAATACAGCCCAGGCTGTATAAATCCGCCCGCCCGTCGAGCTTGACCCCGTCAGCCTGCTCCGGGCTGACGTAATTGGGGCTGCCAAGGAAAATTCCCGTGGAAGTCAGGTCCGCATCAGCATTGATGGCCTTGGCGATACCGAAATCCGATAACAACGGCGTATCGTCCTTGAACAGAACATTTGCCGGTTTCACATCACGATGAATAATCCCATGCTTGTGGGCCTCGCCAAGAGCGCTGGCTATTTGTGCCAGATAGCGGAGGGCTTCCTCTGGCGAAATCGACAGCTCCAGCCGTTGTTTGAGATCGCCGCCCTGGACATATTCCATGGAGATATACAGATCGCTGTCATTGGCGATGCCGATATCGTAAATCGTGATGATATTGGGATGATTCAGTGAGGCGACGATACGACCTTCGGCTAGAAAACGGGAGATCAGATCCTCGGCCTTGTCCGCGGTTGAAGCATCCAGAATTTTCAGTACTACCGGGCGATCGAGGGATTCCTGTATCGCCAGATAGACTGTGGCCATTCCGCCTCTGCCGATTTCACGCTGAATTTGGTAACCAGGTATCTCCATTTATTTAATGATTAAGCAGTTTGAACGGGGACTCTCGGATGCCGGTTTATTCAGAATAATTAACTATAGCAGCATAATTTATTTCATGATACTGCGCTATGTTGATAAAAAACATCCTCTGACCGAACGCCGGTGTCTGTGGAAAATGCAGCAATTGCCGCTCAATCCATTACGACAAGTGGTTGATAAATGTGAGGGAAATGGAAACAGTGGATACATGCCTGTTTTTATGGCTAATGCTGGAAATCTTGCGATCATGGCTGAAACTGAATAGAAACTAAAAGGATCTTGTAATAGGATCGAGGGGCTGATAAAAAGAACGAACCAGCCAGGAAGCAGTCATGGCAGATAAACGAAAAAAAATAAAAGAACGTCGCGGTCAAACCTCAAAACTTATCGACCATATGCTGGTTGAGCGCCACCAGTTGCTGGCGTTATTACTGCAAACATCCTCAATCAAAGCAGAAAAGCCTTCCGATACCGATCTGGATCTGCTGAACGAATTTTGCCAGGTGCTGGTCGATTATATTGCCGCCGGGCATTTCGGCCTCTATGAGCGTATCGTTAAAAAGAAGGAAAGGCGGAAAAGCGTGGCGGGTACGGCCGTACAGGTATATCCAGAGATTGATGAGACCACGCAAATAGCCCTGTCGTTCAACGAAAAATACGATCCGGATAACGCCGCAACGGATTTATCACAGTTGCATGAGGACCTGTCCGGATTAGGCGTGGCCCTTACCACCAGAATTGAAATGGAAGATCAGCTTATCCAGCAATTGTTTGATGCCTCTGCATCAGTGCGGGCATAGGTTAGCACCGGCTAAGCCATGGAGGCTGGATTTTTGATGATGTTCCCTGGGGTTGACCATGTTCTTCATGGCTTGCGACTTCCACCTGTTTCTCCCGCCCTGTGTTTGGCCTTGATATAATCCCGGTGTGGCACGTATAACAAGTCAGCGATTTTTCTGATGTAATATTCCTCATACTTGTCCACTACGGTATCGGCAAAGGCAACCCGCCATAATAATTCGATAATTCTGACCCGTTCCTCGCCGGTCATGGCCTGGTTGAGGAAGCTGGTGAATTCGTGGAGCGATACGGCATGGTCGACTTCCTTGTGCGCCAGTTCTATGATCGTTTCCGTAGCGGTTGCAGTAAGGTGAAATACGTTTTGCAATGCCTGTTTAATCACATTCTGCTCTGCCGTCTGCTGGGTCGAATCTGCCATGCTGATTTCGACCATCAGTACGGCGGCTGCCAGTTCCAGGCTGGATACCGTGGCGCGCGTGTCTGTTTGAGCTCCGCTCCGCGTGTGGCTTAGAAAGAAATCTTTTAGCGTCTGTAACATATTAACCTTGTATCAAACCAGTCTTGATCGCCGGAAGCACATCAGCATTTTCGATTTCGTCCGGCGCAGGTATCATGCCGGGAATATATAATAATTGTGACATACCGGTATTATCCCTCAAGACAGTAAAATTGACATTATTGATAGTCCCAGGATCGGTTAACCATGCGCACTAATCGTGTATTCGTCGACACACCGATGCTATGCAACCAGCAGTTGCTGCTGCCGGAATCCCAGTCACTTCATCTGGGCAAGGTATTGCGCCTGCAACCCGGACAGTTCGTGCACCTGTTCAACGGCGCCGGCGGCTATTACCGTGCTGAAATCGCCGCGGTTCAAAAGCGGACTGTTACTGTTATCCCTCTGGAATTCATACCAGATAAGCCGGCTGCCACGCTCAGGATCATCCTGGCCCAGGGCATTTCCCGTGGCCGGCATATGGATTACACCATCCAGAAAGCGGTGGAACTGGGTGTCGCCAGCATCATCCCGCTGGCCACCGATCACAGTAATGTGAATTTATCGACGCAACACGTGGCTAATAAACTTAACCACTGGCGCAATATCATTATCAGTGCCTGTGAACAATGCGGCCGCAATAATTTACCCGGGATTGTGACACCGGTTGCTTTTGATGACTGGGTCGTCGAAGTATCGGGTACGCCAAGATTGGTGTTGGATCCGGCGGCAACTCTTACACTCACAGCGATAACGCCCCCTCCGGCGGTGCTGACCATCATCTCTGGTCCGGAGGGCGGGCTTAGTGAACGGGAAATCATCCTGGCGGTCAGGCAGAACTGTATTGCAGTACGACTCGGTCCGCGGGTCTTGCGCACGGAAACCGCCGCCATCGCGGCAATCAGCGCCAGCCAGACACTCTGGGGCGATATGGCCTGACCCGATAAAATGGGATTGTTTCTTGTGTTCCCATATTGTGACGGCCGTACCCCTCAGGCCGGTTCGACGTAGTGTCGGCTACTTCTGCCACCGTCCTTCAGTCCGTGCGGCCCATCCCCGCGGGGCCTCGACGTCCTCGCTACGACCAGCGGTGAGAAATGCGGGCCAGGACCTGACGCAGTGCATGCAGGTGCCGGCGGCTGACCGGCAGGCCGTCGGCAACGTCTCGCAGATGCAGATAAAAACCACCATCCTTGTTTTTTTTAAGTAGCTGAATAAATTTGGGCGCGATCAGCGCATTGCGGTGTATCCGTAGAAACGTATCCGGAAACTCTTTTTCCAGCGATTTGAGAGATTCATCGATTAACGACTCCTTGCCCGACCAGCCGGCATTGACGTATTTCTGTTCGGCCTTCAGATAGCGTATTTCAGCAACCGGTATTAATTCGATTTTACCGTAGTTACTGGCGCTCAGGTGGCTGCGCGGTGTCGGGCCATCGGTCGCAGCCCGCAGCGCCGTGGCGGTGGCCCGTTTAATCAGGCGTGACCGCTGCAAGGCGGACTCCAGCCGCTCGCGCCGGATGGGTTTCATCAGGTAATCCACGGCCTGCAACTCAAATGCCCGGATGGCATGGTCCTGATAAGCCGTCGTGAAGATGATGGCGGGAGGCTTTTCGAGTAAGGACAGATGATAGGCTGTTTCCAGGCCATCCATTACCGGCATCCGGATATCCAGTAGCACGATGTCAGGTCCCGCCTGTTCCACCTGTGCCAGTGCGAGCAGGCCATTGTCAGCCTCCAGCAACTGATGGCCAGGATCGATAGCCATGAGTAAATCTTTCAATCTCTCCCGAGCCAGCCTTTCGTCGTCAACTATCAATATCTTCATAAGGGTAAGGTATTCTGATGACAGCCCGATAGTGATGATCGACACGTGCTACCTGCAGCAGTTCGGACTGGTGATAGAGTGTGGTCAGGCGTTCGCTGACGTTTTCCTGGGCCAGCTGGTTGCCAGGTTGATCACTGCCTGACGTAGCGGGTACCGGATTATCAATGGTGATCACGATGAAGCCGTCTTGTCTGGTGCCGGAAATCCCGATCCTGCCACCATTCGGCAGTAATTCAATACCATGATAAATGGCATTCTCCAGCAGTGGTTGCAGGATGAGTACCGGTATGCGCGCCTGCTCCGGCAGATCCTGCAGCAGCCAGTCTACTTCCAGTCTGTCGCCCAGACGGTGTTTTTCGATGCGCAGGTAGCGCTTGCATAAGTCGATCTCGTCATGCAGGGTGCTTAATTGCTGGTCTTCACTCAAAGTGACACGAAACAGATCGGACAGATCCTCGATGATTTCCTCCGCCAGATCCGGTTGCCGGCGTGTCAGGCTGGCTATGGTATTCATGCAGTTAAACAGGAAGTGCGGCCGGATCCGTGATTGCAGGGCCTGGAAACGCGCGGCGGATTCGGATTTGATTCGCCGGCCCCATTGATGGCGGATATAAAAATAGTGCAAGGCCAGCGCCCAGGTAATGGCGCTGATCCCCATGCATTGCAACAGAAACGGCAGATGCCCATCGCGGACTAATTCATCTTCCATGTTCCAGCTGCCGAACAGCCACCAGGCGAGTTCGGTGATAATCAGACTGACGATGAGAGTGATCAGGTAGCTGACCGAGGCCAGCCACGGATCGCTCAGTCGATCCAGCCAGGATCGGCACAGGCATAACAGGGCCACGCAACTGAGCGCAACCCACTGAATGAATAACGAATAAACAGCCAGATCGAACAGCATTTCGGTTTTATCGGCTGGTTGGGCAAGTGTCAATATGATCGCCAGCAGTTCAGCGAGGATAATGACGACGAATACGATCCGGGTACCGCAGAAGTCCGGTAGAAAGGAAGTTTGAAGTTGTTTCGAGCTCATTCTGAGCACCGTGTACGATGATTTGCGGTCGGCATGGAGTATAATGTCGTCATCATATCATTGTAGAGATTCCAGCATAAAGATGACAGCCAAGCGCGCAATAGTAAAACCCTGGAGTGGAAGATTTTCAACGCCGACCGATGCTTACGTGGAACGTTTCACCGAATCGGTCAGCTTTGATCAGCGCTTATATCATTACGATATTAAGGGATCGATAGCGCACGTCCGCATGCTGGCCCAGGTCAAGGTCCTGTCCCGGCGCGATGAGCAGCGGATCATCAAGGGCCTGCGCGCGATCGAACAACGCATAGCCGCGGGACGGTTTACCTGGAAGACCCGGCTGGAAGATGTGCATATGAACATCGAAACCGCCCTGGTCGAGGCGATCGGCGAAGTCGGCAAGAAAGTCCACACCGGGCGCTCACGTAATGACCAGGTGGCGACGGACCTGCGTTTATATCTGCGGGACGAGATCGACACCGTGTCACATTTACTGGTCGCGTTGATGAAGGCCTTGACGAACGTGGCAGCGCGCGAAGCCGCCACCATCATGCCGGGCTTTACCCATATGCAGGCAGCGCAACCGGTTACCTTCGGTCACCATATGCTGGCCTGGTTCGAGATGTTGAAGCGCGACCAGCAACGGCTGTCGGACTGCCGTAAGCGCGTCAACATCCTGCCGCTGGGAGCCGCCGCCCTGGCCGGCACCAGCTTTCCAATCGACCGGCGTTATACCGCGAAGCTGCTGGGTTTCGATGGCATTTCGGAAAATTCCCTGGATGCCGTCAGCGACCGGGATTTCGCCATCGAGTTTTGCGCGGCCGCCGCCATGATCATGATGCATCTGTCGCGCATGGCCGAGGAACTGGTGCTGTGGCTGTCACCGCAATTCGGTTTTATCGATATCGGCGATGCCTGGTGTACCGGTTCTTCCATCATGCCGCAGAAGAAAAACCCCGATGTGCCGGAACTGGTGCGCGGCAAAACCGGCCGTGTGTATGGCGACTTACTGGCCTTGCTGACCCTGATGAAGGCGCAACCGCTGGCCTATAACCGGGATAATCAGGAAGATAAACAGGCCCTGTTCGATGCGATAGACACCGTAAAGGCCTGCCTCACCGTTTTCGCCGGTATGATCCCGGCCATCGAGGTCAAGACCGAGGTATTATCTAAAGCGGCGCTCAAGGGGTATGCGACGGCCACGGATCTGGCCGATTATCTGGTCCGCAAGGGCGTCAGCTTCCGAGATGCCCATGCTGTTGTCGGGGCAGTGGTGAAATATGCTATTACGCAGGACAAGGACCTGCCGGCGCTCAGCCTGCGGGAATTGCGCCGTTTCAGCAAGAAAATCAACCCGGATGTTCATTCTCATCTGGAACTAAATGGCTCCGTGCAAGCCAGAGATCATATCGGTGGCACGGCGCCTGTACGGGTCCGGCAGGCGGTCAGATCCGCACAACGCTATCTGCAAGCGCAGCGCAGAAAGTAGGATAAAATCATGAAAAAAATTATCACGCTCCTGATTGGCATCGTCGGCTTGATTGTGGTAGTGGCGCTGGCCCTGGTTGTTTACGTCGCCACGCTGGATCCCAATGATTACAAGGAAATGATCGCCAGCCGGGTCCGGGCGGAAACCGGCAGGGAATTGACCCTGAACGGCAATCTCCAGATCAGTTATTACCCCTGGCTGGGTCTGGAGATTAACGATGCCACGCTGACCAATCCGGGTGACCCTGGTGACGAACCTTTCCTGCACCTGGATCATGCCCAAATCCGCGTCAAGACCATGCCGCTGTTACGCGAACAATATATTATCGATACCATCAAGATTCATGGTGCGGTGATTAATCTCGTCAAAACCAGTGACAGCGCCAGTAAGGGGCAGGAAGTTGATGACACTATACAGAACCTGCAAGCCATGGATTTATCATCCCTGATTCTGGGCGGCGTGGATATACAGGACGCCCGTTTGAACTGGCGGGATGCCGCAACCGAAACGATTTACACCGTGACGGATCTGGACATGACCACCGGGGAACTGGTTTTCGGCGAACCTATCCAGTTGTTGTTGAGTCTGAACGGCGCCTCGAATAAACCCGATCTGAAGACCGAACTCAAGCTGACCGGAACCCTGACCTATGACCTGGAAGGCCAAAGTTATAACATCACACCCTTGCAATTGAACGGCACGTTGTCCGGTAAGCTT
>Ga0209640_10006507_pt1 | contig 10233 bp, 5 predicted proteins | sample RifCSP10_1_FD_184018 | JGI IMG/M metagenome (GOLD analysis project Ga0209640, IMG submission 184018) | Soil microbial communities from Rifle, Colorado - Rifle CSP2_sed 10_1 (SPAdes) (version 2) | ecosystem: Environmental > Terrestrial > Deep subsurface > Rock core/Sediment | place: Rifle... | reverse complement strand
ATCTATTTTCCCGATCACGAGCGCGCGATGGCTCACTACGCGTACCGCTCGCCCGACCGCCAATGGCTCCTGATTGCCGAGATGGACAGGGTTCAGGCCTTTCAACCCTGCCGATTGATGCCGTTCGACGGACGTTCGCCGGGAAGACGGGTTGGACCGTCAGGTGAGTGCACGGCGGCCGCGTGGTCGCCCGACGGCCGATGGATGTACTTCGTCGCAGCCGTGAACGGTCCGCGGCGCCTCTGGCGGCAGCGCTTTCCTGATGGTCAACCGGAGCAGATCACGTTTGGTCCCACCGATGAATCTGGCATCGCCGTCGCACCCGACGGCCGCTCGATCGTGACGGCGGTGGGCCAGCAGCGGAGCGCCATCTGGATGCACGATGACCGGGGCGACCGACAGATCACGACCGAGGGAGTCGCCTTCGCCCAACAGCTCTCTTCCGACGGCCGGCGCCTGTACTACCTCCTCCGGCCGAATGCGCTCGACTCGTTCACCGAGCTCCGATCATTGGAGCTTTCTTCAGGGAAGACCGATCGGTTGCTGCCCGACCAATCGGTGACCCAGTATGTCGTCTCGCGCGATGAGCGGGAGGTGGCGTTCACGACGACGACGCCGGAAGGTGTCTCGGAAATATGGCTGGCAGCGCTCGACCGGAGCACGCCGCCTCGCCTCCTGGTGCAGGGCGGCGACCAAGTGTCGTTCGGCGCCGCCTCCGACGTGATCTTCCGCGCGCTCGAAAACAAGGTGAACTTCCTGATGCGGGTTCGTAAGGACGGAAGCGGACGGCAGCGCGTCCTGGAGACGCCGATACTGAACAAGTTCGGCGTCTCGCCGGACGGCGCCTGGACGGCCGTGCTGGCACCGGGAACAGGCGAAGGTGCCACGTTCGTGACGCTTGCCGTGCCGATGCGCGGCGGCAACCCTCGAGCGATTTGCGCCGGCTGTTCGATCCAGTGGGGTCCAGACGGCCAATGGCTGTACGTCGGACCCGAGGGCCCCAGTTCTTCGTCCGTGATCGTTATACCGGCAGGCGCCGCGCAGGCACCGCCTGAGTCGCTGTCGACGGCGATCGAGTCGGCAGCCAAGGGGAGCCCACTTCCGGGGACTCGTGTGATCGAGCGGCCTTCGGTCGCGCCGGCAGGAGAGCCGTCGATCTACGCGTTCGCCAGACGGGACGTGCAGCGCAACCTGTTTCGAATACCGCTTCACTGAACCAGGGACGCGATCACTCCATCCTCAACAGCTCGACCGGGGGTCTAAGGCTTCGGCGCGTTGGATCCCGCTGTCGCCTTCTTGAAGTCGCCTCCCTTCATGAACGTCATCTGGGACAGGTCGATATGCCGGCGCATGGCCGCCAGAATCTGCTGCCCCGTGAGCGCCTGCACCTTCTTCTCCATGTCGCCATCCCAGGCCATCGTCCTGCCGAAGTGGGCGTGGGTGACCAGACGGCCCGCCAGGCCTGCGTTCTGATCGCGGTTGAGCTGCTGCGCCTGGAGCCAGCTCGCCTTGCCGGCCGTGATCTCAGCCTCGCTGAACCCGTCCTTGAGGATGAGCGAGACCTCGTCCCGGAACGACGCCTCCACCTTCGCGCTGTTCTCCGGAGCCGAGATGGCGTTGGCGATGAACGGTGCGCTGTCCTCGCCGGGGCCAACCGCCAGCGAGGATCCGACGCCGTAGCTCAGCCCCTCCTTGGTGCGGATCCGGGCGAACAGGCGCGAGTTGAGGCCCTGGCCGAGCAGGTAGTTCGCAAACAGCAACGCCGGGTAATCAGGGTCCTCGTCGCGGATGTTGATGCGCGCGCCGGCCAGGAAGAATGCGTTCGTCTTGTCCGGCGTCTCGAACACCTGATTCACAGGCTCGATCTTGCGGTGGGGGTTCTTGACCTGGGCATAGGGTTTCGGGCTCTTCCACCCATCGAGCGCCGCGGAGACGGCCTTCAGCACCTCCTCCGGTTCGAAATCGCCGACCACGGCCAGTTCAGCGTTGCTGGCGCCGTAGAAGCCCGCGTGGAACTCCCTCAACTGCGCGAGCGACACGCCGCGCAGCGCCTCGATCTCTTCTTCGATCGTCGGCACGTAGCGGACATCGCCTTTCGGATACGGGGTGAGGTGCCGTTGAAACGCCCGAAAGGTGACGGTCTGAGGCTCTGTCTTCTGGTTCTCCATCGCCGCCAGCGCCTGCTGCCGCAGCGTTTCGAGCTCGGTTTCGGGGAACGCGGGTTGACGCAACACCTCGGCGGCCAGCTCCAACACGGCTGGAAGACTCGCGGCGATCGTCTCGATGTTGGCCGAGGCGCCGGTTGCGCCGCCGCCGACGCCCATTCTGGCTTTCAGCCGATCGAGCTCGTCCTGGATCTGCTGGCGCGTGCGTTTCGTGGTGCCACGCATCAGGAGCGACGACGCCATCTGGGCGACCCTCGACTGGCCCACGAGTGACTTCTCGTCGCCGAACGACAGGCGCAACACGGCCGACACCGCGTCGCCGCGGGTCTGCTTCGGCAGCAGGACGACCTTCAGACCGCCAGGCAGGGTCACGCGGCGCACCCGGGACTCGATGCCGGCCGGCGAGGCGTCGAACACCTCGCCTGCCGCCACGGTGGTGCTTCCTTTGAAGTCCTTGAAGACCGCCACCAGATCAGGCGCAGCCGCGATCTCCGCCCGGTCCGGCTGATCGGCCGGGATGAACAGGCCGACCGTGCGATTGGACGGCTTGGTGTAATACGTGGCCACACGCTGCACATCGGCGATCTGGATCTGCTTGAGGCGGTCGCGGTTGAGGAAGAACAGCCGCCAGTCGCCCATCGAGGCCCAGTTGCTCAGTTGCAGGGCCATCTGCTCGGAGTTGTTGAACCCCAACTCGATGCCGGTGAGGATCCGGTTGCGCGCCCGTTCGACCTCCTCGCTGGTGAACGGAGTCTTGCTGACCGCGTCGATCGTCGACAGCAGTGTGTCTCGCGCGTCCTCGAGGGAAGACTCCTTCCGCACCTCCATCAGGACGAGCAGGAGGCCGGCCTCCCTGAGCTGCAGGCCGCCGCCGCCGACGTTGGAGGCTTTCTTGGTCTCGACGAGCGCCTTGTAGAGCCGTCCCGAGGGAGTGTTCTCCGTCAGAATCTGGGAGGCGAGCTGAAGCGCCGGGAAGTCCGCATGCGAGCCTGGCGGCACGTGATACGCCACGACGACGTTCTGGGTGTCCCCGACGCGGCGGAGCGTCACCGTGCGCTCGCCGTCCTGCGTCGGTTCGGATGTGTAAACAGCCGGCAGCGTCCGCTGCGGTCGGGGAATCGCGCCGAAGTACTTGGCCACGAGGCCCAGCGTCCTGGCCTCATCGATCTTGCCCGCGACGACGAGGACGGCGTTGTCGGGCTGGTAGTGCGTCCGGTAGAACGCCTGGAGCCGATCGATCGGAACGTTCTCGATGTCGGCGCGTGAGCCGATCGTCGACTTGCCGTAGTTGTGCCAGAGGTAGGCCGTCGAGAGCACACGCTGGCGCAGCACGTTGAGCGGCGAGTTCTCCCCGGCCTCGAACTCGTTGCGGACGACGGTCATCTCGCTGTCGAGGTCGCTCTTCGCGATGAAGGAGTTGACCATCCGGTCGGACTCGAGGTCGAACGCCCACTCGAGATTGACGTCGGTTGCGGAGAAGGTCTCGAAGTAGTTCGTGCGGTCGTACGACGTCGTTCCGTTCGGACGCGAGCCGTGGTCCTGCAGCTCTTTCGGGATGTTGGTGTGCCCCTTCGAGCCCTTGAAGACCATGTGCTCGAGCAGGTGCGCCATGCCCGTCTCGCCGTAGTTCTCGTGCTTGGATCCCACGAGATAGGTCACGTTGACCGTGATCGTCGCCTTCGACTGATCCGGGAACAGCAGCACGCGCAGACCGTTCTGCAGCTGGTATTCGGTGATACCTTCAACCGAGGTGACGCGCTGCACCCCGGCTGGCACCGCGACGGTGCTCGACTGGGCGGCCACGCGATCGAGCGGTGCACAGACGAGCAGCGTCAGGACCGCGCAGACAATCCCGAGGGATCTCATGTCAGCCTCCTGTGTGACTGAAGTGGACCGTGTGGTGGCGACTGGACACCAGATACTACACCCGCGGACGCTTTGGCACTCGGCGCGCGATCCCGGCCTTTGGCCGCCGGATTTGTGCGATATCAGATTTAACAACTCCAGCAGCCCGCCGCAGTAGAATCGTGCTCCACGTTTTCCACGAAGGAGTATCACATGCGAGGTCTCACCGGGTTGTTCACGGCGGCAGTGATCCTGAGCTTTGCCGCCGGGGCACACGCGCAGGGAAAGGCGGACTTCTCAGGGAAGTGGGTCATGGACCCGGCGTCGGCGCCGGCGCCGCCTGCCGGGGCGCCAGCTGGCGGTGGCGGTCGTGGCGGCGGTCGTGGCGGTGCGGGCTTCGGCGCGGAGTTCACCGCGGCGCAGAACGCGAAGACGCTGACCATTACCCGCACGCAGGGCGACGCGACCGTGACGGCGACCTACAACCTGGACGGCTCCGAGAGCAAGAACACGGTGCAGGGTCGAGGCGGTGCGCAGGAGCAGGTCTCGAAGGCCGTGTGGGAAGGCAACAAGCTGGCGATCACGACGACAGTCAACTTCGGCGGCAATCCCGCGGAACAGAAGCGCGTGATGTCGCTCGAGGGGGGCAACCTCGTAATCGAGCAGACCAACCCCGGCCGTGGCGGCGGCGAACCGACAACGGTCAAGCTCGTCTACAAGAAGGGATAGCGCGCTCTGCTTGCAACGCTTCGCCTTGACGATGGTGCGATCGCGCCGATGACGCGGCGCAATCGCACCGTCAGGAGCCAGACCGGGCGTCGTGCGCGAACCGGACGAGCTCCCAGTACGGCGGGCGATACCCGTTGCGCTTCTCGAATGCCTCGGCCCGTGAAAGGACGTCGTTCCGAATCGACCGGTGCCGCGCGGTGAAGACCTCGTATCGCAGCGCCCTCGCGGCGCTCATCCCCTCGGGAATCGGTCCCGTGCTCCCGAATGAGTTCCGCAGCGCGCTGTACGCTTTCACCAGGCGCGCGAATGGCAGCTTCCACCACGGGTAGCCGAGCCTGACGCCGGCGTCCGCTTCCTCGAGCAAGGTGTCCACGACGGCGTTGTCGGCGTGGTCCTGAAACAGCGTCTCCAGATCGCGCCATTCGGCGACCACGCTCAACTGCGGGTCGTATTCCAAATCAGACGGTTCCTGCGTCTCGAAATGCCGGACGCCGAATGCCGCCAGCCACGATCGCAGCCCGGACGACGAGATCCGGGAAATGGCGGTCCAGAGCGTGACGCCGACGGTCAGGTAGCTCGATGAGGCGACCTCGGAGCAGAACTGCTTCGATGGATCGCGGTAGTTCATCTCGAAGTCGTACGGGACGTGGCGCGTCCGCGCGGTCTCGAGCGCCGTCGTCGCCGCCTTGTGAGGCAGCAACGGATCGGATCCGAGCGACGGCAGATCCGGCCGCAGTCGAAGCACCATCAGGCGGAGCTTCTTGTCGTTCAGATAGTCGTCGACGGAGGAGATCACCACGCCAGCCTCGATGTGGGCCTCGACGACCGAGACCTTTCCCGTGGCGCCGTCCACGTGAACGAGGGCGACGTGCGAGAAGTTGCCGGGATAGTCGTTGCCGCGGGCGATGAGGGCCGACGTCGGGGCCCCGCCGCGCGACACGAGGAGGTCGCCGCTGTGGATCCGGACGCCGCGAACATCGGCCGAGGGCGTCCCCGACGGCACCGGCTCGCCCGTGACGAGGGCCGGAACGGCGCCGGGAGGCGCCTGCAGCATGGCCTCCTCGAGCGCCGCCCGGCCGCCGTACATCACGCGGTAAATCCGCTCCCGTGCCCGGGCGGAATCCATGTCCCAGTGAGCCGACTGTCGCTTGACCGATGCGCGAACGGACGTGAACAGCTCCATCTGGTCGAGCAGTCGAGTGGGACACGCGGCCACGAGTGGGGCGACGTTGAAGAGACTCGTTTCGATCGTGAGCCACCGATGGTCGTCTGGTCCTGCGGTCTCCCGGTCGATCGACGCGAGCAGTTGCCGGACGCTCCTGAGCTCGCCTTCGACCTGATCATGTAGCGTCTCGCAACCGGCTTCACGCGCTCCCCGAAACCGCGTTTCAAGCGAGCTCCAGAAGTCGTCACGATTCCAGGCAAACGGTCGGCCGTCGGTCGGAGCTGAGAGAACGGGATCCGCGTTCGGCATCAGCAGGAGCAGATAGAATGCACTCGCCGCGGCGGCCGTCCACACCAGCAGTCTTCGAGGCCGGACGATACGAATGGTGCTCATCGACATCCCACTGTTCGGGGCCACCATGCTTGCACGATCGGAACCCTCGGCGTGTGCCGAATCGAGACGTAACGGTTTTCAGAACCCACCGCGAATTCTGTCTGCCGGTCGACGGCGGGCCAGGGAGCGACGAGCCGAAAACGGAGGGTTCCGCACGATCAGGAACTGGCAGGCGGCTTGCGCACCTACCCTCGTCCAAGCGATATCGGTGTGGCTTGACGTTATTCCGGCAGCTCGGACCGCGAGGAACGGCGCGCGGTTGCGGCGCCGCCGACAGCCAGAGGAAAGGCTCATGCGCCTGATCAAAGCGCTCGTCGTGTTGACTCTCGTGGCTTTTGCGTTCACCGATCGCCCCTCGGCGCAGACGGCCGGCGCGGGCCGATTCGTGTCGGGTGAAATCGTGGTGAAGTTCAGGCCCGGCGCCAGTGCCAATGCGAAGGCGGATGCACACAGGCAGGCAGGCGGAAGGCTGTTGAACGAGATCGCGCGTACCGGCGTCCAACTGGTGGCCGTTCCCGCCGGCGATGAAGCAGGCGCGATCGCCCGCTACCAGCGCAACCCGAACGTGCTCTATGCGGAACGCAACTTCATCCGCAGCATCCCCACGCCCATCTCTCACGGCCCCGGCTCTGACGTCATGCCGAGCGACTACTACTTCCGCGAGCAATGGGCGCTCCACAACACCGGTCAGCTGTTCTACTGCATCTTGCCGGAGTTCTGCTTCTACATCGGCACTCCCGACGCCGACATCGATGCGCCTGAAGCCTGGGGGATGTCCACGGGTACCGCCGTCAAAGTCGCGGTGATCGATACGGGCATCGACTACACCCACCCTGACCTCGCCACGAACTACGACGGCGGCAACGACTTCGTCACGCCCGATGGCGACCCGTGGGACGATCACGGTCACGGCACCCACGTGTCGGGAACAATCGCCGCCGCCTTGAACAACCCCACCGGCAACCCGGCGGAGGAGGAAGGCGTCGTCGGCGTGGCGCCCAACGCCAGCATCCTTGCCTACAAGGTCTGCGATGCAACCGGCAACTGCACCGATTTCGCCATCGAGCAGGCGATCGCCCAGGCCATCACGGATGGCGCCAGCGTCATCAACATGAGCCTGGGAGGTCCAGAGTTCTCGCAGTCCTCGTATGACGCCGTGCAGGACGCGTGGAACGCCGGCCTGGTCATCGTCGCCGGGGCCGGTAACGATGGAACGACGGCCCAGTTCTACCCGGCAGCCTATGCCAACGTCATCTCGGTCGCGGCGTTCGACGAAGACCACCGGCGCCCCACGTTCTCCAACTACGGAAACTGGGTGGACATTTCGGCTCCGGGCAACGTCATCCTGTCCACCTACCCACTCTCGGCGTGCGGCGGCGGCTCGACAGTGCCCGGCGACACGGGATGCTACAACTGGCTGACCGGAACGTCGATGGCGACGCCCCACGTGGCGGGCGCCGCGGCGCTCATCTGGTCGCGAGGTGACGTGACCAGCAACAGCCAGGTCGTAAACATTCTCCTCAACAGCGCGGATCCACAGGGCGTGGATGCCGTGCGGCTCGACTCCTGGACGATACACGGCGGCCTCAACATTCACAACGCCCTCAGCTATGGGGTGACGAACCTGCCGCCTGTTGCCAACGCAGGACCTGACCAGATCGTGGCGGACACCGGCGGCGACAGTGTGGAGCTCGTCACGCTCAACGGCAGTGCATCCTCCGACCCCGACGGCACGATCGTCGCCTATGAATGGCGCGAGGGCAGCGCTGTCTTCGGTATCGTCGCAAACCCTGATGTCTGGCTGGCCGTAGGGACGCACACGCTGACGCTCGAGGTGACCGACGATGACGGCGCCACCGCCACCGACAGCGTGTCCGTCACCGTCAACCCCGCGACGGCCCCAACCACCGCCCACGTCGGCGACCTCGATGGGTCATCGACCGGGAACAAGGGCTCGTGGACGGCTCAGGTGACGATCACCGTGCATGACACAGGTCACCAGATAGTGGCGGGGGCCGTGGTCACAGGTACGTGGAACAGCGGCGCGTCTGGAACTGGAACGTGCACGACGAATGGCGGCGGCACGTGCGTGGTGGTGTCGAACAGCATGCGAAAGCGGGTCAACACCGCCTCGTTCACCGTGACGGGCGTCGCGGCCAGCGGACTGAGCTACTCGGCGGGCCAGAACCACGAGCCCGACGGCGACAGCACGGGGACGGCGATCACGGTCGCCAAACCCTGAACGAACGCACCAGACCTTCAGATGAGCGGTCCGCCCGAACATGTTAGGGCGGGCCGCGGGACCAGAGACAGCTCTCGTCATTGGTCTGACCGCCACACACCTCAATGCGTCATCGCGTACAACAGGACGTTGATGCCGAATGCATACCCCTTCGGACCGAACGTGTAGAAGTACGACGGGTCATCGGCTTCGCGCTCCCACGAATCCGAGATGTCGGTGTTGTGGGTCATGAACACCATGACGCGCCCGCTGCCGTCCGCGATATACCTGGCGCTCGGCACCTCGCTGTCGTAGCCCCGCTCTGAGGTGTCCCCTCCGGATCGCGTCCAGTAGCCGATGTTCGGGATCTGTGGAATCTCCGTGATGACGTACTGGGCGTTCGAGATCGGGTGATCGAGCCGCATGTCGACAATCGGGTGGCTCGTCGCCGGAAACACTTTCCGGATTTGCGACTCCCACTGCTCCCACTGATAAGTGCCCCAGAAGTCATCGGCCCAGAGGAAGCCGCCCTTCTCCAGGTATTCGCGCAGGCGGGCCGCATCTTCGTCCGAGAAGGCGCTGCTTCCAGGCGCCGCCATGATCACGAACGGGCACTGGAACAGCTCGTCGCTCGTCGGCTCGACCAGCAGATGGTTCGGTGCGCCCCCGGACGTGAAGCTCACGCGCGTCTTCGTGAGCTCCGACAGTCGTATGGACATGTTGATGTCGGCTCGCGGCCAATCCGTGCGCCAGCTGCCGCCACCAGGACCGCCCCGTGCCGGTGAATACACGAGACGGCAGAAATGGAACTGCCCGTCGAAGTCCCGCTCGCTGGCGAACCGTGTGCCGGAGAAGCTGCGCTGAAACTGCGCGAAGACCGCGGTCGACACGCACAGCGCAACGGCGCTCTGGCTGAGCAGGCGAAACGTGCGGCCTGGGCGAGGCCTCAGAAGTGCACCTTCGCCGCGTCCGCGAGAATCATCTCTCGGTACACAGGTAGCGACCAGCCGGCCTTCTCGAGCGCGGTGAGCCGCGTCTCCACGGCCCTCACGTACCCCTGTGTGTTCTTGTAGAGCGCCTTGAGCTTCTCCGACGCGAATGCAAGCTGCGCGGTGCTGAGGCCGCACATGAGATTGGCGGCCTGCTGTCCGCCTCTCGCGATGTAGGCGCCGGCGTTGGGAACCACCGGGGTGACTGCCGCGGGCCGGATGACGTAGGTCGCCGTAGGCACGTCCACGTAGGTGGTCCGGATGCCTCCCCTGGGGTTTCCGTGCTCGTCGAGCGCCATCATCGAGCCGTCGTTGAACTGGTTACGATCCAGCCAGATGCGGTCCGCCCGCGGCGGCACCGTTCCCGCGTCCACCCACGTGAACAGGTGGTCGAGCGCCACGGACATGTACGCCTGCACCGGGAAGGTGCTGAGCGGCTGCACGCAGGGGTTCGGCTGCATTCTGACGCTGTCGCGCGTATCGATGTGCCCCATGCCCGAGAATTCGTACAAGCGGTACTGTTTCCCGGGCTCGTCGCCGTCCTGTCGATTCGTGATGTTCCCGCTCACCTCGTGCATCGTCGGCACATGAATGAGCGGCACGTCGACCTCGCGAATCATCGCGCCGTTCGACATGGGCAGGAACCCGTCGTAGATCCGCTGCATCTGCGGCGTGCGGTAGACCATGTGCGCCGGCAGGTAGTTGATGAGGACGCCCGGCGTCATG
>Ga0209640_10006506_pt1 | contig 10234 bp, 10 predicted proteins | sample RifCSP10_1_FD_184018 | JGI IMG/M metagenome (GOLD analysis project Ga0209640, IMG submission 184018) | Soil microbial communities from Rifle, Colorado - Rifle CSP2_sed 10_1 (SPAdes) (version 2) | ecosystem: Environmental > Terrestrial > Deep subsurface > Rock core/Sediment | place: Rifle... | reverse complement strand
GGGGATGAGGGAAAAGTGTCGCGCAGTTACGTAATTCTCAATAGCAGCCTTTCGGACTTTGAGGGTCCGACAAACTCCTAGGGGTTATGGCTCGCGGCACGGAATGCCATCGTGCTGGGCCGCAAAGTGCAGCATCGCGATTGCGCAGGTTGCAGGCATGAGCACCTGGATCGCATGAAAGCGCGTCGGAAGATTCACGATGCGGATGCCGGGGATCGATCTTCGAATCTGCGCCTCCTCGAAGCCGGTGACGACGCCCGCAGTGGGGTAGAGCCCCAGCGTCGGAACCTGCACCCTGGCGAGGTAGGCGGAAACGTCGACCTTCGATGCCACGCGGGAGAGCGCGATGAGAGCCTCCACGTCCGACTTGCCCATCTCATCGGCATACCATTGCAGCAGTCCGGGATCGGTACCCGGGGGAAATCGCGTCGCGGCATTCACCGCAATCGACCAGCCCTTCGATCCGAGCACGCGCAGCGCCTCTTGCCATGAGGCATGGCCGCAGCCGAATGCCTGCTGCGTCGCCTTTGGGATCGTAACCGGGGCCGCGACCAAAGTAAGCGTGCGCAGCCTGCCCGGCATCTCTGCCGCGACTACGATGCCGAGGATTCCACCCAGCGATTCCCCGCAGTAATGGACCGGCGCTTCCCCGAGCGCGTCCATGATCGCGACCAGATCCTCGACGAACCCGTCCACGCCCATGCCCACGTGCGGGTCGAAGTCGAGCGGCGAGCGTCCAAGTCCGCGCAGGTCGGGGCGCACGACGCGATAGTATCGGGCCAGATAAGGAACCCAGCTGCGCCAGAACACCCCGGAGCGGCCATAACCGTGCTGCAGGATCAGGTACGGCGCATCTCGCCAGGGATCGGTGCAATCGTCGATCACGTAATGCAAGGTCGGCTTGCCACCCCGCTTCAGAAAAGGCATGCGATTAACCTCAATAGAGTGAGACAGAGTCAGAGTAACGTTACGGACTTCCCGCGCTGCCGAGCCATGCCGCACTGGACCCGGGAATCGGTCTTCGGCTATCTTACGCCACCATCACTTTTTTTCGGGATATCCGCATATGCCTGCATTGAACAGGCCGGGAAAGCCGAGCCTCTATTACGAAGTCGACGACTACACCGACCCGTGGCGTAAGGCGCCCTATCTGCTGCTGCAGCACGGCTATGGCCGTTATTCGCGATTCTGGTATAGCTGGATCCCCTACCTGAGCCGTTTTTTTCGCGTGCTGCGGCCCGACATGCGCGGATTCGGCCGTTCCCGCGAGGGATTCGACCGGGCGCAGGGATTCGATACTTCCGACCTCGTGGCGGATGTCGTCGCCATCATCGATGACGTCGGCGCGGACAAAATCCATTATTGCGGCGAAGCATTCGGCGGCACGCTGGGCATGCAACTGGCGGCGCAACATCCCGACCGGATACGGACGCTGAGCCTGGTGGCCGCGCCGGTCTTCCTGCCCCAGAAAATCCAGCAGAACTACGCGCTGGGCGAAGCATCGTGGATCGATGCGCTGCGCAAACACGGCATCAGGAAATGGGCGGCCGCCACCAACACCATCGCGCGCTTCCCGCCGCAAGTCAGCGCTGCATTCCTGGATTGGTACAGCGACGAACTGGCGACGGCGGATCCGGAAACGCTGATCGCGTTTTCCAATATGTGCGCGAACTACAACATGACCTCGTTCCTGCCCGCAATCACCGCTCCCGTGCTGGGAGTCTATCCGCGCTCGCGGCCCGAACAAGTGGCCCTGCTGCGCGAGCATGTTCGCCACTTCAGCGTGGTGGAACTGGCAACGGACAACCTCATGATCTACAACGTCTACCCGCGCACGTGCGCCGAAGCGGTTTTGTATTTCGCCGCGCAGCACGACGGCACCGTGTGCCGTGAATAAGGATTTGCTCCTCCTCGACTAGTCGATACGGATGTCGGCCTGGCGAATCACTTTCGTCCACTTCTCCACTTCCGCGCGCAGGAACGCCGCGAACTTATCGGGCGGATCACCGACGGGCTCGAGGCCCAACGCCAGCATCCGCTCCTTCAAGTCCGGCTGTGCGAGGATCTTCACGATCTCCGCGTGGAGCTTGGCGACGATATCCTGCGGCGTCCCGGCCGGTGCCATTGCGCCGTGCCATACTTCGATTTCGAAGCCCGGGATCCCGGATTCCGCAACGGTGGGAAGCTGTGGCGTAATCTTGGCCCGCGTGCGCCCCGCCACTGCCAGCGCGCGCAGACGGCCAGCGTTGACGTGCGGCAGGGTGGCAACCGCGCTTGCGGAAGTCGCAGAGACGCGGCCGGCGATCAAGTCGGTCATGCCCGGCGCGGTTCCTTTGTAAGGCACGTGCGTGATCTTGACCCCCGTCATCATCTTCAGCAGCTCCAAAGTGAGATGCTGCGCGCTGCCGTTGCCGGAAGACGACCACAACAGCTCACCCGGGCGTGCCCTGGCAAGCGCGAGCAGCTCCTTGAGCGAGCGCACCGGCAACGACGGGTGGACCACGACGACGTAGGGGACGGTCACGATCAACGTGATCGGCGCGAAATCCCCGATGGCATCAAAAGAGAGCTTGTAGAGGCTCGGGGTGATGACGTGCCCGGGGGAAGCCATCACGAGCGTATAGCCGTCGGGTGCCGCACGGGCAACCAATGCCGTTGCAATCGTGCCGCCTGCGCCGGGGCGGTTCTCGATCACCACCTGCTGGCCTAACGCCTCACTCAACTTCTGCCCGACGAGCCGGGCGGAGGTATCTACACCGCCTCCGGGCCCGAGCGGCACGACAATCCTGATCGGTTTGGCGGGATATACCTGGGCCAATGCAACCCCGGCCGGCGGGATACAAACTCCCAGTAGCGCTGCGAAGGCTGAAATCGCGATGCGTGACATGCGTTACTCCGGCTTCAAGCCGATCGCCTTGATCAGCTTGCTCCATTTCACAAGATCCTCGCGTATATAAGCGGCGAACTGAGCGGGCGTGTTGGCCACCACGTCGCCGCCGAGCGCGGCGAGCCGCTGGTGCGCCTCCGCGCCCCTGATGCCCTTGACGATCACGGCGTTGAGCCGCGTGATGATGCCGCGCGGCGTTGCCGCGGGCGCCAGCACGCCGAACCAGCCGCTCGCCGCGTAGCCCGGCACGCCGGACTCGGCGATCGTCGGCAGCTCGGGAACGAATGACGAGCGCTGCGCACCGGTCACGGCCAGCGCGCGCAGGCGGCCTGCCTTGACCTGCGGCAATACCGAGCTCAGGTCGCCCGACATGAACTGAACCTGCCCCCCGACCAGATCGGTGAGCGCCGGCGCAACGCCTTTGTAGGGCACGTGCACGACGTCGATTTTCGCGAGCATTTTTAACAACTCGGTCGCCAGGTGAGTCGTCGTGCCGTTGCCTGGCGACCCGAAGTTGAGCTGCCCCGGTTTCGCGCGCGCGAGTGCGAGCAACTCCTGCATGCTTTTGACCGGCACCGACGGATGCACGACGAGCACGTACGGCATGCTGGAAACCAGCGTGACCGGCGCGAAGTCTCTGAGCGAATCGTACGGCAGGCGCGCCGACAGGCCGGGCTGGATCGCGAGCGGGCCTGCGCTGCCGAGCAATAGTGTGTAGCCGTCGGGTGTCGCTCGCGCGGCGAGCTCGGTGCCGATCGCGCCACCCGCGCCGCCGCGGTTTTCGATCACGAGCGGCTGACCCAGCGCATCGTTCAGCTCCTTCCCGACAATACGCGCGACGAAGTCAGTGCCGCCGCCCGGTGCAAACGGGCAAATCATCCGGATCGGCTTCGATGGATAATTCTGCGCTGCGCAAGCCGCCACCCACAGCATGCCGGCGATAAGCCAGAAACAACGATTATGTATCTGCATTCTTCCTCCCCGCTTTACAGGCTGCGCGCCGCGCGGTGCCCCTCGGCGATCGCGTTCCCGAGACGGCGCGGCGCGAACGCATCGCCGATGATATGAACGGCGGCAAGACCGGCATCCCGCAGTTCGTACGCGATGCTGTCGTTCGCGCGCTGCGCGCCGACCCAGACGATCTCGCCGACATCCTTGAGCCGCTCTTCGTGCCGCGAGTTGTAATAATGCCGCAGCACCACTTCGCCGTTCTCGGTGCGGTCCACGAACATATTCGACCGCAACACCACGCCCAGTTCGTCGAGCGCGCGCAGCGTGCTGATGCGGGTGACTTCCGGCAGCTCCCGCAGCGGTTCGAGGAAGCGCGTCACGTACAGGACCTTGCAGCCGTGCCGCGCGAGCGCTTCGGTCATGCACGCCGCCCAGAAGTATCCATCCTCGTCCATGACGAGCACCGTGGCGCCGGTGCCAAGCTGGCTGAAGCTCGCCACCCGCACCGAGCCGTCACCCGCCACCGCAGGCGTCACTACCCTCGCGCCGGTCGCGACGATGACCGTGTCCGGCTGCTCCGCGAGCACCCGCTCGCGCGTGCCCTCGGTCGCCGTGCGCACGTCGACCCCGAGCGCGGCCACCTGCCGCGCCAGGTAATCGATCGTGTACGACGATTCGTGATACGGCAGATAGTGCCGCGCGATACTCAATTTCCCGCCGAGATTCTTGCCTTTCTCGAACAGCGTGACGCGGTGTCCGAGCTCCGCGGCAGTACGCGCAGCCTCCAACCCGCCCGGGCCGCCGCCGATCACGACCACGCGCCTCGGCCGCTCGGCTCGCGTGAGCGCAGGCATTTCGGTCTCGAAGCCCAGCGTCGCGTTGACGGCACAGGCAAGCCGCTTGCTCGCCACAACCGCGCTCCAGCACCGGTTGCAGGAAATACAGCGCCGGATGTCCGCGGATTGTCCGCGCAGCGCCTTCTGCGGCCACTCGGGGTCGGCGATCAGCGCGCGGCACAAGCCGATGATGTCGGCCTGTCCTGCCGCGAGGATCGCCTCCGCCTGCTCGGGTGTCTGGATGCGCGAGCTCGTCACCACCGGCATGCCGGGTACTACTGCCTTCACTTGCGCGTGCAAACCGGCGAAAGTGACGTGCGGGTAGTGGCTGTCAGGCAGATGCGTATCGAGCGTGTTGAAATTGCCCTGCGCGAGCGACAGGTAATCGACGCTTCCCAGCGCAGCGAGCTGGATTGCGGCTTGCTTGCTGTCCTCGACGGTGATTCCGCCGGGAGTGAACTCGTCCACCCCCATGCGGTAGCCGACGATGAAGTCCTTCCCGACCTGCGCGCGGACCGCAGCGATGATCTCTTTCACGAATCGCAGCCGGTTCTCGAGGCTGCCGCCGTACTCATCGTCGCGCTGGTTGCTGAACGGCGAGACAAACTGCTGAATCAGGTGGCCCTGCGCGCCGTGGATCTCGACGCCGTCCAGGCCGGCGAGCTTCGCATTGAGCGCCGCCGTCGCAAAACCCGCCACCACCTCGGCGATTTCGGCTTTCGTCATCGCGTGCGGCACGCCGCCGCTGTGCGGGCACGCGATCGCCGACGGCGCCCATAACGTGGGAATTTCGCTCGCATGATGCTGGCGGCCGCCGTGATTCAATTGCGCGATCAACAGCGCGCCCTCGGCACGCACCGCTTCCGCCAACGCCTGCAGGCCCGGCACGATCTCTTTGCGGTAGCACAGCATGGCGGCATCGCGCCCGGCGTTGCTCGCGTGCACCCGCATCGACTCGGTGACGATGATGCCAGCGCCGCCGCGCGCGATATCGCGATAAAAAGCAACGGTCCGCGCGTGCACGAGGCCGCTCTCGGCAGTGTTGGTGGTGGTCGCGAGCCGCATGACACGATTGCGCGCAACCTTTGCGCCGATGCGGATGGGCTCGAACAAGCGGGGGAAATGGGCGTTCATCATGTTATGTCCGCATTATGCCCCCGCCCCCTGCAAGCGCCAACCCAAGACAATGCGTTCCGAAACTTAATCGGTCCTGGCAACACGGAAACCGCGAATGTAGACCCGGATAACAGTGGGGCTCCCGACGCGGTACGCGGCGCGCAAGCCCGTTGGAGCGTCTTCCCAGGAACCGCCGCGTACCACGCGCAGGTAACAATCGCCCGCAGCCCATGCGCTTCCGTCAATCGGTGCACCGCTGTAGTTCCCGTTCCAGCAGTCCTGCGTCCACTCCCACACGTTGCCTAGCATATCGTGGAGACCGAACGCATTGGCGCGATAACTTCCAACCGGGGCCGTGTAGGCGTATCGGTCATTGCAATTGGCGATCGGCCAGTTGCTCGCGCCGGGCACCTGCGCCTCAGCGGTGAGATCAGCCCCATTGGCATAGCCGCAGGACATATTTCCATCATCGCCCCAAAAACGCGTCGTCGTCGTACCGGCTCTCGCCGCGTATTCCCATTCGGCTTCGGTCAGCAAACGATAATTCCTGCCGGTCTTCTGGCTGAGCCACCGCACATAGGCGCTGGCGTCGTCCCAACTGACACACGCCACAGGGTGCAGGTCATCCTGAGCATAGCCGGGGTTGCGCCAGTCTTTGGCCTGGTCTTTCTCGAACTCGGCCCCGGTCCAGACGAAACACCCGTCGCTGCTGCGGCCTGTTGTCTCTGCGAACACCCGGTACTGCGCCCGCGTTACCTCGAATTTCCCCGCCGAAAAACTCTCCACCTCCACCCCGTGCTGCGGCTGGCTGCGGTTGCGAAATTGATCGAACAGGTTTTCGCGCTCTTCCTCACCCGGCACCGCCCCCATCACGAACCGTCCCGCTGGAATTACCACCATCTCCGGGCAATCCGCGCAGTCTTTGAAAACCGTGGCCGCCACCGATTGCAACGCAACGAACATCAACACACCACCCGCAATCCGGAATTCAGAAATAGCCGTCATGTGGATTTTCCGATAGTTCCGACATTGTACGCGCCATCTTAACGCAACCGGCATTGCAATCGGCCGGGCGCCGGCGCAACATACTTCCCAGCGCCATGCTCGACAGCGCCGATATCGCAATCAAAACGAAGACATAGGAGACCGACAAATGGCCAAAGCGAAACAGACGGTTTACGAATTCATCCCGAAACTGGGCCAACTGCGCGACGACGTGCTGTTCGGCGACGTGTGGGAGCACCCTGACCTCAGCAAGCGCGACCGCAGTCTGGCCACCGTCGCCATGCTGGCCGCGCTCTACCGCACCGACGAAATGCGCGGCCACATGCGCCGGGCGCTCGACAACGGCGTCACGGAGACTGAGCTGAAGGGGCTGATCACCCACGTCGCCTTCTATGCCGGCTGGCCATGCGCGGTGAATGCCGGCCGCATCGCAATCGAGGTCTTCGGCCACGAATAGCGTCGGTTGAAAGGAGCAGCGCAATGATCATCGATGTACATCGACACCTGGTCATCAAGGGAACGGTCCAGCGGTCCTATATTAACGGCGCGTCGAGAAGCTTCAGCATGATGTACAACAAGGCCAACAAGACCAACCTCACGCCGCGCGAATACATCGACGACATCGTCCGCAAGGAGATCGACGGCCAGGCGGACAACATCATCGTCGAGATGGACAAGGCCGGCGTCGACATTTCGGTCATTTTCGCGGTGGACTACGGCCTGCTGCTCGGCGAAGCGCAGATCCATATTTTCGAGCAGAACAGGATGTATGCGGATATCGCCAAGCGGCATGCGGGCAGGATGATCCCCTTCATGGCCATCGATCCGCGCCGCGAGGGAGGGTTGAAGCACTGCGAGCAGGCCTACCACGAGTGGGGCATGAAAGGATTCAAGCTCCACGCGGGTGTCGGTTACCTGCCCGATGATCCGGTCTGCAACTGGGTCTACGAGAAGGCCACCGAGTGGAACATCCCCATCATGTGCCACACCGGCGGCGCGCCCGCGGCGCCGCTGCGCTGGGAGTGTTCCAGACCGTCCTATTTTGCTTCGGCGGCGGCGCGCTATCCCGATGCGACTTTCATCCTTGCCCACGCGGGCGATATCGGCTGGTGGCAGGAAGCGATGCAGGCGGCGGCCTGGCTGCCGAACGTGTACCTCGATCTTTCCCTGTGGCAGAAGCCCTATCGCAAAATGCCTCCGGACCAGTTCTACAAGTGGCTGCGCCATCTCACCGACATGGTCGGTGCGGACAAGATCATGTTCGCCTCCGACGCACCGCACCCCAATTTCCACTTGCGCCTGCCCGAGTGGGCAAAGGTATTCACGAATCTGGGCAAGGAGTTCAGCGAAGAAGAGAAGAATCTGATTCTCTCCGGAACCGCCAGAAAGGTGCTGCGGCTGGGGAATTGAAGTGCCGGGGGCGGGCCTAGTGGTGGTCGCGAGTTGGCGGCGCGAGGCAAAAACAATTGAGAATCCTAAAGTGATACTTTAGATTCCCCACATTTTTTGAAACGCTTTGTTGCTGCTTGAAAAAACATTCTTTGCCTAGAATCTGGACTCGTATTCTCTGGAAATGCGGACTAATGAAGCAGCATATAACTTCTCTGTATCCGCCTGGTTTACCCAGGCAAAGTCGTAGGGCCGAGTATTAGAAGCAATGAACTGGAGGACCACGAATTCGTCAAAATGCGGCTTTACGCGGTCCATAAGTCGCCTTTCGGCTTGCGCTGCCTCTTGTGCTGGATGCTTGTGCTTCTTACCATCGGTAGGCCAACTCTTTCTCCCCTCGTAACTGGTATAAGCCTGCGCCCAATTCACTCCAACGATGCCGACGCAAATCGGATTTCCCCCATGTTTGCGAAACTCCGATGACTGATTTTTCATATCGGTGCAAACGCGGTCAATCTGTTTAATCATCGCCTTTGCGAGAATTTTTACCTCGGCGCCTATATCAATGGTCGCTACCTCGCCTACAGCTATAGCATGATCTGGTACCGCAACTGCGACGATATGGGGAACTCTTTCACCGAAAGTGCCATCTCCACGCCGGGAGGTTTTTCCAACAGCTTTATTTTTTTGGTTTAGCACACTGCTTTGAGAGGAAACCGCCGCCTTAAATTTGGGAGAGCGTCCCAAGTCGTAAAGGTCCTCAAACAGGAAAGACGCGACGTGGTCACCAAGCGTTGAATTGCGGTGATTGTATTTGGTCCTTTCGAATACCCCCTTGAATTCTTCTAAAAGCTTGTATGGCAATCTAATCCCCTGAGAATTTTTCTTATTTTTTCGAGCCTCGGTCTTCAGCGATCGTCCCGTGAACAGAACCAAATAGCGGACGTTCTTTAAGAGCCGTTTCTAAATTCGATAAACCGAGTTTGTAATATATTGGATCAATCTCGTTGCTGATAGAGTTCCGCCCTGCGCGATATGCGGCTGCGGCCGTAGCACAAGTACCAGCGAAAGGGTCAAGTACTGTGTCTCCAGCAAATGAAAACATTCTTATCAATCGTTCTGCCAACGCAACTGGATACGGTGCAGGATGTCCATTTCTAGTCGAAGCACCTTTAATATCTCCCCAAAACGGTTGCCACCAAGCTTGCATTTCCCCTTTGGTAAGCATTGAGAGCGCCTTCTGTAGCGAATTGGGTTTCCGGTACTCTCCTCCTTTTCGCAGGAACAAAATAAACTCTACATCGTTCTTCACAATCGCCCCCGGCTGATATGGCTTGCCATAAAAGCCCGCTCCGTTGCCAGACGCTTCCGTTACCCCGTTGGCGATCTTGTTCCAATAGATTGGCGACAGGCAATCTAGTCCAAGCTTGCGCGCTCGAACCTGAATATCTGCGTGCAATGGCATTACGTAATGCCGACCAGCGGTTCTCCTCGGCAAGCATACGTCACCCACTATGCAGCATATCCGCCCTCCAGGAGCTAACACCCTCTCACATTCCGACCAGACCTTATCGAGTTCTGCCAGGAAATTCTCATAGTCTTCGATGTGTCCTAGTTGCCCAGGGTGATCACGGTATTCTTTGAGAGTCCAGTAGGGTGGAGAGGTAACAACTAAGTGAACGCTATCATCTGCTAACCAGCGCAAGTCCCTTGCATCACCGAGATGCAATCTATGGGAGGTCTTATCGAAGGGTGCGGGCCATGGCATCGAACGCAAAGCAGCGTTAATCTCTCTGTAACGCCTAAGACCTTCTGGCGTATTGTCGTTAGCAGGGAGATCGGCGAGGAAGTAATAACTATCTAGGGGTTCTCGGCGCATCTTGTCACCCATTGCAGAGGGTAGGTATCGAAACTACATCATCATAACACTCCTCGTTTCTATGCCCGCTCGAAAATCGCCGCGAGGCCCTGGCCGCTGCCCACGCACATGGTCTCGAGGCCGAACTTCCCTTTGCGGCGCTGCAATTCATTCAGCAGTGTAGTGAGGATG
>Ga0209640_10006504_pt1 | contig 10235 bp, 16 predicted proteins | sample RifCSP10_1_FD_184018 | JGI IMG/M metagenome (GOLD analysis project Ga0209640, IMG submission 184018) | Soil microbial communities from Rifle, Colorado - Rifle CSP2_sed 10_1 (SPAdes) (version 2) | ecosystem: Environmental > Terrestrial > Deep subsurface > Rock core/Sediment | place: Rifle... | reverse complement strand
TGTACGTTGGGCAGCACGGAGAAAGCGGGTATACTGGTGCGAGGAGATTCTGATGAGATACAAAGTTGCTCTACACCATTCGGATGAAGGCTTCAGTGTCTGGGTGCCGGGGTTACCTGGGTGCGTCTCTCAAGGGGACACGGAAGAAGAAGCCTTGGCAAATATTGCCGAGGCTATCCGCGAGTATCTAGGGGTGATCATAGAACAATCAGAAGGCGCGGAGATTCGAGAAATCGAGGTGGCCGCTTAATCATGCCCAAACTGCCGGGCATCAACCATCTCGACGCCGTTCGCGCACTTGAAAAGGCTGGGTTCCAAATCGCACGGCAGGGTAAACACATAGTCATGACGGATGGCGTTCACACGGTGACTATTCCGCGACACAACCCCGTCAACGCTTACACGATGGGGCGGATCGTCCACGATGCAGGTTTAACCGTTGAAGACTTTCGTAAGCTGCTTTGATAGTCAAACACCCGACAACACTGCCCAACTTTGCGTGCACCGGAGCCGCCTTTCGCGTTGCGTATGTGTCCGCGTTCAACTGCGGCGGCCCGGTGACGCTTCCGTTATGCCGACGGCGCGTGAGTGTGTCGCATGCGAAGACGAGCTTGAAAGATCAAAGGGATGACGCCCGATCCTAAGCCGGATCCATCATCTAGCGGGAACCCAGGAACTGTCCAGGCTGGTACTGGTGGTGGCCGGGCGATGGATGAATCGAATCAGCATGCCATCTGGTTGGCGGAATTCAGCTTGTTGGTAGGTACAGGCAAGGACTACTTCTCGATGTTCCTGAAGGCCTTCGGCTTCTACCTCGCCGCCACCGGTGCCACCTTGAAGTTCTTCTTCGATGCCCCCCAAGCGTCGCAGGAGCGCATAGCCCTCCTCGCCTTTGGTGCGTCACTCCACGTTGCCGCGATCGTCGGGACCCTCCTTGGGGGCCGATGGTATCGACCCATGGCTGCTCGGTGCAAAGAGGTCGGACGTCTCCTCGGGCTTCCCGATGTCTACTATCCCGGGACCACGGGAACCGCCTACGTGTTCCTGATTATTGAGGTGTTGCTGCTCGCTGCGTGGGTCGGAGGGCTTTGGAAATTCCGGTGACCCCGTGGCCAGAAGCCGGCATAACCAGCCGGTTGCAGCGGCCGCGCAAGGTGCGCGCCGCTGAACCGGAGCGTTATGCGCCGAATTACATTATGACGGACCCTAAGAAACTCACTATCGAGCAGATTGGTGCCGAAGTGCGAAGGGCCGAGGTTCTCCCTTTCTACGAGGCTGTGAGCGAGTTGTGGGTATGTTTGGTCAAGTTCGCAAACGTACTTCCAACGGCGGGTGAGGAGCACGAGCAGGTGTGTGCCCTCCTCCGAAAGTTCGACCGAGAGACGGCGCGAAATCTGATGGCGAACGGAGCGGTAGATCGTCTACTCGATCTCGATCCACCTCTCGAAACAGTTCTCGCTCATCCGCGCGAGAGACTTCAATTGCAGCAAGCCGCGCGTGAGTTGGAGCGAATTCGCATGCGGCGAGCTTCCGACGCTAAAGGTGCTCTGATGGCAGTCTTGGAAATCCTTCAGCGAGTCCGCGACAAGAAGATGCACGGATTCAAAACACCGAAAGGACCCCGTGACCAGGAGATTCTTGAACCGGCGTCGTCCCTTCTTCTTGAATTGTGTCGTGCCGCGTCGGAGCATCTGGCGACAGCAGACATAGCGCAACCATTGTGAAGGTCCGGCGCATAACTCCCGCGTGGACCGAAGCGCGCGATCGAGTGTTGACATGAACCTTGAGTGTCACACGCGCGCTCGGTCACGCGAACGTTAGGCGCACACACTACCGGTCATATCCGGGAACTACGGGAGGCTCAAATGGGTGGCGAGAACGTGAAGCTGCCAGACAACTCCAAGGACGCCTTTGAGCAATACGTCTTGAAGCTGGAGCGCGAGTACGCACCATGGTACAAGCGCGCGAGTACTTTCAACAAGGTCATGTGGGTTATCGGCCAAAGTACGGCTATTCTTGCCGGCGCGATTACCGCATTCATCGCAGCACTCGTGGGTGAGGGGCAGTTTGCAAACTTGAAATGGTTGCTTGTACTGCTGCCGCTCGTCGGAGCATTCGCCACGGCTCTGTTGGCACAGACACGAGTGCGAGACATCCTCGCTTTAAGGGAGAGCGGGCGAGAACATATTGAAACACTCATAGAAGCGGCCAAAGCTACGTACGCGGCCAACGCAGCCTCTGGGGTACAAGACATTGCTAACCTACACATGGGTTTGGTGAATGAGGTGAGCCGCCTCGAGAAGCAGCAGGCGGTGGACATTCTGTCAATTGTCCCGGTCGTCGGTACGACGAGCGGGAAAACACCGGGCGACAACAAGCAAGACTGAGTCGCTTCATCCGGCAGCGCCTAACAACCCAGTGGAGCGGACGGCCCACAGCGGCAGCTTTTTTCCATGCGCACATCTGTGCCTGTGGGCCGCCGCTCACCGGGAGCGTTAGCCACCCGAAAGGAAAGCCCAAGCTAGAGAATGCCGTTCAGACGTAAAGAGGTTGCCGCACTGCTGGCTCGGTGTCATCGGCGATGCTGCATATGTCATCGCTTCTGTGGCGTGAAAATAGAGACGGACCATATCGAGCCTGCAGCCGAGAATGGAACAGACAACATCGACAATGCGATTCCAGTATGCTTTGACTGCCATGCGGAGATTCACAGTTACAATGACAAGCATCCTCGTGGCCGCAAGTTTGGCCCTGAAGAATTGCGCAAGCACAAGGAGCAATGGCTAGGGATTTGTGACAACCATCCCGAATCGCTCACGCCCCGCAACGGCCTTGGCGATACGGAGGTGGGTCCAATTCAGGCACTGATCGACGAGATAGAGTTCAACATTGCAGCGGCAAAACAACTGGGCTGTCCGCTTCGTGACGAGCAGTTTTCGAGGGCTATTCGTTCAGGTTCGATCTCGCTTATGGTGCCAAAGTTGAAGGCAGTAATAATCGACGCCTATGTGGCAGCGGGACGTGCCGGGGTTTTGAGCGTAGCAGCCACCACGAAGCGAGCCGGAGGTGTCGGGAAGTCGGTGTCGGGCGCTGGCTCGGGCGACCCTAAAGAAGCTCTTGTCGAATGCTCACGGCTTCTAATGAAAGCACGTGCGGAACTGCTACGAGTGCTTGGTAATGGCGAATCGGGCGGCTAACTCTCGATGCAGCGGAGCGCGCGCAGCAGTCGGCGAGTGAGTTGGTCTTGAGGCGCGCGCCCGCTGATCGTATCGTTAGCCATTCGTTTGACGAAGTAGTAACGCACTCAAAACCGCCATGAGTCTTGAAGAACAACTGTCCGGCTGGACCGGGCCATCGAGCGACTCCGAGAAGGAGAAGCAAGAACGTACCGAGCGGATGATTCGCCAAGCTGTAGATGCGCACGGGCCATTCAAGGACTGCGATCTTAAGGTGTACGTGAAAGGCTCTTACGCCAACAACACGAATGTGCGCGCAGATAGTGACGTGGACATTGCAGTTGAATGCACAGAGGCCGAGTATTGGGAGGAGGCGCAACCGGGTTTTCACAAACCGCGCGGCCCTTACAATGGTATATGGACCCCGGCGAAACTCAGGTCCGAACTTGTTGCCGCCCTCAGGGCAACGTTTGTCGGCCAGGTAGATGATTCCGGATCCACTGCCATTAAAGTGCATTCTGGATCCGCACGCGTTGATGCTGACGTGGTGCCGTGCTTCAGCTACCGGTATTACTTCGAGTCCACATCACGGCCTGGCACAAAGATTTTCAAGACTGACGGAGGAAGTCTCGTTAACTACCCCGCTCAGCAGATGGAGAACGGTGTAGCGAAGAACAATCGGACCGGATACGCATACAAGAAAGGCGTTCGCCTAATAAAGCGAGTTGAGAACGCGATGGCAGAGAACGGAACGTTCCGCGAGCTACCTTCTTTCTTCATGGAGTGTCTTGCGTTCAACTGTCTGGACTCGGCATTCGGTCATTCCACTTGGACTGCGTGTTTACGAGCGATGCTTGTGCACATTTGGCAGCAGCTTCAAGGCGATGAACCTGTTAACGGACGATTGGTTGAGGCGAACGATTGCTTCTACCTGTTTCACTCAGGCCAGAAATGGTCGCGCGCGGACGGGCGTGAGTTCGCCCATGCTGCCTGGAACTACTTCGGATTCAAGTCATGATCTCCCGGACTCGTGCAAGCTTCATTGTTGCGATCGTGATCGGTGTTTTCGCTGTGGGTATCGCGGCCACCGGAGGCGCGGTACAAGCCGCTTGGCTCCGCTTTTACCCCGGGGCAGTAACAATAGTGGTCGCAGCAATTGCTGCATGGGACCACTGGCTCTGGCGATGGACCCTTGTTCAGCGACTTCCCGGTGTTCCGCGCGACATTCGTGGTACTTGGAAGGGTGAGCTCGATACCTTCTGGAAGCATGAGACTGGCACTTCACCATCAAGAAAAGTCGTTTACTTGGTGGTGCGGCAAACTGCTTCTCAAGTCTCCGTGTCGCTCCTAACCAACGAATCGCGGTCGGCCTCATCGCTTGCTACGGTGTCATCTGACGGGACGACCGTATCCCTCGACTACCTATATCTCAATTGGCCCGACTTGCATGTGCAGGAAAGGAGCCGGGTGCACCATGGATCCGCATCGCTGATCGTCAGTGGTACCCCGGCCAACCGACTTCGTGGTCAGTACTGGACCAATCGGGATACCAAAGGCGAGCTGGATTTCCCGGCGCGGGCGTTACAGCTTGCGGAGGATTTTGATGGCGCTGCGCTCATATTCCGAAAAGCGCAGCACGGATAGCGCCCATGGCTAACTCGCCGCATGCACCGTAGCCGCAAACTGCGCGGCACGGTGATGCGGGGCGTAGACGGCCAGGGCCTTCACTAGGGAAACCGATGTCGAGCATCTTTCTGTCCCATAGCTCTATGGATAAGCGCTTCGCGAGACGCCTTGCGCGAGATCTCGAGGCGCAAGGAGTCCGCGTGTGGATCGATGAAGCGGAGATGCTAGTTGGCGACTCCCTTGTAAAGAAACTTGAAAAGGCAATTCGAGAAATGGAGTTTCTCGGCGTCCTGCTTTCGCCTAATTCCGTCAAGTCCGAATGGGTTCAGCGCGAAGTCGAGATTGCCTTGAACCAAGAGATAAAAGGGAAGCGAGTCAAGGTGCTCCCAATTCTCTATAAGGACTGCGGAGTTCCAGATTTTCTGTCCGCGAAGGTCTGGGTAGACTTCCGAAGGCCGCGGTCTTATCAACCTGGTGTCGCTACGTTACTTCGGAGACTGCATGAGACTCAGCAAGACACGCTTATGGCGCCGGTTCCTCTCAACCGTACGAACGGATTCCGAATCCTAAATTGGAACGTCGGAGGACGAAAGTTCTTCGAACTACGAGCGAGCCTTCGTTCGGAGTTCAAGCGCGAACTGAACAGCGACTTGACTGAGCTGATCCAGAGATACGAGCCCGATGTTGTTACGCTGCAGGAGATCATTCGGTACCGAGATGAATCAACTGCGCCAATCGAGGAACTGATCGAACCAATCGCTGGCTACACCTATCACACAGTGACTCTTGTAGACAGTGTGTCCATTGCCCGCCGGGGCAAGTGGGAGAAGGTGCGTAAACTAGGCCAATGGAGTTCCGAGGCATCCTTCGACCAGGGGAACGCCTTCCTCGTGAATTCAGACGCGCAGATGTATGGTCTCTGGGATCTTCCTAAGCTCGGATGGCCGCCGCTAGGCCCAGAAGAGAGAAGCTTAGCAATTGAGAAGGTCAGCTTGGATTCCGGTCTCTACTTTGGCGATCGAGATACAGAGCCGCGAGCTGCCCTGGTGAGCCACTTCGTCTGCCAGCTGGCGGGCCGGGATCGTGGCGCAGCCGCGAACGACAGGCCACGCGATGTTTTCGTAGTCAACGTACAACTCGCAACTCTAACCGGGGAGCGCGAGGGATTACCCAGCGTGGAGGCTGATGCAACCTCACTGCGGAAACGTCAGTTGGACATCCTCTTTCATGGGATAGTCTCACGATACAATGATTGGCGACACAAGGGCTACCCGCTTAGTGGTCAACCGCATCGCCCAGGGGAGCACGAAACTTTAGATCGGCACACGCCGATATGGATACTTTGCGGTGCCTTCAACTTCACGGATTACTCCGAAGAGTATGAGTTTGTTAGGCGCTTGAACTTCGTTGATGTGGTGCCGAACAAGGGCGCTGGCACAAAGTCCCGCGGCGTGGGGCAACCGGCCGTCCTCACGTTGGACCACGTCTTTGCCGGACCGATGATTGTCGGCATGGACCCGGTAATCACGCAGCACGCATTGAACATGAATGTGGTAGATCACAGCTTTAAGGTGTCAGATCATCTCCCGATGGTTGCGACGATCCCTCTAGACACGCAGTAGGTCGGCGCCCGGTGCGGCTTGAAGGGCCGTCTAACCCGTCGATTCAGCGGAGCGCGCGCACCCAGTCTTAGAACCGACGGAGCTTTGGGCGCGCACCCGCTGATCTTCGCGTTCGGCCTCTTGCGGTGATCCAGATAGATAGGGCTAAGATGTACGTGTCCAAAGTACGGGAGAATCTGATGGATGATGGATTAGGCGATTGGAGAATACAGGCAGCTACAACATTGGCAAAAGATGTTCCGCCTGCCTATGCAGGTGGCCCATCGCATAAAGCAGGAACGCCAGTCCACTTAACTACATCGACAAGAGACCCCAAGAATCGTCCGGTCGGTTTTGTAACTCCTAGTGCGACGGCTCTAGCCTTGAGCATCGCAATGAAGTCTGGTGAAGAGGCGAAAGAACTTTTTACAGAATTGAAGTTTGATGACGTACTTACGCCTCATGGAAAGGGTAAGAACATAAACTATAAAGACGTTGAGCCTTTATACGATTACTTTGAGTATTGCATGATAGCTGTCACGTTCAGCTTTCAGGCTCTCGAAACGTTTTCCAACCATACTATCGCAAATGAACTGAAAGGCACGTTCAGTTTACAGCGTCGAAAAGAGACAAAGACCTATACGCCTTTGGAGCTAGAAAGAGACGGAAGAAAAACTATGTAACGTGTTACCAGTTATTCTTGGTAGAGCATCACCAAAGGGAAAGAGGGTATGGCAGAACTTTGTGAAGCTCAAAAGGGCACGGGATGCAACGATACATCTCAAGTCAACCGATCAATACCCTAATCAATATGCGAAATCACAAGTTATTGACCACGACACATTGTTTTATCAGTTTCTCAATAATGACCCCACTGAATTTCCAAAGTTTGCTATCAATATGATCAAGTATTTCGCTGGGGTAAAAGGGCAGCCGAGGTGGTTGCTTGAACCGCTTGAGTTTATCAGCAAGAAGAAATGATTCGTCCTTCTAGCAAACGAGGCCTAACACTGCGTGAACCGGAGCGCGGCAAGCGAGTTGCGTGACCTTTGCCAGTATCATGTGCCGCTTCCGGTTACGCAGGCGTTGGGCGTAGATAATTGAATCATGACGAATGGACATACCTGCAAAACCTGTAGCGAGTTTCATCCCGGATTGCCAGTGCTACCCCCCTTGCCCTGGCGGAGGATAACGTCCGTGGCAATCGGAGGACTCACGGAGATTGGATATGCATCGGAGACAGATTTGCTCCTCGTCGTCTCGGCGCAAGGGCGGGGCGTATTCGACTGCGCGACGGGAGAACGTCTTGCGCGCGACTACGAAGAACCAAGCAGCGCTGTTGCTTGGTACGATGACGTCGGTCTGTCTGCTGTCGGGATCGGCCCGCGCGATGGATATCGAGTGAGGCTCGCCGGATTAATGGGAGGCGGTTTACGCCATGTGACGGGGGACGGTTGGGGCTTACAGGCCGTGTCGCCGGATTGGCCGCAGAGTTTCGTCGTGCTCTCCTCGCCCGGCGTCCGTCGAGCAATCTTCAACGATCCCATCCCCAATGAATATACTCGGGTAGCGCCTTCATATGGCTCCTATGCGATTACTGCATTCGGCTTCTCGGAAACAGGGCTGACCTTCATCGTAGCGATGAGTCACACTCTGGAAACCTATGGCCGCCCCTGGCAGCACGCCGAACAATCGGATCAACCGGAGCGCGCGCAGCCAAGTTGACCGATTCTTCTTTAGGGCCGTCGCGCGCGCCCGGTTATCCTGGGCGTTCGACGCCTTTCGAGGCTGGAGTGGGGCGGTGAGCAGGGGAGGCAAAGTTGAAGTACGAGAAGCTGAGCAAATTGTCGATCCGTAGCCATCCTGAGTTGAGCGAACGCTGGGTTCAGGAACGAATCGCCGAGGACCCCTCTATCCTCGGGCTGGGCGATGTCATCCTGAAGGACAAAGAGAGGATCCAGTCGGGGGCTGGTCGGTTGGATCTCCTGTTGCAGGAGGCAGACGGCAACAGGCGGTACGAAGTCGAGGTCCAGTTGGGCAAGACTGATGAGTCCCACATCATTCGTACTATCGAGTACTGGGACATCGAGCGGAAAAGATACCCTCAGTACGAGCACACGGCCGTTGTCGTTGCCGAACAGATCACGAGCCGCTTCCTGAATGTTGTCAGTCTCTTCAACGGCACGGTACCGCTTATGGCGATTCAGATGAGCGCGGTTCAACTCGGCGACACGGTATCGTTGTTCTTCACCACAGTCCTGGACCAAGTGCGGTTTGGGCTCGTGGAGGAGGACGAGGAAGTGCATGAGGCGACGGACCGAACCTACTGGGAGGAGAACCGTGGTAGCAAGGCTACCGTTGCGATGGCCGACGAGCTGTTAGAGGTCGTGCACACTCTAAACCCCCACCTTGAGCTTAAGTACAATAAATTCTACATCGGCCTAGCGAGGGATGGTCAGCCCAACAACTTCGTTATCTTTCGGCCGCAGAGGGCTGCAATCCGGGTTGAGCCGCGACTTGAAAAGACCGAAGCGACAGAATCCCTCGTAGCTGGCCTCGACGTGATGGACTACGATAGCAGGTGGGGACGCTATCGGATTCGGCTCCAGAAGGGCGAGGTCAAGAAGCATGCTGAGATCCTACGCCAACTACTGGAAGCGTCGTATAAGGAATCGGAGCGCGGCGATGCGTAGGCGGCGTCGAACCCCCGGGTGGACCGAAGCGCGCGATCGAGTGTTGACGTGAACCTTGAATGTTACACGCGCGCTCGGTCACGCGAACGTTCGGCCGGCGTCCTGGTTGGGGCTTCCTATTTGCCTTGACGAATAGTCTGGGCGTAATTACTTTGTGCCTATGAGAACTCGCGTAGTTCGGATTGGCAATTCGCGCGGCATCCGTATCCCAAAGGTGCTGTTGAAACAGAGCCGTCTCGGAGACGAAGTCGAGCTCAAGGTCGAAGACGATCAGATCGTCATTCGTCCCGTTCACAAGCCCCGCGACGGCTGGGATGAGGCATTTGTTTCCATGGCGGATGCGGACGATGATCTGCTGCTCGATCAACCTCTTGCTCCCCAGACGACGTGGGATAGAGAAGAGTGGCAGTGGACGTAAGGCGGTTCGATGTCTACCTCATTGCGCTCGATCCTACTGTCGGCTCCGAGATCAGGAAGACGCGACCGTGCCTCGTAGTGTCGCCCGATGAAATGAACCGGCACATTCGAACGGTGATAGTGGCGCCGATGACGACCCAGCGCCGCCAGTACCCTTCGCGCGTGGCGTGTACGTTCGCGAAGGGAAGAAGGCCGAGATCGTGTTGGACCAACTGAGGACAGTTGACAAGACTCGGCTGATCAAGCGGCTCGGAAGAATCAGCAGCCGGAGTCAGGAGCAAGTGCTGGGAGTACTCGCGGAACTGTTCGCGCCCTAATACCGGCCGAACTCCGCATGCACCCAAGCCGCCTTCACGTTACCCTTGATTCGCCCTGGTAAGTTAAATGCGGCGGCTGGGTGATGCGAACGTTCGGCGGCTTAAGACTTGCAGATAGGTGGGATGAGAATGCGTCAAGACCGGCTCGAAGTTGGCCCTCACGAAGTTTCGGTTGAACGGGTTTCTGACACACTCACGACGCGCATTCATGTAAGGAGCCCCAACGGTCGCGGTCTCCTTTTTCAACGATTTCGCGATTATGAGTTGGTAGTCGGCGCCTTGGCTTTCGACTTCGTTGGTGATCCCAGGAGGAATCGATTGTTCTTCAAGACCGCAAACTCCGATCACGAAGACTCGGGAACCGTATTCTGCTTCGACATACAAGCGTGTGAGGTCGTTTGGCGC
>Ga0209640_10006503_pt1 | contig 10236 bp, 6 predicted proteins | sample RifCSP10_1_FD_184018 | JGI IMG/M metagenome (GOLD analysis project Ga0209640, IMG submission 184018) | Soil microbial communities from Rifle, Colorado - Rifle CSP2_sed 10_1 (SPAdes) (version 2) | ecosystem: Environmental > Terrestrial > Deep subsurface > Rock core/Sediment | place: Rifle... | reverse complement strand
GAGCTGAGGAGCGAGCACGGCTGCCGGTCCGGCGGCGCCGATGTGAATCGCCTCCGGCCGCAGGTGGGTGCGGGCGAGTCGCGCCACGTCGTCCACGCGCGTCGTCGTGATCGCCGCCAGCGCGGTCTCGAAGTGATCGTCGGGCAGCTCGAAGAGGGCGAGATCGGTGAGTCGGGCCAGGTGGCCCGAGACGGTCTGGAAGGTATAGGGAAAGACGCCGCGCAGGTAGCTGCGCGTCTCGCCGAGCTCTTCCTCTCCGACCGGCTCGTCGCGCAGCCGGCGGAGCTCGGCCAGTACCTCGCCGGCGGCGGCGCCAGCGGCGTCGGTGGCGACCGAGGTGGCGACGACGAAAGGTCCGGCGCTGCGGCGGTCGACGAAGCGGCTCGAGACGCCGTAGGTGTAGCCGTGGCGCTCGCGCAAGTTGAGATTGAGCCGGCTCGTGAACTTGCCGCCGAGCAGAGCATTGAGGACACCGAGCCGGGTGCGGTCCGGGTGAGCGCGCGGCACGCCGACGTGCGCCAGTCGCAGCTCCGTCTGCGGGGCGCGCGGAAGATCGACGATGGTCACGCCTGCGGCGGCGGTCGTGGCAGCGGGGGCGGGCCTCTCCCGAGCCGCGCCGGGGCGCCAGTCGTCGAAGGCTTCCCGCGCGAGGAGCTCGGCCTGCGCCGCGTCGAACGCTCCGCAGAGAACGAGGTGACCGCCGGCCGGAAGATAGTTCGCGGCGTGGAAGCGCACGATCTCGTCGCGAGTGACAGCGCGCAGGGCGGGCTCGGTTCCCTGCAGAAGCTCTCCGAACGGCGATTCGGGGTAGAGGGCGGCGGCGATGGCGCGGTCGGCCAGTCGGCCGGGATGATCGGGCAGGCGCAGGATCTCGGCCAGGGTCTGACCGCGGAGACGCTCGACCTCGACTTCGGGAAAACTCGGTTCGCGGGCGACCTCGGCGACGACGGCGAGGAGCTCGGCGAGATCGTCGGCCAGGGCGGAGGCCTCGACGCGCGCCGCGTCCCAGTCGCTTCTCGCTCCCAGGGCGGCGCCGAGCTGCTCGAGCCGGGTGGCGAGCTCGAGACCGGAGCGCCGGCGGGTGCCCTCGTCGACGAGCGAGGCGGTGAGAGCCGAGAGGCCGGGGCGGGCGAGCGGATTGAGCTCGCCGCCCGCCGGCAGGAGCAGCGCCACCTCGACGAGCGGGACACCCTCCCGCGAAGCGAGGACGAGCTCCAGCCCGCTGTCGAGCCGCAGGCGCTGGAACGGCGGCGGCCGGAAGGCGAGCTCTGGCGCCGCCGAAGGCGGAGCGGAGCGATCCACGCGCCCCCTCACGGTGCTTCCGAGCGCGGCAGCACGGTCAGCTCGACCCCGCGCTCGGCGCCGAGGTAACTGCCGGCGAACTCGGCCAGCTCCCCGGCCGAGAGCGCGGCGTACCGGCCAGCCTCTTCCCAGGCGCCCTCCGGGCGGTCGAAGAAGGTAGCGTGCATCGACAGGCGGTCGGCGCGCTCGTCGAGCGTCTCGAGGGCCTCCCAGACGCCGCGCAGCGTGCGATTGCGGGCGCGCTGGAGGTCGAGCTCGTCCGCCGGGCTCGCGGCGGCGTCGAGGTGTTTGCGCAGCTCGGCGGCGAGCCGCGCCGGCTCGACCCCCGGACGCGCCGTCGCGAAGGCGACGAAGACGCCGAGCTCCTCGGTCGGGTAGAGAAAGGCCCCGGCCTCCTGCGCCAGCTGCCGTTCCCAGACGAGGTCGCGATAGAGGCGGCTCGTGCGGCCATCGGCGAGGAGCGCGGCGAGGAGGGCCCCCGCGTCCCATTCGGCCGCGCCGAAGCGCGGGGTGCGGAACGCGGCGTAGATGCGCGGCAGGCGCACTTCGTCGGTGACCGTCTCGCGGATCGGCTCGGCGAGAGGCGGCAGCGGCCGCGGCGGGCGTGCCGGTAGCGGCGCCTTCGGCAGGTCGCCGAACCACCTCTCGGCGGCGGCGACGGCGGCCTCGGGCTCGAGGTCGCCGGCCAGCGTCAGGACGGCGTTGGCCGGCCGGTACCAGGTGCGGAAGAACTCCCGCACGTCCTCGAGCGTCGCGGCGGCGACGTCCTCCGCCCGGCCGATCACGGGCCAGTTGTAGGGGTGATCGGGTGGCACCAGCAGCTCGAAGAGCCGTTCGTAAGGCCGGCCGTACGGCCGGTTGTCGACCGTCTGGCGGCGCTCGTTGAGCACGACGTCGCGCTGGTTGTCGAGCTTGCGCTGATCGAGCGCCTCGAGCAGGAACCCCATGCGGTCGGACTCCAACCACAGCGCGAGGTCGAGGCGGTTCGCGGGCACCGTCTCGTAGTAGTTCGTGCGGTCGTACCAGGTGGAGCCGTTGGCGACGCCGCCGACGCCCTGCAGGTGCCGGAAATGCCCGTTGGTGTCGACGTGGGCGCTGCCCTGGAAGAGCATGTGTTCGAACAGGTGGGCGAAGCCCGTTCGACCCGGCCGTTCGTTCTTCGAGCCGACGTGGTACCAAAGATTGACGGCGACGAGCGGCAGGCGTCGGTCAACGTGCACCACGACCCGAAGTCCGTTCGGCAGCGTCGCGCGGTGGAGGGGAAAGCGGGAGAAATCGAGCAAGGCCGGGGCAGTATTCCGGAGCGGCGCGGCGCGGGCAAGCGCGGCCATTGACTTACGCCGCGTTACCGCCTTATCGTCTGGACATGGGCGGCTATCTCACCCTGCGGCAAAAGGAGATCCTGGATTTCATCCGCCAATACCAGCGCGATCGCGGCATTGCGCCGACCCATCGCGAAGTCTGCGATCGCTTCGGATTCTCGTCGTACGGCACTGCCTACAAGCACCTGAAGCTGCTGGCCGACAAGGGCTATTTGCGCCGCGATCGCCACCAGCGCCGCGGCCTCGAGCTGCTCGCGCCGGCGGGCGACGACGCGGCGCCGCGAGATCTCGAGCTGCCGTATTTCGGGCGCATCGCCGCCGGGCGTCCGATCGAGGCGGTCTCCGGCGACGAGACGGTGCCGGTGCCGCCGCTGCTCGTCCACGATCGCCCGGCCGACCACTACGTCCTCCAGGTCGCCGGCGATTCGATGATCGAGGAGGGGATCCACGACGGAGATTGGGTGGTGGTCGAGCGGCGCGAGCGGGCGAGCAACGGCGAGATGGTGGTGGCTCTGGTGACCGACGAGGTCACGCTCAAGCGTTTCTTCTCGGAGGGCGATCGCGTGCGCCTGCAGCCCGCCAACGTGGCGATGGCGCCGCTCGTCGTGCCGGCTCGCGATGTGCGCGTGCAGGGCATCGTCGTCGGCCTCATGCGGCGCTATTGAAGTGACTTATTTCACAGCCCGGATGTGACCAACGGGCGCTAGGATTCGAGATCCGTGCGTTCGCTGGACGATCTCCTGGAACAGATGACGGCGCGTGGAGCTTCCGATCTCCACCTCAAGCCGACGCGCCCGCCCCTCATCCGCGTCACCGGGAGACTCTTCGCGATCGATGACGACGTCCTCAAGCCGGAAGACATCCGCGGCATGCTCGACCAGGTGCTCAAGCCGCACCAGCGTGTCCGGCTCGACGAGCGACTGTCGGTCGACTTCGGCTACGGCGTCCACGGCCTGGCGCGTTTCCGCGCCAACGTCTACTACCAGCGCGGCACGCTGGCGGCCGCGTTCCGCCGCATCCCGTTCGAGATCCGCGGCGTCGAGGAGCTCAATCTGCCGCCGGTGCTGCTCGACTTCTGCGACATGCCGATGGGCATGGTGCTGGTCACGGGTCCGACCGGAAGCGGCAAGTCGACGACGCTCGCCGCGCTCGTCAAGTACGTCACCCATCGCCGGCCGGTGCACGTGGTGACCATCGAAGATCCGATGGAGTTCCTCTTTACCGACGGCGTGGCGTCGATCTCGCAGCGCGAGGTGGGCACCGACACGCCGACGTTTGCCGAGGCGCTGCGCAACGTCATGCGCCAGGATCCCGATGTCATCATGGTCGGCGAGATGCGCGATCCGGAGACCATCGCCACGGTGATCACCGCCGCCGAGACCGGGCACCTCGTCTTCTCGACCCTGCACACCAACAGCGCCACGCAGACCATCGACCGTGTGCTCGACGCCTTTCCGGCCAACCAGCAGAAGCAGGTGCGCGCGCAGCTCGCGCAGGTGCTCAAGGGAGTCGTCTCGATGAAGCTCGTCGAGCGCGTCGACGGTCAAGGCCTGACGGCGGCACTCGAGGTAATGAAGGTCTCGCCGCGCATCGCGCAGCTGATCGAGAAGGGCGAGACGCTGTTGCTGCACGAAGAGCTCGAGTCGTCCGTCGGCTACTACCGCATGCAGTCGATGAATCAGTCGCTGCTGGCACTGCTCGTGCACGGAACGATCACCTATCAGGAAGCCATGGCGCAGTCGCCCGATCCCGAGGATCTGTCGCTCAAACTGCGCAAGATGTTCCCGAACATCGAGGAACGAGGAGGTCAGATGAGCCCATCGACCGCCGATTTCGCCGAGATCCTGATGCTCCAGCAGTATCGCAAGCTCTACGAGGAGCAGGAGGAGAAGAACCGCGCGCGCATCGCCGAGAAGGAGGAGCGCATGAAGGAGCTCGAGACCGCGCTCGGTGGGCGCAACGACCACATCCGCGATGTCGAGAAGAAGATGCAGGAGCTGCACGTCGAGATGGACAGGATGCGGGCGGACTACAACCGGCTCAAACAAGAAGCGCAGGAGAAGATCGACAAGCTGATGGATCGCATCAAGGAGCTCAATCAGCGCCTCATGGGCAACGGCGGCACAGAGGCCGACCGCAAGTCCGGCATCTTCCGCTGAGGGGCGGCGGGCAGCCGATCGCTCCCGCCGCACGTCGTTCCGTCTGTTAGCATCGTCGCCGGTGCTGGTGAAACGACTCCGGCGACTGCCGCGGACCGCTCCCACTGCTCCCTTCTGATGCGGAGCGACGCCCGGACACGGTCGATCTCGCGTGGAGCAATGGCCTCGCTGGTGCTCGCCAGCGCTCTCGTCCTGGCGCCGACGTTCGCCGTGGCCGCGACCGAGCGGATTCGCGTCGCGCCCGGCCAGGTGGCGGCTCGTAACTCGAGCCACGAGCTCTTCCTCGAGGTCGAGCCACTCGCCGGCGAGGGCATGATGGCCTTCTGTCGCCGCGTGAGCAGCGACTCTTCCTCCTGTCGCGAGATCTCGCGCCTCAACCGCAATCCGCGACGCCTGCTCAAGGGCGTGCGCTATCGCGTGCCGTATTCCCTCCTCACCCCCGAGCTGCGGTTGGCTGTCGTGCGCGCGATCTTCCGCGACGATCGCGCCGAGCCCGACGGCTGGGTCCACTTCGGCGGGGGTGAATCGCGCAGCGATGTGGCACTCTGGTTCACCGGCGACTCGCGCCGCACGGACGCCCTGCAGCCGGCGGCAAGCACGCCACTGGCGAGCGGCGAGCAGGTCCGCGTCGCCGCGGCGGCGCTGCTGCCGGTCTTTCGGGCTCTCCTGCCGCCAGCGCCCGCGCCCGAGATCGCGCTCGTGGCCGCTCCGGCGGCGGTCGACGAGACGGCGCCACTCGAGTACGGCGAGGATCCGCTCGGAGCGTACGCCGTCTACCGCCTGCGCGCGGGAGAGGCGCTCTACTCGGCAGTGGTGGTGCGCTTGACCGGTCGCGACCGCGCCGAAGACGTCAACGCTCTCGCCGTCGAGATCGCCGCTCGCAGCGGCATTCCGGATGTCACGGACATTCCGGTTGGCTATCCGGTGCGCATTCCGCTCGATCTCCTGCTGCCGCAGTTCCTGCCCGCCCTCGATCCGCGTCGGCTCGAATGGGAGGTCGAGCGCAAGCTCGCCGAGCAGTTTCGCGTGCCGGAGCAGGCGCGCGGCCTGGCCGGCGTGACGGTCATCCTCGACGCCGGGCACGGCGGTGCCGACGTCGGCGCTTCGCGCGCCGGCGTCTGGGAGAGCACCTACGTCTACGACGTGACGGAACGCATCCGGCGGTCGCTCCAGCGCCGCACGCTGGCGCGCGTCGAGACGACGACGCGAGATGGCAACAGCAAGGGTCCGACCGAGCGCGACGTGCTGCCTTACTCGCGCGACCATGCGGTGATGACGACGCCGCCGTACCCGATCAGCGACGCCACCGTGGGCGTGCACCTGCGCTGGTATCTCGCCAACAGCCTGTTCCGGCGCCACGCTGCCAATGGCGACGGCGATCGCGTCGTCTTCGTCTCCGTGCACGCCGATTCGCTGCATCCCTCGCTGCGCGGCGCCACCGTCTACATCCCGAATACCCCCGGCACGGCTGGCACCTACGGCAAGCAGGGAGGCGCCTTCTCGAGCCGGCGCGAGGTTCGCGAGCAGCCGAGAGTGAGCTTCTCTCTGCGCGAACGCCAGAAGAGCGAGGGCCGCTCGCGCAATCTCGCCGAGCGCGTGGTGAGCGGCTTCCGCTCGCGCCAGCTCGCGGTGCACCCGTTCCAGCCGGTCCGCGATCGCATCTTCCGCGGCCGGCGCGCCTGGGTGCCGGCGGTGCTGCGCTACAACGCCGTCCCCGCCAAGGTCTTGCTCGAAGTTTGCAATCTGGCCAACGACGAGGATCGCAAACTATTGCAAACACTTGGGTTTCGGGACGCCATCGCGGAGGCCGTGGTGGACGGGATCCTCACCTTCTTCGGCGAGGGCGGCTGATGCCGCTCAGCGCGCGGGCGCGATCGCGACGACGCGGAACGTCGTGTCGCCGACCTCGACGTCGTCGCCGGTCCGGCGGCCGAGGAGCTTCTGGCCGAGCTCCGACTCGTAGGAGATGACGCCCGCCTCCGGTCGGCTGTCCCACGGTCCGAGAACCGACAGGCGGCGGATCGCGCCGTCCGGGCCGCACAGCTCGACGCTGGCGCCGACACGGATCTCTCCGGTGTCGAGCCGGTCGAGGTCGATCGGTCGCGCCCGGGCGAGCTCGCGATGCAGCGTGGCGACGCGGGCGTTGAGGTACTCGTGGCGCTGGCGCGCCGATTTGTACTCGAAGTTCTCGCGCAGATCGCCGAGCGCCCGCGCCTCCTCGATCGCCTTGCGATTCACCGGGATCTCGATCTCCATCAGTCGCTTGAGCTCGTCGCGCTTGTGGGCGATGGCGCCGGCGGTAGCGTAGAGCGGACCGACGCCCGTCGTCTCGTCGAGGCCGGGGAAGCGCAGGCGCAGAGCGGCGACGAGCGCGTCGCGCTGATAGGCCTCGAGCGCGGCGCTCTTGCGCAGCAGATCGAGCGCGGCGGCGGCCTGCGGCGCGTCGAGGAGCGCCAGCAGGCGCGGTGCCGTGCTCCCCGACTCGACGAGCGGCCGCAGCCGGGCGCGGTACGAGGCGAGCTCCTCGTTGCCGAGCGCGGCGAGCAGCTGCTGCAGCAAACGCAGCGGCGCTCGCGCGCGCAGTGTCTCGTCGTCCGCGGCGCGCTCGGCGAGCCAAGCGAAGAGCGCCGGAGCGCGGCGCGGCTGCGCCAGGACGTCGTCGAGCGCGCGGTCGAGGCCGGCACGGTCGCTCTCCGCGAGCCCGTCCGCGAGGAGCGAGAGGACGCGCGGATCCTCCTCTCGCAGCAGCAGGTCGCGGAAGATGGCCGGCCAGTCGTCCCGCCGCTCCCGAATCATGGTCAGCGCACGTTCGCGCAGCAGGCGGTCGGCGATGCCGGCGAGCAGAGGCCGTGGATCGACTGGCGGCGCGATCAGACGCTCGACGAGCTGCTCGAGGGCGTCCGGCAGCAGGCCGGAGCGCTCGAGCGCGAAGAAGATCTCCCAGGCGAGCGCCGGATCGCCCACTTCCGCCTCGGCGGCGGTCGAAGCGAGGTCGCCGGCGAGCTCGCGGCCGAATGCGGGATCGCGCTCGCAATTGCGCCGGAAGATCTCGATGCGCTTGCGCGGATCGGCGCGGTCGAAGCTGCGGCGCACCGATTCCAGGGCATTGGAAGCCGACGTCTCCCAGCGGTAGCTCTGGCGCCCGGAGCCGACGGTCACGACCTGCGGATGGCGGCGCGCCGCCGCCCACCAGGCGGTCCACTGGGCGTCTTCGACGATGCCGGCGAGGTCCTCGCGGATCTCGCCGGCGGCGAGCGGATGCTCGGCGGCCTGCAGCACGGCGCGCAGGAGCTCCGCGGGCTGCTCGTCGCGCAGCCTCGCCAGGCCCGCCGAGTCCTCCAGCTTGCGGCGCAGGAGGTGGCCGGGCTCGAGGAGGCGGAGCATCTTGGGCGCGGCGCGAAAGCCGACCGTGACGCCGCTCTTCTTCTCGAAATCGATCTTCAGGGTTTCGAGCGCGAGGTTGACCTCGACCACCCGGCCGACGCCCTGGCTCTTCATGGCGACGACGGAGCCGACATCGTAGAGCAGGATGCTGCCGAGTCGCGTCACGCGATCCCAGAGCTTGACGGGATCCTCCACTACCTTGCGCAAGCCGACCCACTCGAGGGTCGACGCGAAATTCGGCTTGTCGGCCCACAGGCGCTCGAGCGTGGAGACAACTTCCTTGTGCAGCTTGGAGGCCTTGTGGAGCAGGGCGCCGATGCGGCGAAGGACGTCGAGCCGCAGCGCCCACATTCCCCGCTCGCGGAGCTCGTCGTCCCACAGCCCGAGCAGGTCCCGCGCCCGTTCCGTCTCGCCGCTCGCGACCAGCTCTTCGCCGACGGTCATGAACCAGTCGGCGTTGGCGGGATCGCGATCCAGCTCGGTGATCCAGTCGTCGTCGAGCGCCGAATCGGCCGCGGCCTGCTTGTATTCTTCGAGTGTGGAGCGAGTCATCTCTGCCGCCATGATATCCGAGCGCCGGGCGCCCGCCGGAAGCGGGTGAGCGCGCTGTCGGCGAACGGCCTCTCCGGCCAGCTCCGCGAGGCAGGCGAGGACGAGCTCGCCGCGCTGGTCGCAGAGCATGCCGATCGGCTCGGCCTGGCGGAGGCGCGCGCCATCTTGCACAATCCTTTCGTCACCACGGAGCTGCTCGAACGGGTCGCGTCATCGCCCGAGCTCGCCGGGCTGTACGAGGTGCGCCGCGAGCTCGCGGCACACCCGCGCACGCCACGCGCGCTCGCCGTTCAACTCGTCGCCGGCCTCTACTGGCGCGACCTGGCGGCGCTCGGCATCGACCCTCGCGTTCACCCGCTCGTGCGGCGGAGCGCCGATCGGCGGCTGCACGAGCGCCTGCCTGGCCTCGCCGTGGGCGAGAAGATCTCTCTCGCTCGGCGGGCCAGCGCCTTCTTGGTGTCGGCGCTGCGGTTCGACCCGAGCCCCCGGGTGGTGACGGCGCTGCTCGAGAATCCGCGGCTGACCGAGGCCCAGCTGCTGCCGCTGGCGAGCCACGAGCGGGCTAATCCGCGTTGCTTGGAGGCGCTGGCGGCGAGCACACGGTGGGCGACCCGGCGGGGCGTCCGGGCAGCCCTCTGCCGCAACCCGGCGACGCCAGTCGGGACCGCGCTCCGTCTGCTTCCGGGCCTGTCGCGCAACGGCCTCGCCGCCGTGGCTGCCGACGTCCGGCTCGCGGTGCCGCTGCGGTCGCGCGCCCGCGAGCTGACCGGGTCGCACGGGAGATGACGGGCGGCCGCGCCGGTGGGGCAGCCATCGCCGACGTTTGACCCGCCTTCGTCAACTCGACTAGCCTGGAACACTCGAAAGGATACGAGCTTCTCGCCGACGATGGACGAGCGCCGCGACAAGAACCGGATCCGCTTCGCCGATGCGGAGCGCGCGGTCCGGGAGGCCCAGGGAACGCCCAGCCCGGCCCGCCAGCAGGGTTCCTTCGGCACCTGGCTGCGCGCGCAGCGCGAAGCGCGCGGCGTGTCGATGGACGCCATCGCCGAGGGAAGCAAGATCAGCCGCAGGTATCTCGAAGCGCTCGAGCACGATCGCTTCGATGCGCTCCCGGCACCGGTCTTCGTGCGCGGCTTCCTGCGCGAGTACGCGCGCATCGTCGGTCTCGATCCGGACGAGGTGGTGAACTTCTATCTGCTCGCCCGCCCGGCGGCGAGCCGCGAGCGAGCCGGGCCCGGCCAGGCCTCGCCGCCATCTCGCGAGCGCCCGTCGCCGCGGCGCTCCTCGTCGCTGGTCGCCTACGGCGGGCTGCTCGCGGCGTTGGTCGTGATCGTCGTCGCCATCGCGGCGGCGATCTCGTGGTGGGCCGGCCGGCGTACCGCCGAGCGGGCCCCGGCGAGCGGAGGCGCTCACTCGCCGCGGGCCACCGTGGCCGCGGCGGCGTCGTCCGAGCCGGCAGCTCCCGCGCCATCGGAACCGGCCGCTGCGACGCCTGCCGAGCGAGCGGCGCCGGC
>Ga0209640_10006502_pt1 | contig 10236 bp, 8 predicted proteins | sample RifCSP10_1_FD_184018 | JGI IMG/M metagenome (GOLD analysis project Ga0209640, IMG submission 184018) | Soil microbial communities from Rifle, Colorado - Rifle CSP2_sed 10_1 (SPAdes) (version 2) | ecosystem: Environmental > Terrestrial > Deep subsurface > Rock core/Sediment | place: Rifle... | reverse complement strand
CGACCGGGAGCGGCCGGTCGAGGTAGGCGTACGGGCGCAGCCGGGGCGGCGCGAACTCGTGGCGCGGCACCTTGGCCATGGCCGCGATCACGCGCGGGTCGATCGCCGGCGCGCCGCTGCGCTGGCGCGCGCGGTTCACGGCCTGCTCGATCGCATCGGCCAGCGCGCGCCGCATTTCGGTGAACTCGGCCAACTCCTCGGCGAACGCCGCGGCGGCCGCCACCAGGGCGAGGCAAGCGAGGAGGAAACGAAACCTGCGGGCGAGCATGCTGACTCTGATGGTTGCGCCGGGGGAGGGCGATGTCAAGGCGAAGGCAAGAAGGCAGAAGGCAAAAGGCAAAAGGCACAAGGCACAAGGCAAAAGGCAAAAGGCAAAAGGAGTAAAGGGGGTCACTGACCCTGTTTGTTTTTTCATATACCCGATCGATCTATGCGCCCACGGTTTTACGTGGTGAAGACAAGTGACTCAAACCTAACGGATTGTTAGATTTCCACGATTCATTGCTGGGGCATTGCGGCGCAACACAAGACTTCCGAGCGAAACTCGATCCAGCAGCATTGACAACGGTATGCCGCAGTCCTAATTTGTCAGCAGCATTTCCCCCGGCGACCACACCACAACAGATAACGCCAAACCCCGGGGGCGAACAGGGGGGTGTATGCAAGCAGTTCACAGGCTTGCCTCAACTTCGCGCGGCACCACAGTTTCGCAGAGACCTCAGATTCCAACCCTGCGGTTTCTGTCGAAGAACAGCGCCTGTTCTGCGGAGAGAGAAGTTGTCGTGCCCGACGTTGCTCCGCGGGATGAGGTGGTAGAGGCCACCAGAACATAGACGCAGGACAAGAAGAGCGCGTATGAGTAAGGCAGTGCTATTCCTAGTGCACGGCATCGGCCGACACAAAAAGGGTTGGAGCGGGGCACCCGATGGCCCCGTCGCCGCGCTCGAAGCCGCGATGCAGAATTACGGTTGCTTCGCAGCCGGAGACAAGTTGTCGACGTATCTCGACGTGGTCGAGATCCGCTATGACGACATTTTCGACAGTGTACTTGCCCAATGGTCGAATCTTGCCGCGAGCCTGCCCGCGGCGGCCGGATTCGACTGGCTCGATGGCGTCAAGAAGGTTTTGGTCGATTGCGGCAGCGACAGCAATACGTTCGCGCGCTTTGGCGGCGACGTGCTGCTGTACAAGGGATTCGACCTGATCGCGCGTGCCGTCCGGCTGCGCGTGAACTCCGTGATCACCGCGACGATGCACCGCGCTTACGCCGATGCCGCGGCAGCGCGACACGCTGCGCCCCCGTTCGCGGTGCTCGCACACTCGATGGGCACGGCCGTTGCGCAGGACGCGCTTTACCAGCTCGCGAACAACGACTGGAGGGCGGATAACACGACGTTACGTCAGCAGTCGCAACCGATCGCGAATCTTGCGACCAACCCGGCCTTGAGTGCAGAACAATCCACCGATTTCAACGCCGTGTTGCAGGATTCGGGGCGCAAGCTGCCGGTGGGTCTCAATTCACTGTACCTGGTGGCTGACACCAGTCCACTGCTGCATCGGGCGGCCGGCCTTTACAGTCATCACCAGGTTGCGCCCGGAAGTTTCGATTGTGGTGCCGTCTTTACCATCGCGCACGAACTGGACCCGGTATGCAGGATCGGATCGGCGGGCTTCCTGGTACCGCAGCGCCCGAACGCACTGACCATCACCGTCAAGCACCTGCACGACAAGAATATCCACGACTTCCGTCACTACCTGTCCCACCCGCGTGTGCATGCGCAGCTGTTCGTTCGACTGATCCCGAAGTTCCTTCCCGAGTTCAAGGAACGTGCACAGCAAATGGCGCAGTCGGCTGAATGGACCGGATTTGGCGGCGCGCTGGCCGGCCAAGCGGATGCGGCGCGACAAGCCCTGCGAGACAAGCTGGTTGCAATCGGTACCGGTGTGGTAAGCGTGCCCTTGCTTCGCGGCGCGATCGAAGCGTTCTACAAGGCCGTGGAAAGCGTCTGATGGGCGCCGCGTTGCGGAGAGTATTGTGTGCGTGCCTGGTGGCTGCCCTCGCGGCGCCGGCTCTGGCGCAGCAGAACGTCGCGGCACTTTCCGGCGACACGCTGAAGCTGTGCAAAGCCACCTATGCGCCGCACGAAACACTGAAACCGTCGGCGCTGATGCTGGAAGTCGCACCCGATATCGGGCTGGGTCAATACGGGCATGCGTATCGCAAGCTCGCGGCGCGGCTCAATTCGGCGCTCAGCGAGGCCGAACGCGCAATGCCCAAGGTGTCGCAATTCCTGGCAAACCTCGCCCGAGCTGACGAGAGCGACATAACGGATCGGCATTTCAGGACGGAGGTGGGGGTCGATGACCCAAACGTGCTGCAGTTGTTCGAGTCGCACCCAGCACAACTGCCGATCGACTGCAGGCAAAGCGTGCCGCGTTACCTCGTGGAAGTCGTCACCGTCGCGCAGGTGGCCGGCACGATCAAGACGCGCCAGCGCGCGAAGGACTTCGAGGCGCTGGCGGCCGCTGTCGCGCGGCAGGCCCGCGATATCGACAATCTGCTCAAGAACGGCCTGCCGATGTGGCCGTGGGAACTCTGGGCCAACGGCAAGCGGTTGCCGGAATCCGACGCCGAGAAGTTGTTCCGCTGGCAATGGGTATTGCTCAGACCAACGGCGGGCATGGCGATCGACACGCGCAGTCGCGCCGATGGGGACTTGCAGGCTGGCGTCGGAATCGAGCCGGTGGGATTCGTGCGCTATCGCGGCGAGGACTACCGCGCGTGGTGGGGCGCCTCGCTGCTGGTGACCACGACCACGAAGAGCGGCATCGGCCTGGGTGCGGCCCTGCGCTGGAACAACTTCGTGCTAGGCGCGACGCGCAACAAGGGGCAGCAGGCAGGCCAGTCGGATTCGACGGTGATATTCATCGGCATCGAGCTCTACGACTTCCTGAACAAGCAGCGCGCCCAGATGCGCGATCTGGACGGCGCCGAGCAAAGGCTGGGCGAGCGGTTGTTGACGGAGCGGCGCTGAACGCGCGACGGCGATGCAATACGGCGAACGCGAGCTGAAGCGGAACTGCAAGGGACCGGACGTCGCGGAATTGCAGATCCGGCTCGCCGGTTTCAGGGGCACGCTGCCGGATGGCGATTTCGGTCCCGGCACCGAGCGCCAGGTCATGAGCTTCCAGCGCGACTACATGGAGATGCGGCAGCCGACCGGGATTGTGGACCGCGCCACGCTGCGGGCGGTCGATGAATTCGCCGATGATTACCCGATCGATTTCAAGGCGCTGAAATGCAGGTGCGGGAAATGCGGCGGGTTCGGCAAGGGTCAGTTCAAGGGGCGCTACCTCGCCGGGCGGCCTCGTGCCGAGGCGTTCCATCTCTACGAATACCCGGGCGTGCATCGGATGCTGCTGTGGGCAGTTCGGGCGGTTTTCTTCTACCTGCCCGCGCACCGGTTCGTGATCAACTCCGGATATCGTTGCAGCGCCGACAACGCCAAGCATGGCCGAAGCAGCACCAACCACCACGGGAAGGCGATCGATATCGACATCGTCGCCAAGAGTGGCGAAGATCAGCAGGACGACATGGTCAAGTGCGACGCAGCACGGGGCCGGATCGTTTCTACAGCCGACGCCCAGGTTGGCTGGAACGCCCCCAATCGCAAGGCGCTCGAGCCCTCGAATATCGCGCCTACCTGGGTTCACTACGACGTGCGCTGCTACGAGCTGAAGTATCTTGCGGACGGGTTTTTCTGCAAGACACTGAAGGCGCTCAACAACCGCAAACCGATCCGATTCTAGAACTTACGCGCAAGCAGGTGTCATTTACCGGTCTGTCAGATAAACAAGGCGGGGGGCAACATGGCAGAAAGAAGATTAGGCTTGGCGCTGTCGGGGGGAGGATTCAGGGCATCGCTGTTTCATGTAGGAGTATTGGCACGGCTCGCGGATCTGGGTCTACTGCGGCACGTGGAGGCGATTTCCACCGTGTCGGGCGGCTCGATTATCGGTGCGCTCTTCTACCTTTATCTGAAAGCGTTGCTGGAGAAGAAATCGGACGACGAGATTAACGACGCCGACTATCAGCGTCTCGTCGCAGAGCTTCTCGGCCATTTCCTGAGGGTCGTCCAGCTCAATCTCCGGATGCGCACTTTTCGGAGCTTCAGCAAGAATCTGATGATGTTCCTCCCTTCGTACTCGCGCAGTGACCATATTGGCGAGCTCTACGACCAGCACCTCTATCGTCCGGCGTTCGGCGGCGATTTGGGCAGGATGGTGGAGATGCGCGAGATCAAGATTACACCGCTCAAGGGCGGCAAGCGGCAGGACAACTTCAAGCCGAAACGCGACAACCCCGACCGGCTAGCCAAGGTGCCGATTATTCTGATAAACGGCACCGCCCTTAATACCGGGCACAACTGGCGCTTCGAGGCGGCGCGTATGGGCGAGCCGGCCCGGCTTCATCCGGCGGAGCAGGAAGTCGACAAGAACATGAGATTGCGCAGGCCTCCTTCGTATGGCGACATTGTAGAAAAGCAGCAAAACATCGAGCTTGGGCTCGCCGTTGCGGCGTCTGCGGCAGTTCCCGGAATCTTTCCGCCCCTCGCCGTGAGCGATCTCTACCAGGGGATACGGGTGCAGCTCGTCGATGGCGGTGTGTACGACAATCAAGGTGTGCAGGCGCTGATCGACCCCGATGTCGCATGTACGCATTTCATTGTGAGCGACGCGTCCGGCCAGCTGCAGGACGAGGATGAACCCGGCACGGAAGCAGTGACGGTGATGTCGCGGGCGAACGATACCCTTATGGACCGGGTTCGAGAAGGACAGCTCATTGAGCTGCTCACGAAGCACGGCCGGACCGTCGCGTTCATGCATTTGCGCAAGGGACTTGCCGGCCGGGCAGTCGCGTGGAACCGACCCGACGGCCAACCGGCCGCACCCGATCTCGTCGAGCGTCGCACCTCCGGGTCTTCAATGGATTTCGGCATAACGGAGGAGGTGCAAAATCATCTGTCGCGGATCAGAACCGATCTCGACTCGTTTACGGACATCGAAGGCTATTCTCTAATGCTCGATGGCTACAACATGAGCAGGCGAGAGCTCGAAGTACTCGGAAGTACCTTGGACGAAAGCTCGGTGCCGCAGCGGAATCGCACGCGGGAAAACATGAATTGGGTCTTCCTGCAAATCGCGCCCTGGGCGGGGGACGCGTCCCGGAAAAATTACGACCTCTACCTCAAGCACCTGAAAGTCGGCCGCAACCTGTTCCTCAAGCCGTTCAAACTCAGTCCGTTGTTGACGGTCGCCACGCTCGTGGCGCTGGCGGCCATCCTCGCCGCCACCTACGTCGGATTGAAGCCATGGATCGAAGATTTTCTCAACCGGCCGATGTGGTGGCTCCTCGTCGTGCTAGGAATAGTCGCGTTGGGGTGGATCGCCCCGAAGCTGGGAAAGGCCTTCGAGATCCTGCGCTGGCTTCGCAATCCCGCGGAAGTGCTGACGCGGATGGCGGTGCTTGCGGTGGTAGCCGTGGGCGGCGCCTTGGGCGTACGGTTCTATCTCTGGGTCTTTGATAGCGCGTATCTGAGAATGGGCAGGCTCAATCGGCTTAAGTAAGGCATGCTCGCCCTCGCTTTTTTTAGAATATGAGAGCAGTCATGACCCGTAAAGGGGGTCAGAGTAAAAGCAGGTAAAGGGGGTCAGTGTAAATTTTCAGAAGCAAAACGAGCTCTTCGGCTGATGGAAAAGCTACACTGACCCTGTTTGTTCCTCTTGACGTGGGGCAAAGAGCAAGATTTGAGGTACACAATGGCTACTGGCGTGGGAAAAGCCGCTGATCGCCTACAAAACGTTCACAACGTTCACTTGCTGATTTGTCTGCTTGCCGTTGTGTTCGCGGCTGTTGATCTTTTCGACGCTGAGCACAAACGAGCTTGGGTCGATAAAGAGTATGTCTCCGTTGAACCATTACTGCGGCTCGCACAAGTCAACGTCGCTGCTCTGAGGGAAGAATTGGTTCGAACGTATGGCTTGCCAGGCGGCAAGCCTCATTTCGAGTCTGAATCAGCGCGAGTTGGTGCGCTAGTCACCGACATGTACCTCGCTGGTGACTATGTGAGTAAGGCGATTCCTCGAGTGCTCGCGTCGTGGAACGCGACTCGGGGCGCTACCCCCTCGTGGGAACTATTAGAGGTTCTCGAGCATCTGGAATACATCCGCGGTGTCCTTGGATATGGTATCGGCATAAGGCGCCCTGGGCAGGAAGAGTTGCAGTTTGTCAATCCGAAGCTCGGCACTATCGGTGAACCACAGGCATTGACCGCGTTGTTGATCGAGGATCTCGCGCGTCTTGCATATTCGGCGTCGGTTTCGCCTCGGGCAACCGTGAGAGCGCTTTCGAGTATTACGAATGGGACAGGGCCTATCAATGCTACCGCTCAGAGATCACTTCTCGCGTGGGTGAAGGTTTCGAGAATTGAATTGGAGGACAAGCGTTATCTCCGTGCGGACGCGAGCAAGCTATGGACGAGTTGGATTGAATATGCGACCGACCGGAAAGCGGCCCAACGTAGCGCGACCGCCCCAGGACAGGCGGGAGGCACGCAGGAAGTAGGTGTTGCGGCTCTTACGTCGGCAGATGAAAGTCTTCGAAAACTCAAGGCCTCTTTGTCATCAACCCAAACCATCGAGGAACTATTTCGGTCGTTGAAGACTGAACAGAAGCCAGAAGTGCATCCGCTCCTGAGTCTACGCACCGTAAAGGTTCCCGGATTCGACATTAATCTCAAGTTTCGTTACATGCTCATAGTGCTACCTTGGATCATCGCCCTACTCTTGTTCCTCAAGTACGCAACCGTTCACCAAATTCACGTGAACGCGATTGCGTCCCAAGACAAGATTGCCGAAATGCAGGGCGAGGTCGCAGGAGTAATTCCCTTCTATAGCTGGACGGGGCGCATTGCAGCAATAATTGTCATACTATTCGTGATCCTATCCGAGCTCGCGTCGATTTGCGTGGTGCCCGCACTCGCATGGTTGTTAAGCTGGCGAAACGTCGTCCTCCCCAACCCCACAATTTTTTGGATTGGCTTCTTTGTCGCATCCGGGCTCTGGTTACTTTATATATTTGAGGTCTTCTGGACGCGCAAAGCACTGAAACTATCCCAATGACCATGCGCTCAAGACATGTGACTGCACCAACCCTGTTCATTGCAAGCCTGCTGGCAGTGACAAATGCAGCGGGCCAGGGGGCCAGCTACCGACATACTCCATCGGGGCCGGTGTCAATTGTCGTCGGATCCGCTTCAGGTTCAATTGAAGACTCGGTGGCGCGTCATCTCGCCGAGCGCCTCGGCCGCGCCTGGGGCAAGCCGGTGCTCGTCGAGCAAGTCACAGGTGTGGGCGGAGCAATTGCAGCCACAAGAGTCGCAAAATCGGCGCCTGACGCCAAGACATTTCTCGTAAGCAATGTGCAAACGTACAGCATCCAGCCGTACTATCTGAAGACCGTTCCTTTCGATCCGATGAAAGAGCTTGCGCCAGTCAGCAAGCTTGCACGAATTCCGCTCGTACTGGCGGTAAGCCGCGAAAGTGGAATAAGAAGCGTCTCAGAACTCATACTTCGTGCAACGCAAAGGCCAGGCACATTGACCTACGCATCGTTCGGACTCGGCACATTGCCGCACGTGGTCGGAGAGCAGTTCAGGCAAGTAACCGGCACGAATATTATTCACGTGCCGTATAAGGGAACTGCGCCGGCCGTTCAGGATTTGACTGCAGCCCGTGTTGACGTGGCGTTCCTTCCTGCAACAGTTGCGGCACCACTTGCGAGGGAGGGGAAACTGCAACTGCTGGGAGTGACGGGGGCGAAGCCTTACGGTGAACTTCCGGATGTAAAGGTATTTGCCCAGTTGGACCTTAAACAAATGGATGGAGAATATTGGTATGGATTGTTTGCGCCATCTGGTATGAACAGAAGATTGGTGGAGGACGTAAGCAACGATGTCCGAGTCAGCATGAGGTCACCTGGACCTGGACGAGACACTTTTCTGCCGCCGGGAGTGGAGATTGACACGAGTCCGCCATCGGAATTCGCCAAGTTCATCGCCGGGGAAAGCTCAAAGTGGAACGCCGTCATCAAGTCCGCAGTTCAGCGCAAGCTGGATTGACTCCCCTATAGAGAACTCGCAATCGTAGTGGCGAGACCTCACTTAGGCTCCCCCATTTCGCAAGGCAGGGGTTGCGGTGAAGGAGCTCCGCCGCTAGGACGGCATCTCCGATGCGACGTTCTGGCGTTCTTAGGGGACAGACTGAGCCCTAAGTTTTTTTGTGGCTCCTAAATTCGGATCTAATCTCGGAGGCGCAAAGAATGAGTTCAGAACAACTTATTAAGCAGATTGAAACCTATTCGAACGCGATTGTCGGCTTCGCCGTCTTGCAGGGCCTCGCTTATGCGTATTCTTTTGGCTCAAGCCCTATCTTCAATTGTTTGATAAAGACGGCCACGTATCTCGCGGAGGGGCTAACGCTACTGTTACTCCTGGTAATGTTTCTGTCCATTTTAGCCATTCAGTTTTGTCGCAAGACGTTACGTAAGATCGCGGGAGAGTTTAGCACCGTCGTAGAGAAGATATACCTTGCAAAAATAATTACTGTGGTTGTCTTTAGTCTCCTACCGCTGTCTCTGACAGTTGCCTATGGGGTCATTGATTACCCGACTAGGATGGAATGCAAGAATACCATTGCGGCTACAGCTCCGTCATGATGGTGTTTTTCGACGACGGGCAATCTAGTTGAACAACGATTGAGTGGACAGTTGCTGTGGACATATCAAGTAGATCCCAGAATGTCAGAGGTAGCCGAGTGATCGCACGAGGGCTGGTTTTGCTCTTCGGGTTGTTGAGTTTGCATGCGATTGGCCAGGAATTCAGTGATGTTCAGCAGGCCCGACTTGAAGACGGCGGCGTTCTGATCGAAAACGTAACGAACGAAGAAGGCATCCACGGTTTGAGAGCCGCGTTTCTAGTCAAGGCGCGGCCTGAAGCAGTTTGGAACCTACTAATCGATTACAAACATTTCCGCGAGGTTTTCGCGAATGTGGAGGCGTTATGGGTTTTGGAGGAGAACCAGAAAGGTGCGCGGGTGCGCTATCGAATCCGCGCCGCATGGATGAATTTTCATTACACCCTGCAGCGAGATTACGAGGAACCCGGGCGGCGGCTAACCTGGCGTCGCGTTGAGGGAGACTTCAAGAGCATCGCCGGCGAATGGGTCATACGTAAAGGGCCCGATGATGAACATCAGCTGGTCGTCTGTGAGTCCTTCGTCGATGTTGGATTTCTCATTCCAACTGCCTTAGTACGCGACAGGGCGGCCGGCGATATGCAGAACACGGTCCGCCGAATGCGACAGCAGTTGGAGCAATCAGGGAAATAGCTAGAAAACAGGGCGCCGCAAGATGTGGCGGGTGTGCGCGCGCGATCGAGAAGCACTTAGACCGGCAGCTGTCGCAGCCGTCGGGCTCTAAGTGGTCTCCCTTAAGATTTTTCTCGATCTGGTTTTTGATCTTGTTAAACCCGTTGATCCTGTCTATTGTTCCGGACGGGCTCCCGACAAACGGAAGCGAGGAGCGAGTGTCACCGTCCAGAAGGATAGGGTTGCTGGTCCGGCTTGTTCTCGTCGTGATGGCTGCCGCCGGTGCCACTGCGAGCGTCGCGTCCGAGCCCGCTTATCCCTCCAAGCCGATCAGGATGCTGGTCGGATTCAGTCCGGGCGGTGGAACCGACGTCGCGGCCCGGATCATCGGGAAAAAACTCGCCGAGGCGTGGAACCAGCAGATCGTGATCGACAACCGTGCAGGCGCAGGGGGCCTCGTCGCTTTCGAAATGACGGCCAAGGCGAATCCGGACGGATACACGTTGCTCGCCACCAGCCCGAGCTTTGCGATCCAGCCGAGCATTGCCGCAAAGCTGCCCTATGACCCGATTCGCGACTTCGCGCCGATCACGCAGGCGTCTTCGGCGCCGTATCTGCTCGTGCTGCATCCGGGGGTCGAGGCCCGGTCGGTCAAGGAGCTGATCGGCCTCGCGAAGGCGCATCCCGGCATGCTCAACTATGCATCGGGTGGCATCGGCAGCGCCCAGCACCTGACCGCCGAGCTGTTCAGGCTGATGGCCGGCATCCATATCGTGCACGTTCCGTACAAGGGGGCGGTCAGCGTTCCCG
>Ga0209640_10006500_pt1 | contig 10237 bp, 10 predicted proteins | sample RifCSP10_1_FD_184018 | JGI IMG/M metagenome (GOLD analysis project Ga0209640, IMG submission 184018) | Soil microbial communities from Rifle, Colorado - Rifle CSP2_sed 10_1 (SPAdes) (version 2) | ecosystem: Environmental > Terrestrial > Deep subsurface > Rock core/Sediment | place: Rifle... | reverse complement strand
CTTCTGCGTCGCCGATACGGGTGTGGGCATCCCGGCGGACAAGATCGGGAGCCTCTTCACCGAGTTCAAGCAGACCGACGCCACGATCGCCTCGGAGTACGGCGGCACGGGCCTCGGCTTGAGCATCACCAAAAAATTCATCGAGATGCACGGCGGCCGCATCTGGGTGGAAAGCGAAGTGGGCAAGGGCTCGAGATTCATCTTCGAGATTCCGGTTCGCGCTACGGCGCAGGCGGAAGCAGGGGAGCGCGTATGAGCGGCAAGACGATTCTTTATGTCGAAGACAACGAGTTGAACCGGCGCCTCGTGCGCGACCTCCTGAAGCGCTCGACCTACAGGCTGATCGAGGCGCACGACGGGGAAGCGGGGATCGCAACCGCGCTCGCCGAGCGTCCCGACCTGATCCTGATGGATATCCAGCTTCCCAAGGTCTCGGGGCTGGATGCCATGCGCCGCCTGCGCGCCGAAGCGGCCACTGCGGCGACCCCGATCGTTGCGCTCACATCGTTTGCGCTGAGCGGCAACGACCAGAAAGCGAAGGATGCGGGCGCTACCGCTTTCCTCGCGAAACCCTACAGTCCGTTCGACCTGCTGGACCTCATCCACAAGCTCGTGCCCGAGCAATAGGGCGGGCGACGGGGTCAAAATCTTCAGGGACGGAAAACGCAGTTCGCCGCGCGCCAGATCGCGGGTATTGCGCGTTACGATCGCCATGGCGTTGCCCGCCACGGCGAGTTCCACCAAGTGGTTGTCGGCTTCGTCCGGCAGACTTGGCCGCCAAGCGAAAAACACCTCCACCCACCGGCACACGCTCAGAAAGCCGTCGAACATCACCGCGCTTTGATGCCGGCGCGTTTCACCACATCCGCCCACTTCTCCATGTCCTTGAGCATGAACTGACGGAGCTCCTCGGGCGTGCTGCTGACGGCTTCGGAGCCGTTGTCTCTCATGGTCTTGATGAATTGAGGCGACTTCACAAGGGACACGATCCCGGCATGTATCTTTTCAAGCAGCGGCTTGGGCAGCTTCGCCGGCGCCATCACGCCATACCAGCCCACCACCTCGAATCCGGGCAACACCTCGCTCAATGATGGGACATCCGGAGCGGTCACAAGGCGCTTGGGCGTAGTCACCGCAATGGCGCGCAGCTTGCCTGCACGCACCTGACCGAACGCGCCTGTCAGCCCCATGAAGTTGAAGTGATATTCCCCGCCCAGGAGGCCGACGATCGCCGGCCCCGTGCCTCTGTAAGGAATGTGCTGTGCCTTGATCCCGACCATCAGCTGGAAGAGTTCTCCCGCCAGATGGCCACCGCTGCCGATACCGGCCGAGCCGATGTTGATCGGGTCCTTGGTGGTCTTGGCCCACTGCACGAATTCCTTGGCGTTTTTCGCCGGATGCGTCGGGTTGACGACCAGCAGCAGGCCGCCCTCCGTCATCTGGGTAATCGGCGTAAAGTCGTTCACCGGGTGATACGGCAGCTTGGAAAGGAGGGCTGCATTGACCGTGTGCTGATGGTAGGGAATCATCAGTGTGTAGCCGTTAGGATCGGCGTTCTTGGTGATCTCCGCGGCATTCACGCCTGAAGCACTGCCGCGGTTATCCACGATCGCCTGCTGACCCCAGATCTTGGTGAGATGCGCTGCGAGCAGCCGGGCGAGAAAATCCGTCGTGCCGCCTGGATTCGCCGGCGTGATGATACGGACCGGGCGACTCGGATAATTGTCCGCGGCCTGCGCGGGTGCCATCGGGATGGCCAGGCCCAGGGCAACCAGCAGCAAAGGCAGTTTTTTACGGCAACCGGAAATGATATTCATTGCTTCTTCCTCGTTAAGCTTGTGGATTTGAGAATACCTCACTGTGAAACGCGCGCCTGAGCGTACGCAGAATGTGGATTTCAGTGAACTCGAGCTGCCCGTACCGACCGCGCATCCGGGCGTGCTCAATCCGGACCGGCGGCGATCCCGCCCGCCGCCCCTGGATGATCAGGGTGCGATGCGCCCGGTGGTCCTTGTCAATCTGCGAAATATCTGCGCGTTGGGGCAGAAGCTATCGTCGCCTTCGGCTTTTCCGGCGAGCCACCTGTCACACAAGTCCTCGAACCGGCACTTTTGGCACCGGCTGCGCACATCTTGCATGATGGCCTCGGTGTCAACACGCCTGGCAACTTCGGGATCCACGCCGGCACGCGCGAGCATGTGCATCATGCGCCCCCCCGAGACAGCCGCCAGGTATCTGAAAAACCACACGACCAGGGCGACGCTCACGGCCACCATGATGATGGCCAAGCCGATCTCGAACAATGTTGGGTTCATGGTTCAGTTCTCCTATTGACAACGGTAAGTCCGGTCCCTGCAACCCCTCCCGCTACCGGGGGCACGGGACACCCCTTTGCACACCTTATCGTCCGGCCGGAGCGGCGGCGCTGCTTTGAGATACATCAACAAACTGCGTGATTCGGCCTCATGTTCATGCCTGCTCCCGCCTTCCAGGGAGAAAACCGCGATCCAAGCTGGTATTAACCTGTGGTATCAGAAGACCGGTCAAGGATGACCATGCAGACGGACGGCGCAAGACGACGGTCTGTATTGACGGCCAGGAAAGCTATCTACACTCCGCATTTGTGCAGGTCTACAGGCGGTGTGTGCCGTCAAGTTTTGCAAGATTCCGGTCGAAGGTGCCGAGAGGTAAATGACCGGCTTTGCGGGCAATTTCCAGAACGAGACAATCGGAGAAGCCCAGTGAGGGGCGGGAGCGGAAATGATCCAACGCCAGTGCGACGACATCTGCATCCTGGAGCGTCAATTCCTTGTGATTCAGCATTCGGTCGATCGCGTTCGCGATCTGCGCCGGTGAGCGATCGTAAACCGCGTCGAGAACCCATAGCGTTTCTGCCAGCACGAGGTGAGACACCCACGCCCCTCTTGCAACAAACGCCTCCGCAGCAGTTACCTGATCCGCATCGTCACGCACGACCAGTCGCACTAGAAGATCGGTATCAACGGCGTGCATGCTTCTGCCGGATGTGCTTTCTGATGCCTTCCTTCACGCTTGCGGATGCTTTTCGCTTGGGGCTGCCGTCGGGAAACAGCGCCGCGCGCACATCCGCTGAGGTGTGCCGCCCGGCTCTCCGGACGATAATCTCATCGTTCTTCTCGTCCCACTCGAGGATGGATCCAGGCCCGACCCCGAGTTTCTTGCGAATTTCGGCGGGCACGGAAATCTGGCCCTGGGCGGTCAGTTTGGATTGGGCGAGCGGCATGGTTCGAACATTACCCGGGTAATGTTACAGCGTCAACACGTCACTCATGCGTCGGCACGGCTTCGAAAGAACGTGAACGGCAGACCGTAGGGCAAGATACTACGATGCTAGACCTGACCCTGACCCACTAACCCAATTCGCCTGTCGCCTCGCTGCGGCTGAATGCCCGCCGTCTTCGCGATGCGGACATACTTGCGAGGTCGTCCTTCAGGAACGCGGCGAATGCCTCGGGCGTGCCGCCGACGGGTTCCAGTCACGCCTCATCAAGACGGAACCCACGCCATCGGTGCCTGGTGACCGAACACGGTCTTCACGTCGATCACCGCGGGAACATCGGAGGCCATCGCCGCTTCGAACGCCTTGCGGAATTCCTGCGGTTTCTCCACCGTGACGCCGAAGCAGCCGAACGATTTTGCAACGCTCGCAAAATCCGTCGGCAGGAACTCGAAACACTCGCTCTTGTGGGTCTGATCGCGGCCTTGGTAGGCGATGTTCAGATTGCGCAGACCCTGCGCGAGCGAATGGTTGTTGTTGACGATGGTCACGGTCTTGATTGAGCGGCGCCGCGCCGTCTCCAGTTCCGGCAGATGGTAATAAAAACCTCCGTCACCGCAGAAGCAGATCACGGGCCGGTCGGGCGCGGCGCACTTCGCGCCGAGCGAGGCCGGAAACGACCATCCAAGCGATCCTGCGGCGCGGATGTAGCGCTGCGTGGGATGACGCAGATAGACCAGCGTGCCGCTCCACAACGCCGCATAGCCGGTGTCGGCGACGAGGATCGCATCCTTCGGCAGCAATTCGGTCAGTTCACCGCAGATGCGCTCGGGGCGCAGCGGCACTTCGTCGGACGTGCGCGCTTTCTCCGCTTCCGCGCGCCATTCGGTGATGAACTTCATGGTGTGCGCGAGCCAGTCGTCGCGCTTCGCGGCGCTCGCCGCAGCCGCCAGCGCCTCCAGCGCGGCGCGCACGTCGGACTGGATGCCGATGACGCGGGAATAGTTGCGGCCGATCTCCACCGGATCGAGATCGATCTGGATGATCGCGGTGCCGTTCTTCGGCATCTGCCAGTTGGCCGTCGTGTGATCGCCGGTATTGCAGCCGGCGTAAATCACCAGGTCCGCCTCGGCCACGACGTGGTTTGCGCAACTGCGGCCGTAGAGGCCGAGCGCGCCGCGGTGGAGCGGATGGTCTTCCACCATAAGGTCCTTGGCGTCGAGCGTCAGGACCACCGGCGCCTGGATGCGGTCGGCGAACCGCGCGAGGGCTTCGGCGGCGCCGGAAATGGCCGCACCGCGGTCCGCGACGATCACCGGGCGCGCGGAGGCCTTGATGGCCGCTGCCGCCTTTTGGACCATGGCGGGATCGGGCGCAGGCCGGAACGCGGGAAAGCGCGTGTGCGCGTCATCGGCGACGACGTCGAAGGTTCCCTCAAGCGACGTGATGGCGTCGCCGGTAAGCCCCGCCATGTCGAGATGCACCGGCCGTGGTGTGCCGGTGGTCGCCTCGCGGAACGCCTGGCGCATCAGGTGCGGAATCTGCTCCAGCGTGTCGATCTGGGCGTGGAACTTGGTCACCGCGCCGTAGAGCGGCGCGTGCTGCACTTCCTGGTACGAATTGCGGTACTGGAACGGCGCAACGTGGCGCCCGGAGATCGCGATCACCGCGGAGTGCCCGAGATACGGGTCCTGCATGCCGGAGGCGAGGTTAGCGGCGCCGACCGACTGCGCCATGCAGATCCCGGGCCGTCCCGAGACGCGCGCGAACCCGTCCGCCATGTAGGCGACGGCCTTTTCCGAATGGCCGAGGATGCGCTTGATGCCGACGTCTTCCATTTCGGCCAGCGCCCGGCGCAGGATCGCGTCCATGAAAAACACGTGCGTCACGCCGTACGCCTTGAGCGTCTGCGCGAAAAGGCGCGCGCCCGTCATCTTCTGAGCCATCGTTGTTCTCCCTGGGTTGCGCTGCGACATGCTTGTCGTTCGGACTGTCGACTATCATTGTAACCGCAGGAGCGCCTGGTTCAATAACGGCAAGTGCCCATGCGACGCGCTTCTCACCCCGCTACGGGGCTCGTAGTAGACTCCAGGCCAATGACGCGCCCGCAGTGGGCCAACCGAAGGGGAATCGAACATGAAAGTGTTGTTCAACGCGTTCGTGATTGCGGCATTTCTTGCCGCGGCGAATGTCGGCCACGCGCAGAGCTATCCCAGCAAACCTGTCCGCATCCTGGTGGGCTACGCGCCAGGCGGTGGCGTGGACACGACCGCGCGCATGGTAGCCGCCGCACTCGGCGAATTGTGGAGGAGCACGGTACTCGTCGAGAACCGTCCCGGCGCAGCGGGCAACATCGCGACGGAGATCACCGCCAAGGCGGCGCCCGACGGCCATACGCTGGTACTCTGCAATATCGGCACCCACGGCATCACGCCGGCGCGTTTCGCGGGCAAGCTTACCTACGATCCGATCCAGGATTTCTCGTTTGTGTCGCTGATAGGCGGCGTGCCCAATGTCTTCATGGTTCATCCGTCGATGCCCGCGAAGACGCTGCGCCAGTACATCGCCTATGCCAAGGCGCATCCCGGCAAGGTGAACTTCGGTTCCTCGGGCGTGGGGGGCTCGCCGCACCTGTCGGTGGAACTGTTGAAGACGCTGACCGGCATCAACATCGTGCACGTTCCATACAAAGGCGCGGCGGCGGCACTCGCCGACGTGATGAGCGGGCATATGGAATCTTCGGTAGGCAACCTCGCCGGCGGGCCGCTCGCCGCGATCAAGGCCGGGCGGGTGCGGGCGCTGGGCGTGACCTCGGCGAAGCGCAACGCGCAGGCGCCCGATGTGCCCACCTTCGTGGAGGCTGGTGTGCCCGGCTACGAAGTCACCGGTTGGTACGGCATCTGTACCCAGTCGAAGGTGCCGCAGCCGATTCTCACCAAGCTGAACCAGGACCTGAACAACGTTTTGAACGGCACCACGCTGAAGAAGCGCCTGGAAGACCAGGGCATCGAGGTGCGGCCTTCCACGTCCGAGCAGTTCGTCGAACACGTGAAGAAGGAAATAGCCAAGTGGACGAAGGTGGTGCGGGACGCAAAGCTCCAGGCGGAATAGATCCGCGGGACTGAAGGGCAGCAACCGGGACGTCGCGCCGGACGCGCGGCGTTTCGCCCCGCGCAGCAATCGTAGGGTGCAATAACCAAAGGGCATTGCACCGGGTATCGCGTTTTGCCCGGTGCACTACGCCTGCGGCTGATGCGCCCTACGTAGCTGTGTACGAGACGGTGGAGAGGGGAATGGTGAGACAGAGGAGAATGAGTCTTTGAAGGCGGCGGTGCTTCACGGCGCGGCGGACCTGCGCTATGAAACTGTGCCCGATCCCGTGCCGCGCGCGGACGAGGTGATCGTCAAGGTTCACGCCTGCTCGATCTGCGGTTCCGATCTCCATGGATTTCACGGCAAGCATCCGCGTCTGGTCTTCCCGCGTATCCTCGGCCATGAATTCGCGGGCGAGGTGGTCGCGGCCGGAGCGGGCGTGACGGGCGTTCCGCTCGGCCGGCGCGTGTGCTGCGACATCGACATCTTCTGCGGAAAGTGCGGCCCGTGCAGCGAAGGGCGCACGAACATCTGCGACAAGCTGAGAACGATGGGATTCGATCGCGACGGTGCTTACGCCGAGTACGTGGCGGTGCCGTCGGCGAACCTCTACCCGCTGCCTCAAGACGTGAGCTACGACCAGGCATCGGCGGTGCAGGTGCTGGGCATCAGCTACCACGCGGTGGCGCACCGCGTGAAGCCCCGCATCGGGGAACGGATCGCGGTGATCGGGGCCGGCCCGGTCGGGCTCGGCGCGGCGCTCATTGCAAAGTCCATGGGTGCGGAGGTCACGATCTTCGAGCTGCTGGGCTACCGGATCGCGCTCGCGCGCAAACTCGGCGTCGAGCGCGCGCTCGATCCCTCCGCCCTCGACGTGCGGGCCGAAGCGCTCGCGCTGACCGGCGGCCGCGGCTTCGACAAGGTTGTCGAGTGCGTCGGCGGATTTCAGGACAAGACCGTGCAGATGGCGGCCGATCTCGTGAAGCGCGGCGGGAGAATCACCGTCGTCGGCACCTTTCCCGAAAACAGGGTCACGATTCCGATCGCTTACCTGAAAGACCGGGAGATCGACATCAACTTCTCGCGTGGGAATTTCCAGGCCTTTGCGCCCTGCCTCGATCTGGTCGCCACCGGCGCGGTCGATCCCGAGCGCTATATCAGCCACCGGTTTGCGCTGCCTCGCGCCGCCGAAGCGTTGCGTCTGCTGGAAGCGCGCGATGTCGAGGCGCACAAGATCGTTCTGCACCCGCTGGAGGGATGAAGGCGGAAGGATGAAGGCGGAAGGCGGAAGGATGAAGGATGAAGGATGAGGAGAATTTGATGCTTTCTGTGCGTTCCAAGTTTAAGTTTTGTTTTTCATTCGCATCCCTGGTGTCCTTCGCGTTGAGCGCTCTTGTTTTTGGCGGGGCGGCGGCGCAGGACTATCCGTTACGCCCGATCCGGATCCTGATTCCGTTTCCGGCCGCGGGAGCCGCCGACACCATAGGGCGCACGATCGGAGAGCAGCTCTCCAGAGCGCTCGGCCAACCCGTGGTGATCGACAACCGGCCCGGGGCGGCCGGCCGGCTGGCGACCGAGATGCTGGCCAAGGCCGAGCCCGACGGCCACACGCTTCTCGTCGGAGGGGTAGGGCCGCTCGCGATCAGTCCCGCGCTCTACCGGAAGCTGCCCTATCACGCGGAGCGGGATTTCCTTCCCCTCACGCGCGTGGCGGAGATCATCAACGTGATGGTGGTCAATGCGTCGCTTACCGTGAACGGCCCCAGGCAATTCATCGATTGGGCCAAAAAACGGCCGGGCGAGGTGCGCTTCGGAAGTTCCGGCCCCGGGCAATTCGACCACCTCGTTGGCGAGTTCTTCCAGCGCGAGGCCGGGATCCGCATGACCCACGTGCCGTACAAGGGCGGCGGTCCCGCCCTGATCGACATGGTGTCCGGCGACCTCCAGGTCATGTTCGCCACCTACGTGACCGCGGTGCCGCATATACGCGGCGGCAGGCTGCGCGCGCTCGCCGTCAGCACGCCCCGACGCCAGGCGTTGTTGCGCGATCTCCCCGCGGTGAGCGAGGCCATTCCCGGATTCGGCGCGAGCAACTGGAATGGCATGTTCGCGCCGGCCAGGACGCCGCGGCGGATTGCCGATCGCTTGCTCGTCGAAGTCAACAAGGCGATGCAGCATCCCGAGGTGAGGAAGCGCCAGAACTTTGTCGGCATCGAACCCGTCGGCAGTCCCTCGCGGGAGGCCTTCGTGAAGTTCATTCGCGAGGATACCGCCCGCTGGGCGCGGATCATCAAGGACGCGAACATCAGAGTCGAATAGTGAATGTGGCCAGTGAAAATCGTCCACGAGCCGGGTTTGCATTAGAATTCGCCTCCATGGCTGAAGAAGTTCACAATGAGAAAAACGTGCTCGGCGGGCCGCTCATGGCGTGCAGCTTCGCGCCGTTGACGGGTTACTTTCGCGACGGCTGCTGTGCGACGCGCGGCGTCGAAGGCATCGCGCATCTCGTCTGCGTCAAGGTGACGGACGAGTTTCTCGAGTTTTCGCGCCAGCGCGGCAACGACTTGAGCACGCCGCGCCCCGAACTGCGCTTTCGGGGGCTCAAGGAGGGAGACCGCTGGTGCCTGCACGTGCTGCGCTTCGTGGAGGCGTTGAGCGCGGGCATGACGCCGCAGGTGGTGCTCGAGTCAACACACGAGAGCGTGCTCAAGTTCGTGCCGCTGGAAGCGTTGAAGCTCCACGCGCTCGACCTGCACTGAGGAAGGATGAAGGATGAAGGATGAAGGATGAAGGATGAAGGATGAAGGATGAAGGAAATTTGATGCTCGCTGTGCGTTCCAAGTTCCCGCTTCGATTTTCCTTTGCGTCCTTGGCGTACCCCTCAAGGGGGTATTGAAATGAATCCTTTGCGTTGATGCATTTGATCTTTGTGTTGGAGGAAAGACGTGGCTGCTGACAAGACTCTGGGTGCGTACAACATCGCCGACCTGCGGGAAATGGCGCGACGGCGCCTGCCCAGAGGCATGTTCGAGTTCGTGGACCGCGGCACCGAGGACGACATCGCGGTCGCCAACAACCGCGCCGCGTTCGAGCGCATCCAGTTCAGGCCGCGCACGCTGGTCGACGTCTCGGGCCGCAACCAGGAGATCACGCTCTTCGGGAAAAAGCAGCCCCTGCCGATCGTGGTCGCGCCGACGGGCACCGCGGGGCTGCTGTGGTATGACGGTGAAATCGGCCTCGCGCGCGCTGCCGCCGCAGCGGAAATTCCGTGCGGAATCTCGACCAACGCGATGACCTCGATGGAGGCGATCAAGGAGCGCGCCGGCGGCCGGCTGTGGTTCCAGCTCTACATGTGGTCGGACCGGAGCCAGTCGCACAAGATGGTGGAGCGCGCGCGGGCCGCGGGGTACGAAGCGCTGATCGTCACCGTAGACGGCGCGGTTCATCCGAACCGCGAATTCAATCACCGCAACGGCTTCAGCATGCCGATGAAGTTGAACGCCCGCCTGGTGGCCGATGTGCTCCGGCATCCGCGCTGGCTTGCGGGCGTGCTCGTGCGCTACGCGCTCACCACCGGCATACCGAGCTTCGAGAATTACCCGCCCGAGGTCCGCGACAAGCTCACCGCGCCGACCTTCAAGCGCTCGACGCTGAAGAACGAGTCCCTTACGTGGGACGATCTCAAGGTGCTGCGCAAGCTGTGGCCCGGCCCGCTGATGGTCAAGGGGATATTGCATCCGCAGGACGCGGTGAACGCCGCCGACTGCGGGGCCGATGGCGTCATCGTGTCGAACCACGGCGGACGCATGCTGGACAGTTCGATGGCGCCCATCGAAGTGCTGCCGCAGGTACTGGACGCGGCCGGCAAGCGGCTTACCGTGCTGGTGG
>Ga0209640_10006499_pt1 | contig 10238 bp, 9 predicted proteins | sample RifCSP10_1_FD_184018 | JGI IMG/M metagenome (GOLD analysis project Ga0209640, IMG submission 184018) | Soil microbial communities from Rifle, Colorado - Rifle CSP2_sed 10_1 (SPAdes) (version 2) | ecosystem: Environmental > Terrestrial > Deep subsurface > Rock core/Sediment | place: Rifle... | reverse complement strand
TTCGCAGTCCGGTTCGATCCCGTCCGGCTGGAAGTGCTGAGCGATCCCGTGCCAATCGTCGAAGACGTCGCGATGGCACCGGCCTCGGGATCGGCGGAATACAGCATCTCGCGGACGGGTACGCTGGTGTACATGCCCGCCGCGTCCGCTGAAGCCACAGCCACGCGATCGCTCGTGTGGGTCAACCGCCAGGGACGTGAAGAACTGGTCAAGGCGCCGCCGCGCGCCTATTTCGCGCTTCGCCTGTCGCCCGATGGCACGCGCGTGGCGCTGGATATCCGCGACCAGGAAAACGACATCTGGATCTGGGACTTGTCGCGTCAGACGCTTGTGCGCTTGACGTTCAGGCCTGGCCTCGATTCCTTTCCTATATGGACGCCCGACGGCCGACGTATCGTGTTCGGCGGTGGTCAAGGCTTGTTCTGGCGGCCGGCGGACGGTACTGGCACCGACGAGCGATTGACGCCGCCGAACCCGCAATTCGCGATGTCGTTTTCGCCCGATGGCAAGAGTCTGGTGGTGACGGAGTTGAAGGCAAGTAACGACCTCAGCCTGCTGCCGATGGACGGGAAGGGACAGATTGAGCCACTTGTGCAGACGATGTTCACCGAAGGCCTCGGCGAGATCTCGCCCGACGGCCGATGGCTGGCCTATCAGTCGAACGAGTCCGGCCAGGATCAGATCTACGTACGGCCATTCCCGGACGTGAACAGCGGGCGCTGGCAGGTGTCCCCAGTCGGGGGGAGCAAACCGGCGTGGGCGCGCAGTGGCCGCGAGTTGTTCTATCTCGACGGTGCCGGCGCTCTGACCGCCATTCCGATTCAGACAACGCCGACCTTCAGCGCCGGCAGCCCAACGAAGCTGTTCGAGACGCGGTATTTCTCTGCGGTCCAGGCCAGGAGCTATGACGTCTCGCCCGATGGCGCGCGGTTCCTGGTGATCAAGAACATGCCGAGCACCAACCAATCAACGAACGCGACCGCCGCCAGCATCGTCGTCGTGCTCAACTGGTTCGAGGAGTTGAAGGTCCGCCTGCCGGCGAATTAGGGACGCCCTTTCGAGCCGCGGCGCGCGCGCCGTTCCTCGCGCTCGCGCTTCGCCCAGTACTCGCCCCAAATCCCGACAATCACGCTAAAGAGGACAACCGGCAACAGCGCTCGGAGCATTATCGTGTCTCCTCGAGGCGCACTCCCCAATATCCTAATCCCACCGCGAGCCCTGTGAGCGCAGCAATGCCCCACCAGGGCAAATCACCGGGATTGAACAGCGCTTCCAGTGGCGCAAACACCATTACGAGGACGGCCATCTCGCGTAGGCATTCCCCGGCCATTTCGCCGCGCGATTTCGTTCGCGCCAGCAGGTCGGCGATCTCGCGAAGCACATCCTCGTGGGGCATGCCTTCTGGGAGAGCAAGATGCGTGCTCCCGAAAATCGCCGGACATTCTGCGGAAAGTCGGTGTCGGTCGGCAGGAACTGCGTACGCAGCCGTGACCTGTGTTGGCGAAATCTGCGTATCCGAGCGGTGACCGCGAAGAGCGCATGCACCGTCACCGGGCACAACTGCGTGCCGCGGCCTTCCTGAATGATCTTCATCACCTGGTCCAGCGGCAGCGCGCCGCGGTAGGGCGCGCGGCGGAGAGGGCATCGATCGAATTACAGCGGACACTTCTCGATTACGCGCCGGGCCTGCTGCAGATGACGCCGCTCGTGGGCGATCATCATCGCGAAGCCCGAGCCGAGCGGCATGCGAATCCAGCGCGCGACCGGCGACGCGACGCGTGCCCGCGCGAGGTCGAGGCCATTGGCCTGCCGCAGCCGATCGATGTACTGCACCTGATACGCGCGGAAGGCGGCGAGCACGTCGTGCCGTGGCCGGCCCACCGGTGGCTGGAAGGCCTTCGGTGCCCTGGCGCGGATCCGCGTCTCGGGCTTCACCACCCACACCATCGCCCGGCCGATCCAGTTGTACGTGTACGGCCCGGGAGCGTAGAGGCCCCGGCGGATCGCGTCGGCGATCCCCTCGTCCATCATCGGCAGGTATTCACGCGCGGTGGCATTGAGGTGATCGATGCACTGCGCCACCGACCACGACTCGGGCGCGGGCTGCCACGCGAACTGCGCGTCGCTCAACTGCGCGACGAGCGCGTCGGCCTCGGCGGAGATCTGTTCAAACTGCGCGCGGAAGTCGTCGATCTCCGGGGTGAGCGCCAGCGGACCCGAGACGGCCATGGATGAACGATCTTAGCCTCGGCCGTACACGATCGACCGATTACGATCTTGTCGCGCCGAAAGCTGTTGTTCATCTCAACCGTATCCGGTTCAGCCGTCTTCATTTAATGTCGAGCTCGATAAATCCAAGCACGATCGCTATTTACAGCGCCGGCATGGTCCGATAAGATCAGTGCTTCACCGCCAAATTCACCGAAGATCCGACGGTCTTCGCTACCCGCGTCGAGGGGACATCTGTGCTCGGAGGCAAGCTTCCACGGACCCGCCTGTTCTGGATGGGGACAGGCATGTTCATCGTTGTGCTCGCGGTCGCGGCCTTCATGCTGCGCTCTGCGACGCCCACCCCGGCAACGGTGGCCTTTTCCGAGTTCCTGCAGGACGTCCAGGCCGGCCGCGTCAGCCGGGTTGTTGTCGGCGCCGAAGGGCTCGCGTTCGAGCGGCTCGACGGCACGAAGTTCCAGACGGTGGCGCCACAGGGATACGTCGCCTCCAACCCGACCTTTGTCACCAGCCTGACCGAGCGCGGCATCCGTCTCGAAGTCAGCAGGCCCGAGACCTCCAGCGCCAGCAGCTACGCGGCCTTCGCGATGGGCCTGCTCTTCTTCGGGGTCGCGGGGCTCGTGCTCTACCGCATGATGACCGGCCGCGTGCCGACGCTCGAGCGCACGCGCCCGATCGATCCCGAGCAGCTCACGGTGACGTTCAAGGATGTCGCCGGCGTGGACGAAGCCAAGGACGAGGTCAGCGAGATCGTCGAGTTCCTCAAGGACCCCGGCCGCTTCGAATCGATCGGCGGGCGCATCCCGCGCGGCGTCCTGCTCGTCGGCCCCCCCGGCACCGGCAAGACGCTGCTGGCGCGCTCGATGGCGGGCGAAGCGGGCGTCCCCTTCATCTCGGCGAGCGGGTCTGATTTCGTCGAGATGTACGCCGGCGTCGGCGCCGCCCGCGTCCGGCGCCTCTTCCGCGACGCGCGCCGCCACAAGGCCTGCATCATCTTCATCGACGAGCTCGACGCCGTGGGCCGCAACCGCGGCGGCAACTCGCTCAGCCACGAAGAGCGCGAGCAGACGCTCAACCAGCTGCTCGTGGAAATGGACGGCTTCACCCGCTCCGACAACATCATCGTCGTCGCCGCCACCAACCGGCAGGACATTCTCGACCCGGCGCTGCTGCGGCCGGGGCGGTTCGACCGCCAGGTCATGGTGGGCAACCCCGACATCAAAGGGCGCGAGCAGATCCTGCGCGTGCACGCGCGCAAGGTGCCGCTCGAGCCGGGTGTCGACCTGCGGTCGATTGCGCGCGGGACCCCGGGCTTCTCGGGCGCCGACCTCGCGAACCTCGTCAACGAGGCGGCTCTGCTTGCCGCCCGCGCCGGCCGCGGGTCGGTGAACGACGCCGACCTCGACGCCGCGCGCGACAAGGTGCTGATGGGCGTCGAGCGCAAATCCGTCGCGATGAGCGAGAAGGAGCGCCTCACCTGCGCGTACCACGAGGCGGGCCACGCCGTCGTCGCCTCGCTCCTGCCGGATGCGGATCCGCTCCACAAGGTCACGATCATTCCGCGCGGGCGCGCGCTCGGCGTGACGATGCAGCTGCCGGAGGCCGATCGCTACACGCACTCCAAGCCGTTCATCGAATCGCAGATCGCGATCCTGATGGGGGGCCGCGTGGCCGAAGAGCTCTTCCTGCGCCAGATGACGAGCGGCGCGTCGAACGACATCGAGCGCGCCAGCGAGCTGGCCCGCAAGATGGTGTGCGAGCTGGGCATGTCGCCGCTCGGGCCGCTGCACTTCCGCCGGCCGTCGGGCGCATGGGACTCGGAGAGCCGCACCGGCGGCTTCAGCGAGGAAACTGCCCGCAGAGTGGACGAGGAGATCCGCGTGCTCGTGATGCGCGGCTACGAGACGGCGCGGATGATCGTCGAGCGCCAGCGCGCGGCGGTGGCGGCGCTGGCGGTGGAGCTGCTCGACGTGGAGTCGGTGGATGCCGGTCGCCTGAAGGAAATCCTCGCCGACACCGTCGTCCCCGACACGACGAAGAAGACAGCCCGCCCCACCTCCGTCTGATTACCCGCCGATGATCGTCTCGGCGGCGGGGGAGTCAGGCCAGGCGGGCAGGGGCGCCGCCGCGTAGTCGGCGTGCGCGAGCGACCGCTGAAAGAGCGCGGTCTGCGACGCCATGAACTGCAGCTTCAGCGCGAGCCGCGCGAGCAGATACAGTTGCGTCGCGGCGAATCCCATCCACATCGACAGCCCCGCGCCTCCCGCGCCCGGCGCGACGAGCGCCCACACCGCGAGCAGCCCCAGGAAGATCAGTCCGTTGAGTGCGTAGAGGCCGAAGGCGCGTCCGGGATTCCGTCCGAGAAAACCGAGCGCCGCCGACAGCGCGCCGATCGCGCTGCGGCGATCCTCGACGACCAGGCGCACCTTCGCGTAGTCCATGGCGATGTTGACGGCGACGAGCGCTGCCCCGAACACCGCGTACAGTCCGAACCGCCACAGGAACGCGACGCGCTCCGCCGCCACGTCCACGATCAGCCACTCATACGCATCGTCCAGCAGCCAGCGGTGGACGTAAGTGAAGAGCGCCCAGTAGAGGGCGCCCGCCACGATGCCGAGGCGCAGGAACCGCCAGAAGAACACGCCACACGCGGCGAAGAAGCCGTGCGCGCGCGTCGGCCGCTGGCGCGCGTAGCGATCGAGGATGCCGCCGGAGAGAAACAGCCACGCCAGCAGATATGTCGCGAGCGCCCCGGCGATCGGCGCCATCGGGCGGCGCCAGTCAAGCACGCTGCTCAGGCTGTCGAGCGTGGCAGCGAACCCGATCACGGCCGGCGTGAACGTCGTGCCCAGGCCGGATGCCTGTGACGTAAACTCCTGCCACCAGTCGTAGTTCACCGCGTCAGCCGCCGTGTTCGCGGCGAGGCTGCTGCCCAGGTGCGCCACGATCGCGCCGCGCATGGTGATCGCGAGCGGCAGCGCCGCCGCGAGCGTGAGCACGAACACGCCGCCAAGGACAGCCGGCGCGCGCCGGACACGATCGAGTCCATCGAACCAGGAACGCAGAATCATCGCTACCAGCTGCCGGCTACCAGCTACCGGCTAGACAAAGAACGCCCAGGTCAACATCAGGTCCTGGAGCCATGTCATCCACTTCAGGCTCCACTTCAGACCGGCCTCGCCTCCGCGCGGCTCGAGCGCGGCGCTGTTGTTCGTATAGTTCACGTCCAGCAGCAGAAGCCGATCGGGATCGACCTGCACCGACACGGCCTGCGACGGCCGGTCGTACGTGTAGATCGCGCGCCGATCGCGTCCGTCCCAGCGCTCGGTCACCTTCTCGCCGTTGCGGAACGTCGTCACGACGTCCACCGGATAGATCGCCTCGCCAAACCGCCTTGCCACAACGATGGTGCGATACCCGTTGTCCGTAGTGTCCGGCTTCAGCCGGACCGTCCGGCTCGCAAAATCCTGGACACCGTAGTCGAACACATTCGAGCTGCGGTACACCTGGTCGAAGAACCATGTCATGTCCTCGCCCGTGACCTCATTCACCACCGCGAAGAAATCCTCCGGCTGCGGGTGCCTGAATCGCCAGCGTCCCCAGTAGGTGTACATGACCTTCTGGAACAGCGGCCACCCGTGCCGCTTCTCGAGCATGTGCAGCCAGAGGGCGGTCTTGTTGTAGGTGATGAACGTCGCTGTGCCCGGCCAGTACGTGAACGTCGGCGTGGCCTGGATGTCCGCCTCGGCGTTGTCGCGATAGCCGGTGAGGCGATTCAGGTCGGTGGCGCGCACGAGCTGAACGTCGTCGATCACCCACGGCACGAACCCGCCGAAGAACCGAAGCCCGAGGTTGTTCGCGATCCCCGCCGCCTCCAGCGTCCGCGCTTGCGAGAATGTGTTCAGCCCCTCGTCCATCCAGGCGTGCTCGAACTCGTTGCTGCCGACCATGCCGTACCACCACTGATGGCCGGCTTCGTGGATCGTCACGCTCTCGGGCACCGCGACGCGCCGCGGCGCGAGCCATCGCGTGCCGGCGGTGAAGAGCGTGGGGTACTCCATGCCGCCCGCGCCGCTCTGGAACGCGGGATCGATGACCGTGATGTACTCGTACGGATAGGGCCCGAAGAACTCGCCGTAGTACCTGATGGCGGCGGCCGTGGCGTCGAAATGGCGCGCCGCCTGGCCGGCGTGCTCCGGCTGCAGCAGCAGCCGCATCCGCACCGCCGGGAGCGAGGGATGCTCGAACATCCGGCCGGAGTCCAGGTAGTCGGGGCTCGTGGTCCACGCGAAGTCGTGGATGTCATTGCCGACGTACCGGTGCGTCTCGGTTCCGTCGCCGTTCATCCTCCGCTCCATCTCCAGCCCGGATGCGCCGACGACGAATCCTGCCGGCACGGTCATGCGCACGTCGTAGACGCCGTAGTCCGAGTAGAACTCGGTCGCGGAGTGAAACTGATGGGTGTTCCAGCCGCCGTTCTCGAGCACGCCGACCTTCGGAAACCACTGGGCGATGAAGTAGTAGTTGCCCACGTAGCCGGTGCGCGCGAAGGGGCGCGGGATCTTCGCCGTCCATTCGACGACGACCTCGATGGCCTCGTTCGGCTGCACGGCGTAGGGGAGCGGCACCGCCATCACGGTCCGATCCGCCATGTTCCCGTCATCCGGCGCCAGGAACCGCTGCTGCGATGTCAGATCAAAGCGGCCGAGCGTGATTTTCTTCACCTCGACCGATCCCCACGCGTCGTCCCTGGGCGGGGTAAAGCCGGGGGCGAGCCGGCGCTCGCGCATGAACGTCGACTCCAGGTCGCGCCAGGCGTTCCAGTAGAGGTGGAACTGCAGCTCCGAGGCGGGATTGCTGCTGATGTTGCGCCAGCGAATCGTTTCGAGTCCGGTCAGCGTCCGCGCGGCATGGTCGAGCCGGACGTCGATCCGGTACGTGGCGTTGCGCGGCGACATCGCCCCCGCCTCCATCTGGGCGAATGTCTGGACGGGCGACTGCCGTCCTTCGACCTCGATGAGACACAAGAGCACGAGAACGGACATCGCCAGAGCTGGGCGCGGCATGCGTGCATTCTATAATCGGTTTTTTCGACGAGGTTGCGGATGGCGATTCGGGTGGTGCTCGTGGGCCTCGGGCCGATCGGCGCGGCCGTGGCGCGGCAGCTCGTGGGACGAAAAGGCTTTCAGATCGTCGGCGCGGTGGACATCGACCCGCTGATGGTGGGCAAGGACGCGGGCGACGTGATGGAGCTCGGGCGCAAGCTGCGCGTCAAGGTGCACGACAGCATCAGCAAGACGCTGAAGGCGACCAAGCCGGACGTCGCGGTGCTCTGCACCAGTTCGTCGCTCAAGCGCGTGATGCCGCAGTTCGAGGAAGTGCTCGAGCACCGGGTGCCGATCGTCACCACCACCGAGGAGGCCGCGTATCCCGCGCCCTCCAACCGCGGCTTGATCAAGAAGCTCGACGAGAAGGCGCGCAAGGCGAAGGTGGCCGTGCTCGGCACGGGCGTGAACCCCGGGTTCGTGATGGACGCGCTGCCGATTGCGCTCACGGCCGTCTGCGAGCGCGTCGATCGCGTGGAAGTGCACCGCGTGCAGGACGCGCGCCTCCGCCGGCTGCCGTTTCAGCAGAAGATCGGCGCCGGGCTCACGCAGGATCAGTTCAAGCGCGGCGTCGACAACGGCACCCTCCGCCACGTCGGCTTCACCGAGTCGATTCACATGATTGCCGGCGCCCTGGGCTGGAAGGTCGAACGCGTCACCGACGAGATCAGGCCGAAGATGGCCGACCACCTCGTGGCCAGCGAGCTCCTTGCGGTGGACCCGGGCTACGTGTCCGGCATCGTCCAGGACGCCGTCGGCTACGTGAAAGGGGATCCGCGCATCCGGCTGCACCTGGAGGCGTATCTCGGCGCGCCGGAATCCTACGACTCGGTGCTCATCGAGGGATCGCCGCGCATCTACTCGAAGATCGACGGCGGCGTGCACGGCGACATCGCCACCGCGTCGATGACCGTGAACTCGATTCCCGCGGTGATGAAGGCGGCGCCCGGCTTCCGGACGATGCGCGAGATGCGGCTGCCGTCGTACGCCGACTCCTAGTGCGGGCGCAGCGTCTCCGCGCGCCAGCAGAAGCCGCACCCCTTGCAGCAGTAATACTGGATGCCGCCCATGCGCAGCGTGGGGCGCACCTGGTCGGAGCCGCACGCCGCGCACTCCATCAAGTCGAGCAGCGCCGCGTCCTGCGACGCGGGCGACGCGGCGTCGAGCTCGAGCACCCGGCGGATCGTCCGGACGAGGTCTTCGGCCACGGCCGGGTGCGCCAGCCAGGCATCGCAGCCCGCCTTCGCGCTGTCGGCCGCGCACAGTTTCGAGACGTCGGGCGTGAGCACCACGATCGGCATCTCCTTCGCCGGCTCGTTCTGTTCCTTCATCTCACGGCAGAGGTCCCATCCCGACATGTCGGGCAGGCGCAGGTCAATCACCGCGCACTCCGGGATCCGCTCTCTCACGAAATCGAGCGCATCCTTGCCCGTGCGCGCCAGGCGCACGCGGAAACCGTGTGTCGTCAGCGCACGGTGGTAGGCGGCGACGTGATCGGGGATGTCGTTGACGAGCAGGACTGTTTCTCCAGCAGCCATCGTGTGTTCCTCGGCTGGGCACAGAGGCATGAACTGTGCCCATCCGAGAGACTCACAAGGCGACTGAGAATACTGAGCCGTTACCGGCGCGCGCGCGGGACCTCGCGCCGGGGTCGAGCGTTTGAGGGCGGTTTGTGCCGCGCCGCCATCGCGCGAATCAGCTGATTTCGCACGGCGTCCATCATCCGCTGCGCATCGTCCAGCCGTGCGAGCAGATCAGCCAACTCCTTGGGGGAGAGGGTCGCGTTGGCCATGCTGGGAAAAATGTAAGCAAATTGGCAGCCTGCCTCGCCCCGCCTTCGCCTCCGGGGCTGAGGTATCCTCCTGCCCATGCCCACCGTCCTGCTATTGGCGTGGCTGGCCGGCTGCTGGGAGTTGACGCGCGGCACGCAGCACGTCACCGAGCAGTGGATGCGCCCGGAAGGGGCCTCGCTCCTGGGCATGTCGCGCACCACGAGCGAGGGCCGGACCGTCGCCTACGAGTTCCTGCTGATCCGCCCTGGAGCGAAGGGTCTCGAATACGTGGCCCGGCCGTCGGGCCAGGCTGAAGCCGTGTTCACCGCCGTCCGCATCACGGACCGCGAGGCCGTGTTCGAGAATCCCGCCCACGACTTTCCAACGCGCATTACGTACCGCCTCCAGGCTGACAACGGGTTGCTGGCCATCGCCGAGGGGCGCGTCAACGGCCAACCGCGCGCGCTCGAGTTCCCGTATCGCGCCGCCTCGTGCGGGTGAGGCAGGGCGGTGTCCGTCGCCGGCTATCGCTGGCTGCCTGATTTCCGCGGCCTGCCGAGGCCCTTCTGGGTGCTGTTTGCCGGCACGCTCCTGAACCGCACCGGCGGTTTCGTGCTCGTATTCCTCGGGATTTATCTCACCGAAGTGCGCGGGCTCACGCCCGCGGAAGCCGGGTACGTCGTCGCGGCGTTCGGCTGCGGCGCGCTTGCGGGCGCGCCGCTCGGCGGCGCACTGTCGGACCGTCTCGGGCGGCGCCCGCCGCTCGTGGCATCGCTGATCGGTGGCGGCGCCGGCATGGGCGTCCTCGGGTTCGTGACGGCCGTTCCCTCGATCATCGTGATGGCCGCCGTGACCGGCCTGCTCTACGAGATGTATCGCCCGATCGTGTCGGCGGTGATCGCGGACATCGTGGTGTCCGGCGATCGGCCTCGCGCGTACACGCTGAATTACTGGGCGATCAATATCGGCGCCGCGATCGCTCCGCCTCTCGGGGCGTTCATCGCGGCTCGCAGCTATCCTGTGGGCGCACGGCATTTCGACGGCGGCATTTGGCGCCTTGATGACGATCAACCGGGTGCTCATCGTCCTGGTGCAGCCATGGGCCGGAGAGGTGATCCGCCATCGCTCGCCC
>Ga0209640_10006498_pt1 | contig 10238 bp, 4 predicted proteins | sample RifCSP10_1_FD_184018 | JGI IMG/M metagenome (GOLD analysis project Ga0209640, IMG submission 184018) | Soil microbial communities from Rifle, Colorado - Rifle CSP2_sed 10_1 (SPAdes) (version 2) | ecosystem: Environmental > Terrestrial > Deep subsurface > Rock core/Sediment | place: Rifle... | reverse complement strand
GTGACCATCGAAACCGGAACCAAGGTGCAGAGCATTCCCGGACCCGACGAGCAGCCGCAGACCTTCGAAACTGTCGCGCCGATCGAGGCGCGCGTGGAGCGCAATGCCATGCGCGTGCAAACGCACGCGCCGCAGGCGGTCGAATTCGGCTTGCAGCAGCTTTATCTCGACGGCACTGGCCATCAGCTCGCGCCGGGCGACGCCATCCTCGTGGTGGGCGCCGAGCGCGAAAACTGGTCGGGCTCCGAGCAATGGGATGTCCGGCCCCTGCAGACGGTGGAGCAGGACGAGGACCGCAAGCTCACGCGGATCATGTGGTTACAGGGGCTCGGCCACGAGGCCCCGCGGATAGAGCCAGCTAGCGATCGCGTGCAAGTCTTCGTGTTCCGGCAGCGCGCTGCGCTCTTTGGCCACAACGCGCCGGATCCGCTACTCCTGTCGAACCTCGAGGGCCGTCTCGGGACGCTCGCAAACATTCCCGGCGGGGGCTGGCGTTACTACCACATTCAAGATGACCAAATCGATCTCGACCAGGCTTATCCCAAGATCGTCGCCCGTGGCTGGGTGGCACTTGCGAGTGCGGACATCAAACACGACAAGGAAAAGTCGCCTCTGGGCTACGTCGAGCTCTACCGCGCCGAGCAGGTATCCATCCGCTCGCGCACCGACTTCGGCCTGTCCTCGAGGATTACGCGCATCAGCCCGGACACACAAGAGCACCTGGCATGGTATGAGCTCGACGGAACACTGGTGTTCGCGCAATCCGAGCAGTTGCCGCTGGCCGAGATCCCGGTGCGGGCGCCGTTGTATGGCGATCGAGTCCCGCTCGCCGGAATCGTGCCGGACCTGGCGAAGGGGCAAGCGCTCGCCGTGAGCGGCAAACGCCAGCATCTGCGCATCGCCGAAGGCGCGAAGGGCCTGCAGACGGAAGTGGCGGGACGCAAGCTGACGCTGAAGCCGGGCGACCGGCTCGCGCTCGTCGCGCCGCCGACCCGCATGGTGGCCGGCGCTCCACAACAACTCGAACCCGAAGAAATGCTCGAAGCGATCGACAAGAACGATCCGGCCGTCCTCACCTGGACGCTCGCCGACCGCGACGGCAATGTCATCACGCTCATCGCGGGCGCCGACAAGCTGGAGCTCGATCCGGCGCTGAAGGACGACGAGACCTTCGCCGAAATCGCCTTCGTGGCGAACTCCGCCGACGGCGTGACGCAGGACCGCGATCGCACGCATCTGCGGCTCTCCGCTCCGCTCAAGCGCTGTTACGACCGTGAGACCGTGGCGATCAACGCCAACGTTGCGCCGGCCACGCACGGCGAGACGGTTACCAACGAGATCCTCGGCGACGGCGACGCCGCGGCGCGCGACCAGCGCTTCACGCTGAAGCAGTCGCCCCTAACCTTCGTCAGCGCTCAGACGCCGAGCGGCCGCGCCTCGACGCTCGAAGTGCGCGTGGACGGCACGCTATGGAAGAATGTCGCGAGCCTGTATGCGCGCGGCCGGCGCGAGCATGTCTATACGACGCGCATCGAGGACGATGCGCGCGCCACGGTCGCCTTCGGCGACGGCTTCGAAGGCGCCCGCCTGCCGAGCGGCACGCAGAACGTGCGTGCGCGCTATCGCAAGGGCATCGGCTCCGGGGGCAACCTTCGGGCGGGCCAACTTAGCACGCTGCTGACGCGCGCGCTCGGGGTCATGGGAGCCAGCAATCCGGAGCCCGCGACAGGCGGCGACGACCCCGAGACCCTGACCGGCGCGCGCCGCAATGCGCCGCTGAGCGTGCTGACGCTGGACCGAGCGGTGTCCTTGCGGGACTACGCGGATTTCGCGCGCAGCTTCGCCGGCGTGGCCAAGGCCCATTCCGCGTGGATCGCGAGCGGACCGGCGCGCGGCGTATTCGTCACGGTCGCCGGCCCAGCCGGAGGAACGATCGGCGAGAACAGCAAGACGTACAAGAATCTGAGCACCGCACTGCGCTCCTACGGCGACCCGCTGGTGGCGCTGGCGGTACGCTCATACGACACGAAATCCTTCAAGTTGCGCGCGAAGCTTAAGCTCGACCTCGATGCGCTTGCCGACGCTGTGCTCGACAAGGTTCGCGCGGAACTCCGCGGCACATTCGCTTTCGAAGCCCGCGAGTTCGAGCAGCCGGTGACGCTCGATGAAGTGATCGCGGTCATCCACGGCGTCAACGGCGTCCTGGCGGTGGACGTCGATGCGCTCTACCGGCCGGACGAGGATGCACTGCCGGGGGTAAGAGCGCGCCTGTTCGCTGCAGCCCCCCTCGTGACCGGCGCGAAGGTCGCTCCGGCCGAGCTGCTTACGCTGGACGCCGCTTCGCTCGACATCGTGCTCATGCCATGAGCTTCGACACGCAAAAACTGCTGACCCTGCTGCCGCCCCTCTACCGGCTGCGAGACCAGGGCGGCACGCTCGAGGCGCTGCTTACGGTGCTGGCCGAGCAGATCGCGGTCGTCGAGGAGAATCTCGATCAGCTCTACGACGACCAGTTCATCGAAACCTGCGCGCCCTGGGCGGTGCCGTACATCGGCGACCTGATCGGCTATCGCCTGGTGCACGGGAAGGCGCGCGGCGCCGGCAGCCGCCGCGCGGAGATTGCGCACACCATCGGCTTCCGCCGCCGCAAGGGGACGGCGTCGATGCTCGAGCGTCTGGCCGACGACGTGACGGGATGGAACGCGCGCGCGGTGGAGTACTTCCGGCTGCTCGCGATCACGCAGTATATGAACCATAAGCGCTTGGGGAATGTCTACGCCCCGGACTTGCGCGACGGCCTGGCGCTCGAGCGCATCGGGACGGCGTTCGACGCAGTTCCGCATACGCTAGATGTACGCCGCATCGTGACGCAGCGCGGCCGCTACAACATCCCGAACGTCGGCATCTTCCTGTGGCGCATCGGCGCCCACCGGCTCGCGCGCTCCCCCGCCACCGCCGAGCCGGGCGATCCCACCGGCCGGCGCTTCCGGTTCAGTCCCCTCGGCCACGACATTCCGCTCTACACGCTCCCGGCGGGCGAGGAAGACATCGCGCAGTTCGCCGAGCCGATCAACGTGCCTGCGCCCATCAGCCGCCGCCAGATGCACGCTCGCCTCGCGGATTGTTACGGCGACGGCAAGAGCCTCGCGGTCTGGTTCGACGGCATATTGGTGCCGGTGGGCAAGGTTTGCGTTTGCAACCTGAGCGACGCGGCCGGCGGCTGGGCCCACGAGGCGCCGAGCAGCTTGGTCGCCATCGATCCCCAGCTCGGGCGCCTCGCGATCGCGGCCGATGTCGCACTGCCTGCCCGAGTCAGCGTCACCCACCACTACGGCGCCCCCGGCGAGCTGGGCGGCGGCGAGTACGGCCGGCTGGCCTCCTTCGTCGCGCCGGACCTCGCGCCCGTGCGGGTGCCCGACGACCATGCCACGCTGCAGGCGGCGATTAACGCGCTCGGAGGAGAGGGCGTCGTCGAGATCACCAACAACGGCCGCTACGCCGAGGCGATCCAGATCGACGTTTCCGCCGCGAAAACCATCGAGCTGCGCGCCGCTAATGGCCGCTGGCCGACGCTTGAGCTGACCGCGCCCATGATCCTGCGCGGCGGCGATCGCGCCGGCGTCGTGCTCAACGGCCTGCTCATCGCCGGAGATCTTGTGCAGGTGCCAGCGGCGGGGCATGAGCTGCGCAGGCTGGATCTGCGGCATGTGACGCTGGTGCCGGGACGCCGGCTGCTAGCCGACGGCAGGCCCGAGCAGCCGGGCGCGGTGAGCCTTGAGGTCGATCGCGCCGACGTCGAAGTACGCATCGAGCGTTCGATCGTCGGGGCGATCCGTGTCGCGCCCGGCGCAACCGTCGCTGTCGCCGACAGCATCATCGACGCATGCGCGCGCACCGTAGTGGCCTACGCGGCGATCGACGGCGCAGCCGCAGGTGCGCCGCTCGCGATCCGCGAGAGCACCGTCATCGGCGAAACGCGCGCGGCGAAGCTGGACGCTTCCAACGCCATCCTGCTCGGGAGCGTGAGCGTTGAGCGCCGGCAGGAAGGCTGCGCGCGCTTCAGCTTTCTTCCGCTCGAATCGGCTGCGCCGCGCCGCCATCGCTGCCAGCCGGCACCCCCCGGCGGCGCGGGCAATGTTCCGCACTTCACCTCGTTGCGCTACGGCGTTCCGGGCTACTGCCAGCTGGGCCCGCGCACTCCGCAGGCCATCGCCCGCGGCGCCGACGACGAGTCGGAGATGGGCGTCTACCACTTCCTGTTCCAACCGCAGCGCGAGTCAGACCTCGCGACACGGCTCGATGAGTATCTGCGCGTAGGCCTGCAGGCGGGGATTTTTCATGAAAGCTGACCAAAGCGGGGGCAAGTCATGAGCGGCGACTACAGTCGGCGGTCCTTCGACCCACGGCACGATTTCAGCGCCGTGCTGATGCAGCAGGGCCGCGTGCAGACCGACGCGGACTGGAACGAGTGGATCGCAGCCGTGACGCGGCGCATCCAGGCCGATTCGCTCGACACGCTCGGACAGGCCGTCGTGCCGCGCGAGACGCCGGAGGGGTTCCAGGTCGCGGTCGCCGGCGGCAACCTGTCGATCGGTCGCGGGCGGATGTACGTTGACGGCCTGCTGGTCGAAAACCACGGCGGCGGGGAGACCGAATGGGACCCTGCGCTCGCCGAGCCGCGCGGCAGCTTGTGGACGGACTATGCAGCGCAGCCGTACTACCCTGATCGGCTCGAGCTGCCGGGTGGCGGACCGCATGTCGTCTATCTCAAGGCGTGGAAGCGCGAAATTACCGCCATCGAGCGGCCCGAGATCGTCGAGAAAGCGCTCGGCGTGGATACCACGACGCGCGAGCAGATGGTCTGGCAGGTGAAGCTACTTGCGAACCCGGGTCCTGGCATCAGCTGCGCGACGCCGCTTGAGGACATCCCGGGATTCGCGACCGCCGAGCCGCGCGCGGCGGGGCGCCTCACAACCGCCACGGCGGAGGTGCCTGGCGATCCCGATCCCTGCCTCGTTCCGCCGGCGGGCGGCTACAAGGGGCTTGAGAACCAACTCTATCGCGTGGAAATCCACCGAGGCGGTGACAGGCTCGGCACGGACAAGGCGACGTTCAAATGGTCGCGCGACAACCGCACGGTCGCCTCCCGAGTCACCGCGATTCCCGTGCTCGACCGCATCGTCGTGGAAAGCGTCGGGCGCGACTCCATGCTGCGTTTCTCAGACGGCGACTGGATCGAGGTCACCGACGACTGGCGCGAGCTGAACGGCTTGCCCGGCGAGATGAGACGCATCCGTTCGGGCGGCGGCGTCGATGACGCAACCCGTACGATCCTGCTCGAAAGCGCGCTGCCGAACGGGAGGTTCCCCGTCGATACGCAGGGCAACACCGACCCCTCGCGCAACACCCGCGTGCGCCGCTGGGACCAGCGCGGCAAGGTGCGCAAGGCGAACGGCGATCTCTACGACGATCTTGATCTGCCCACCTCCGACGGCACGATCCCGGTCCCGGCGGACGGCGTATCGATCGCACTCGAGCACGGCATCATCGTAAACTTCCGTCTCGATCCCGCTCCCGGCGTTTTCCTGTCCGGGGATCATTGGATGTTCGCTGCGCGCACCGCCGACGGGTCGATCGAGATCCTGAATGGCGCGCGGCCGCACGGCATCCATGCACACTATGCGAAACTGGCGATCGTCACTTTCCCGGATGCCGAGACCGACTGCCGCAGCCTGTGGCCGCCCGAGCTTCACGAGGGCTGCGATTGCAGCGTGTGCGTCAGCGAGGAATCGCATACGAAGGGCGAGCTCACCGTCCAGATGGCCATCGATCAGGTGAAGGAGTCCGGCGGCACGGTATGCCTGGGACCGGGCACCTACCGCCTGAGCGAAGCGCTGCAGATCGACAATGCGCGCTCGCTGCGTCTGCGCGGACAGGGCTGGGCGACCGTGCTCGCCGCCACTGCCGGCGGCGGGGCGCTCGAGGTGCGCGAGTCGATCGGCGTGCACATCGAAAACCTCACGGTCCTAACGGCGACGACGCAGGAAACCGCGGACGCCATCGAGCTCGCGAACTCGCTCCTCGTCGCGCTCGAGAATTGCGTTATCCTCAATGTGCCCGTCGGCGACAGCCGCGGCGCTGCGGTCGGCCTGGACGGCTACCTGCTGGGCGCGACGATCGAGCGCTGCGCGCTCGCCGCCCGCACCGGGATCTCGGGCGGCCGACGCGATGACGGCTACCTGGCGACTGCGTCGCTGCGTATCACCGATAATTGGTTCCAGTGCACGCAACGCGGGGTCGAGCTGGAGCGCTTCGCGCTTCATTTCTCTGAAACCCGGATCGAGGGCAACACTGTGCGCGGTTGCCGCGACGCGGGGCTCGTCGCCGTCGGCGCCACCGCACCGGCGGGCGCATTCAACGTGAGCGCCAACCTGTGCGAGGTCCAGGGGACTGGCATCGTCGTCGGCGTCGATGCGGCGCGCCTCAGCGAGAACGACGTGCGCGGCGCCGGGGGCGCGAAGGCGGGTGACGGGATCGTGCTCGCGCGCGGGCTCGATCCCGGCGGCGTCGACCACTGCCAGGTGCTCGGCAATCGGATCCGCGGCGTGCCGGGCCACGGCATCGCGATCCGCACCCGGGTGAACTCCGGAATGATCAAGCACAATGTCATCGCGGAGACCGGTGGCGGCGGGATCGTGATGGAAAGCGATGGGGAGGCCGGGCAACTGGTCGTCGAGAACAATCAGCTGCTCGACATCGCGCGTAGCGCGGCGGCCCGCGGCTCGCACCTGGCCGGTATGCGTTTCGTGGCCGCCGCCGACCTCGACGTGAGCAGCAACCTCGTTAGCCGCTTTGCACGCGACGCGCTCCTGAGCGCCGCACAAGCGAGCGTGCAAGTGCTCGCGGCTCAGCGCGTGCGTATTGCAGGCAACCGCCTGACGGGCATCGGACCGCCAGCCGACTTTGTGGGACGTTCGACCGGCATCGAGATCGTGCCGCCGTTCCGTTCAGCGCGGATTACCGAAAACCGCATCTTGCGGCGCGGCGGCGATGACGAGAAGATCGGCTCGGGCCGGTGGGTCGGCCTGAGGATCGCCGCTGCCCCCAACGATGCATCGCCCGACACGGGGAAATTCTTTGCCTTGGGCGACGCCGCGATCCTCTCGCTTGCAGACCGCAGCATTGTGCTGACGACATCTCGAATCTTCGACGTATCGCGTGTCCCGGCCGAAGCGCTGACAGGGTTCGGCGACGTCGGCGCACGGGCGAATGAGATCGAGTCGGAAGCGTCCACCGAAGGGCCGGTGTTGATCGCGGGCGCGCAGAGCTGTGTCGTGACCGACAATCGCTGGGCGCTTGCCGCGACGACCCTGTCGCCGCCCTCTGTCGTGAGGAGCATGCGCGCGATCGTGTCGAACAACCACTTGCGTGGCTCGGGCAAGCCGGAGTCGGTGGTGCTGCAGATCCTTCCCCCGGGCAAGACCCAACCGGCGGTGCTTGGCAACATCCGAAATGGCGATATCAAGGTGCGCACCGCTACGCTCGACGAGCCGTGGGCGTCCCTCAACCCATTCAGCCACGACTGAAGGAGGCGAACGATGAGCTTTATCATGTTCAAGGGCGAGATGAAGATCGAGAAGCTGCTCGAACGGGCCTACGGCGACCTCAAGACGGCTGACGCCAAACGCGCGGAGGAGGCGCTCCTGCGCGCGAATCCGCAACTAAGGAAGCTCCGCGAACTGAAACCGGGGGCGCTGATCGTGGTGCCGCCGTTGCCGGGGATCCGCCCGACGGCGAGCCGCGAGGCCGCCGAGCCCATGGTCGAGGCCGTGCGCGCGACTCGCGGCGCGCTCGACGAGTACCGCAAGCGGCTGGGCGAGGCGCTCGAGCGCGAGCGAGCGGAGGTAACCGGCGTTCAAGAGCTGCTCAAGTCGAAGGAGTTGAAGGCTGCCGTCCGCGACTCCCCCGACGCGGCGCCCTACGTCGAGCGCGTCACCGAGGCGACGAAGGCGCGCGCCACGGAGGCCGAGCAGCGGACCGCGTTCCTTAAAGGCCTTGCGAAAGCGCGCGCCGACCTGGAATCTCTAGAGAAAAAGCTCGCCTAAGCGAAGGTGCCTCGATGCACGGCGCTCGCGCCGCACGTGACCGTTGGTAATACGATTACGGCTGGGAAAAGGAACGTTTGGAGATGTGGTACCTCTTGAGCAGGCGGCCGAGATGCCTGCGCTCGGTACCGCCGATCCGCGCGGCGGCCGATACGTTGCCGTTGGCCTGCTTGATCAACTGTTCGAGGAACCGGCGTTCAAATTCGGTGATCGCCTGGATCTTGGCGCGCCGGTAGCTCAGCGTGGCATCTGCGAGGTCGGCGGCGAGAACCGCGGGCGGGGCGGGGATCGAGATCTGCGCTCCTTCGGCCAATAGGAACTCGCGCTGGACGAGATTTTCCAACTCGCGGATATTGCCCGGCCAGTGGTAACACTCGAACCAGGCCAAGGCGGCGGGATCGAGCGGCCGCACCGGTTTGCCGAAGCGCGCGCTGCCGACGCGGATGAAATGCTCAGCGAGCAAAGCGATGTCGCCGTGCCGCTCCCGCAACGGCGGCAGCCGCACGTGCAAGAGCTTGAGACGGTACAGCAGGTCCAAGCGGAAGTCGCCGCTCTCCACTAGCCGGTCGAGGCTGCGACTGCTGGCGGCGACCACGCGCACGTCGGCCTGTTGTTCCCGGCGGCCGCCAAGCGGCCGGAATTGCCGATCCTGCAGGAAGCGCAGCAGCGTAACTTGTCCCCTGGACGTCAGCGTATCGACTTCGTCGAGGAACAGCGTGCCACCGCGCGCTAGAGCCACCAGTCCTGGTTGATTCTCACGGGCGTCCGTAAACGCTCCACGATGGTGGCCGAATAATTCGTTCTCGATCAACTGGTCGGGAAACCCGCCGCAATTGACCGGAACGAATGGTCCTTCGCGCCGCGCCCCCGTGTAATGGAGCGCCCGGGCCGCGAGCTCCTTGCCGGTGCCGGTCTCGCCCTCGATAAGCACCGGCGCGTCGAATTCAGCCACCTTGCCGATCAGCGCCTGTACGGCTCGAAACGCTTGCGACTGACCGATCATCGCAACCAGTCATGACGGAAACGCTGGCGGGCGTCAGGGTTGCAGATTTCGCATGACGACAGCATTGCAAGTATTTCTTGGGTACTTGGCTATCTATCTGAAATGACAGAGTCTTCGCATCGAGCTTTCTTGCTTGGGCCGTTTTTGGAGCTGGCGTCGATATAACACCGCAGTGATGCCGTGTCGATGCACGGATAGACGTGCTCCGCATCCGGCCAGGACAACCGCCAGAAAAACCGGCGGCAACCATCTGCGCATTGTCATTGTGACTGAACCCGGAATCTCGCCCCCTTCCGTTCCCGCAAAGGATCGTATCTACGAACGCTATGGGCTGGAAGTATTCGCCTTCTGCAGGAGCTTTGCTTATCCGCCCGTACGGAACTTAGCAACCGGGTACGATCGCGTGGGAACTTGCTATCTCATTTGGAGATGCGAGGAACGCTTGGTGGGTCGTACTAGGATCGAACAGGTGGTCCCCCTGCTGGTGTGTGGGTGGCTTGTCATCGGCGCTCTGGTGGCAAACAATCCGCACATGAGTCGAACCCCGAACAGCCACGCAATCGGCGACCGTTTGACAAACACCCCGTCCGCCCGAAAAACGCCTGACCGTGAATGTCAAACTGGATTAGCGGCAAGCCTTGAGTTGGTAGGAAGGGCCCCCTGGAATCAAGGATGTCAACTTACCCGTAACGTTTTTCCGCACTGGTGCGTTAAGCCCTTGCGGAGTAAGACAATGGCTCGTCTGCTACTACAGTAGGTGTTGGCTTACCAACCGCAGCACGTGATCCAGGAACCCAAGATAACCGGACCCCGGCGTCGCCAATTCTGTCCTACGGAAAAAACGCTTCGAAACAGCCGGGGTGTGGGGAAGCGAATGCGTCGCTCGACGTACTCGTGGTCACCGGCCCCACGCGCACCAACGTCAACGACTATCGCGCGATCCTGCTCGCTTAGGGGAAAGAAAAAGGCAGGGGAAATCCGGCCTTTTTTCGTTCCCGCGATAAGTCGGACTACGCCGCCTTCTTCTCCGTCGCGGGCTTCTTCTCTTCCGCCTTCGGCTCCGGCCGGTCCATCAACGTCACCAGCGCCATCGGCGCGTTGTCGCCCTTGCGCACGCCGCTCTTCAGGAC
>Ga0209640_10006497_pt1 | contig 10238 bp, 11 predicted proteins | sample RifCSP10_1_FD_184018 | JGI IMG/M metagenome (GOLD analysis project Ga0209640, IMG submission 184018) | Soil microbial communities from Rifle, Colorado - Rifle CSP2_sed 10_1 (SPAdes) (version 2) | ecosystem: Environmental > Terrestrial > Deep subsurface > Rock core/Sediment | place: Rifle... | reverse complement strand
CAGGCTCGAACGGCGAGCTGCGGCGAATCGTCCGCGCTTCCGCCGATGCCGGACTTCAAGAACGGGCGGATTATTCAACAAGAGCGGGCGGATCACGCGACACCCCAGAGCCTCTTTAACCCGTCGAGATCGCCGTTGAACTTGTCGCGGTCGCAGTTGCCTATCCCCGGTACGCTGTGCGGCTCGGGGCCTACGCTGCCGTCGGTGTACTGCCACAGCGTCCAAGTCGGCCAGTTGGCGGGAACAACGGCATTAGTCCCGTACTGTGCGAGCCAGAAGAAGCACTGGGCAAGTACGGCGTCGTGATTGCTTCCGAGTTGTTCCTTGATGAGTGAGCCGGAATAGAGGCCGGGGAATCTTCCAATGGTGTTGTTCACCTGGGTGACGAACTGCCGCGCCTGGTCGAGCGACATCGTAGTAGCCGACGGATTTGGCTCATAGTCCAAGACAAGCAGTGTATCGGGGCCAGGTGTGGCGGTACTCAAGAAGAAGTCGGCCTGGGCTGAGCCGTCACCGCCGATCCCGAAATGATAAGCGCCCCAAAGCACTCCGGCATCAAGGGCCTTCTGGCGGTTGGTCGTGTACGCTGAGTCTTTGAAGGTTGTGCCTTGAGTGGCCTTGTGAATGACGCCGACGATGCCTGCGGCGGCGGCTTGTTGGAAGTCGGGATTCGCGTTGTGATGGGAAATGTCGATGATCACGTTGAGCGGGTCTGCCATGGCTTCTCCTTTTGAACCTTCCAATCCCGCCCGTTTCGACGTCTAGTGGGCGGCCGGTTCCCGATTGTTTCCGCGAGTCCCCCACCGTCAAGGGTTGAGGCGACTGAATATCGAATCCAGATCGAACGTCACCCCAAAGTTCCCTCGAACGAACTTCTCCTTGATCAGTTCGGTTCGATTGGCGAACGTCACCGAGATGGGAATCTTGATGCCGCTGCCTTTCACCGGGAGCGTCAGCTTCACCTGGCCGACGCCGATGTTGCCTCGCGTATCCATCATCATTCCGCCCGGCATCATAGTGTCGTCCATCAAATGCTCGAACCGCGCGGCGACCGTCAGAACGACGCTACCGATCTTCTGTACTTCTCCGAGCGGGACATCAAGCTGGCCCGAGAGTTGGTAGTTGCGCAGGCGGTCCAGATTCGCTCCGGAGGGAATCTTATTCAGAATCGTGAACGACGCGTTCCCAGTGAGAGACGCTTTGCCGCTCCACGGGCTGGCTTCGATGATGAGATTGAAAATCGAGAGATCGGGATCATTCACGTTACGAGTGTTCGTGTACTCGAATGTCAGGATGGTCCCGTTGGCCACGCTCGCCAGGATGTCCGCGCGGCCCTGAGAGTACGCGTTCACTTCATTCGCGTAGGTGCTTACGAGGGCGGAAACTTCCGGTGATACCTTGACCGCCGGGAGTTTGACCAGAACTTCCTGTTTTATGATGTCCCCGACGTTCGCGGCCGATGCCGCCACGATCGCATCCTGCGCAGCTTTGAACCACGCGACGAGGTTCGGGTCGCTCTTGCCGCTCGATTCGTCGAAGTAGTCCAGCAGCAACTGCCCGTTCGTAAGCAGAGTCTGCCCTCTCTCCAGTACGAACTTCGACCATTGGGCCGCGTACGAAGGGTGTCTCGGGTCGCGCTTGTTGAGGATGTCGAAACGAAACGAATACGAAGAGAGCTGAGAGACTTCGCCGGTGAATGTGCCCGGCTGCGGCCCCCTGCCCGCGTCGAACGAGAGAGCGAATGAGGTGCGCCGCAGCACTCGCGTGAACTGTGTGTCGTCACTGTAGCTCTTGATGAATCCCCTGCTTCCAAGCGCCTTGATGATCCCGACAGGGTTCCCGCGAAACGTGATCGTGGTGCCCGATGTGTCACTCGACAAGGCCCCGTTCTCTACGGCGAAGCCAAGAATCGCCGGGACGCTACCCTTGGTAACCAGCGAGGTGCTGCCGGAATTGGAGGCGCCGCCGCCGACCTGTTTGTCTACTCGCGCATCATCGATTGACTGTGCGAAGCTGGCCGCCGTGGGTCCCGCTGCCAGCGCCAGCGCAAAAACAGTTACCAGCGTCGTGCTGTCGAACCTGCTTCGGGTCCTGGTTTCGAGAGTCGCCGCCGGGCCGTTCTTTATGGCGACGATGTCCTTGATCAAGTCTTCGAGTTTTATCTTGAGCTGCTTCGTCGACGCAGGCTGGGTTCCCGAAGACGCGGCCTGCGGCTGGCACCAAACGTCGGCGGCCGTCGAAAACAGCAGCGTTGCGACGACCAACGCAGTAGTCAGTTTCGTCCCGAACATCGTCAATCTCCTTTTATCGCGAACCAATCTCTGCCCCGCGCCGCGAGACCGATTCGATCCGGTAAGTCTCGAAGTGAAACGGCAACCTACTGGGCGACGGTAAAGATGTAAAAGAACTGGCTGAACTCCTCGCCGTCCGCCTGCTCATCTTGATGTGTGGAGACATCCCCGCCGTGGTCGCCCGTGGCTTGCATTGTGAAGCTCCCGCCTGAGTCTTCGGGATAGTTGATCTGCACGCCCAGAGTCCGCCGCCTATCAATGGCGCCACTGATGGGAGTGTCTTTGTGAGTCGGGCCGGGCAGATTGTCAGGACCGTCCCACTTGTAGTTCACCAGGTCGAGAATCTTGATCGAGTTGAGAACCCTGACGGTGACAGTTTCGCCAGCTTCGCACTCCAATCTTAACGGATTGCCTCCAACTATCTTCATGTGTCGAAGTCTCCTTATCAGAGTATGATTGCGCGGCTCACCGCCCGACATGTGCCGAACTCCTGCCAGCCCGGCAAATGACACATCGACCCGTCAGGTCGAAGGGGCCGATTGTTGACCGTATGTGGAGTTGCCATCGTCGACCTCCTTCGGTGGGATTTGCCCTTCTACTATAGACCAAAGAGGCGTGGTGAATAATGCAACAGGCTTGCGAAGACTACTACTCTTAGAACCTGATGTCTAGCAGAAAGTGCGTGGAGAAAGTGCTTGCAGGAAGTTCGCGGACCTAGGGTTCAGACTTCGTAGGTCGCGAGGCTGGAGGGCGTCTCCCACACTCGCACCTTATAGACCTTCACGCGGTCGTTGTTGATCTCTTCGGCGACCTTGTGAAGGATGAACCCGGCGAGGTGCTCGGATGAGGGGTTCATCTCATTGTCGAAGGGCTTCAGCTCATTCAGATTCTGATGGTCGAGGTAGTTCATCACGCGGCGGGTTGCGGTTTTCAACAATGTGAAGTCGACCAGCATCCCAATGTCGTCGAGACGCTCGCCCCGGACATGGACTTCAACTTTCCAGTTGTGGCCGTGAAGGTTCTCGCATTTGCCGCGGTATCCCCGAAGCGCGTGCGCCGCTGAGAATTCTTCTTCGATCATCACTTCGTACATGTTCGAGCCCTCGAATGGCGTGATGGCTGAAGCGTAGAAGAGTCGCCCGGCTTTGTCAATTTTGGGACGGTTGAACCGCCAAGACGCCAAGAACGCCATGAGAATGCCGGGTGTAGGCAAGGACGGGGAGATGCGACCAACGACGCGGCTCCCCACGCTATACCCGCGTCCTCTTGGCGTTCTTGGCGTCTTGGCGGTTCCATCCTCGTCTTGTACGATTAGAAGCTTGTGATTGGCTCGATGGCCCTCACAATGGGAGAGCGGACAATGAACCACACAATCACATTGATACCCGGCGACGGCATCGGCCCTGAAGTCACCGCCGCAGCCGTGTCCGTGCTTCGCGCGGCCGGGTTCCAGGCCCACTGGGAGTCTTTCGCCGTCGGTGCAGAAGCGTTGACGAAATTCGGCGACCCGCTGCCCGCCGACCTCATCGAGTCGATCAGGCGGAACAAGGTCGCCCTCAAGGGCCCCGTGATCACTCCCATCGGAACAGGGTTTGTCAGCTCGAACGTCCGGCTTCGCAAAGAACTCGACCTGTATGCGAACCTCCGGCCGGTCAAATCGCTCAAGGGCGTCAAGTCCAGGTATGAGAACGTCGATCTGATCGTCGTGCGCGAGAACACCGAAGACCTCTACTCGGGACTCGAGCACGAAGTCGTCCCCGGCGTGGTCGAGAGCCTCAAGATCATCACTGACCGGGCGTCGCGCCGCATCGCCAGGTTCGCTTTCGACTACGCCCGCCGCGAAGGACGCAAGAAGGTCACCGCGATTCACAAAGCCAACATCATGAAGATGTCCGACGGCTTGTTCCTGAATTGCTTTCGCGAGGTCGCGCGGGACTATCCCGAGATCGAAGCTAACGACTTGATCGTCGACAATGCGTGCATGCAGCTTGTCATGGACCCAAACCAGTTCGACGTTCTGCTGTTGGAGAATCTCTACGGCGACATCATCTCCGATCTCGGCGCGGGGTTGGTCGGAGGCCTCGGCGTCGTTCCTGGAGCCAACATCGGCGAGGAGATCGCCGTGTTCGAAGCCGTACACGGAGCGGCGCCCAACATCGCCGGACGCGGCATCGCAAATCCGACGGCGATGATTCAGACGGCGGTGCTGATGCTGAAGCACCTGGGCGAGCGCGAGATCGCCGACAGGATCCAAGCGGCCATCGAAATCGTGCTGGCTCAGGGCAAGACGATGACTCGCGATCTTGGCGGATCGGCGACGACGCGAGACTTCGCCGAAGCCGTTATTCTCAACCTTGAGGGGCAGAAACCGAAGACCGACTGACGAACGCACAAATGGCCAGCCATCTATCAGACATCGGATTCAAAGTAGACGACGAAGATTCCTTTGCAGACCTCGCCGAGGTCGCGCTTCGCGAAGGCGAGCGCCTACCAGCGCCCAATGGAACTTATATCAGGTGGTCTCCGGGAGCGGGCGTAGAATTGTGGCTGCAACTCGATAGAGGCGGCGACGTCATTGGCCTCAATCCACACTTCAGCGGCGACGGCAGAGTGAGAGCGGGCATTCAAGAACGAGTGACGGGAAGGATGAGGGAGACGGAGTTGGACGGCGGTCTCTGTGCGTGGGCCAACCCATCCGATGATGCTCCAGAGTCAGGTGACTATCCGTTCGTCTTTGACCTACCCGACTATGCGCTGACCAGTTCGATTCAGATTCCGTCGATAGTCACGATACAACTGGCAGCATTCGCCCACGAGATCACCGGTTATGACAACGATGACGCCTATTACGCGGCTCAACCCGAGGAGTTGAAATTCGCAAGCGAGTCGTTTATTCCGGCCGGGCTTTTTTCTCCGGACGGCGATCGCACCGACCCGCCGCAAGCGCAAGCGATCTTCTCCGGTCACATACTCAAATCCTCGTCGTTAATAAACCCTCATAGTGGCAGGGCGTTTTGGTCCTTGCGCGTCCAGACACTCGGCGCGGAAATCGGTGTGGTTGCCGATCCGTCGATGGTGTCCGGTTCGTTCAGAGACCGTGGCGTGGTGCATGGAGTATTCTGGCTTTCGGGCCGCTTGATTGATGTCCCGGAATAACAACCTGCTATGTGTATGATGGCGATAGGATCGTTAAAGTGAGGAAGGAGCCAAGCACTGGAAATGGCAAAAGAGACCGTTAATCGCGAAGTAGTGATACTGGGCTCCGGTCCGGCAGGTCTGACCGCAGCAATATACGCCGCGCGCGCGAACCTCAAACCCCTCGTCATCGAAGGCCCTCAGCCCGGCGGCCAGTTGATGATCACCACCGACGTCGAGAACTATCCCGGCTTCGCCAAAGGCATCCTCGGGCCGGAGTTGATGGAGGAGTTTCGCGAGCAGGCAAAACGGTTCGGCGCCGAACTGCTCACCGCGTGGACCACCAAAGCAGATTTGAGCCAGCGGCCCTTTACGCTCGAGACCGACGAGCACATCATCAAGGCCGCAACGCTGATCATCGCCTCGGGCGCGTCGGCCAAGTGGCTCGGCATCCCCGGCGAAGCCCCGGCGCCGCAAGGGCTCGGCGGCTACGGCGTGTCCGCCTGCGCGACCTGCGACGGATTCTTCTTCAAAGGCAAGCCGCTCGTGGTTGTCGGCGGAGGCGACACTGCCATGGAAGAAGCGACCTTCCTGACCAAGTTCGCCACGCGAGTCACGGTTATCCATAGGCGCGATGCTCTGCGCGCGTCGAAGATAATGCAAGAGAAGGCATTCAAGAACGAGAAGATCGACTTCATCTGGGACACCGCGGTCGAGGAGATTCTCGGCGAGAGAGAGACGGGCGTCACCGGCGTGCGCCTCAAGAACCTGAAGACCGGCGAGGAACGAATCTATCCGTGCGAAGGGGTCTTCATTGCCATCGGCCATCAGCCTAACACCGAGCTGTTCCGCGGCCAGCTCGAGATGGACGAGATCGGTTACATCAAGACTGCGCCGCGCTCGACGGCGACGAATGTTCCCGGGGTGTTCGCGTGCGGCGATGCGCAGGACTCGGTCTATCGCCAGGCCGTCACTGCGGCGGGGACCGGTTGCATGGCGGCGATCGACGCCGAGCGGTTTCTCGACAGTCACCCTCTCGAAGTTCAACCTGAAGGTGTCGAAGCCGGCGTCGCCTAAGATCGCCGATGCGTGAATCATGTTCTTGATCATCGGCATACGAATGATTCGCAGCCTGGTGAGGGACGGCTTGCGAGTGCGCAAGCAGTGCGGCAAGTGTGGTCTCTTGTCAGAGATGCGGGAATACAAGTGGAGAAGATGGCTGACGCTCTTCTTCGTGCCGGTCATCCCGCTCTCGAAGGGCGAATCGGTGCTGATGTGCGAGAGATGCGACGCGTCGTTTTATCCCGACGGAGGGGCCTTTGATGCGGAGGGTTCGAGATCAAGCGGAGCGCCGGCCGCCGACAGCGACAAGACGGTCATCACGTGCGGTTATTGCAACGGCAGGATGCGCATCCCGGTGTTTCTGCGCAAGGAGATTCACGTGACGTGTCCGCACTGCGGCGAGAAGTTTGACGTGAAACTCGACCGCGCTATCTGAAACACCGACGCGAGGAGGCTGTCGGAACAACGAGGCGCTTCCTCGTAGTCACGAATTCATTCGTTCTGATTGGTGAAAGGAAGTTCGCGTCTCGTCTAACGTGGAGACGAATGAATTCGCACTACGAAGGGTTGTTTCGACAGGCGCCTGGCTAGTCGAATGCGATCCCACGAGGAATTGATATGAGCGAAGACCGGGTGAAAGCAGAAGGAACAAAGGCGGCCACCGAGAAGCCGCCGGGAGTCGTGAGGGAGGTCCTCATCTCTCTTGAGCTGCTGCTGCTCTCGTTCTGGCTCGGATCGATGCTGTTCTTCAGTTTCGCGGTCGCGCCGAGCGCATTCGCCGCCCTCCCGTCGCGCCACCTTGCAGGGTTGATTGTCGCCAGCACGCTGAAGAAGGTCGAATTCATAGGACTGGCTGCTGGAGCCGCGTTGCTCCTGATGCAACTCGCCCGGTGGAAGTCGCACCGCGGCGGCAGTCGGGCGAAGACCGCTAGGCTCATGCTGCTGGTTGTTATGGCGGCGGCTGCGGGGCTGTCGCGGTTCTGGGTGTCGCCTGCGATGAACTCGATCCGCGAATCAATGGGCGGGGGGATCGATGATCTCCCCCTAACGGACCCGACCAGAGTGCACTTCAATGACCTTCATCAGTACTCTGTCAGCTTGATGGCCACTGCGATCCTGGCGGGCATCGTCGTCCTGTTCCTCACGGTGCGCTCATGGCGGGCGCGATGAAGGTTCGCGACCACCGCCTTGACGACTTTCGAAGCCATCTATAATCTCCCGTCATCTCGTGGAGACCCAAACCCAGCCAACACTCGAAGGAGACAACGCAAGCGAAAGTGCGAGAGGGCTGCAACGCAAGCTCGGGCTCGTCAGCGCGGTCGCCGTGCTCGTCGGCACGACGATCGGCACCGGCATCTTCCGCTCGCCGCGCGGCGTAGCGCTCAAAGTTCCGGACGAAGGCTGGTTCCTGTTCGCCTGGATTCTCGGCGGCTTCTTCACGTTGTGCGGCGCGCTGACTTACGTTGAACTGTCAGGAGCCTTGCCGCGAACCGGCGGCGTGTTCGTCTACCTGCGCGAAGGATTCGGCCGGCTGCCTGCGTTTCTATTTGGCTGGACGAACCTGCTCATTCTTCGCGCGTCATCGCTCGGCGCCATTTCGACGGTGTTCGCCGAATACTTCCTTCGTCTGCTTCGCACGGTGCTGACGTGGGCGGCGGTGACATTGAAGTCGGCAGCGGCTTCGCGCCTGATGGATAGCGGAGTGCTCGACCATCCAGCGTCGGTACCCCTCATCGCGGCTGTTGCGATCCTGACGGTTGCGATGTTGAACATCCGCGGCGTGCGGTTGGGAGCCGTGGTTCAGAATCTGACCGCCGGAACGAAGTACGGCGCACTTATACTCCTTGTGCTTGTGGCGTTCATGATCGGAGGCCATTACGAGTGGACTCCGCCGCCGACCGTTGAAGCCGTCGGCAACACGACGTCTTTCACGCTGTTCGGCCTCGGGTTGGTTTCGATACTGTGGGTCTACGACGGCTGGGCTGATCTCACTTACGTTAGCGGCGAGGTGAAACGGCCCGAGCGGAACCTGCCGCTGGCGCTGATAATCGGTACGCTCGCGGTGATAGCGATCTATCTGCTGGCCAACGTAGCGTACCTGCACCTGCTCGAAATCGATCAGATCGCCAACTCGAAGCTCGTTGCGGCTGAGGCGGCGAAGCGGTCGATCGGCGGGATTGGGGAAACGCTGGTGTCGATCGCCGTGATGATCTCGGCCTTCGGAACCTTGAACGGGTCGATACTGACCGGCCCGCGGATCTTCTTTGCGATGGCCGACGACGGTTTGTTCTTCCGAAAGATCGCGGCGGTGCATCCCCGATTCAGGACGCCCTATGTCGCGATCCTCATCACGGCAATCCCGGCGATGGCGATGGTGATGATGCGGGGCTTCGAGCAGTTGGCCGATACGTTCGTGCTCGGCATCTGGCCGTTCTACGCGATCGGTGTTGCGGCAGTGTACGCGCTCAGGTGGAAGCGGCCCGAGCTTGCGCGCCCGTACCGAACGCTAGGCTATCCGATTACTCCGGTGTTGTTTCTGCTGCCGGTGCTGTTTTTGCTTGGGAACGCATTGCGGGAAGACGTTGTGTACTATTGGGCGCGCTTGACCGGTGCGGCGACCTCTTCGACGGGAAGCGGCGCGTTGCTGGTGTTCGGGATCATCCTCGCCGGCATTCCGGTGTATCTGATCTGGCAACTGATTCGCCGCCGCCCGGCGCAGGGATGAGGTACGGCACCGAAAGACCGATGAGTCTAGTATTCCGGAGGTCACGACCATGACTAAGAGAAAGCGGAACATCCTGCTTGGAGTGATTGCAGGTATGATACTTGCCGCCGGCTTGGCAGTCGTTTATTACTTTATCTTCCTTCAACTCGTCCACGTTCCCACCGGATCGATGGCCAACACGATCCTGCCGGGCGATAGCATTATTGTCCGGAGATCCCCCAGCCGCATTGAGCGTGGAGACATCATCATCTTCTGGCATCCGGAGACTCCGGATGTCCGCTATGTGAGCCGCGTGATCGGCTTGCCTGGTGAGACGATCGAAGTCGCCGCCGACAAGGTCTTCGTCAACGGTGTGGATTTGCCCGAGCGACGCGTGTCGGTCGAAGTCCAGGACCCAACTCACCTCGCTCCGCTGATAGTCGCCGGAAACCAAGAAGCGGCACAAAGCGGCACGTGGTCCGTCTATTATCAGAAGCGAGACGACGACGCGATTGCGTTCGGACTTGAGGATGCGGGGAAGTATGCGGTCGAGCGGCCTTTCAGGATACCTTTAAGGGACGACCCGATTCCCGACTGGCTTCTTACCAACCCGGCGTTGCGCTCCTCGTATGACGCGAATGGCGACGGCTTGTACGACAGCGATCAGTACTTCTGTCTGGGCGACAACCGCGATAACAGCCTCGACAGCCGGTTCTGGGGCACGGTGCCATGGGCGTCCATTACAGGCAGGGCGATCAGAATCTACTGGTCCGCCGAGCCTGACGCACAAGGCGGAAAGACGAGATGGGAGCGAATCTCCAAGAGATTGGAATAGCTCTCTCCCTTGTGCGCGTCAGGCTTTCGGACGACCAAAGCCCTCGTCGGTGGCCACCTCGTAGAGGTGGACTGGAGTTTGGACATTTCGGAAACGCCAAATCCAGAAGGGCCGCTCAGTCTCAGCAAAGTCACAGGTTGGGAAGAGGGATTCATCCCCGCCACCGTTCGCCGTTCATATTTGGTTAGAGGTTGTTACTGAGCGGGGATGA
>Ga0209640_10006496_pt1 | contig 10238 bp, 14 predicted proteins | sample RifCSP10_1_FD_184018 | JGI IMG/M metagenome (GOLD analysis project Ga0209640, IMG submission 184018) | Soil microbial communities from Rifle, Colorado - Rifle CSP2_sed 10_1 (SPAdes) (version 2) | ecosystem: Environmental > Terrestrial > Deep subsurface > Rock core/Sediment | place: Rifle... | reverse complement strand
TGGAGTGGAGCCGGATGGCCCGCTCCCTGAACGACATCAATATGTCGTTCAGGGTCGCGGCTCGGATAGCTCTAGCAGCACCACGACGTGAGCGGCGGCGAAGTCAGGAGACGCTCCCTCGCTGGTTTTCGCCTTGACGTTCACGAGCTCCGGGGCGACGCCGAGCGCGGCGGCCAGGCTCTCCTTGATTGCATCCAAATGCGGCGCGAGCTTGGGGGCATCCAGGACGACGACGGCGTCCAGATTTGCGACAGCGAGATTGCGCTCCGCGAGCAGGCCGCGGATGGTCTCGATGAAAATCCGGCTGTCGGCGTTCTTCCAGCGCGGGTCGGTGTCCGGGAAAAATCGTCCGATGTCGCCGAGACCTGCCGCGCCGAGCAAAGCATCCACGATAGCGTGCGAGAGGACATCCCCATCGGAGTGCCCCAGAAGGCCGCGGGGCGAAGGAATTTCCACGCCGCCCAGAACCAATCGCCGTCCCACAGCCAGACCGTGCGTGTCATACCCGATTCCGCAGCGGTAGGAATGGCTGGAAGCGGTCATGCTGGAGGTGGTCATGAAGAACGACTCAACGGGAAGTCCCCGCGCGGGTTCGGCCGGCCGGGGAGCGTGGTTTCGGAGGGCGCGGCTCCGCGAGCGCACGGCGCTCCTGCTCCAGATAAAACCGCGCCAGCTCCAGGTCGGCCGGAGTGGTGATCTTGATGTTGCGTTCCGAGCCCGGCACTACGGTGACTTCGACGCCGAGGTGCTCGACAAGGCTCGATTCATCGGTTGCGGAAAAGCCTTCGTCGCGGGCTCTATCGAAGGCCTGGCGGAGGATCTCGAAGCGAAAAATCTGCGGCGTCTGCGCGAGCACGATGCGGTCGCGGGGGATGGTGCCGATGACGCGGGTGCGGGCGACCTGCTTTACGGTGTCCACAGTCAGGATGCCGAGAATGGCGGCTCCGCTTTGCGTGGCGGCGTCGATGGCGGCTGCAATCTGTTCGGGAGAGACGAACGGACGCACGGCGTCATGAACGGCGACGAGATCTGTGCCGGGCGGAAGGGCGCGCAGACAGTTTTCGACGGAATCCTGGCGCCGCGCTCCGCCGGCGATCACGTGAACCGGCGTCTCGAACCCCTCCGCTTCGACGAGCTTTCGAATCTCATCCATGTTTCCCGGGGGCGCTGCGATCCAGATGGCAGTGACGGCGGGACAAGCGGCAAATTTGCGCACCGTGCGCACCAGGATGGGATCGCCGTCGAGCAGCAGCAGCTGCTTCTTGTGAAACCCCATCCGGACGCCCTGACCCGCCGCCGGAATAATCGCCGCCACATTCACCTTGTTCACGCCGCACTCCTCCCCGCTGCATGGGGGGAATCATTTTGATCGAAAGCGGGTGTCGCGTCAACGGGATTCTGCCGCGTTCTGCCGTATCTACCACGTGACGTCGTGCCCTCGAAAGGCGCGCCGCAGACGAGGATTGACACACTCGTCTAGGAGGACACGCATTCGAGGAGGCGCTCTTTGGCGAGTTGGAGAAACTGGATGGCCTGTTCCCGTTTGACTCTGGGGAAATCGGCGAGGAACTGCTCAATCGTCTGGCTGTTCTCGAGATAGTCGAGGAGAGTCTGGACGGGGACACGAGTCCCAGCAAAACACGGGGTCCCGTGCAGGATCTCGCTGTTGACAGTCACGACCTCCGACAGAGCGTCTCTTTGCTCGCGTGTCATGCTCTCAGCTTACTCCGAAACGCGGGAGCGTACAATTTGAAAAAAACCTCCGGGCCGGCCGCGATTCGGAAGGGAGGGCCTTTCCCATTGCGCGGCCCGAAAGTGTCTGCTACAGTGAGGATGAAAATTCAGGGACGAGGTTGGACCTATGGCTGTGAGCCAGGAATTGTTGGATATTCTCGTATGCCCCGAGGACAAAGCTCCCGTGCGTCTGACGCCGGACCAATCCGGGCTGAAGTGCGAGAAGTGCCGCCGGGTGTACCCGATCAAGGATGACATCCCGGTGATGCTCGTGGATGAGGCGGCCATCGAAAACGAATGAATGAAACGGCCAAAACGATAGCGGCGAGCACGGAGCTTCTGGCGGGCCTGCGGAGCGGAGGATCGGTGCTGATTGTCCGGCTGCGGTCGATGGGTGACACGATTCTGCTGACCCCGGCTTTGCGCCTGCTGCATGACTGGCGTCCCGACCTGCGGGTTTCTGTCCTGGTCGAGCCGCCGTGGAATGAGCTCCTGGAAGGGAACCCGGCGGTGCGGTCCGTGCTGACGCTGCGGGGGAAGGCGATGGCTGCGTGGCGCGTGCGGCGGGCCCGGTTTGATGCGGTGGTGAATCTTCACGGCGGGCCGACCAGCGCGTTTTTGTCGCGGTGGAGTGCGGCGCCCCTGCGGGCGGGCTTCAGCCACTTCCGCCATCCGGGGGCGTACAACGCACACATCCCCACGGCGCAGGAGATTCTGGGAACAAGCCGGCCGGTTCACACCGCCGAACACGTCGCATCCGCCTTTTTCTGGCTGGGCGTCCCGCCCGGGAAGATTCCTGCGGCGGAGCTTTACCCGTCGGATGCGGCGTTCGAGCGCGTGCGGGCGCGCCTGGGGTCAATGGGAGTCGAGGAAGACGAGAGCTACGCCGTGGTTCACCCGACCGCGCTCTACGCCTCGAAGCAGTGGCCGGCGCAAGGATTTGCGGAGATCGAACAGTACCTCGAGCGAACCTACGGTCTGCGGACGGTGTATGTGTGCGGGGAAGGGAAGAACGAGCGGGAAACCCTCGACCGGATCGAGAGTCACAACCGCCGCCCGATTCTCCTGGCGCAGAACTGGCCGCTCCGGGAAGTCATCGCGCTGACGGCGGGGGCGCGGATTTTTGTCGGCAACGATTCCGGACCGGCGCACATTGCCGCGGCCGTCCGGATTCCCGTGCTGGTGATTTTCGGGTCCTCCCATGCGGCGGTGTGGAAGCCCTGGAAGGCCGTGGATGCGGCCGTGGTGCAGAACTATTTCGATTGCAATCCCTGCCCCGGCGACCGCTGCTACGTCTACGAGGAGCCGCGCTGCATCCTCTCGATTTCCGCCGAGCAGGTCAAGGTGTGCCTGGAAGCACTGCTGCGCCCGGCCGCCCACTCCCGCACGTAAAACACATCCGGATCGCAATTCTCAGCACAAAGAAATGTCTCACGGGCAGGTGCCGAAACGGCAGCCGCGCTTGTTGGTGTCTGGAATGTCCTCGACGCGCGGCGGCAAGAATCCGTTCCGGTTCGGCATCTGGACCTTCGGCAGACTCTGGGCGTTCATGACCTCAGCCTCTCCGATAACCTCATTTCGGAAGAGCAGAAACGCCGTCAGGGCGTACACCTGATCCGCCGTGAGGGAACCCTCCTGAAACCGGGGCATGGCGCGGTTGATGTAGTCCCAGACCGATGTCGCAAAGGGCCAGTAGCTCCCAATGGTTTTCTCCGGGTGCGTGGTGTTGATCGTGCCTTTACCGCCCATCAACCTGGGACCGAGGCGAGAGCCTTCCAGGTTCGGGCCATGACACCCGGCGCACTTGCTGGCGAAAAGCGGAGCCCCCTGCTGGGCGTTTCCGCTCCCCGGCGGAAGCTCCTTGCCGTCCAGGCTGATGGCAATATCCCAAGCACGAATTTCCTGCTCGGTCGGAGCCCTGCCTACATTCCCGTACTGGGGCGCCTGCGCCCATGCCGGGGCGCAGGCGAAAGAAAGAAGCAGAGCCATCAACGAAACAAGACGGTTACGCGAAAATCGCATTCTGTACGCTCCCATCCCGCATCACCCTCCAGGGCTGAATGGCGTTGAAGTGAGTGATGGCATCCGGGCGTTCCTTGAAAAAGTCCAGGCTCATCGTGACGCCAATGAACTTGCCCAGTTCGGCCACGGAGGGCTGCACGTCGCCCCGGTCGTCAGTACAGCGGGACTGCAGCACTGCCTCGGAGCCATTCCAATTCCAGGCCAGACGGAACCGCGTGTGAGCTTTGCGGTGAACCGGCCCTTGGATCTCGGCCTCCTTCCAGCTCCGGCCGCCGTCGGTGGAAACTTCCACCTTGCGGATCGAGCCCGCCCCGGACCAGGCCAAACCTGTGATCTCGTAAAATCCAGGCCCGGCCAGATGCTGCCCGCCGGAAGGACGCGTGATCACCGACTTCGGCCCCAACTCGAACTGGAACCATCGGGCTTTGCCATCCACGCGCAAACTGGGATACTTGGTGCTTTCCCGCATTCCCATGTAGGGCTGGTCGACCACCTTGATTCGCCGCAGCCACTTCACGTTGTTGATTCCCTCATAGCCGGGTGTCAGCAGCCGCAGCGGGAAACCCTGCTCGGGGCGAATCGGCTCCCCATTTTGCCCGTAGACCACCAGCGTGTCGTCCAGGGCCTTTGCAATCGGAATGCTCTTCATGTGCATCCCCTGCTCCGCGCCCTCGGCAACGATCCAGGTTCCTTCCCGTTTCACGCCGGCCTGCTCGAGCAACAAGGACAAAGGAACGCCGGTCCATTCGCTGCAACTGGTCAGCCCGTGCGTGTCCTGAGCGGTTGCCGGAGGCAGAGTCCGTGCCAGCCCCGGAGCAAACCCGGCGCCTGACGCAGTGCTGTTCCCGGCGCACTCGACGAAATGCATCCGGGTAACCGAAGGCAAGCGCAGCAACTCGTCCATGCTGAAAATCAGCGGCCGGTCCACCAGGCCGTGGACCATCAGACGATGCTCTGCCGGGTTGATATCCGGGGGATCGTAGCCGTGATTAATAATGAAGTGAAGCGGAGCCGGCGTAATCGTCCCGTATACATCCTGGAGCGGGGCGCGGAAGCCGTAGTCGCGGGGAACACCCGGACGCGGATCTTTGCCGAAACGGCCGTTGGTGCCAAGGCGCATCGACTTTACGAAGCGGGAACGCACTCCGTAGTCATACCACTCGTCGGGACGCCGGTCAGCGGTTGCGGGTGTTTGTGCGCTTGCGGGGTAGATCACTCCCGCACTCGCCAAGCCCGCCAGGGCTGCGCTTCCCTTCAAGAACCGTCTGCGATCTGCCTGCTGAGAATTCATAATTCCTCCTAACTGCAATTGCAAGGATATTTATCAGAAGAATGCCCGGATGTCAAAGGAAATCAAAACGATACATTGCTAGGGCGGGAAGGTGAGACTCTTGTCCTTGCGTTCCACCCACAACCGGACGTTCTCGCTGCTGTTGACCTGCACTTCGACGATGACGCCCGTGCCACGACGGCGCGAGCGGACGATCCGGAAATTCTCCACCGGACCTTGCAAGCCTTTGTCGCCCCAGTCATCCATGAAATCCTTGAGCTTGTAAGACGCCGTCGGCTGCCAGAGGCGATAGGCTTCATCGAAATTCTTATCCTGCAAAGCCCGGAAGAAGTGCAAGGCTTGCCTCTCCTCCGCGAAATTCCGAAAACGCCAGTAGCCGAAGCCGGACAGGAGCAGGGCGAAAGCGAGGACGCTGATCGCGTAACGCCGCCGCCGCTCGGCCTTCAGATCAATCGGCTTGATGTGGTCGAACACGGGAGAACACCTCAGGTGTGCCGAACCGGCTGCGGAAAGTTTCCGAAATCAAGCAACAGTTATATCATACCTCTGCACGTTAGCGATTGCAGCCCGGCGCGAAAGGAGCGGACGCACGGGAACCTGCCATGTGCTTTTCGCGCTCGGTGAGGAGTATGGGGTGCTCGGTCTGTTGCTGGGGGCCGGATTGGCGCTGTGGGTTGTCTGCCTGGCGTGGAACCTCCTCAACAACCGCGAGGCTCCCGCTGTCTCAGCCGCCATGCCGTTTCCCCTGCGGACCGAGCCGCGCGTTTCCATCCTGATTCCGGCGCGAAACGAGGCCGCGATCCTTGCTACGACGCTTCCCGGATTCCTGGAGCAGGACTACGGCAACTACGAAGTGATTCTGGCCGATGACGCCTCCACGGACGGAACAGGGGATCTGGCGAGGTCTTTCGAAGCGAAATATCCGAGGCGGCTGCGCGTGATCCGAATTGCAGACTTGCCCCCCGGCTGGGTGGGCAAGACACACGCGCTTCATAAGGCCTTTGAGGCCGCCAGCGGAGAGTGGGTGCTGGCGACGGATGCCGACATTGTCTTCCATCCCAAGGCGCTGCGGGCCGGACTCTGGCTCGCGGAGCGGCACCGTGCGGAACTGGTCAGCCTGTTTGCGTTCCTGGAGTGTGGTTCGTTTTGGGAACGGCTCATGATGCCCGTGTTCGGGTTGATGCTCGCCACGGTGTTCCCCCTGCGCAAAATCAACGATCCGCAATCGTCCGTGGCCATCGCGTCGGGAGGGTACATCCTGATGCGCAGAGATAGCTGGGCCGGACTGGGCGGATACGAGGCGATTCGGGGCGAGATGATCGACGACCTCAACACGGCGCGGCGCGTCAAGCACTCCGGCCGCCGCATCTTTGCCGCTCTGACCCGGGACCTCCTCCGAACGCGCATGTATGCGAGCTTCGCGGAAATCTGGGAGGGTCTGCGGAAGAACGCCTTCGCCGCCCACCGGTTTTCCGTTGTTCGGATGCTTGCATTTATCGTGGGCTCCTGGCTCACCGCGCTTCTTCCGCTGGCCGCCTTGACATACTCCCTTTTCGTGTTGCTCACAGCGGGAGGCGAGTTCCCGCCGGGCGTTGGGCTGAGCGGCTGGCTGATTTTGGCGATGAGTCTGGCACAGTGCGCGCTCTCCGTATTGCTGCACTTTCTTCTAATCTCTTTCTTGGGAATTCCCTGGGGCTACGCGCTGCTCGCGCCTTTCGGCTCGCTTCTGTATACTGCAATCGCCTTCGATTCCATGCTCCGGACGCTGTTCGGGGCGGGTGTATCCTGGAAGTTGCGGCAGTACGGAAAGCCGGTCCGGGGGGCGGAGACGCAGTCGCCAACCGGGGAATAGCGGCCTGCGAGGCCATTACAAAAAATGTGGCTTGTTCCAAACGGAATCGGGGTACAATCGCAAGCCCGGGATTTTCGGCATGGGAAGTTTTGGTTGATCCACAGGCTTATTCTGCGGAAGGGCAGAAGCAGTGGATAGAGAGGCTACGAATGGGACGATATGTAATGATAGAGTCGCGGGACCCATATGAATCGGGCGACGTTTCGTATTTCTACAACCTGGCAGCCGATCTGGCTGCGGCGGGCGAACAAGTGACGCTATTCCTAGTCCAGAACGGGGCACTGGCCGCTCGAAAAGATGCCAAGGGCGACCCGCTGGGCGGTGTGCTGAAGAGCCGAATCGAGGTTCTGGCAGATTCCTTTGCACTGCGGGAGCGGGGCATCCAAGACTCGGAAAGGCATCCGTCCGTGAAATCTGCCGAGATCGGCGACCTCGTTGACCACATCATGGCAGAGGACGGCGCCAAGGTCCTCTGGCACTAGTTGTGTGAGGAAAGGATGAATGATGGCGAAGACGCTTACCGTTTGCATAATGGAACCACCCTACGAGTCGGCAAATTCGACCACATCGATGCGCATCATCGATGCCGCCTTGCAGAAGGGAATCAACGTCAATGTGTTCGCTTACGAGGGCGCCGTCAGCTTGACGGTGAAAGACCAGAAACCTCACCCCAATCCCGTCCATGGAACTTCGGTGGAGGAAGAGAAGCACCCTACTACAAGGCAGCTTGTCGCGGGATTATTCGAGCTGGCCAAGGAAAAAGGGGTAAAGCTGGACTGGATCAATTGCGGACTCTGCGTGGATGAGCGCGGAGCCGGGAATTGGATCGAGGGCCCTCGCCGCGGCGGTCCCGGCGACTTCCACAAGTGGGTGCAGGAGTCCAATGCGACGCTTGTGATTCCAACAAAGTAACAGGAGTTCGCGCCATGAAGAGAATCTTGTGTGTTGTGGAAACCGCCTATCGGGGAACCCAGGAAGAGCAGGACGACGCGGTCCTCTGGTTCAGTCATGCCCTCAAGAACGGAGGAGGAGACGTGGGAATCCTGCTGCGCGGGAACGCTGTGAACTATGCAGTCTCCACGCAGGACCCGGCCGGGCTGGTCATTGGAAAGTTTTCGATTGAGCACCCTGCCAATCCAAACAAGGACTTGCTGAAAATGAAACAGGCCGGGATGCCCATCCACGTCGTGCGGGAAGATACGGAAGAGCGTGGCATTGCTCCGGACAGTTTGACTCAGGAGTTTGAGCTGATCAGCCGTCGCGCGCTGCCGGGTCTGTTTGCCCAATACGACCAGGTATGGCACTGGTAATGAAGGCGGCGCAAATGCTTCGGAGAGTTAGCCCCTTCGCAAGAGATCCAGAAGGGAGAAGGACATGGTTGAAATCAATGAGTTCGTCGCAGGACTGAAAGCCCTGCCGCGGTTCACTCCGGAAGAGGTGTATGGATACCTCCAATCGCATCCCGTCGAGCCGGACTCCTTGCAGCCGTTCCTGTACTTCAGCCAAGCCACTTACACGCGGAATCTGATCTTCAAGAATGATCTGTTCGAGCTGCTGGCGCTGTGCTGGGAGAGCGGGCAGGCCAGCCGCATCCATAATCACCGCGACCAGCAGTGCTGGATGACCGTCCCGCTCGGGACGCTGCAGGTGCAGGACTTCCGCGTGATGGATCGGGATCCGGAAAAGAAGAGGTGTCGCCTGGAACCAACCAAAAGTTATGCTCTCACGCCTGCCCGTCCCGCTGAGGTGGACGTGAACGAGCCGGTGCATCAGGTCCTGAATCTCGCCGAGTTCGGCGGGCGCGCCGTGAGCCTGCACGTATATTCAAAGCCCTTCGACAGTTGTGAAGTGTATTACCCGGAAAAGGGAAACTATTCCGACGTGCCGCTGTATTACACGAGCGAATACGGAAAGCTGTGCTCCGGAGAGCCGGCGAATCCGGTTTCCTAGGAAAAGCCCACAGACAAAGAACGTGCCGTGGCTACTCTAGTCCGGCAACGCATCTTTGCTTTTGGAGAAGATGCCGTATAATAGACCGGACTAGTCCTCCTGAGGGAGAAGCTGCATGTCGAACGGCACTACAACTTCGCCGGCTGCGGAGATCGGCCGGGTGGTGGAGGAATCGACGAAAGGGTCGAGGCCCCTGACAGACGACGAGTTCGCCCGGATCGCTCAGGAGCTCTCGAAGATGTTCTCGGTCAAAGCGGACGAGGTTGCCATCCTGTATCTGACCGACAACGGTTCCATCCTGAGCTTCCTGTATCCCGTGAAGCTGCGGAAGATCGGGAGCATCCCCATGTCGACGACCAACTCGCTGGCCGTCCGCACGGTACGGGACAAACGGCCGGAAATGATCAATAACTTCCCGATTCAGAAGCATCCGACCGTGTTCGAGTCCGTTGCGCTCGATCCCAAGGCCCAGGAAAAGCATCCGATCCAGAAGATCATGAGCGCGCCGCTGATCCTCGACGGGAAGCCAATCGGCGTTGTCCAGATTTCCCGCAAAGGCAAATCGCCGATTGCCGCCGGCGCCGACTTCACGATCAAAGACCTAACATCGCTGGTTACCACAGCTGGGGTGCTGGCCAAAGGCCTTCGCAAGCAAACCGGATAGTCCCTCACTGCAGAGGACGCAGAGAAGGTTCCAGGTCTATAGCATTTTAACAAATGCTGTAGACGTCCGGCGCTTGCAAGACAAACCTCAGCGGCTGAAGCCGCACTGATTTGACGCCAATTACGGCACGACTGAAGTCGTGCCCTGACGGTCTACACTAAAAGTTAAAACTGCTCTAAGGCGCCAGGGTGCGAATCATGTGCAACTTCCTTACCTGGCACCTGAAACCGGAAACGCCATATATCTGGCGTTTCCCCTAACACCTGCTATTGCGGCAGCGCGAAGACGTACACAGAGTTGCTGCCGCTGGGCGTATCGGCTTCGGGCGTCAGGCCCACTTGGAGGTTCGCGAGCGGGCCGCCGCCGGAGGTGATGGCGATGTACTGGCGGCCGTTGATCGAGAATGTCACGGTGCCGCCGACGGCCTGCGAGGCGAGCCGCGTCTGCCACAAGACATCTCCGCTGTCGATATCGAGCGCCCGCAGGTAGCGGTCCATGGAGCCGTTGAACAGCAGCCCGCCGCCGGTCGCGAGGAGCGGCGAGTAATTCGTCACGCGCGTCTCCCAGCTCCAAACGGTCCTGCCGGTCTCGACCGAGATGGCGTCAATGCGGCCGACTTTGTCCTTGTCCCGCGCAAACCGTCCGACGTTGGTCGTGTTGTAAACGAACTGCGGCGCGGGGCCGCGGTCGGTGCGCGCCTTTGAGTCAATACAGACATTCGACAG
>Ga0209640_10006495_pt1 | contig 10239 bp, 12 predicted proteins | sample RifCSP10_1_FD_184018 | JGI IMG/M metagenome (GOLD analysis project Ga0209640, IMG submission 184018) | Soil microbial communities from Rifle, Colorado - Rifle CSP2_sed 10_1 (SPAdes) (version 2) | ecosystem: Environmental > Terrestrial > Deep subsurface > Rock core/Sediment | place: Rifle... | reverse complement strand
GGTGTCGGACCAGCCGGTCGCGTTGATCAGGGTCACTTCGAGGTTCTGCTCCTTGAAGAAGCCTTTGTTCACCCCGATCTGCGGGAACACCGTGTCCCACGCGGTCTGGTGCGAAATCGCGACCTTGATGGAGTCGACGGCTTGCGCCGGCGACGCCAGGGCCGCGGTGCACAAAGCAGCGAAAACGATAGAGCGCGAGATGATCATAGCCTTGCCTCCCGGAATTAGCTTTTCGGCGGGTCGAAAACGATTTCAACGAGATCCTTCAGCTGCGCCGGCGTCAGCGCCTCCTTGATCATGCCGAACTCGAGCGCCTGGTCCATCGCGGCCTTCAGATCCTTGATCGGCGTGAGCGCGTGATCGGCCTTGGTGCCGAAATACTTCGTCGCCGCCCGGGTCACCGCCATGTCCATCTTGTTCTCATCGGCAAACCATTTCACGGCGTCGTCATGCTTCGGCCCATAAACATAGTCGACCGACTTCGCGTAGGCGATCAGGTACCGGCGCACCACGTCCCGATGTTCCTTGAGATAGTCGGCGTTGACGATGGTGACGCGGCCGACCACGTCCTTGGCCGCCGTGACGTCGTTGCCGCTGAACAGGATGCGCGCCTGGCCCGCCTGGACGATATCCATGGCGAAGGGCGAGGCCGACCACGCGACGTCGAGCTGGTCGGTCATCAGCATGGTGCGGTTCGCGGGCGGCCCGCCGCCGGAGATGAGCTTGGGCGCGATGCCGTGCTGCTTTGAGAAGTTCTGGATCAGCATGTGGGTGACCGAGCCCGGCCGCGAATAGCCCACGTTCTTGCCGTCCATCTGCTTGGGCGTCTTGATCGGGCTATCCGTCTTCACGTACCAGTAGATGTCGGGCGAGCCGACGATCTGCGAGCCGATGATGCGGACCGCAGCGCCCTTCGCGTAGGCCGCGATCACCGCGTGCACCGAGGCGGTGACGACGATCTGCACGCTGCCGAGGGCGGCGGTTTGCACCGATTCCGAGCCGCCCGCTGCGAACAGGAAATCGACATCGAGGTTCTGTTGCTTGAAGAAGCCCTGCTCCTTCGCCATGACCGGGAAAATGACGTCCCAGGAGGTCTTGTGCGAGATCGTAACCTTGATGGAATCGGCGGCTTGGGCGCCGGATGCCGCCAGGACGGCAATGCCGAGCGCGCCGGCGAATACGGCTTTGCGGATGTTCATGGCAATCTCCCCCTGCGCTGTCGCGGTTTTCTTGGTCACTTGGACGGCCGGTAGACGAACTGCACCAGCTCGTTGAGCTGCGCCTCGGTCAGCGGCTTCTCGATGAACTTGCCCTCGATCGCCTGCTGCATGACCTGATCCACCCCGCGCAGCCGGTCGACGTCGTACATCGCGCGCGGCGAGAACTCGCGGGTCATCTTGGCATCCGCGAGGTCGATGCCGGCGAACTTGGCGTAGGCCTCGGCCGATTCGTCGGGCTTATCGTACATCCAGTTGAGCGCGCGCCAGTACGCCTTGATGAAGCGCGCGGCGACGTCGCGCTTCTCCGTGACGAACGCGGCGTTGGCGATCTCGACGCGGATGGTCTGGTCCTGGACCTCCTGCACCTCGGCGCCGCGGAACGCGATGCGCGCCTCGCCCTTGCGCACGAGGTCGAGCACGAACGGCGGCGTCGACCAGCCGGCGTCGATCTGGCCGCTCATCACCTGGGTGCGGGTGGCCGGCACGCCGCCGGTGGAGATCAGCTTGGGCGGCGGGTTGAGCTTGCGCGCGACGATGATCGCGACCGTGTGGGTGGTCGAGCCCGGCCGCGAGTACGCCAGCGTCTTGCCGGCGAGGTCGGCCATCGACTTGACCGGGCTGTCGGCGCGCACGTACCAGAAGATCTCCGGCGCGCCGGCCGCGTGGGTCGCGATGATGCGCACCGGCACGCCCTTCGAATAGGCCGCGATCACGCCGACGAAGCCGGTGCCGATCGCCATGTCGACGCTGCGCGTCGCGACCGCCTGCACGGTTTCCGAGCCGCCCGAGGTCCAGGAGTAGCTCACGTCGAGCCCCTCTTCCTTGGTGTAGCCGCGCTCGATGGCGAAATACGCCGCGACCGAGTCCCAGAAGCCTTTCTGCGAGATCGCGAGGTTGAGCTTGTCGGCGGCGAATGCCGGATGGCCGACCGCGGCCACCGCCGCCAAGGCAAATGCCAGACGCAGAATACGTTCCATTCCCAGTCTCCCCAGGGCTACGCTCGTTCGACCGGCGCCAGCCTCGCTCAAGAAGATGGCGAGTTTAGGACGTAAAAGCGGTAAGCGCCAAAGCGAAACGCGCATGGCGCGGTCGAGCACCACAAGTTGATAATGTAAATCCGGGCCGGCCCGCATTAGAATGCGGAAGGCCTATTTACGCCGAAATTAGGGTGATCTGACTTGGCTGCTTCCCGACTAGCGAAGACGCGGGCGGATACGGCAGATTTGCTGGTCATTACGGTTCAGCATCTGCCCGAAGGGGTCTACCTCGCGACCAGCGAGGACTTGCCGGGCCTCATCGTCGAGACCAAAACGCGCGAGGACGCGATTATCGAGGCGCAACAAGTCGCCTTCGATCTTCTCGATCTCGCCGGCAAGGGCAAGCGACGGAACCGAAGGCTCGCGTTCGTCTTCAACGACTAATCGGCGTGGCTTCGCTTTCCAAGTCGGAGTTGGTCCGCCTGCTGCGCCGCAACGGCTGTACCAAGATCCGCGATGGCGCGAAGCACGAGATCTGGTTCAGTCACATCTCAAACCTGCATTTCAGCGTACCGCGGACCCTGAGGGGCGAGGGCACGCTGCGCCACATTCTGAAGGATTCCGGAATTAAGCGCTGAAGATGATCGTCCTGGGCATCGAGACGAGTTGCGACGAGACCGCGGCGGCGCTGGTGGACGACGCGCGCGCGGTGCGCGCCGACATCGTGCTGTCGCAGCTCGACGAGCACCGGCCGTTCGGCGGCGTGGTGCCGGAGATTTCCGCGCGCGCCCATGTCGAGACGCTGGACCATGTCATCGCGCGCGCGCTGGATCAGGCGCAGCTCGGCTATGCTGAGCTGTCCGGCATCGCGGCAACCGCGGGCCCGGGACTGATCGGCGGCCTCCTGGTCGGGGTGACTGCGGCCAAGGCGATCGCGGCGGCGCGTGGGTTGCCGTTCATCGCGGTGAACCATCTGGAGGCGCACGCGCTGACCGCGCGGCTCACCGACGATGTGGCGTTTCCGTATCTGCTGCTGCTGGTGTCCGGCGGGCACTGCCAGCTGTTGATCGTGGAGGGCGTCGGGCAATACCGCCGGCTTGGCACCACGATCGACGATGCGGTCGGCGAGGCGTTCGACAAATCCGCGAAGCTCCTGGGACTCGGCTATCCCGGCGGGCCGGAGGTCGAGCGCGCGGCCGCCGGCGGCGATCCCAAGCGGTTCGACCTGCCGCGCCCGATGAAGGGCCGTCCGGGGTGCGATTTCTCCTTCGCCGGGCTCAAGACCGCTTTGCGCCACGCGGTCGCCGCGCACGGCGCGCTGACGCCACGCGATGTTGCCGATCTCGCCGCGTCGTTCCAGGCCGCGGTCGGCGACGTGCTGGCCGACCGCACGCAACGCGCCATCGCCGCGTTCAAGGCCGAGCATCCGAGCGGCGATACGCTGGTGATCGCGGGCGGCGTCGCCGCCAACCGGGCGCTGCGCGGCAGGCTTTCCGCCCTTGCCGCTGTGAACGGCATGCGCTTCGTCGCGCCGCCGCAGCTTCTGTGCACCGACAACGGCGCGATGGTCGCGTGGGCGGGGCTGGAGCGGCTGCGGCTGGGCCTGACCGATGGGCTCGATTTCGCGCCGCGCCCGCGCTGGCCGCTGGATGCCGCCGCCGCTACACTGGCGCGCACATGATCAAGGAGTGATGCCATGACCGAGCGTCATGCTAGCGACGGCAGATCCGTCGTCATGCAGCCGAACGAGGGCCCGTCCTACTGGCAGCCGGTGCCGGCCAACGGGTATGCGCATGCCAAGCTCACGCCCGACCGCACCGGGTTTCCCGGCCTGTCGATGGGCTATCAGACCATCGGGCCGAACAGCCGCGTGCGCGCCCATTCGCACGACAAGCAAATCGAGCTGCAGATCTGCTTCAAGGGCAAGGGCCGCGCGGTGATCGACGGGGTGAGCCACGATCTGGCGCCCGGCTCGGCCGCCTTCCTCGGCTACAACGTGCTGCACGAGATCATCAACGAGAGCGACGAGGACCTGGTGATGTGCTGGGTGATCGCGCCGGCGGGGCTGGAGGATTTCTTCGCCTCGATCGGGCGTGCGCGCCAGCAAGGCGAGCCGACGCCGACGCCGTTCGCGCGCCCGACCGACGTGGTCGCCATCGAGCGCTCGCTCGGCATGCAGAACACCAAATAGATGCCCAAGCTCTCGATCGGCGACGCGGAACTGTATTACGAGGAGCACGGCAGCGGCACACCGGTGATGCTGGTGCCCGGGCTGAACGGCGTGGGCGCGTTCTGGGCCAAGCAGATCCCGGCGCTGGCCAAGGAATTCCGCGTCATCGTGCACGACCACCGCGGCACCGGGCAGAGCACCAGGCAGGTGATCGACTATTCGGTCGACCAGATGGCGGCGGATTCGCTCAAGCTGATGGACGCGCTCAAGATCGACGCGGCGCACTACGTCGGCCATTCGACCGGCGGCGCGATGGGCCTCACCGTGGCGGAGGATCATCCCAACCGCCTCAAAGGCCTCGTGCTCAGCGCCGCGTGGGCCGGCGCCGATCCGTATTTCAGCCGCTGCTTCGCCGCGCGCCGCGAAGTGCTGTACGAGCTCGGCTGGGAAAGCTACCTGCGGCTGTCCGCCACCTTTCTGTGGCCCGGCTATTGGATCAGCGCGCATGAGCGCGCGATGGCGGCCGAGGAGAAGAAGACTGCCGCCGCGATCGGCGATCCCGAGATCATGCTGCGGCGCATCGATGCCATCATGCGCTACGACCGCCGCGCCAAGGCGGGCACGGTGCAGGCGCCGACCATGATCGTGGTCGCCGCCGACGACATGACCACGCCGCCGTATCTGTCGGAGGAGCTGGCGCGGCTGATCCCGGGCGCGACGCTCAATGTGCTGCCCAAGGGCGGCCATTTCGCGCCGATCGTCGAGCCGGACTCCTACAACGCGGCGCTCGCCGGCTTCCTGAAATCGGTGCGCTAGTGGCGACGACCACCGCCATTTCTTTTTTTGTCATTCCCGCGCAAGCGGGAATCCACACTTTCTCTCTTCTTCATGGAAGTGTGGGTCCCCGCTTTCGCGGGGACGACAGCATTATTTGTTGAAGCCATGGCCGAGCCTGCAGTGCGGCCAGCCATCGACGTCCAGGTGCAGCTGCGCACCTATTTTCCAACGCCGGTCGCGGTCGCGACCTTGAGCGAGAGCGCGGCGCTGAACGCGGAACTCGAGCGCACGATCCTGGAGCGCGCGCGCGCGCATCCCGGCGTGCAGCACAGCAATCGGGGCGGCTGGCAATCGAGCTGGGATTTCAACGAGTGGGGCGGCGCACCGGCGCGCATCATCTTCGATGCGGCGCGCGCGCTGGCCGACAAGCTGACCGCCGACCGCGCCGGGCAGCCGGCGCGGGTGACATGGCGGATGAACGCGTGGGCCAACGTCAACCGCACCGGCAACGGCAACGAATTCCACACCCATCCGGGCGCGTTCTGGGCGGCCAGCTATTATGTCGACGACGGCGGTATCGACGCCGATCCGGCGCTGGGCGGCGAGTTCGAGATCCAGGACCCGCGCGGCGTTGCGCCGGCGATGTACGCGCCGACGCTCGCCTTCGGCATGCCGGGCGGCCAGTCGGCCGGCGCCAGCGAGCTGATCCGGCCCAAGAGCGGCATGCTGCTGATGTTCCCGGCGTGGCTCAGCCACGGCGTGCGACCGTACAAGGGCGCCGGCGTCCGCATCTCCGTCGCGCTCAATCTCTTTCTGTGAACCGCATCGGCATCATCGGCGCCGGTGCGTGGGGCACCGCGCTCGCTTTGATTGCCGGCCGCGCCGGGCGCGAGGTGGTGATCTGGGCGCGCGAGCCCGAGGTGGTGGAGGCGATCAACGCGCGCCGCGAGAACCCCCTGTTCCTGCCCGGCGTCATGCTCGACCCCAAGCCGCGCGCCACCGCAGCGCTCGCCGAGGCCGCGGGTTGCGATGCGGTGCTGATCGCGGTGCCGGCGCAATTCTTCCGCGCCGTGCTGGCGGATGCCGCCGGCGCGATCAAGCGCGGCGTTCCGGTGGTGAGCTGCGCCAAGGGTCTCAGCCCCGACGGCAAGCTGATGACCGAGGTGATGGCCGAGCTGATCCCCGACGCGGTGCCCGCCGTGCTGTCGGGCCCCACCTTCGCCTCGGAAGCCGCGCGCGGGCTGCCGACCGCCGCGACGCTGGCCAGCACCCCGGCCGGGCACGCGGTGGCCGAGGCGCTGGCCGACGGCCGGTTTCGGCCGTACGTGTCGGACGATCTGATCGGCGCGCAGATCGGCGGCGCGGTGAAGAACGTGCTCGCCATCGCGTGCGGCATCGCCGTCGGCCGCAGGCTGGGCGAGAACGCGCGCGCCGCGCTGATCACGCGCGGGCTGGCCGAGATGACGCGGCTCGCGCTGGCCAAGGGCGGGCGGGCCGAAACGCTGTCCGGCCTGTCCGGCCTGGGCGATCTGGTGCTGACCGCGATGAGCGAGAAATCGCGCAACTATTCGCTCGGCGTCGCGCTCGGCCACGGCCGCCTGCTGGAGGACGTTCTCGCCGAGCGCCGCTCGGTCGCCGAGGGCGTGTTCTCCGCCGCGCCGGTCGCGGCGCTGGCGCGCACGCTGCACGTCGACATGCCGATCGCCGGCACCGTGGATGCGATCCTGAACCAAGGGCACGACATCGGCGCGGCGATCAGCGCGCTGCTCGCGCGGCCGCTGCGCAACGAGGGCGAACTTCAGCCGGGCGGCTGATGGCGATGCTGGCCCGGCGCGGCCGGCGCATCGGCGCCGTACCCGCGCAGCCGGTCGTACCGCGCCACCTGGTCCGCCGTGAGCAGCGCGCGCGTTTCCAGATGTGCCGCCAAATGGGCTGCGCGCAGCCGGCCTTGCAGCGCGGCGATCGCCGCAGTGGCGTCGGTGAGCCGTTCTGGTGAAACAGCCTGCTGCTCGAATGCAGCATCCAGCGCCCGTTCGCGATCGACGATCTCGGCGCCGAGCGCCTGCGCCTCTCCGCGCACCCGCGCGAAGCTCGCCTGAACCGCGGCGCGCTGCGCCTCGGTGAGCCCGAGCTGGTCTTTCAGTTCCAACACGTGCATGGGGCCGGGATACCGGTTGAGCTCGGCCGCGCGCGCCAGTCTCATGCCGCGGCCGGCGAGCAGGTCGGCCATTTCGTCCGCCGAGAGCGCCTTGATGTCGCGCGCCTGTTGGTCCGAATAGGACGACGTTTGCGCCGCGGCCGGCAGCGCCGCGGCCAGCAGGCTTGCGTAAATCAGCGCGCGCATCGATTTCTCCTGGGGCATACTAACCATCATGAACTATTGGCTCTTGAAGACCGAGCCGGAAGAATACTCCTGGGACAAGCTGGAGCGCGAGGGGCGCGGCGGCTGGGACGGGGTGCGCAACTTCATGGCGGCGCGGAATCTGCGCGCGATGAAGCTGGGCGACCGCGCGTTCTTCTATCACACGGGCGATGAGAAGCGGATCGTCGGCGTCTGCGAGATCACCAGGGAGGCCTATCCCGACAAGAGCGACCCGACCGGCAAGTTCGTGATGGTCGACGTGAAGCCGGTGCGGAAGGCCAAGACGCCGGTGACCTTGGCCGAGATCAAGGCCGACAAGCAGTTCGCCGATTTCGTCCTGGTGCGCCAGGCACGGCTGTCGGTGATGCCGGTGAGCGCGGCGCACTGGAAGACCATCTGCCAGCGCGCGGGGCTGGACGCCTGATGTATCCCGAGGCGCCGGTCAAAAAAGGCGGCGTGCTGTGCCGCTTCGACGACCTCGCCGATCCCGGCTCCAAGGGGTTCGAGCCGGTCGGGCGCGACGGATTCTTCGTCGTGCGCAAGGGCGAGCAGGTGTATGGCTACGTGAACGTGTGCCCGCATTACCGCTCGCCGCTGGAGTGGAAGGTCGATACCTTCCTCGACTACGACCAGACCAACATCCTGTGCTCGCTGCACGGCGCCTTGTTCCGCATCGAGGACGGCTACTGCTTCTTCGGGCCGTGCGGCGGCGAGTCGCTGAAACGCCTCGCCATCCGGGTCGAGGACGGCAACGTCATTCTCGACGAATAGCCGCCGCGGTTGCCATAATTCGGAAAAATCAGGAGACGCGCGCGATGGCCGACGACAAGCTGTTCCCGGTGCCCGATCATGCGGCGAAGACCGCTTGGGTCAACGCCAAGCAGTACGCGGAGATGTACGCGCGCTCGATCGAGGACCCGGACGGGTTCTGGCGCGAGCAGGCCAGGCGCATCCACTGGATCAAGCCGCCGACCAAGATCAAGGACGTGTCGTACGATCCGGCGAACCTGCACATCCGCTGGTATCCCGACGCCACGCTGAACGTGTCGGCGAACTGCCTGGACCGGCATCTGAGCGCGCGGGGCGGCCAGACGGCCATCCTGTGGGAGGGCGACGACCCGAAGGAGTCCAAGGCGATCACCTATTCCGAGCTGCACAACCTGGTGTGCAGGTTCGCCAACGTGCTGAAGGCCCAGGGCGTCAAGAAGGGCGACCGGGTCACGATCTACCTGCCGATGATCCCGGAGATCGCGGTCGCGATGCTGGCCTGCGCGCGCATCGGCGCGATCCATTCGGTGGTGTTCGGCGGCTTCTCGCCGGAATCGATCGCCGGCCGCATCCAGGATTGCGACTCCACCCACGTGATCACCGCCGACGAGGGCGTGCGCGGCGGCAAGAACATCTCGCTCAAGGCCAACATGGACGAGGCGCTGCACAAGTGCCCGACGGTGCAGAAATGCATCGTGGTGCGGCGCACCGGCCACACGGTGAATTTCGTCGCCGGCCGCGACGTCTGGTATCACGAGGCGATGGCCGCGGCGTCGGCCGACTGCCCGCCGACCGAGATGAGCGCGGAGGATCCGCTGTTCATCCTGTACACCTCGGGCTCCACCGGCAAGCCCAAGGGCGTGCTGCACACCTCCGGCGGCTATCTCACCTACGTCGCCATGACGCACCAGGACGTGTTCGACTATCACGACGGCGACGTGTTCTGGTGCACCGCCGACGTCGGCTGGGTGACCGGCCACAGCTACATCGTGTACGGGCCGCTGGCTAACGGCGCGATCACGCTGATGTTCGAGGGCCTGCCGAACTATCCGGATTCCTCGCGCTTCTGGCAGGTGGTGGACAAGCACAAGGTCAACATCTTCTACACCGCGCCGACCGCGATCCGCGCGCTGATGCGCGAGGGCGAGGCGCCGGTGAAGAAGACCAGCCGGAAATCGCTGAAGCTGCTGGGCACCGTGGGCGAGCCGATCAACCCGGAAGCCTGGCTCTGGTATCACCGCGTGGTGGGCGACGGGCGCTGCCCGATCGTCGACACCTGGTGGCAGACCGAGACCGGCGGGATTCTCATCACGCCGCTGCCCGGCGCGATTGCGCAGAAGCCCGGCTCGGCGACCAAGCCGTTCTTCGGCGTGCAGCCGGTGGTGGTGGATGCCGAGGGCAAGGAGCTGCACGGCGCGGCGAGCGGCTATTTGTGCATCGCCGATTCATGGCCGGGCCAGATGCGCACCGTGTATCGCGACCACCAGCGCTTCATCGACACCTACTTCACGGCGTATCCCGGCAAGTACTTCACCGGCGACGGCTGCCGCCGCGACGCGGACGGGTACTACTGGATCACCGGGCGGGTCGACGACGTGATCAATGTCGCCGGCCACCGGCTCGGCACCGCCGAGATCGAGAGCGCGCTGGTCGCGCACAAGAAGGTGGCCGAGGCCGCGGTGGTCGGCTTCCCGCACGACATCAAGGGGCAGGGAATCTACGCCTATGTGACGCTGAAGCTCGGCGAGGAGCCGACCGATGCGCTGCGCGCCGAATTGATCCAATGGGTGCGGAAGGAGATCAGCCCGATCGCGACGCCGGATTTCATCCAATGGGCGCCCGGATTGCCCAAGACGCGCTCGGGCAAGATCATGCGCCGCATCCTGCGCAAGATCGCCGAGAACGAGCCGGGCAACCTCGGCGACACCACGACGCTCGCCGATCCCACCGTGGTGAAGGATTTGG
>Ga0209640_10006494_pt1 | contig 10240 bp, 8 predicted proteins | sample RifCSP10_1_FD_184018 | JGI IMG/M metagenome (GOLD analysis project Ga0209640, IMG submission 184018) | Soil microbial communities from Rifle, Colorado - Rifle CSP2_sed 10_1 (SPAdes) (version 2) | ecosystem: Environmental > Terrestrial > Deep subsurface > Rock core/Sediment | place: Rifle... | reverse complement strand
CATGGGGGAGGGATCTGGGTTGAGAGCGAGCCTGGGAAAGGATCGAAATTCACGGTCGCTCTGCCCCGTTAGATGCTTGTAGAGTCTAGCAGGCTGCGGAAAAAGTTTTTTCATGCTTCGAGAGCCTCATGCTTCGACGGGCTCAGCAGAATGGAAAATCGCGAATGATTTCAAGGGCTGCTCCGTTCGCCCTGAGTTCGTCGAAGGGTGAACGGAGCGTTTTTCCGCAGCCTGCTAGCACCGTAAAGATGTTTCAGCGCCGATCCTCTTCCTGGAGTTTTTTCACGTAGCAGCGCCATACCCACAGGTCGTTAAACGTGGAACCGAGATCGGGCAATTCTTGAATATCTTCGACGCCAATATCGGGCGCTTTTCTGCCCGTCAGAGCGACCTGCAGCGTAATTCTGGCCAGAGTATTGAAGTTCAGAGCCCGAACCGTGGCTTCTTCCACGGTTTTACCGGTGACGGTAATCCCGTGACCCTTCATAAGGCAGATATTTTTTTGACCCATGATATCAATCATAGGAGCAGCCAGTTCCGCGCGCGCAATCAGACAGGAGCGCGGAAAAATCGGTATCCCCTCCAAGGCCATCCGCAAAGCGGGTATATTAAAGGCTCCAAAGATCGGTCGGAACTCCAGACCGGTTATTCCACAAATAAGCGCGTCCGGGGGATGGGCATGAATAACACAACCAGCTTCGAGACGTTTTTTATACATCTCTCCATGGATGGGCAGTTCGTTCGGCACCCGATAGTGCTCTCCCAGGTGCGGTCCGTGGCCGTCAAAGTCTACCCGTCTGATCGCATCGGCCGTGGTATATCTAACGCCCTGTTCTTTCTGACTCCGGCAGCGTATCAGCATCTCATTCGTACCGGGGATCCGAACACTCACATGGCCTAAGAGGCCTTCGACCAAGCCTTCCATGGCCAGGATCCGACAAGAAACGGCAACTTTTTCCTGGAGCTCTTTTGAGGAAGCTGAGACCATCGTAGCGAAATTCGAGGCCTTGCTGGTTCGGAGTTCAGCTCCGGCGCGCTACTCCGGCAATTGACGCAGTCTATAGCGCTGGATCTTACCCGTTGCTGTCTTCGGGAGCTCACTCACAAACTCAATCCAACGCGGGTATTTGTACGGCGCCAGCCGCTCCTTCACGAAGCTCTGCAAGCCCGACTCTAGCTCGGGGCTGGGCTGGAAGCCCGAGCGCAGGCTGACGAAGGCCTTGGGCTTGACCAGACCCATCGCATCCCGAGCGCCGACCACGGCACATTCGGCCACGGCCTTATGCGCGAGCAGGGCCTCCTCCACTTCCAAAGGGGAGACCCAAATGCCACTGACCTTCAGCACATCGTCCGTGCGACCGGCATAGAAAAAGTAGCCTTCCTCATCGCGCCGGTAGCGGTCGCCCGTGTGCATCCAGGAACCCATAAAGGTCTCTTTGGTTTTCTCGTGCTTGTTCCAGTAGCCCGCGGCCAGGCTATCACTGGACACGAGCAGATCACCTACCTCGCCGGGAGGGAGCTCCTGACCGTCCGGATCCACAATCTTCGCCTCGTAGCCAGGCAGCAACAACCCGCTGCTCCCCCTCTTGACCCTTCCGGGGATGTTACTGATGTAGACCCAGCCCACCTCGGTCGAGCCAAGACCATCGAGGATCTCAACGCCGAAGCGGTTTAGCCAGCGCTCGTGGAGCGGCCCGGGCAGGGCCTCTCCGGCCGAGACACACTGGCGCACCGAGCTAAGGTCGGCCTCAGCGCCCTTGTCTTCGATTTCGCGCAGGACCTGCCCGTATGAGGTGGGGACGGAGAAGAACATCGTGGGACGGTAACGACGCAGGTTCTCCAGCACCACAGGCGGCTCCTGGCGGTGCGGGGAGAGCACGACCGCAGCCCCATAATAGAGGGGAAGATAGAGGGCCATGTTGAGGCCGTAGGAAAAAAATAACCGGGGGACGCAATAAGTGATGTCATCCGGGGTGAAGCGCGCCACATGGTAGCCCCAGGTCTCTACACAATAGACCAGATCATGGTGCAGGTGGATCACCCCCTTGGGCTGCCCCGTCGTGCCGGAACTGTAAAGCCAGTACGAGGCATCATCCCTGTGGGTTGGGAAGACTTCAAGCTGGGGAGAACTTCGATTGACGAAATTGTGAAAAGAATGCTTCCCTTCCGGATCCCCGCCGGCCACGATAATGTGACGCAACGAGGCGCAGTCGCCCCTGATCGCTGCGACCTTAGGCAGAAACTCCTGCCCCGCAACCACCACCTTGGCGCGGCTGTCGTTCAGGAAATAGGCTAGATCCGAGGAAGTTGCCAGGACATTGATCGGCACCGGCACCGCACCGATCTTCATCGCCCCCAGGAAGGTCGCGACGAACTCCGGGCCGTCGGGGAGCAGCAGGATCACCCGCTGCTCGGGCTCAACCCCTAAATCCCCAAGCCCGTTGCCCACCCGGTTGGTGAGCTCATAAAGCTGCTGATAACTGATTTGCTCATCGCCATAGTAAATGGCGATACGATTGCCGTTGCCCCACTGAACGTGACGCTCCAGGAGCAGGCTCACCATGTTGAAGCGTTCCGGCAGGGCAAACCCCTTCTCCCAGGGACGAAGCTCTATCCCTTCCATGTCTGATTCCCCTTAGCACTATATGACCGTTTCTGTAAACCCAAACCCGGGGCCGTCAGCCCACCCCAACCTGGGCGGTCGCCTCGAGGCTTTTCAGATCGATGACCGTGATTGTATTGGCCAGGCCATTGGTGACATAGGCACGGTCGCCTTCGGGCGAAAAGGCGGTGTGCGAAGAGCCAAGTCCGGCCGCCACCCGCGTGGCGACCTTGCGCGCCGGCACGTCGATGATGCTCACCCACTGGTCGCCAAAATGGGTGGCGACCGCGGAACGGCCGCCGGGGGCGATGTCGAGGCCGTGCGGGTAAGGTCCCACCGGCACGACAGCCACGCGAGTCCTGCTCGGCAGATCCACGATGCTCACCGAGTCTTCAAAAAAGTTCGCTACCAGCAGAACCCGCCCGTCCGGAGTCAGGGTCGTCTGGTGAGCCGCCTCGCCGCTCGGGATCGTGTCCAGGACTTGAAACGTGTGCGCATCCACCAGGGAGATGTCGTGCGAGCGCGAGTTGGCGACACACACGATGCGATCATCCGGGGTGACCACGGGATGAGAGGGACCATCACCGACCGGCGTTTCGGCGAGCACCCTCTGCTGCTCCAGATCAACGGTCACCAGAAGATTTCGCAGCGTATCCGGAACGTACGCCAGACGCCCGTCGTGGCTTGTGGTCGACGCGCTTGGCCGGCCCCCGATCGGCAAATTCGCCGAGCGAAATTCCTCGCCATCGTATGCGAGCGTCAGGAGGCCATTCCTTCCGGGGAGGATAACGACACTGCCCTTTTCCGCCGCCGCAGGCATGATCGGACGCTCGCCGGTGGAGAAACGCCCCTGCAGAGCAAGGGTCACCCCGTCGAGCCTGACCATACTGTGAGTGCGGCCCTCGGCGACGTACACGCGACCCGATTGCGGGTGAACTGCGAGGTGCGACGTTCCCTCGCCGACGGAAACGCTCGCGCTGATGCGCTGGCGGGCGGTATCGAGCATGAACACAGTGCGCTCGCGATCTACCGCATAGACGCGCTGCCCGTCGGGAGAGATACCGACGTGGTGTACTCCGGGCCTGTCATCCATCGGCTCCCAGCTCGTGCGGGTGGCGGACCACTGCCACTCGTCATCTCCGACGGGGGCGATCCGATGGGGAATACCTGCCTCTACGAATGCCATATACAACTGGCCGGGATTTTTTCCGACGATCGCTCGCAAACCCGCGCCGGGCTCCAGCTTCAGATACTCCCGGTACAGCACGGCAAACATCTCGGCCGATGCCGTCAGGCGAAGATCAAGCTCAGTAGTGCTCATGCCTACCCTTCTTTCTTTCCCTGGCTCAGATGTCTGCGCAGGAACTCCACAGTACGCGGCCAGGAAGCCTCGGCCGCTTCCTTGTGATAGCGCTTATGCATATCGTTCACGAAGGCATGGTCGGCGTTTTCATACAGGTAGAGCTCGTAAGGCTTTTGATGCCGCTCCAGAGTTTTCTTGATTCGGTCAATTTCGGACATCGGGGTTATAACGTCTGCCGTCCCATAGTGGATAAGCAGCGGGCAGGATATCTTTTCCAGTTCGCTGGAATCGGGATAGATGCTGGGAAAATAGGTGACCGCGGCGCTGAATTCGCTGCTGCGACACACCCCGAGGAGCGCGAGCCCTCCGCCCATGCAGAAACCCACTACCCCGATCCTCCCCGAGACAAAGGGGAGGCTTCTCAGATAAGGGACACCATCGAGGATTTCCTGGATCGCCCTTTCTATATCGAGAGACGTTTTCAACTTAGCCGCTTCCTGCGGGCTGGAAGTCACTCTACCATGGTAGAGATCGGGGACCAGAGCGACAAAACCTTCCTGGGCCAGACTCCGGCTGAGATCTCGAAAGTGCTCTTCCAGCCCCCACCATTCATAGAGGATGATGACGGCTGGCCAGGCGCCTTTCGCTGTCGGGCGGCTCATGTAGGAGTCTACCCCGCCCTCGCCACTGGGGTAAAAAGCGTGAAGGGAAACAATCCTTTCCGCCATGTGGCAACTTCTCCTTTTCTGAAAATTAGGTCTCGCTTGCCTGCGTTGCCGAGCGCAACTCCTATCCCATCCCTTTTTTGTTTTTTTGCCGGCTGAACTATCGGGCGCTATAGAGCTCCTTCACAAACCCCGTACTCTCCAACTCCTTGAGAAAACGGTTGTCAAAAAAATCCTTGGGATCAGCCTGTGCGGCCTTGGGATGGTCTGTAACGGACAGGGCTGCGCGGATAAGCTCCTCAGTAACATAAGGAACCTTAGGGAATAAGGGGGCAAAAGTTCGGTAGGCCTCTTCTATAATCTCGGCATCCTTGGTGCCGAGAAACTGGGCGAGCGCCCGGTTTGCCACCTCGGGCTGCTCGATAGTAACCTTTAGCGCCGCCACATAGGACTTGAGGAAATCCTTAACGAGCTCCGGATTTTGCCGGATCAGGGAGCGCCGGACGGTCAGGCCGGTAAAAGTGTAAGGGAGTTTGAGAGACCCGATGTTAACCACCTCCTTGAATCCGAGGCGGCGAGCCATGAGCGTCGTGGGTGCGGAGAGCACCGCGGCTGAGACGATTCCCTGGTTTAAAGCAGCCAAGGCATCTTGCTGGCGTGAGAAATAGAGCACATTCACATCTTTCCGCTGGGCCATTTTGTATTGCCTAAGGAGAGCGATGGAGGCGTGATCCGAGGAGGCGCCTTTGGTTATCACCCCAAGAACCTTGCCGCGGAGGTCAGGAACCTCCTTGATATCTGGCCTGGCATAAAGAGAAAATGCGTAGGTAGGGACCGGTATTCCAACGTAGATAATCTCGGCTCCGCTGAGCATTGCATTGATAACCGCTCCCCCTAAATGCGCTATGTCAAGATCACCGGAGACGATCGTCTGCGTGGTTCTGGCTCCACCCGGGACATAGACCGGTTTGAGGTCAAGCCCGTACTGGCGGTCGATTTTGGCCTCGGAAATGACCCAAAGCGGCGTCGTTGCCCCATTCAGCTGCGGGTATCCCACCCTAATGGTGACTGCGGCTGGAGCTGCGGAGTCCACCACCCCTAGGAGCACAAGGGCGAGCGTGGAAATGATCGAGAGACCTTTCGCTCCAACGGAATGAAGCCACGGAAAAACTCTCTTTTCGCTACTTGACTTAAGCGCCTCCCATTAAGCCGTCCTTCATTCTTATTTTCGTCGACCGATTGCTCGTTTTCTCGAGCGCGTTCAAATCCGGTCGGGGACGCCAACTTAAGCTTATTGCGTACTTCGTGAATCCAGGTGGCTGCATAACAGGGTGCATCGCGGCCAACTACGTCAAGCGTGGATCGATGGAAATCTCCAGCACACCCGGTTTATCGCTATCGAGGATCTTGGACAGGGCCGGCTTGACCTCCTCAACCTTGCTCGCACGAAACCCCAAAGCACCCATCTGCCGCGCCAGCTCGTCAAAGCGAAGTGGAGTACAATCAGATCCCACAACCCTCCCGCCATACTCTGTCTTCTGTAATTCACGGATAGAGCCGTATCCATAGTCATTAAAGATGACGATGGCCACGGCAATATTTTCCCGCACGGCGGTCTCCAGGTCTTGCATAACCATCATGAAGTCCCCATCCCCCAACAGGGCAACGACTTGGCGCGATGGTTCTCCCACCTTGGCACCCATAGCGGCTGGAAAGGCCCATCCCATGGCTCCCAATCCCAGCGACTTTAGGTAGCTTCTGGGCGTTGTAACACGGATCTTTGCGGCATAGCGCGCCGCATATAGACCCGAGCCCAAGGCGATTGTAGCGTCCGGCCGCAGAACCTCAATGATCTCTTTAACTAAGAGTTGCGGTTTTCCGGGAATAGATGCATGAGCCGATGGATCAAAGAAAGCGCTGCGTTCGGCCTCTCGCTCTTTGACCAGGGAGGCCACCCGCGGGTCGGCTTCGAGGTGAGAAGGAGCCCGTCTCGCGCCCTCCATGCTCTTTACCGTTGCGATGGCCTCATGAAGAAAGAGCCGGACGTCGGCGACAATGGATATCTCTTCCTGGTACTGCCTCCCTAGCTCTCCTGGGTCGATATCCACGTGAATGATCTTGGTTCCGGGAGCGATGAGGCTCCAATCTCGAGTGGTGAGATCTGAAAAGCGACAGCCCAATCCAAGGATCACATCCGCTTGCTTTACTTGATTATCTGCAAATGGGGTGCCGTACCGCCCGATAGGGCCGAGAGACAGGGGGTGATTTTCAGGGATACTACTCCGGCCGTTGCTGCTGGTAGCTACCGGGATAACCAAAAGCCCCGCGAGTTGGAGCAGAGCCTCACTGGCACCTGATCTCAACACTCCGCCGCCGGCCAAGATCACCGGCCGTTTAGCCGAGAGCAGCAGATCACAGGCCCTTTCCACCAGCATCGGGTTAGGCGCGACCCGTGAGGCATCCTGAATCTCTCTAAACTTAAGAGGCTCACCAGCCTCGACGTTGGACTCGGCCCGGGCCACATCCTTGGGCAACTCCACATGCACTGGCCCGGGTCTCCCACTCAACGCCCGGGTAATAGCCGATCGCATGATACGGGGCGCGCTATCCGCCGAAAAAATTCTCGCGCCCCATTTCGTGATCGGCCGCAAGAGCGCGAGTTGGTCGATTTCATGCCAGGAATCACGTCCGATCTTGCTCTGCTCCCGCGCACCTGTTAGCGCGATGACCGGATACGAGTCGCGGTAAGCCGAAGCCAGACCGATCACCAGGTTGCATACCCCGGGGCCCATATGGGCCAACACGACAGCCGAGTTTCCTGTCACCCTGGCGTAACCGTCAGCCATAGACGCGCCTACCTGCTCGTGACGTACCGGCATATATTCAATCCCGGGCGTACGATCAATGGCATCTATGAGGGCCAACACTGAGTCGCCGCTAATGCCGAAGACGTAGTTTACTCCGGCATCCGCGAGCACCTGCACGACTAATTCTGCTGCTGACCTCATTGAGTTCACGGCAGCGCTGCGCGGTCTGGCACGCCCTTACAGCCCTGCTCTAATAACGGGAGACATCCGCATTGCTGGCACATCTAATCACCTTTCGGTGGGACAAAGCGCCCAGGGAAAAAACAACCACAAGCCGGCTGCTTGCGTGCTCTATTGCTCATTGTACGTCGTTTGCTCGACTCACGGCCGAAACTTGGGAGGATGCGCTGGAGCGGCCGATGGCCGGGAGCATGAGCGCCACCAGACTCGCCAAGCCGTTCATGGCGGCCATGTACCAGAAAAGGGTAGAGTAACCGAAAGAGGTCATGAGCAAACCCACGATGAGCGGAGCAAAGCCGAGAAACAAGGCGTTGTTCCCCCAGAGAAGCCCGATCAGGCTCCCCTCGAGTCTTCGCCCCTCTCCTAAGTCAAGAGCGCCAGCATCTATCACCGCGTGCCCCCCAAACATGAATGCCCCCATGAGCCCCACAAAGATAGTCAGCATAAGCCCGCCACCACTAAGGCCCATCAGGGTAGCCACAATAGCCTTCCCTGCGAGCAACATGACGATAATAGGTTTACGTGTGAACCGGTCGGACAACGCCCCAACAAATGGTCCAGTGGCAATACCCATGGTCGTAAGAAGCGCCATATGCAGGCCGATCCCGAAGCTTCCCATCCCCTGGGTCTCCTGCAAGTAGATCGGTAGCCATAGCTGGAACCCGCCCTGGCCCAGTCCGCTCACACTGGCGAGCAGGAATAACAGCAGTAACCCTCTGTTGCGGAGGAGCTCCCGCAGCGAACGCAGCTGTTCCCCGACGTGACGTGGTGTCCTGCTCCGAGTCTGGAATTCCTCCCACCCCGGGGCTCGCCGTATAACGAGCCACAGAAGCAGCGCGACTCCCAGGGTCAAGGGAAAGGCAGCCAAGAGAATACCTTGCCAGGCCAGGACCAGCATGAGGGCGCCAACTGCCAGCGAGCCGAGGGTATCACCTAAGTTCCCGGACGAGCGGTGGACGGACATCATGAAGCCACGACGCTCTGGATATCGTTGAGAGAGAAGGCTCAGCGCTGAGGGATGCCAGAGGGACTGGTGGGAGATCCCCACCAGGCCAAGGGCAACCAGGATCACGAGATAGGCGGGCACAAGACCCATTATCAGATAGCCCAGCCCCATGGTGACCATGCTGACACACAAAATCAGGATCCGGCGGTGCTGCAGTTGGTCAACCAGAAGCCCACCTCCGATGGCAGCCGCGCCGCTACTGACACGCCGTACGGTGTCCATCAGCCCGGCGGCAACAGGCGTCAAGCCCAGCTCGGTGTAGAGGACCGGCAGGATGACATAGAGGCCGTGGTCATATGCGTGGTGTAACGCATGGCCGGCGATCACGCTTGCGGCCGCCACCCGATCACCGCCTTTCTCCGATGCGGCAGCTATTCGACTGTTAGACGTGCGGTCGATGGTAACTCCCTTTGGAACAAGGCAACTAGCACAAGGTTTCGCACGCGTCAAATACATTGACGCCAAAAATTCCCCTTGCCCGAAAAGTCACGCCTCGGTTAGACTTAGAATTCATGGCTGAGGTCCCGAACCAAATAGGAGAGCTGATCGCAAAGTTCGACCAGAACCTGGAGGCTTACCGTAATTCCGCTTAGGGTGAATTTCATGGATGACGTAGATGACTCGTATTTGTCGCCTTTCAGAGAAGACTTGCGTAAGTTGACTTGGTTCTTAAGCCCTGCACCGCGTTGACATCCAGGCTTTCATTGAATAGGCTTCGAAGCATAAGTTGGAGTCTGCCTTTATCGTAACCAATCGCGCTGCATCATTCGCATCGCAAAGGAGGAGAGCCATGGGTGAGATGATCAAGTTCAAGCGACCGGACGGAAAGGAAGCTTCGGGCTATTATGCCAAACCGAGCGCAGGCGATGACGCGCCTGGCGTCATTGTCATTCAAGAGTGGTGGGGCCTTAACGATCAGATCAAAGGCGTGGCTGACCGCGTGGCCGGGCTCGGCTACCGGGCGCTGGTTCCAGATCTCTACAAAGGAAAGGTCACCTTGGACATGGCTGAGGCCGACCACATGATGAAAACCCTCGACTTCGGCGACGCCACAAACCAGGATATTCGGGGCGCCGCGCAGCATCTCAAGAAAACCGGCCATAAGGTGGGCGTAGTTGGCTTCTGCATGGGCGGGGCGCTGACGGTCCTCGCCGCGGTTTACGTCCGCGAGGTCGATGCCGCATCGTGCTGGTACGGAGTGCCCCCTGAGCAAGCAGCCGATGCCAGAACCATCGCGATCCCGTTCCAGGGACACTTTGCGCGCCAAGACCAGGTCTTTACGCCGTCACAGGTCGAGGCCTTTGAGGCAAAGCTCAAAGAAGGAAAAGTCAAGTACGAGCTATATTGGTACGACGCCAACCACGCTTTCGGGAACGAGAAGGGACATTTTTATAACGCCGAGGCAGCGAAGCACGCCTGGCAGCGCTCGGGCGATTTCTTCGCCAGGCACCTGAAGTAATTGGGGCTATCCGCGGCCGACAGGTCTTGTTTAAGTCGTTTAAATCGTTTGAATTTTGAACCCCATTGAACGGTTTGAACGTTTTGAACTTTTGATCCGTGCCCCGGCTTGAGAAACTGGTACTGGCTTTTAGCGAGCCTTCTTTTTGGAAAAATACG
>Ga0209640_10006493_pt1 | contig 10241 bp, 10 predicted proteins | sample RifCSP10_1_FD_184018 | JGI IMG/M metagenome (GOLD analysis project Ga0209640, IMG submission 184018) | Soil microbial communities from Rifle, Colorado - Rifle CSP2_sed 10_1 (SPAdes) (version 2) | ecosystem: Environmental > Terrestrial > Deep subsurface > Rock core/Sediment | place: Rifle... | reverse complement strand
AGCGCCGCTCGAGCGCCGCGTCCTTCTCGACGTGCTTGCGGTACTCGTCGAGCGTCGTCGCGCCGACCGCGCGCAGCTCGCCGCGGGCGAGCATCGGCTTCAGCAGGTTGGCCGCGTCGACGGCGCCCTCGGCCGCCCCCGCGCCGACGATCGTGTGCAGCTCGTCGATGAAGAGCACGATCTCGCCGGCCGCGTTCTGGATCTCGGCGAGGACGGCCTTGACGCGCTCCTCGAACTCGCCCCGGTACTTCGCGCCCGCGAGCAGCGCACCCACGTCGAGCGCCCACACGCGCTTTCCCTTCAGCCCCTCCGGGACGTCGCCGCCCACGATCCGCTGGGCGAGCCCCTCCACGATCGCGGTCTTGCCCACGCCGGGCTCGCCGATCAGCACGGGGTTGTTCTTCGTGCGCCGCGAGAGCACCTGGATCACGCGCCGGATCTCCTCGTCGCGGCCGACGACCGGATCGAGCTTGCCCGCCTCCGCGAGCGCCGTGAGGTCGCGGCCGTACTTCTCGAGCGCCTGATACGTCCCCTCCGGATCCTGGGACGTGACCTTCTCAGCTCCTCGAATCGCTTTCAGCGATTCGAGGAGAGAAGCCCGATCGATCACATCGAGCGCAAGAAGAAGATGCTCGACGGAGACGTACTCGTCTCGCATCGCACGCATCTCGTCGAAGGCGCGGTCGAGCACGCGGCTGAGCGCAGCCGACGCGCGCGGCTGCTGTGCCGTGCCGGCGATCTTCGGCTGCTGTGCGAGCCGTGCTTCGGCCTCGGCGCGGAGCGCCGACACCTCATAGCCGGAACGCTCGCAGAGCGTTCTGGCGAGCTCCTGGTCGAGGAGCGCGATCGCGAGGTGGTCGGGGGTCACCTCCGGGTTCCCCATCCTGCGCGCGAGCTCCTGCGCGGCCGCGACTGCCTCCTGGCTCTTCAGCGTGAGTCGGTTGAAGTCCACGTCAGCGCCTCGGAATCGGGTGCTTCGGAGGCTGGTAGAGCACGAGCTCACGCTTGTACGAGCGGTGCACCGAGGCGATCTCGGCCTTGAGCTCGCGCTCGAGCCGCTCCATCCGCGCCCGCATGCGGTTGAGCTCGTCCTGGAGGCGCAGGACGTGCTCGACGCCGGCCAGGTTGAGGCCGACCTCGGTCGTCAGCCGCTGGATCAGCCGCAGCCGCTCGATGTCGGTTTCGGAGTAGAGGCGCGTGCCCCCAGGAGTGCGCGCCGGCCGGACGAGGCCCTTCGCCTCGTACATCCGCAGCGTCTGCGGATGCATGCTCACGAGCTCGGCGGCGACGGAGATCATGTACCGGGGCCGACTGTCTGGACTCATCGACGCAGCCCCTTCCATCCGCTGTGACGAGCAGGGGCGGCTGCGGCACCGGCGATACCGATGACGGCTCCGATCACGTCACGAGTCGTGTCACCTGCCTGGGACACGAATTTCACGAAGTTCAGGGGCGCGAACAGGGCCGTGAAGAGCGCCGCCAGAATCCAGGTGCGGCCGGCGACCATCAGCCCACCTCCGCGAAGCGCTCGCGCGGGCTCTCCCGCGACACCTTCCGGTAGTCCTCGAGCGCCTCCCGCTCCGCCTTCGTCAGCTTCTTCGGCACGGTGACCTTCACGCGCGCGAGGAGGTCTCCGCGGCCGTTCCCCTTCATGTGCGGCGCGCCGCGTCCCTTCACGCGGAGGAGCTTCCCGCTGTCCGTTCCCGCCGGGATCTTGAGCGAGACGGGCCCCTCGGGGGTCGGGATCTGGACGCTCGCGCCGAGAGCCGCCTCGGCGTACGTGACCGGGACGTCGAGGACGAGATCGGCGCCACGCCGCTCGAAGAGCGGCGACGGCTCCACGTCCACCATGACGTAGAGATCGCCGTCCGGACCGCCGTTGCGCCCGGCCTCGCCCTTGCCCTTGAGCCTGATCCGGGTGCCGCTGCGTGCGCCCGCGGGGATCTTCACCGAGTAGCGCTTGGTCGTCCGCTCCCGACCCGTGCCGCGGCACGCCCCGCACGGCTTCTCGACGATCGTGCCGTTCCCCTGGCAGCGCGGGCACGGCTGGGAGAATGCGAACAGGCCCTGCGACTCCGAGACGACGCCGCGCCCCTGGCACTGCGGGCACGTCACGGGCGCGCTGCCGGGCTCGGCGCCGGTCCCGTGGCAGACGGAGCAGGCGGTCTCGGCCTCGACCGGGACGCGCACCTGCACGCCCTTCAGCGAGTCCTCGAAGGAGATCCGGACGTGCGCCTCGAGGTCGCTCCCGCGAGTCGGCCTACGGGTCGCCCCGCGCCTGGCGCCACCGCCGAACATGCCGAAGAGGTCGCTCAGGTTGCCGAGGTCGAACTCCTCGAAGCGGATGCCGCCCTGGCCGCCCGGGAAGCCGCGCGACCCCGCATCGCCGAAGGCGTCGTACGCCTTCCGCTTCTCGGAGTCGGAGAGGACGTCGTAGGCGGCCTGCACCTCCTTGAACCGCTCCTCCGCCTGGGCGTCGTCCGGGTTCCGGTCCGGGTGCAGCCGGCGGGCGAGCTTCCGGTACGCCTTCTTGATCTCGTCGCCGGTCGCCGTCTTGGCGACGCCGAGGACCTCGTAGGGCGATCTCATCGGCGAGCTCATCGGCCAACTCCGGTTGGCCGATGAGTGGGGAGGGGAGTGGGGAACCGGGAGGTTCCCCACGCTCTCGAGAAGGAGGGGGCACGTGGGGAAACCATGGGTTCCCCCACGAACGCGAGCTGAAGGCGAGCGTTCCTCATTCGGCCACGATCACCCGCGCGGGGCGGACGACCTTGTCTCCGAGCCGGTAGCCGCGCTGCAGGACCTCGAGCACGATGCCGGGCTCCGCGCCGTCTCGCGACTGGGTGAGCATCGCCTCGTGCACGTGCGGGTCGAACGGCCCGGTCGTCTCGATCTCGACGAGACCCTCCTTCTCGAGCGCGCTCCGGAGCGACTGCTCGACGAGCTTGACCCCGTCCACGAGCGCAGCCTCCTCGTGACGCTCGGCGGCCTCGAGCGCCCGCTCCAGGTCGTCGAGGACGGGAAGGAGCTCGCGGACGATCCGCTCGTGCGCGTGCCCGACCAGCCGCTCCTGCTCGCGGGCCGCGCGCTTGCGGTAGTTGTCGTAGTCCGCCTGGACCCGCTGCAGGAGCTCGAGGTACTCGTCCCGCTCGGCCGTGACCCGGGCCAGCTCGTCCTCGGGCTCGGCCTCTGATTCCGGAGCGGCCTCGGCACGTTCCTCCTGGATGCCGGACTCGAGGGCCGGGCCGCTCGAGCCCGAGCCCTCGACTTCGGTGACCTCCTGCTCCGGCAGCCTGCGCGTCACGAGCGCGTCGCCTCTTCCTCGTCGAGCACCTCGAAGTCGGCGTCCTCGACGACCTCCTCCTCGGACGGTCCGCCGTTGCCGGACGGCTGCGATGACGCCTGCGCGCTGGCCTGCGCGTAGATCGCGTCGGCCAGCGACCTCGACGCCTCCTGGAGCGCCTCGGTCCTGGCGCGGATGTCTGCGACGTCGGCGCCCTCGAGCGCCTGCCGCAGCTCCATGATCCGCCCCTCGATGGTCGAGGCCTCGGCCTCCGGGAGCTTGTCGCGGTGCTCGGCGAGCGTGCGCTCGGTCTGGTACGCGAACTGCTCGCCGGCGTTGCGCGCGTCCGCGAGCTCGCGCAGCCTGTGCGCCTCCTCCGCGTGCGACTCCGCCTCCTCGACCATCCGCTCGACCTCGTCGTTCGAGAGGCCCGAGCCGCCCTCGATGCGGATCTGCTGCTCGTTGCCCGTGCCGAGGTCCTTCGCGGAGACGTTGATGATCCCGTTCGCGTCGATGTCGAACGAGACCTCGACCTGAGGCATGCCCCGCGGGGCCGGCGGGATGCCGACGAGCTGGAACTTCCCGAGCGTCTTGTTGAACGCGATCATCTCCGACTCGCCCTGCCCGACGTGGATCTCCACCGACGGTTGGTTGTCCTCGGCGGTCGTGAAGACCTCCGACTTTCGGGTCGGGATCGTCGTGTTCCGCTCGATCAGCCTGGTGAAGACGCCGCCCTTCGTCTCGATCCCGAGCGAGAGGGGCGTCACGTCGAGGAGCAGGACGTCCTTGACCTCGCCCTTCAGCACTCCGGCCTGGATCGCGGCGCCGACCGCGACGACCTCGTCGGGGTTGACGCCCTTGTGAGGCTCCTTGCCGATGAGCTCCTTCACCTTCTCCTGCACGGCAGGCATGCGCGTCATGCCGCCCACGAGGATCACGTGCTCGATGTCGGACGCGCTCAGCTTCGCGTCCGCGAGCGCCTGCTTCGTCGGCTCCACGACCCGCTGGAGGAGGTCGTGGGTGAGCTCGTCGAGCTTCGCGCGCGTGAGCTGGAGGTCGAGGTGCTTCGGGCCCTCGGGCGTCGCGGTGATGAAGGGCAGGTTGATCTGCGTCGTCATGGTCGAGGAGAGCTCGATCTTCGCCTTCTCCGCCGCTTCGTACAGGCGCTGGAGCGCCATCGGGTCCTGCCCGAGGTCGATCCCCTGGTCGCGCTTGAACTCGGCGGTCATCCAATCGACGATCGCCTTGTCGAAGTTGTCGCCGCCGAGGTGGTTGTCGCCGTTCGTCGCCTTCACCTCGAACACGCCGTCTCCGAGCTCGAGCACCGACACGTCGAACGTGCCGCCCCCGAGGTCGAAGACGAGGATCTTCTGTTCGGCGCCTTCCTTGTCGAGGCCGTACGCGAGCGCGGCTGCGGTCGGCTCGTTGATGATGCGGAGCACGTCGAGCCCGGCGATCTTGCCCGCGTCCTTCGTCGCCTCACGCTGCGCGTTGTTGAAGTAGGCGGGAACCGTGATGACGGCGTCGGTGACCGGCTCCCCGAGGTACGACTCGGCGTCGCGCTTCAGCTTCTGCAGGATCATCGCCGAGATCTCGGGCGGCGCGGACTCCTTGCCCTCCGCCTTGACCCTCACGTCGTCGTTCGGGCCCTTCACGACCTCGTACGGGACGATCTTCATCTCCTCCGAGACCTCGTCGAACTTGCGGCCCATGAACCGCTTGATCGAGAAGATCGTGTTCTGCGGGTTCGTCACCTGCTGCCGCTTCGCAGGCGCCCCGACGAGCCGCTGGCCGTCACGACCGAAGGCGACGACGGACGGAGTCGTGCGTCCGCCCTCGGCGTTCGGGATGACGGTGGGCTCCGAGCCCTCGAGCACGGCCATGCAGGAGTTCGTCGTGCCGAGGTCGATTCCGATGGTCTTGGCCATGTGGTTCGTCGCTCCTTCCGCTACTTGAGTCGATCCGACTAGGGAAAATCTGAGTCCGATCGTAGCAGGTCGCTCCCACGAGACTCTTCCCGGGCTAGCGGAAGGCGCCGATCAGGATCCCGCCGGCAACCACGAGGAGCGCCCCGACGACGAGTCGCGAGCCGATGCGCTCGCGCCGCCCGAGCACGAGCGCCGAGAGGGCGACGCCGAACAGCGACTCGGTCGCCACGAGCGGCGACACGATCGAGACGCGCCCCGCGTAGAAGGCGGCGAAGAGCGACACGTACGAGAGCCCGAAGAGCACGCCGGCCGGAGCGAACGGCGGGAGCGAGCGAAGCCGGGGAGGCCGCCTCGTCACCAGCAGGAAGGCGAGGATGCAGACGGCACCGGCCGAGAGCGTCGCGCCGGCGGCCCGCGCGGGGTCGACCTCCGTGTCTCCCGAGAGCCAGCGGACGACGTTGTCACGGGTCGCGAAGAGCACCGTCGACCCGAGTGCGTACAGGAGCCCGATGACCCGGAAGCGCTCGGGCCTCCGGCGCTCGGTCATGAGCGCCACGCCGCCGCCGACGATCAGCAGCGCTCCGACGACGAGCTCCGGCTCGAGCGGCTCGTCGAGCGCGACGAGCGCGATGGCCACGGCGAAGAGCGGCGCCGTCCCGACCACGACCGACGCCCGCGACGGGCCCGCGTCGCGCACGCCGAGCGTGAAGAGCACCTGCGAGCCACCGGGGCCGAGGATCCCGGCCAGGAGGAATGGCCACACGTCCCTCGGGCTCCCGTCCGCGACGAGGGCGAACGGAGCCACGACCACGAGGGCGACGACCACCGTGTAGAAGGCGCCCGCCTCCGCCTCGGCTCCCCGCTGGAGCGCCAGCAGCACCGCCACCGTCATGGCCCCGAAGAGCGCGGCCGAGAGCAGTGCGAGGAGGACCGGCTGCACGAGCTTCAGAGACGCCGTCGCGGCACGAGTCGACGAAGGGTCTCGGAGGCCGCCGGCACTGCGAGCAGGATCCCGCCCATCATCACCGCGCAGCCGGCCCAGCCGGCCACGCCCAGGGCCTCGTCCGCCAGGAGGACGCCGAAGAGCGCGGCGAAGGGCGCCTCGAGGGCGAACACGAGGGCGGCCCGCGCCGCCGTCGTTCGCGCCTGCACCCACGTCGCGACCAGGTACCCGAGCGCTCCCGCGAAGAGACCCGTGACGAGCAGCGCTGCCCACACCGTCCCACCGCGCGGCATCTCGAGATCGCCGAGGGCGACGGCGATGACGGTGAAGGAGACGAGGCAGGTGGCCATCATCAGGAAGGTGAGCGCCCTCGGGTCGTAACGCGGCGCGTAGTGCTCCATGGCGGTGATCTGGAACGCCTGGACGACGGCGTTCCCCAGGACGAGCGCGTTCCCGAGGGTGGATCCGCCGGGCACGCCGTTCAGCAGCAGCAGCCCCGCCAGGGCGAGCGCGATCCCGACCCAGAGCGCTCGTGGCACGTGCGTGCCCAGGAACACGAGCGCGAGCAGGGGCGTGAGCACGACGTAGAGGCCGGTGATGAACCCCGTGCTCGCGACCGTGGTGAGCTCGAGACCGGCCGTCTGCAGACCGTACGCCGCCGCGAGGAGCAGCCCCACCCCGATCCCGGCCCGGTAGCCCTGGGGCGGCAGCACCCGTAGCGACGACCAGGCGAACGGCGCGAGCGCGATCGTCGAGATCACGAACCGCACGGCGAGGAACGCGAACAGCGGGTAGAGGGTGAGGGCGTCCTTCACCTGCACGAACGTCAGCCCCCAGATGGCCGTGACGACCACGAGCGAGACCAGCGGCAGTGAGCGGCTGTGAGCGCGGCCCGTCACGAGTGCGATTCTCTACGCTGTCCCGGTGACCGTCGCCGATACCTTCGGGCGCCCGCTCCGCGACCTGCGCATATCGGTCACCGACCGCTGCAACTTCCGCTGCGTCTACTGCATGCCGAAGGAGGTCTTCGGCCGCGACTACCGCTTCCTGCCCAGGCGAGAGCTGTTGACCTTCGAGGAGATCGAGCGCGCCGCCCGCGTGTTCCTGGGCCTCGGCGTCCACAAGCTCCGCATCACCGGAGGAGAGCCGCTTCTCCGGCGCGATCTCGAAGTGCTCGTCGGAGGGCTCGCGCAGCTCGGCCCGATCGACCTGACGCTGACCACGAACGGCGCCCTCCTCGCCCAGAAGGCGAAGGCGCTCGCCGACGCCGGGCTCTCGCGGGTGACCGTGAGCCTCGACTCGCTCGACGACGAGGTCTTCAGGGCGATGAACGACGTCGACTTCCCCGTCGCGCGCGTCCTCGCGGGAATCGACGCGGCGGCGGAGGCCGGGCTTCCGGTCAAGGTGAACGTCGTCGTCAAGCGCCACCTGAACGAGGGCTCGGTCGTCGACATCGCCCGCCGCTTCCGCGGGACCGGGCATGCCGTTCGCTTCATCGAGTTCATGGACGTGGGTGCGACGAACGGGTGGCAGATGGACGACGTCGTGCCCGCGGCCGAGATCGTGGCCGCGATCGCGGAGGAGCTCCCGCTCGAGCCCGTCGAGCCCGCCTACCGGGGAGAGGTGGCTCGCCGGTACCGCTACCTCGACGGGGCAGGGGAGATCGGCGTGATCGCCTCGGTCACGCAGCCCTTCTGCGGCGACTGCACGCGCGTGCGGCTCTCGGCGGACGGGAAGCTCTACACGTGCCTGTTCGCGGTCCGCGGTCACGACCTGCGGGCGATCCTCCGCTCGGGTGCCGGGGACGAGGAGCTCGAAGAGGCCGTTCGCGCCATCTGGGAGCGCCGCACCGACCGCTACTCGGAGCTCCGGACCGCCGAGACGGCGCGGCTCCGCAAGGTCGAGATGTCCTACATCGGCGGGTAAGGCGCTTCCGCAAGCGGAAGCGCCTAATTGCGAGCAGGGGCCGGGGCGAGGCGGCCCCGGCGGAGGAGGCCTCGCGCGGGCTGGACGGCCGTGCTGCTCGAGCGGACGATGAGCGCCACCGAGACGACGATCGCCGCGCCGGCCACGGCCATCTGCAGGGTCACGCGCTCGCCGAGGAGCAGCCAGCCGAGCGTCACGGCCACGATCGGGTTCACGTACGCGTAGGTCGCGACGAGCGAGGTCGGCGCGGTGCGCAGCAGCCAGACGTACGCCGTGAAGCCGACCAGGCTTCCCGCGACGATCAGGTAGGCGAGGGCGAGCAGGGACTCGCCGGACCAGCGCACCTCGCCGAGCTCGCCGCGGAGGACGCCCACGGCGAGGAGCACGACGCCGCCGGCGAGCGAGCCGAGCGCCGCGGACACGAGCGGCCTCTTCGGCAGCGGCGCACCCCGTGAGTACAAGGACCCGGCCGCCCAGCAGAGGGCGCTCAGCACGATCACGAGCGCGCCGACCCGGTCGACGGAGCCCGAGCCGAAGGGGTCGAAGAGGAACGCGAGCCCGAAGAACCCGAGTACGAGGCCCGCATACGCGGACCCGGGAAGCCGACGCCCGAAGGCGACGCGGTCGAGCAGCGCCATCCAGAGTGGGATGCTCCCGACGAGGAGCGCAGCGACACCGGCAGGCACGGTCTGCTGCGCCCAGGCCAGCGACCCGTGGCCCGCGACGAAGAGCAGGCCGCCGAACACGAACGCCGCCATCACCTGCGGACGCCCGATGCGGTCCCCGGCGCGATCGCCGCGCGGCAGCGCGATCGCGAGCAGGATCCCGCCCGCCACCAGGTGGCGCGCGGTCATGGCGAGGAAGGGCGGAAAGTCGCGCACGACGACGGCGAGCGCGATGAAGGTCGAGCCCCAGACGAGGTAGACCGTCGAGAGGGCGAGCCACACCCGCGCGTCGCTCCGAGCCGCCATCGCGTCAGGATGACGGCAGCGCGACCATCAGTCCAATTCGACCTGTCGGCTCTTTCGATCAGTCGAGCTGATGAGGAGCGACCTCCAGCCGGAGCACGTCCGGGCGGTGGTAGTGACCGGCGGGATCGAAGCGCTGGCGCTCCTCGTGGAGCCGGGACGGGTCGAGCTCCGCGTACAGGACGCCCTCCTCGCCGTACAGGGGGCCCGCCAGGTACGAGCCGTCCGGGCCGAGGATCGCGCTCCCGCCGCGCCCGATCACGTCGCGCCCCTCGAGCAGCTCCCGGAGCGGGAAGTCCGAGGGGTACGCGGACGCCCGCTGGAAGTGGCAGGGAGCGACGACGAACGCGCGCGACTCCCTCGCCAGGTGGACGAGCGTCGCCTGCCACTCGTCCGCGTCGTCGGCCGTCGAGGCGACGTAGATCTCGAGCCCGGACTCGTACAGCGCGAACCGTGCGAGAGGCATGTAGTTCTCCCAGCAGATGAGGCCTCCGATGCGCCCGAGCGGCGTCTCGATCGCGCGCAGGCCGCGGCCGTCGCCCTGGCCCCACACGAGGCGCTCGTGGTTCGTGGGGACGAGCTTCCGGTGCGCGAGCGCGAGCGTGCCGTCCGGCGCGTGGTAGAGGAGCGCGTTGTAGACCGTGCCGCTTCGCGCCGGGTCGAGCTCGTTCACCCCCGTGACGAGCCACACCCCGTGCTCGCGCGCGATCTCGCCGAGGCGGTCGGCGGCCGGGCCGGGAACCTCGACCGAGGACTCCACGAGGCGGGCGAACGCCGCCTTCGCCCGCGGGTCGGCCCAGCCGGCCAGGGCCTTCGCCCACGCGGACGACGGGTACACGGAGACGAACGTCTCCGGGAAGACCACGAGCTCGGCTCCGTTCCGCGCGGCCTCCCCGGTGAGCGCGGCGAGCTTCTCCAGCGTCGCCTCGCGGTCGAGCACGACCGGCTCGGCTTGCACGCACGCAACCGTGACAGGTGCTCGCACGGATTGCAGCAGCGAGCTGATGACGGCGCGATCGGAGTCACGCACTTCGTCGCCGCCGGGCTGCTTTCGGATCATCTGGATGGCCGCCAGATAGCGCTCGACGAGGTCACCGTCGTCGGCGGCGAGGGCATCGAGATCGATCACGACGCCTCGCTCGGGTTGGAAGGAATCTCGAAGCGCGGCCGCTCCCCCGTCATGACGGCGGCCG
>Ga0209640_10006492_pt1 | contig 10242 bp, 9 predicted proteins | sample RifCSP10_1_FD_184018 | JGI IMG/M metagenome (GOLD analysis project Ga0209640, IMG submission 184018) | Soil microbial communities from Rifle, Colorado - Rifle CSP2_sed 10_1 (SPAdes) (version 2) | ecosystem: Environmental > Terrestrial > Deep subsurface > Rock core/Sediment | place: Rifle... | reverse complement strand
TGCCGAAGACCGTGACGACGGCGATCAGGGCGATCGCAACGAGCGCGATCAACAGGCCGTACTCCGTCACTGCGATACCGTCCTCTGAACGGACGAACTTCTGGATCCTGCTCATTGCGTGAATCCTCCACCAAGGAAATTAGAGAGGGACAACAAAGCCGAGTCTGACCCGTTTGGCAAGCCAAGCCTCCGCCATACCTGCAACTTCGACGGCAAAACAGTGTCGAGCGAATCCAGCAGTATTCCACCGCTCTTCGCGCGGCCTCAACCGGCACCCAAACTAGCAAATTGTGTGACACACCTCTAGAAACCACCAATAATTGAGCCTGCTTCGCGCCTCGGCTCAACGATCGAACCGGCACTGCGGCCCACCTGCCGGACTCATGTTCAACAAACTCAAGCACTAACGAGACTTTCCAGGGGAGTCGTACCGCCTGGAGGCTGCCTTCTGAAGGTCGCTCGGTTGCCGACAATCAGAGCGTCTCTACCGGTTCGGATGTCGCTTCAAACCCGCAGGCATGCCAGGGAGATGTCGCTTTCGTCCTACAGTTTGCTCCAACGTCAACATGAAGACGACTGCCTGTGACGGAAATCGCAGGAAAGGGCCCGGAACTGCGGCATCAGGGGCCGACCGGTATTCCCGGACCGCGTCTCGACCGGATCTCGCGTGAAGGCGATTCACCGGGTGCGCGACAGGATGAAGTCGCTTGCCCGTATTCTGGCCGCGGCCGACCCCCCGCTGCCTAACGAGGATTCACCCGGATCGCGTCACCGCGTCGCCGCCGCTATCGTCGTCGGCGTGCTGGCCGGAACGTTCGCGTGGTTCATGGCGCAACGCGATGGAGCAACGCCGGATTTCGCCTATCCGCATACGGCAGCGCGGCTCTTCCTCGATGGGCAGAACCCATACGCGGTCATGGCAGGACGTCCCGGGGCGCCCCCTCCATACGATGAACCGCTTTTCTACCCGTTCACGATCGTTCTCGCCGTGCTGCCCCTCGCGGGCCTGACCACGGCCCTCGCCTGCGGCGTGTTCTTTGGCCTTTCGTCGGCGCTGCTCGGGTACCTGGTGACGCGAGACGGATTGTGGCGCCTGCACCTCTTTGCCTCAGCGCCATTCGTGATGGCCGCGACACTGGGGCAGTTCTCTCCCCTGCTCATGGCCATGGCCTTCAGCCCGGCACTCGGCTTCCTGGCCGCACTCAAGCCGAATCTCGGGCTCGCGCTCATCGCGCGCCGACCAACCTGGCGCGCGGTCGCGGGCAGTCTGCTGGTGGTTGGCGTGAGCCTCGTGGTGTTCCCGACCTGGCCGCGCGATTGGTTGGAGTCCCTTCGCCGGGATGTCACCGATCGCCATGCGCACAGCATCCCCCTCACCGAGATGGGTGGATTCCTGCTTCTCCTGGCGGCCGTCGCGTGGCGACGGGCCGAAGGCCGACTCCTGCTCGCATTGAGCCTCGTGCCCCAGCAGCTCTTCTTCTACGACCAGTTGCCGCTCTGGCTCATTCCCCGCACTCGGAACGAGTCGGTCCTCCTGACCGCCGCGAGCCAGGTGGGGATGCTTCTATGGTATGTCTCGCTGGGCGAGGATGACCTCCTGGTGTTCTCCGCCTATCCTTTCGTCATGGCGCTTGTCTTCCTGCCCACCCTCGGTCTGGTGCTGCACCATCATCTGCGAAAGGCGCCGCCCGGCGGACCGCTGACATGATCGAGACGTGATCCGGCAAGCCGCCTATCGAGCCGCGGTGATGCCCGGGCCGGGCGAACCGATTCGCGTGGAGTCGATTCCCGCTCCGGTCCTCGAGCCCGGGTCGGCCCTGCTTCGCGTGCTGTACTCGGAGGTCTGCGGCACGGACGTGCACCTGCATCACGGCCGTCTCGCCGGCGTGCCCTACCCGATAATCCCGGGCCATGTATCCGTCGGCGAAATCGTCGAGCTCCCGACACCGCTCGCCGATGTCGATGGCCGGTCGTTCAACATCGGAGACACGGTGACCTTCCTGGATGTTCACGGGACTTGTCATCGTTGCTACGAGTGCCTGGTGACAAAGCAGACCACCCGTTGTCCGCATCGGCGTGTGTACGGAATCACGTACGGAGCACGCGACGGCCTGTCAGGCGGCTGGGCCGAAGCTCTCTGGATGCGACCGGGCGTACACATGTTGCATCTCCCGAACGGATTGGACGCCGAGACATTCATCGGCGGCGGATGCGGACTCGTCACCGCGATGCATGCGGTCGAACGCGCGGACCTGTCCATCGGCCAGAGCGTTGCCGTGCTTGGTGTCGGTCCGGTCGGTCAGTCGGCGGTTGCGCTTTCGGCGATTGGTGGCGCCGACCGCATCATTGCGATCGGCGATCCGGCCTCGCGGCTCGACTTCGCGCGACGAATGGGAGCGACGGACGTCATTGGGCTCGACGTTCCGGCGACCGAACGCGCGTCCATGATACGCGCGCTGACCGATGGGCGCGGCGTGGACGTCGTGATCGAGGCGGCGGGAGCGCCTGATGCGGTGTCACAGGCGATGGACCTGGTGCGCGACGGCGGCCGAGTGGTGGTGTGCGGTCAGTATACGGACGGTGGTGACGTTGCGATCAACCCGCACGCTCAGCTGAACCGGAAACACATCGAGGTTCACGGCTGCTGGGGATCGGACTTCTCTCACCTGTATCGCGCCGTCCGGGTCGCGGCGCGGAACGCCCACCGTGTGCCGTGGCGTGAGATGATCGGTGCTCGCTACGGACTCGACGATGCCGAGCGCGCCTTGGAGGCGGTCGCCCAACGACGCGTCACCAAGGCGGTGATCGTCCCCGACCTGGTGGCCGCGGCGCGCTAAGGAGACTCTGAACTAATGACTGATTTCACCACAGGGGTGGATATTCGAACGCCGTAAAAGACGCAATTGTGTGGTCTCGGTACGTCCTCGGCTTCCTCTCTCTAACGGTATCGCCAGTGGATCCGCAGCAGGTCGAACGCGGCGGCAGGAAAGTCAGTCCACGAGACCTTCGATCCTTTCACATCTTCCCATCGCATGAGCGGATGCTCGACCAGCATTGAAGCCAGAGGCGGAACAATCCCCTGACGATGTAATCGGTTCAGCCTGGCCAGGATCTCCACGTCGAAGACCCACCGCGATGTGAATGGCTGGTCCAGCACCGTCCGCAGCACGTCTCCCGCGCGGAAGAGCTTTGCCCCGCACTGCGTGTCGTAGACCGCGGCTTGAAGCGAAATCGAGACAAGGGTCGCGAACACTCGCCCGGCGTAGTGTCGTGCCTCGTTCCGCCTGATGTGTCGCCCCATCAACTTCACCCGCGCGCCGAACACCGTGAACAGGCGGGGATCGCCATCGAGGATCTGCGCGAACACCGCGACATCCTGGAGCGGCGTGGCAAGGTCGGCGTCCCAGAATCCGACGTAGCGGACATTCTGGTCGTTCGCGCGGCGCATGCCGACGCGCACCGCTTCAGCCTTTCCTGCGTTCCGCGGCATCTCCAGCACGTCGATGCGACCGCCCGAGGATTCGCTCAGCGAGGCCAGAAGCCCGCCGGTACCGTCCGTGCTCCCGTCGTTCACCAGCAGCAGACGCAGGCCGTCCGTTTCGGCCACGGCCCGTCGCAATTCATCCGGTCGTAGTCGATCGGCCTCGTTGTAGCACGGGATTACAACGACCGTTTCACCTGGCATTCACTGACTGGACTGGGGGGAACGGCGCGTCCGCCACATGTGTGTGGGTCGATTCGAAAGTTGGGCGAGTGCCGCGCGACGATACGTCGCGAGATGAGAGGGAGCCACCTCGACTTGACGGGAGCCCGCAGATAATTCGCGAACACTTTTGTTGAAGTATTCAGCGAATTGGGCTATCGTTCTCCCCATGACGGCGACCGCGTTCCCATCTGGCTACAAGGGCATGAGAGGTGATATTCTCATCGCCTTGAAGAAGTCGCAAACGCTTACAGCCAAGGAACTTGCCACGCGCTTCGGCGTGACGGCAAATGCCTTGCGCCGCCACCTGAAAGAGCTCGAACTCGAGGGTTTGGTGCGGTATAGCCGCGAGGTGCGCGGCGTTGGCGGGCCCGTCTTTGCCTATTCCCTGGCAGAAGCGGGTGAGGCCCTCTTCCCTCGCGCCTACGACACGGCGCTCGCCGAGATCCTCGAGACAGTTCGCGAGCAGCGCGGCGATGAAGGAGTCGTCGAACTCTTCCGCCGGCGCTGGGACCAGATCGCTGAAGCCGCAAAACCGGAGCTGATGCAGCTCTCCATGCCGGCGCGCAGCGCGCGACTGGCCGAAATGTTGACGTCACTCGGGTACATGGCCGAATCAACTGGTGGCGCGCTCCCGGTCATCACCGAACACAATTGCGCCATCCGGCTCATCGCCGAACGCTTTCCCGAAGTCTGCGCCGCCGAGGAACGGTTCATCGCGGACCTCCTTGGTGCTCCCGTGACCCGCCAGGCGCACATCGCCAAGGGCGCCAATTGCTGTGAGTACTGCATTACTCGTGAATCGTGATTCGTGACTCGTGACTCGGCGGGCGCACCCCTCTGAACTCCGACCTCTGACCTCGGACTGAAGTGCATGAGCTCTGAAATCGAACTTCTCGTCAACAAGGACTACCAGTACGGCTTCTCGACGGACATCGAGGCCGACGCGCTGCCGCCTGGTCTCAATGAGGGCATCGTGCGCGCGATCTCGGCTCGGAAGAACGAGCCGGAGTGGATGCTCGAGTGGCGCCTGAAGGCGTTCCGCCGCTGGCTGCAGATGAAGGAGCCGCACTGGTCGAACGTGAAGTATCCGGCCATCGACTACCAGGGCATCTCGTACTACTCGGCGCCCAGGACAGCCAAGCCGCTGGGAAGCCTGGACGAACTCGACCCCAAGATCCGCGAGACGTACGACAAGCTCGGCATCCCGCTCCAGGAGCAGAAGCTGCTCGCCGGCGTGGCCGTCGATGCGGTCTTCGATTCCGTGTCGGTCGGGACGACCTACAAGGCAGAGCTCCAGAAACACGGGGTCATCTTCTGCTCCTTCGGCGAGGCAGTGCAGGAACACCCGGAACTCGTCAAGCGCTACCTGGGCTCCGTCGTGCCGTACAGCGACAACTTCTTTGCCGCCCTCAACTCGGCCGTCTTCTCCGATGGCTCGTTCGTGTATGTGCCGCGCGGCGTGAGATGTCCCATGGAGCTGTCCACGTACTTCCGCATCAACGCCGCCGACACCGGCCAGTTCGAGCGCACGCTGATCGTGGCCGACGAAGGTGCGTACGTCAGCTATCTCGAGGGATGCACTGCGCCCAAGCGGTCCACGAACCAGTTGCATGCGGCGGTCGTGGAACTCGTCGCACTCGATCGCGCGACGGTGAAGTACTCCACCGTGCAGAACTGGTACGCCGGCGACGAACACGGCGTCGGCGGCATCTACAACTTCGTCACCAAGCGCGGCAAGGCGTTTACCGGATCGAAGATCTCCTGGACGCAGGTTGAAACCGGCTCGGCCATCACCTGGAAGTATCCCAGCGTGATCCTGCAGGGCGACAACTCGACCGGCGAGTTCTACTCCGTGGCGGTGGTCAACAACCACCAGCAGGCCGACACCGGCACGAAGATGATCCACATCGGCCGCAACACGAAGTCGAACATCGTCTCCAAGGGCATTTCCGCCGGACATGGTAACAACAGCTATCGCGGACAGGTGAAGGTCCTGCCGAAGGCCGAGGGCGCGCGGAACTACACGCAGTGCGACTCGATGCTCATCGGGAATCGATGCGGCGCGCACACGTTCCCGTACATCGAGGTGCAGAACAACACCGCGATCGTGGAGCACGAGGCCAGCACGTCAAAGATCGGGGAAGACCAGATCTTCTACTGCAAGCAGCGCGGCCTGAGTGGCGAACAAGCGGTGTCGATGATCGTCTCCGGATTCTGTCGCGAGGTGTTCAAGGAACTGCCGATGGAGTTTGCTCTGGAGGCGCAGCAGTTGCTTGGAATTACGCTCGAGGGCTCTGTCGGTTAGCGGTAAGCGTCTTACTGCATTTGAAAACAGCCTTACGCAGAGAACGCAGAGGGTTTGACAACATCCATTTGAACACAGAGAACGCAAATGAGTTCACGTACAGGAAGAAAAGAAAGACAGGAAACAGGAAGTCGAGGCGCATTTCAGGTTCAGTCTGATACTTGACCTCCGCGATTCCTCTGCGTTCTCTGCGTGAAAGTGTTTTGACTTTTCCGTGTAAATCCAAACGAAACGAAATCGAAATGATCCAGATACACGACCTGCACGCATCGGTTGGCGGCAAGGAAATCCTCCGTGGAATCTCTCTCGAAATCGGCCCCGGTCAGGTTCACGCCCTCATGGGGCCTAACGGCTCGGGCAAGAGCACGCTGGCCCAGGTGCTTGCCGGACATCCCGGCTACGAAGTCACCAGCGGCACCGTGACGTATCGCGGGAAAGACCTCCTGGAGATGGAACCCGAGGAGCGCGCGCAGGCAGGCGTCTTTCTCGCGTTCCAGTATCCGGTCGAGATCCCCGGCGTCTCCAACGCCTACTTCCTTCGTTCCGCGTACAACGAGATCCGCAAAGCTCGCGGCGAATCCGAGGCCGACCCACTCGAGTTCCTCGACATCGTCGAGGGGCGCCTGAAGCTCGTCGACCTCGACGATTCGATGCTCAATCGTTCGGTGAACGCCGGCTTTTCCGGCGGCGAGAAGAAGCGCAACGAGATCCTGCAGCTCGCCGTGCTCGACCCGCTGCTGGCCATCCTCGACGAGACCGACTCGGGCCTCGACATCGACGCGCTGCGGACGGTGGCCGATGGAGTGAACAAGCTGCGCCGCATAGACAACGCCTTTCTCGTCGTGACGCACTACCAGCGGCTGCTGAACTACATCGTGCCCGACCGCGTGCACGTGCTCGTCGACGGGCGGATCGCCCGTTCCGGCGGCAAGGAGCTGGCACTCGAGCTCGAAGAGCGTGGCTACGATTGGGTCACCGCCGAGCAAGGCGTGGGGGGGCAGCGCTGACGTGAGCACCGCCTTTGCCGAACAGTTTGGCACCACGCGTCCCGAGGGACCGGCCTGGCTCGCGGCGGTCCGTGAGCGCGCCATGGCGAGCTTCCAGGCGGCCGGCTTCCCCACGACGAAGAACGAGGATTGGCACTTCACCAATCCGTCGCCGATCGCCGAAGCCACGTTCGAGCCCATGCGTCCGCCACGCGGCGGGCTGACGCCGGATCACCTCACTCCGTGGCTCTTCGGTGAGACCGCGTGGCCGCGCCTGGTCTTCGTCAACGGTCGTTTCTCGCCCGCGCTCTCCAGAGTGGACGTGATCGACGGCATCACCGTGATGAGCCTGGCCGTCGCGCTCCGCGAGGAGCCATCGCTGCTCGAGCGGCACCTGACTCGTCAGGCGGACACGGAAGACCCGGCCCAGGTGTTCGCCGCCATCAATACGGCACTGATGCACGACGGCGCGGTCATCCACGTGCAGAAAGGCGTTTCGGCCAAGGCACCGATACACCTGCTCTTCCTGAGCGACGCCGACGCGGCGGGCGGGTCGAGCCAACCTCGCGTGCTGATTGTCGCCGAGCCAGGCTCACAAGCGACAGTGATCGAGCAGTACGCTGCGGTCGGCGGATCGCGTTACCTCACGAACGCGGTGACCGAGGCCTGGGTCGGCGACGGCGCCACGCTCAACCACTTCCGGTTGCAGCAGGAAGCACGCGACGCATTTCACGTGGGAACCACGGTGGTCCGCCAGGAGCGGGATTCGCACTTCGTGTCATTCTCGTTCGCGACGGGCGCGGATCTGTCGAGGATCAACGTTTACGCCGGCTTGCACGGCCCGGGCTGCGGCGCGACACTGAACGGACTCTACATGCTGGGTGGGTCGCAGCACTGCGATCACCAGACTCGCATCGTGCACTTCGAGCCGAATTGCTACAGCCGGGAGCTCTACAAGGGCGTGCTGGACGATGCGTCGCACGGCGTCTTCAACGGGAAAGTGTACGTTCACCCGGCGGCACAGAAGACCGACGGCAAGCAGACCAACAACACGCTGCTGCTGTCCGAGCGCGCGCGGATCGACACGAAGCCGCAGCTCGAGATCTTCGCCGACGACGTGAAGTGCACGCACGGCGCCACGGTCGGACGGATCGACGAGACCGCGCTGTTCTACATGAAGAGCCGCGGCATTCCAAACAACGAGGCGCGCAAGCTGCTCACGTACGCGTTCGCCGCCGAAGTACTCGAGACCATTCCCATAGACGCGTTGCGCGAGGGGCTGGAGCGCCTGACGCTCGAGCGTTTCACCGGAACGGTCAACAGTTAGGCAGGTTCACGAGAACGAACACTTCAACCGCAGAGAACGCAGAGCCCGCAGGTTCAATGACAACCATCACTGAGCGATCCGGCGCGATACCGGCCCGGGCAACAGCGCTCGACGTCGACAGGATTCGCGCCGACTTCCCGATCCTCGGCATCCGGCCGCGTGGGCATCCGCTGGTCTATCTCGACAGCGCCGCCACGAGCCAGAAGCCGCGACAGGTCATCGATGCGTTGCGGCGTTACTACGAGGAAGAGAACGGCAACATCCATCGGGGCGTTCACTACCTCAGCGAACTGGCGACCACTCGCTACGACGAGACGCGCGAAGCGGTTCGCCGCTTCATCAATGCCGCGTCAGTCAACGAGGTCGTGTTCACCCGCAACACCACCGAGGGGATCAACCTCGTGGCATCGTCGTACGGGCAGGCGTTCGTCCGCCCGGGCGACGAGATCGTGGTCTCGCTGATGGAGCATCACTCCAACATCGTGCCGTGGCAGTTGCTGGCCCAGCGCTCTGGTGCGGCGGTGCGCGCCGTGCCGGTAACGGACATCGGGGAGCTCGATCTGGACGCGTTCGATTCCATGCTGGGACCGAAGACGCGCATCGTGGCGCTGTCGTGGGTATCCAACTCGCTGGGCACGGTGAATCCGGTGAAGCGCATCGTGGAGATGGCGCACGCGCGAGGCATCCCGGTGCTGCTGGATGGCGCACAGGCGGCGCCGCATCTGCCTATCGACGTGCAGTCCGTCGGCTGCGACTTCCTTGCGTTCTCCGGCCACAAGATGCTGGGCCCCACCGGTGTGGGCGTGTTGTACGCGCGTGGCGACTGGTTCGATCGTCTGCCGCCGTATCAGGGCGGCGGCGACATGATCGAGACCGTGACGATCGAGAAGACGACGTATGCCAAGGCGCCGTCGAAGTTCGAGGCGGGGACTCCGGACATCGGTTCGGTGGCGGCGTTCCGCGCGGCGATTGATTACCTCGAGCGCACAGGGCTCGATGCCATCCATCGGCACGAGCTTGCGTTGCTGGAGGAAGCCACTGCGCGGGTGGCGTCGTTACCCGGCATTCGCCTGATCGGCACGGCGCCCGGCAAGGCCGGCGTTCTGAGCTTCACGATGGAGGGTGTGCATCCGCACGATATCGCGACGATCCTGGACCAGCAGGGCGTGGCGATACGAGCCGGACACCACTGCACGCAGCCGTTGATGGCCCGCTTCGGTTGCGGTGCCACCGCCCGCGCTTCGTTCTACCTCTACAACACGCTCGATGACGTTGCGGCCCTCGTAGCGGGGCTGGAGAAGGTGCGAGAGGTGTTCGCCTGATGGACCTGGGTGCGCTCTACGAGGAAGTGATCCTGGACCATAACCGCTCACCGAGGAACTGGGGCGAGATTCCCGGTGCAAAGCACGTCGACGGAACGAATCCGCTGTGCGGGGATCGCATTTCGCTGAGCGTGCAGGTCGATGGCGACGTCATCACGGATATCCGGTTTACGGGCGAAGGGTGCGCGATCTCCAAGGCGTCGGCTTCGATGATGACGCAGGCCATCAAGGGGAAGACCCGCCAGGAGGCGGAGGCACTCTTCGAGCGCTTTCACGACCTGGTGACCGGCCGCTCGAAAGAGACGCCTCCGGACAAGACGTTAGGGTCGCTGCGCGCATTCGCCGGAGTGGCGCGATTTCCGACCCGGGTGAAGTGCGCGACCATGGCGTGGCATGCCATGAGAGAGGCAACAGGCAACAGGCCCTGATGCCGCGATGCCTGATGCCTGATGCCTGATGCCTTCGCCGTAAGAGACATCCCCGACGGCGGCACCTTGGCAGTAATCCTCTCCTCGGGCGACCGCGTCTGCCTCATTCGCCAGGGGGGCCGTGTCTCCGCGCTTCGCGACGAGTGCACGCACCAGGGGATGCCGCTT
>Ga0209640_10006491_pt1 | contig 10243 bp, 10 predicted proteins | sample RifCSP10_1_FD_184018 | JGI IMG/M metagenome (GOLD analysis project Ga0209640, IMG submission 184018) | Soil microbial communities from Rifle, Colorado - Rifle CSP2_sed 10_1 (SPAdes) (version 2) | ecosystem: Environmental > Terrestrial > Deep subsurface > Rock core/Sediment | place: Rifle... | reverse complement strand
TTCCACCAGCCCGCGGCGGATGCCGGCAAGTTTTTCTTCTGGCGTTCCCTGGGCCGCTTTTAATTCGGCAAAACGCCGCTTCATGCGCTCGATGGCCCAGAAGAGATTCACCGCCGTGGGACGGGTCTCGGCCATTACCTTCGAGATGGCGGCAAATTCGTTTTCGAGTTGCGCCAGGTCTTGCGCCGGCGAGGTTTCGACGCCGAGGGCTACGCCCATGGCGGCGGCAATGCCGATGGCCGGCGCGCCGCGGATCACCATCTCCTTGATGGCCTGGGCAACTTCTCGGTAGTGGGTATAAGTGTGATAGACGACCTCAGCGGGCAGCCGCCGCTGGTCAAGCATGCGCACGCCGGCGTTGGTCCACTCAATCGGTTGGGTCATCGTCGTAAGCATCACTTGTACATTCTATTCTATCCTGAATCGTGATCCGGGAGCCGTGACCAGCGACCAGTGACCAGCGACCCACAACCATGCTGCTCGTTTACTTCATCGGAAGTTTGCGGAAGAAATCGGTCACGACCCAGATCAAGAGAAAAACGGTCAAGTTGTAACTCAAGTGGACCAGATAACTCGCCAGCACCGAGCCGGTGCGGGCGCGCACGTAAGTCAGGATCAACCCGACCAGCAGGATGAGAGCGATCTGCGCCCAGCCGCCCCAGAGCTGCTGCGCGTGAATGGCGGCAAAGAGAAGGGCGGTCGCCAAGATGCCCGCGCTCGTGCCCCAAGCGCGCGCCAGCACGGGATAAAGATAACCGCGGAAGACCACCTCCTCGACAAAAGGCGCCACCAGGATGCCGAAGGCCGCCAGGAGGTAGATCGCGCCCGGGCTGGAGAGCAGCTCATCGATCGGCAACTTCTTTTTGGGCGCCGCCAGCCCGGAAACAACCTGAATCGCGACCGCGGCGAGACATCCAAGCGAGAGATAGCGCTGGGCCAACCGGCCGGGCAAAGAGTTCCAGCGGATGGATTTCCAGAATTCAACCCCGTGATAAAGCCGCACATTCACGTAGAGGAAACCAAGGCTGAGCGCATAAACGATGGCTTGGATGGGGATGAGCAAAAAGGCATTGTGGGCCACCGCCTTCTGCAACGTGGCCGCATCGCGAATCCCATGTCGAAGGGCGTAGATGCCGAACCCAAGGGCGGAAATGAGGATCAACGCCAGCAGGAAGAAAATGCCGAATCCCACGACGCCATACACACCCCAGGGAGGATCGCGCCGGGGGTGCACCGGAACGGAGAAGACCTCCGGGGGAGTCCAGCTTGCCCCGGTGCCGGCGGGGCTTGCTGGCCCCGACTTGGGCGATTCGCCCCCGGCGGATTCGGTGGGGGCGGGAGGCGGGCTCGACCCGAAGGCTCGCCCTGAATGGAAATCGCTCAACGGGCACGCTCCAGGATGGCGGCAGCCAAAAGCGGCAGAAGAATTTCATGATGGCCGGTGAAAGAGAAGCCGCGGCCGGCCCCGCCAGCCACCGGGCGCTCGACCACGTTCCGCATCGGCCGGTAGTGCTGGATGAAATCGAAATTGGCGGTGGTGATGTTGCGCAAGGGCGTGCCCAGATTACGCGCCACCGACACGGCTTTCAGGAAAACTTCCGGCAAGACCACCGCCGAGCCCCAGTTCAGATAGACACCGCCGGGATGCATCTGTTTCACCAGCGCGCAGAAGAGGCGGAAGTCGTGATGGGTGGCGGCGCCGAGCGCGGCGCCATCGGCCGAGCGATGCATATGCGGCGTGTCTGTGCCGATGGCGAGATGCACGGTCACCGCCACGCGCGCGCGGTAGGCGGCGATGAGCACGCTTTTGTCAGGGTATTTCGCACGGAGCCGCGGATTCGCGAGCAGTTTTCCCGCTGCCTCGCCCAGGCCGATGCCGCTGCGCGCCGCGCCTACGGCGATTTCGTTGAGATAAAGCCCGGTTTCTTCGGCCATGCCGAACTTGCCGCGGCCGAGCACGGCTTCAACCTCTTCCGAGGTGTTGCCCACGAGCGCAATTTCGAAGTCGTGCACCAGCGCCGCGCCGTTCATGGCGATTCCGGTGACGTAGCCGCGGCGGAGCAGATCAATCAGCACCGGCGCCAGGCCGACCTTGATGACGTGGCCGCCAAGGCCCCACAAAATAGGCCTTTTCTTGCGGCGTGCGCGGATGATCGCGTCCACCAGGGTGCGGAGGTCCTCACCAGCTAGGATGCGGGGCAACGATTCGAGGAATGCCCGCACCGACGCTCCTTGGCTAAGCGGCCGGGCAAAATCCCGCACGTTCACCTTGCTCTTGCGCTTCCCGAGCGGGTAGGTGCGAACCTTCTCTAGGCCGATCGGCCCGATGTCGTAGATGCTCATGCGCTTCCCCACCCAGCACAAAACGCTGGATGGGGCACCCGCAGCACTCTAAATGGAGATGGTCACTCTGCGCAAGGGTAGGTAGTTGGGTGTGTAGGGGCAAGCTTCAGTTGTTGGGTGTCAAGACATTCGTTACACCGGTTATCAGGACATCCGTTACACCTGGCGGGTGGCCCATCCTCGCGAACCTGTCCCGAGCGGAGCCGAGGGAGCGAGGGTGGGGTTCATAGGAATAGAAAGCCGCGTTTCTTCAGGAGAACAACACCCTACCCATCAAACAGCGATGGATGGGGCACCCGTAATTTTGGAATTCCTGTGCGTGCCGGAGCCGTTGGGGCCATTGAGGACGCGGGCGAGGGCTTGGCCGGTGTAGGACTTTTTGTTGCGGGCGACCTGCTCAGGGGTTCCTTGCGTGACTAGCCGGCCGCCGGCCTCGCCGCCTTCAGGCCCGAGGTCAATGATCCAGTCGCCCTGCTTGATGACGTCGAGGTGGTGTTCGATGATGATGACGGTGTTGCCCAGGTCGGCGAGCCGGGCGAGCACGTCGAGCAATTTCTTGACGTCGTGAAAATGGAGCCCGGTCGTTGGTTCATCCAAGATGTAGAGCGTTCGGCCGGTCTGGCGGCGAGAGAGTTCGCGGGCCAGCTTGATGCGCTGGGCTTCGCCGCCGGAGAGCGTGGTGGCGGATTGCCCCAGGCGGATGTAGCCGAGGCCGACGTCCACCAGCGTCTGCAGCTTTTGCTTGATCGGGGGGATGTTTTCGAGCAGCTTGAGCGCCTCTTCCACCGTGATCTCAAGCAGGTCAGCGATGGAATGGGCCTTGTAGCGCACCGCCAATGTCTCCGCGTTGTAACGCCGGCCGCGGCAGACCTCGCAGGTGACAAAGACATCGGGCAGGAAATTCATCTCGATGCGCCGGAGGCCGTCGCCCTGGCAGGCTTCGCAGCGACCGCCCTTGACGTTGAAACTGAAGCGGCCGGGCCGGTAGCCCCGCTCGCGCGATTCCGGCAGCAAGGCAAAGATTTCGCGGATGGGAGTGAAGACGCCGGTGTAGGTTGCCGGGTTCGACCGGGGCGTGCGGCCGATGGGCGCCTGGTCAATCTCAACGACCTTGTCCAGGTGTTCGAGCCCCAGTATGGCTCGATGCGCCCCGGGGTCCTCAATGGCCCGATAAAACTTTTTCGCCAGGGCGCGATACAGGATGTCGTTGACGAGCGAGGATTTGCCCGAGCCGGAGACGCCGGTGACCACGGTCAACATGCCGAGCGGAAAGCTGACGTCCAGGTTCTTGAGGTTGTTGGCGCGCGCGCCGAGGATGGTCAGCGACTTCCCGTTGGGCGACCGGCGCTTTTCCGGGATGGGAATCTTCAGCCGGCCGGAGAGATAGCTGCCGGTAAGCGAATCCGGCGCGGCGGCGATTTCCTCCGGCCGACCCACCGCCACCACTTCTCCGCCGTGCCGCCCTGCGCCCGGGCCGAGGTCTAGCACATAGTCGGCCCGGCGGATGGTTTCTTCGTCGTGCTCGACCACCATGACCGTGTTGCCGAGATCGCGCAGTTGCTCGAGTGTGCGAAGCAGCCGGTGATTGTCCCGCTGGTGGAGGCCGATGGAGGGCTCGTCCAGGACATAGAGCACGCCCCGCAGCTTGGAGCCAATCTGGGAGGCGAGGCAGACGCGTTGCGCCTCGCCTCCGGAAAGCGTGGCCGCCGAGCGCCCCAGGCTCAGATAGCCGAGCCCCACCGCCAGCATAAATTCCAGGCGCTCGCCAATCTCCCGCACAATGCGTCCGGCAATCTTCTCCTGCCGCGGGGTGAGCTCGATTTTCCTGAGCACGGCAATGGCTGCCGAAAGGGGCAGCGCGGTAAAGTCGGCGATCGAGCGTCCGGCCAGCTTCACGGCGAGCGACGTGGACTTCAGCCGCTTTCCCTGGCAACGGCCGCAGCGCACCGCCGACATGTATTGCGTGAGCCATTCACGGTAGCTATCGGAGGCGGAATCGTCAAACTGCCGCTGCAAGAACGGAATGATGCCGGGGAAGCGAAATCCCGTCCCGGCAACCGGGCGCGAGCCCCGATTGTATGGGGGCGAGCCGTCGCCCCGGGCAGCGTTGCCGTAGAGGATGAGGTTCTGAGTCTTGCGCGGGAACCGCTCGAAGGGGGTCGCCAGGTCGAAGCCGCAGGCGTAGGCGGCTAGCTCGAGCGTTCGCTGCAAATACGTGGATCCCGCCCCGGGTCCCAGGCCGCCTTCAAAGAGCGGTTTCGACCAATCGGCAATGATCTTCGAGGGGTCGAAATCGTATTTCGAACCCAGCCCGTTGCACTCCTCGCAGGCGCCGTAGGGACTGTTGAAGGAGAACGACCGCGGCTCAAGCTGCGGCACCGAAATGCCGCAGTCCCGGCACGACATCTTCTCGGAATAGAGGGTTTCTTCCCCGTCCACCACCGCCACGACCACCAGCCCCCCGGCCAGTTTAAGCGCTGTTGCCAGCGATGCCTCCAGCCGCTTCTCCATACCCCGCTTGACCAACAGGCGATCCACCACCACCTCGATGGTGTGGTTCTTGCGCCGGTCGAGCTTGATTTCTTCGTCCAGGCTGCGCAGCTCGCCGTCAATGCGCGCGCGGAGGAAGCCGTCACGGGCCAACTTCTCCAGCTCCTTCCGGTATTCCCCCTTTCGGCCGCGGACGACCGGGGCCAGGATCATGATGCGGCTTGCTGGCCCCGATGGTCTCGGGGCGAGCTCGTCGTTTGAGGGCTCGCCCGATTCGAGCACCATCACCGCCTGCACGATTTGCTCGATGGATTGGCGGGAAATGGACTTGTTGCAGCGGGGACAGTAGGGCGTGCCGATGGAGGCATAGAGCAAGCGGAGATAGTCATAGACTTCGGTGATGGTGCCCACCGTCGAGCGGGGGCTGCGGCTGGTGGTCTTCTGCCCGATGGCAATCGAGGGGCTCAGGCCCTTGATCGAGTCCACGTCGGGCCGTTCCATCTGGTCGAGAAACTGGCGGGCGTAGGCGGAAAGCGACTCGACGTAGCGGCGCTGGCCCTCGGCATAGATGGTGTCGAAGGCGAGGGAGGATTTGCCCGAGCCGGAAAGGCCGGTCACCACCGTCAGGGCGTGGCGCGGTATTTCCACATTGATATTTTTCAGATTGTGCTGCCGCGCGCCCCGGACGACGATCTTGTCGAGTCCCATAGTCGTGACCGGCACCCAGTGAGAATAATTCGGCCAGTGTAACCTATCATCGTAGCCAACCGCCGACATCGGGTCAAGGCCGCCTGGCGAAATGGAACAGCCTACTCACATCGTATCCCCCAGGCCAAGTTGAAGCACTGGAATAAGGGCAAGCTGAAGCTTGCCCCTACAAAACGACTTGCATTTTTCCGACCCGCGGCTATGCTGGCAAGAGGGTTCCTGCCCCGCTCGACGGGGCCTTTCCTGTCCCTTTGAAAAATCTCTCCCAGGAGGATGAGCGATGTTTCGGACAGCGCGTTCCCTTCGCTGGGCGGCCTGGGCAACTCTGGTGGTTGGCGTCGTGTATCTCGGACTCGGGATTTGGGGAATCTCTTCGGCAGCCAGCTACAACCCGTTTGAGCCGATCAACTGGGCGCAATTGATGCAGAACGATATCGAACATTTCTGGCGCGACATCACGGTGAACACCGCCTATTTTGCTCTCCACATTGTCACCATCTGCGCCATCCTGGCGATCGGATCGCGGGCGGCGCTCAAACATCCGACTCGAGCCATTCTGGCTACGGCCTTTCTTGCAGTCTCAGTTCTTTTTGCCGCTATGCAGCCTCTGTGGAACAATCTCCTGACCATCCTGCCGGGGCGCATGGCCCGGGCCGGCACGGACGACAGTTTGCGCCAGGCGCTCGTGCATCTCTATCAGAGCAACGTGCTTCTTTCGCCGCTGCTCTCCTGGGGAGTGCTTGCGTTTGGAGCGGTGGGGCTCGTTTTTCTGGGCTGGGCGCTGCTCGACCAATCGCCGCGCACCGCCTACGCCGCTCTGCTCGCGGGCGCATCCTATGCGCTGTTTATCGGCGTAGCGACACAGATTTCGTTTGCCGCGAGCATGCGCGGCACGTTCAACCGCGGCCTGTTGCTTTCGGTCACAACGCTCGCCGCGATCCTTCCGGCGGTGACCTTGTTGTTCGCCGGAACGTGGCTGCGGTCGGAAGCGCGGGCTACCGAAGCGGTCGAACAACCGCCGGCCGCGCGAGCCAAAGCCGCCGGCGCTTAGTTCCCCGGCAGTCCCGATCCTGAAGCGTCGGGATGCGGGACGGGCCGCGGGTTTCTTTAAGTGACCACTCGGCTCGCGGTGCTCGGCTCAAGTGAACCGCTTGGGGCGGATTCCGATGGATGCGCCTCGTTGGGTGACCGATGATTACCGCCAACTCCGCCCTTACGCTCACCCGCGCACGCACGACCGCGTCGTTGGCCTGATGTCCAAACTGCCTCGCGGGCGGCTGCTGGAGTGCGCGGCCGGCGAGGGCGGGATGTCGCTCCGCTTGCAATCGCTCGGCTTCGGCGTGGTCGCGTGCGACGTCGATCCGCAGAAATTCCACGCCGCCGGCGTCCGCTTTTGCCGGGCGGACATCAGCCGGGAACTTCCCTTTGCGAGCGGGTCGTTCGATTACGTGACCTGTCTCGAATCCATCGAACATCTCGAGAATCAGTTCGACTTCATGCGCGAGTGCGCCCGCGTGCTGCGCCCGGGGGGAAAGATCTTGATCACGACGCCCAACATTGCCGGGCTTGCCTCGCGGGTGAAATTTCTGTTCACCGGCTTTTACTCCCTGGTGCGCGAGCCGCTGAACGAGTTCCACAGCCTGCCCTTCCACGGCCACATCCACCCGCTGCCTTTCTACCAGTTGCGCTACCTACTCCACCGCAGCGGCTTCCGCATCCGATACGTGGGGACGGATTTCTACCGGCGCAGTTCGCTTGCCTGGCTTTGGCTCTACCCGCTGATGCGCCTGTTCACGCTCACGACCATGCGGCGGGAGCCCGACCCGCGCCAACGAGAAGCCAACAAGGAAATCCGCAAGCAGTTCAGCTCGCTGGCGCTCCTCCTCGGCCGGACGCAGATCGTGCTCGCGGAAAGACTCGCGTAGCTGCTGCCGCAATGGTCTCATCTCTTTGCTTGCCATTCTGATCGCAGCGAGGAATCCTTGTGGTGAGGGCAGCCGAACCATCTGCGGTTGAGATCCTTCACCCCGATTCCATCGGGGTTCAGGATGACATCGCCATGGGGGCCGCGTCGAATGGGATGGAGCGATGGTAGGATGTGAGCTAACCCTACACAGGGAAGAACCGAATCTCTGAAGCTCAGGAGGTGCACGCTCGATGACTCGAAAAAGCAAGGCTTCCGTGGGCACTGTGGAAGACCTGCTCAAGGGACGCTCGCCGGAAGTGCCCAAGTGGACGATGGCCTTGCGGCGGCTGGTGCGCGGAGCCGTGCCGGGAGTCACCGAGCGGGTTTACATGGGCTGGCGTGTGATTATGTATTCGCGCGAGAAAAGTGCCCCGGGAACGGCGACAAAGATGTCAAAAATGTTCTGCGGCATCGGGCCGCTCAAGGATAGCGTCAATTTGTATTTCCACCAGGGCGCCGGGCTGCCCGATCCGGACGGCCTGCTCGAAGGCACCGGCAAGGGCATGCGCCACGTCAAGATCCGCAACGCCGGCCATATCCGCGCCGGCGCAATCAAGAAACTGGTGCGCGCAGCGTACAAGCTGAGTGCTTCTTAGATAAGGTTGCGCCTAAAGCACTTCTAGCAACTGCTCAACGGTGATCTGCGCGTCGCGAAGGATGCGTCGTAACAAGCCTGGTGCCACCGTACTGTGTAAGGGTACTGAAAGTGGCGTGCGGCTGGGGTCGCTCTGGTGACGCAGGCGGACGTGGCTGCCTTTCTGGCGCACCGCCACGTAACCAAACTTTTCGAGGGTTCGGATCAGTTCGTCGCCTGAAACGACGGGAAGCTTGGGACTCATCGCGTGACGATGACGCTTCCCACTAGAAAGTTTGTGGGGTCAGGGATCTGGTCGCCCTTGCTTTCCATTTCTTCAAGGCAGAGTTCGATGGCCTCGCGAATGTTTGCCAGCGCCTCCTCGACCGTGCGACCCTGCGAGTAGCAACCGGGAATGGAGGGGCAAACCACAACGTAGCCGCCGTATTCTTCGTCGCGCTCGAGAAAGACCTTAAAATCCAAAGTTGCCATACCCTGATGCTATCGCAGAGGCTTCTCTGCTGCAAGGCTCTGTCAAGGGCATGCGCCACGTCAAGATCCGCAACGCCGGCCATATCCGCGCCGGCGCAATCAAGAAACTGGTGCGCGCCGCCTACAAACTCAGCGCCGGGTGAGTCGTGGAGCGGGAGGCAAGCCTATCGTTCGAAGGATAAAACCATGGGCAGGGGCCGCAGCTCGCGCTTGATGGGATCGAGGATGAATCCCAGGGCTTCGAGGGAAACCATTCCCAGGAGCACACTGTCGCCCTTTTCCCCGAAGATGACTGGCGACGCGGCCTTGTGTCCGTTCAGGGTGAATTGGGCATCGCCCATTTGACGCGTGATCTTGGTGCCATCAGCCAGAATGAAGCTGCGGCGGGAATGAGATTTGATTCCCAACCTGGCGAGCACCGCTTTTGGCACCACCGAATAGGCGCCGCCCGAGTCCACGAAGAATTTCACTTTTGTCGCCCGCCGTGGCGCCGCCGGGTTGGCAACGGTCGCCTCGATGTAGGTGAGACCCATTTCCTACCTTGTCCTCTTTTTTCATTCTAGCACAGACCGCCAGGAGGACGTGTCGGCTCCTTCGAAAGGTCCTTGGCTTCTAGCGCTCTCGTTGTCAAATTGGTTGACTCGATGGCTTGGCCAAGAGCGATTTCCGCCCGGTCGAGCGCGAGGTGAAAATCCTCTGGCTGCGCTAGCGGTGCTAGGCCAGAATCCCCAGTTGGCTCTCGAGTTCGCGATAGGCGCGCTTGCGTTGGTAGAGGTCTTCCACCTGTGCCAGTTCGACAAAACGCAAACGGTGTTGAATCTCGTGAAAAGTTCCTCCGAGCAACTGATTTGTTGGTGCGTGGTGTTCTTCCTTTCCTACTAGAAAGATGTTGCTGTTCCAGAGGTCGAATGCCTGCTTGAGCTTGCCCATTGCCTCCACCAGATTTCCGCTGATTTGCACCTCAAAGACGAAGCTTGGGACGGAGCGCTGAACGCGACGCCAGACGACATCGAGCCGCCGGATTTCCAGTGGGTACTCTGTGTCAGCCACATATCTCTGGAATCGTCCGATTTCGGCGAGCAGCCATTGTGTGTGGCCGTGTGGATCAGCTGCTGCTGCGGGAACTTCTCCTGTTGTAATTCCGGGTAGCCTCGCTCGGAGACCAACGGGGGTTGCCACTAGTAGCTCTCGTGGTGCCCCGCTGGGGAGTGCGCGCAACAACTCTTGGGCGATGTCCCCTTCCAGGGATTGAAAGCCTGAGCGTGCCCGAGCCTTTAGCTCCGCCAGAACGATTTTCTGCTTCTGCCACGATTCTGGCGGGAAAGACTTCAAGACATCAAACTCGAAACGCAGGGGCCAGATAACCTCATTTCGAGCTCGCTCCTCGGGCCAGAGAGGACTGTTCTGATGGAGTCTGGTTCGGACAATCCCGCACCCGACCACCCCCGCAACAGGAGTCGTAGCATAGAAAAAAACGATGTCGTTACTCTCGGCCAGCGCTTCCCAATAACGCCGTTGAGAAGCTTTCAGGCCCCAGATGTACCCATAGTCGAATGCGGTATACCAGTTTTCAGGAGTCCCGACCGCCAGCCAGAATCGGGTGGTAGGTGCCACGACCGTCTCCCAGGACGGAAGATTACTACAGGATAGTCCTCCGACCTATCAAGAAA
>Ga0209640_10006490_pt1 | contig 10244 bp, 8 predicted proteins | sample RifCSP10_1_FD_184018 | JGI IMG/M metagenome (GOLD analysis project Ga0209640, IMG submission 184018) | Soil microbial communities from Rifle, Colorado - Rifle CSP2_sed 10_1 (SPAdes) (version 2) | ecosystem: Environmental > Terrestrial > Deep subsurface > Rock core/Sediment | place: Rifle... | reverse complement strand
CCTACGTACCTCCGTAAATTGGCGTACGTAGGCCGGGTTCCGCGAAGCGGACCCGGCAGGAGGATCGATGTCGACCATCCAGAAAGGCCTACAGAGCGTCTCGCTTGCGTTCGTGACCATCGGGCTTGCCACCTCTGCCGTGGAGGCCCAGACCGCGCCCCGGAACTTCAGCATCGACCCGACGCACATCGTCGTCCCGAAGCCCGTCGCGAATCCCGTCGCCACCGTCGTCGAGCGCATTCCGGAATCAAATCTTTCGGCAGACATCATCTACGTCGAAATGATCGACGGCGTGTATTCGCCGATCGCGATGATGAAGCCACAGGGCAACGGGCCCTTTCCGCTGATCGTCCTGGCGCACATGAACGGCGGCCAGGGCACCCAGTGGCTCCGCGAGTGGCTGCACTACGGCAACTGGACGCCGGAGCAGTTTCTGAAGGCGGGATACGCCGTGGCGTGGATGCGGTACCGCGCCGAGGTCAACAACACCTACGGCCCCGCGCTGGTGGAGCGGACGCGCCAGGGGCGCCAGCTGTTCAACCGCGGCCCATTCGAGTATGACGACGCGATTTCGATCATCACGCACGTGAAGACGCTGCCGTACATCAACGCCGATCGGGTTGGCTACCTGGGGTTGAGCCACGGCGGCGAGATGCTGTTCAAGATCGCGTCGGAGTACGGCGGCCTGCGGTGTGGCATCGCGAACGAGCCCGCCGTCGGCGAGTACCTCGCGGTCGGTCCCCGGCGCCCGGGCTCGCCGCAGATCCCCGAGACACGGCCGGTCGTGACCGAAGAGATGCAGCAGAAGGAGAGGGAGGAGACGCGCGCGCGCATCAAGATGGACGTCGCGATGGAGCGGATCAACCGGATCAAGACGCCGATCTTCGTGCAGGGACGCATCAACGACGACAACCTGCCGCAGTTCCGGCTGGCCTACGAGCTCGCCCGCGACGCCGGCAAGCAGGTCGAGTGGAAGGGGTACGAGCACCTCGAGCACGGCTTCGTGTTCGTCCGCCGCAACGAGAAGGGTGTGTACGATCCGGACCCGGTTCAGCTGCAGGTCGTGAAGGACGCGCTCGCCTATTTCGACCGCTGTCTGAAATAGGCCAGGTTCGTCATCGCCAGTCGAGCGGCCGGCCGGCGCGGTGCCAGGGCGCGCGCCCGGTGCTCGTGTTCGACAGGGTCCGGCCCGGATTGAACACCAGGCGAAGGGCGGCACGAAACACTCGGTTTCGCGTGCGTCGTTCGATCCACTGCACCAGGAACCGATCCATCGCGTCCTCGGCCACGATCAGACCAAAGGCGCCCACAGGGGTGACCACGTGATCCACCCACCCGGTGGTCTCCGGCTGCATGCCGACATTGCCGATCGATGCCTCGCTCAGCGGACCGATTTCGAACTGCAGGCTGTAGACGGCGGACCACGCCGCCGCGCGACCGCGGGAGGACCAGTAGCGGCTGTCCAGGCTGATGCCCGCGGGAGCCCGCGGCTCGTGATCGAGCCAGATGTACCCAGCAGCGGCGCCATGAATCGGGTGCCCGATGTAGTTCACCCACCACGCGTCGCTGTCCTCCCACTGCGCGGGAATACGCACCGAACGCCGATAATCGGCCCAGAAGTTGCCCCCCAGCTCCCGGCGGGTCTTCTCCTGAAAGGCGATGCGCGAGCCGTGCTCGATCATGAGCAGCTTCAGGGAGTCGGTGAACGCCCCCAGCACATCGGCGCCTTCGCGATCGTCGGAGACGCCGAATGCGGCTTCGAGGCCTTCCTGGCCGTACGCCGTTGATGAATGCGACGCACTGATCGTGAGCAGGATGAAGACAGTCGCCGTCCGTTGCACGCTACGCCCTCCGTTCGCGAGAAAAGCAGGAAAGGACTCAGTGTACTGAAATCTGCCCCACCGGGTGCGCTCGCGACCGCCCGCGCGGCGCGCAGCGCCACGTGGAAGAACTGGGAGGAAGTCGAACACGTCCTGGCCCCGGCCGGCGAACGCGAGGGCGTCGCCGAGCGCCTGATGCTGCGCGAGCTGCTGCGCCGCGTCGAGATGAAGGTGATCCAGGAGAACAGGCTGGACGTGGTCGTGCGGCTGCACACCTCGCTCCCGCCGGGCAGGATCGCGCTGGCCGGACAGCCCGGGCCGGGCGGCGGCGCGACGCGCGGCGACATCCGGATGGGGCCCTACGCAGGCGAGACGGAGGTGCTGATCCCGGCGGGATACGTGAGGACCGTGTACGACCCGGCGTGGGTGTTGAGCCCCGACAAGCGCCGGTACATCGCAACCAACAACAACACGCCGGTGGAGCTGCCCGCGCCGGGGCTGCCGTTCTCGCTCGTCTTCAGGGCTGAACCCGGAGCGGAGGGGAGGATCCTGAGGGTAGCGTCAGCGTATGAGGCAGCGTCCAAACGCCGAGTACCGCCCCCGGCGTTCGGCCCGATCCCCGGTAGCTAGGGAGCCGCGTAGGGGCCGACCTTGGTCGGCCCGGCCTCTCCGGGCCGAGCAAGCTCGGCCCCTACGAGCCCGCCGCCGCTCTAAAAGGTGTAACGCACTCCGAGCTGCATCGACCTCATCGTCCCGGCTTCCACCGGCACCATGAAGTTGCGGTTGTTGCGGTTCCCCGTCGGGTTCCCCAGGTTCACCTCGTTCAGCAGGTTGAAGACCTCCCAGAAGAAGCCGGCCGTCTGATTGCGCGGCATCCTGGCGATGTACTGCAGGCGCCAGTCGAGCAGCGTGGTGCTGTTGCCGTCGATGCCGTTCTTGATCGCCTTGCCGTTGCTGTTCACGGGAGAGAGGATCGGCCGCGCGAGATCGTCGAGACCCCGGACCGGGCGCTCGTTGTTGTCGCGATCGCCGTTGATGTCGGTCCCGACCGTCTCGTTGATCGGGTAGCCCGAGTAGTACCGGACGATCGCGCCGGTAGTCAGCCCGCGCCAGAGGTCGAAGTTCGCGCTCGTCACGAACGCGTGGCGGTTGTCGAAGTTGGCGCGGCCGTAGTCTTCGCGCGGGTTCAGGTCGTTGGTGTACCGCGTCCCCACGTCGTTGGCGTACGCGAGCGTGTAGGAGAGACGGCCGCTCCACCGGCTCGAATAGCGCTTTTCAAGCGACACTTCGAGCGACTCGAAGTCGGTGTTCAGGTCGTCGCGCGTCTGGTACTGCAGCACGCGCTGGAAGTTGGCGTTCCTCGCCGCTGCGGGGATCAACGTCCCCCCGGGATCGAACTGGGCCGCGGTCAGACGGGCGATCCGGCGGTTCGCTCCGGGAGGCCCTTCGCTGATGTCGATCTGACCGGTCTGATTGCGTCCGCGGTTGCCGACCCAGTCGACTGACACCGCGAGATCCGTCACCAGCTGGCGCTGCACGCCCAGGCTGTACCCCCAGAGGTACCCCATTTTCCGGTCCCCATCGAGCCACGGTTCGGTGTTGATGAATTGGGCGCCCGCCCCCGGCTGCAGCGCGTTGCGGACTCCCGTCAGCAGCGCCCGGCACGCAGGGTTGATCGCGGCCAGGCGCCCGTTGAGCGCCGGCTGCAGACACACATGCGCGGGGATCTGGCCGGTGTCGGCCGCGCGGTCCTCACCCGTGTCGAAGGAGAACGTCTGCCCGAACACGCCGCGGCGATTGAGATTGTTCCTCACAGGAATGAGATGGTAGTCGTTGAACTTGCCCACGCCGCCGCGGATGAGCGTGTTGCCCTCGCCCGTGACGTCGTACGCAAACCCGAACCGCGGCGACACCGCAGTCCCCGGTGTCAGATCCTGGTGGTCGAGCCGGACGCCGACGTTCAACGTCAGGTTCTGACTCGCCCGCCACTGGTCCTGCACGAACCCGTTCGTCCAGTCGTCTTCGGAGAACACCTCGATGTCGCCGAGCGTGACGGTGAACCGCGAGGGATAGGTGCGCAGGTTCGCCGGGTTGAACGGCGTGTTGTGCCGGAAGGTGAACGTGCCGTTGTCGTTCGCGCCGAGCCGCTGCGGGGCCACCATCACGCGATTGAACGTGAAGCCGGCCTTGAGCGTGTGGTCGCCGTCGCCCGTCACGTAGGTGAAGGAATCCTGCACGGTGTAATTGCGGCTGTCGGCGCCGCCGTGCGCCGCGGCCAGCCCGGTGTCGAAGTCCGCGTACGAGTTTCGCGATCCAATGTCGAACTGGTCGCGGCCGTTCAGGCCGACGAACTTCATGTCCTTGATCCACCCCGAGGTATTCCACTGGCTCGGGTCGAGGCCCGCATACGCGAGGTTCGCGTCGATCCGGTCCTCGCCCACGTGAGAGAACCTGAGCTCGTTGGTCGCCCGGTTGCCGAGGACTGTCGTCCAGTTGATGTTGAACATCCGGTCGTTCTCGTCGAACTCGACCTGCCGGTTGTCGAGCGTCTGGCAACACTCGAAGTCCTCACCCAGGGCGGGCGCCGCTTCGCGCTGCCAGCGGAAGCTGAAATTATGCGCGCCTGCGGTGTAGTCTGCCCGCACGTACGTGCTCAGCGCGTGGATGACGGTCGCGTCGGCGTAGTTGGTCGCGATCGCCGCCGCCTCGGGCGGGAACGTGTGGACGACCGCGTTGTCGATCAGGTTGCGCTCGAGGTTGAAGAAGAAGAACGCCTTGTTCCGGACGATCGGGCCTCCGAGATTGAAGCCGAACGTCCGGCGGCCCCCCTCCGGGTTTTCGCCGCCCTCGGCCTTGACGAACGGGTCGGTGGCGCGCAGGCTCTCGTCCTCGAAGTTGAAGAAGGTGCGCCCGCTGAAGCTGTTGGTGCCGGACTTCGTCACGGCGTTCACGATGACGCCGGACGACCCGCCGTACTCGGCGGTGTACTGGTGCGTGAGCACCTGAAACTCCGCCATGGCGTCGAGCGCGATGCGCGCCTGCGGGCCGGTGCCGCCGCCGTCCGTGTCCTGGTTGGCAGCGCCGTCCACCGTCCAGAGGTTGCTGGCCGTGCCGCGCCCGTTGACGTTGAAATTGCCGCCTTCGAACTCACCCGGCGCCAGGTCGGGCATCATCCCCGGCACGATCTGCATCAGGGACAGGTGGTTATAGCCCTGGCTGGGCAGGCTGTCGATTTCCCGCTCCGTGATCATCGCGCCGAGGCGGCTGGCGGTCACCTCGATGATGGGCGACTGACCGGTGACGGTGACCGTTTCAGTCAACGTCGCGACCGGCAGCGTGAACGTGAGCGTCAACTCCTGGCCGATGCGTAGGATGAGACCCTGCTGCGCCTGGCCTTGAAATCCGGCGAGTTCGGCGCGGACGGTATAAGTACCGGGAGTCAATGTCGGGACGACGAACTGCCCCTCGGGACCGGTCACCGCTTCCCGCGTGATACCGGTGGCTTCGTTGGTCACCGTGATGGTGACGCCCGGCAGCACCGCCTTCCCTTGATCGAAAACCGTGCCGCTGAAGGTTGCAACGCCGCCCTGCGCGAATGCCGTCGTGGCGATGCAGCCCACGACGGCGACGATCGCGCCGACGCGTCCGATCCGCTTGTACATGTGACCTCCTGCCCCGGATAGCCCCGGGGTTGTGAACCGTCCCGAAAGAGACGGGTGCCGCATACACTGCGCGCCGCGCAAGTGCGAAGTTCTCGGGCATCGCGTAGGGGCCGACCTTGGTCGGCCCGGCAGCCATGGGCCGAGCAAGCTCGGCCCCTACGGAGCCAGCGTGGCGAGGAACGCCGACACCGCGATGATATCGTCGACCGTCAGCGTCATCGCCCACGGCTTCATCAGCGCGGCGTCGGTGCCGGCGCGCGTCCCGTCCTTGAGCCACATCAGCTGCCGGGCCGTGTAGACCGGGTGCATGCCCGCAAGCCGGGGCACCGCCGCGATCCCCTTCATATCCTGACCGTGGCAGAGGCCGCACGCGGTCGTCTTCCCGCCGCCCGTCTCCACGATGGTCTTCCCGCGCGCGATGCTGCCGGGCGGAACGTAGTTGATGAAGCCCGAATTCGGATCGCGCATCCGCGCGCGCGCCTGGTCTTCAGGCACGGAGATGATGCGGGCGCCGATCGGCTCCATCGCGCCGCCCGGCTCCACGAAGCGCATGCGCCCGTTGCCGAGGAACGTCTTGGGCACCATCGCCGCTTCCATGACCGTCTGGAACGGCTTGCGCGGGAGCGCCGCAAAGTACTCGGCGGCCTCGCGGATTTCCAGCTCCGTCGCCTCCATCGCAATCCCGTTCATCCGCTTGCCGGTCGGATCCTTCCGCGCGCCGCTCTTGAAGTCGATCATCTGCTGCACGATGTAGGGCGCGGACAGCCCCGTGAGGTCGGACGACTCCGGATGGCCGAGCCCCGACATCAGGTGGCACGCGCCGCACGCCATCGCGCCGCCGTGTCCCTTGACGACGATCTGCGGAGGCGCCGGGTGCTGGTCCGGGTACCAGTCAGGCGGATTGAGCAGGTCGTCGATCTGCGCCTGTGTGTATTTTTTCGTGCTCCCGGGCGCCGTCTTCGGCGCCGGGTCCGCGGGAAATTCCCGTTCGACCGCGGCCGGCATCACCCACGACAGGTCGGTCGCGGGGGCCTGCTGCGTGGCCACACCCGCCGAACCCACGTAAACCAGCGCGACGGCCACCCATACGAATCTGCGCATACGCGGCTCCTCAGTAGTTGGTAGATGGTAGCCGATAGCCGACTACCGGCTACGCCCGCACATACTATGACAAACGGCCGGTCCGCGGAAACCTGACGAAAAATTTAGGATAAACTGCTTCGTTCGGGCGGGGGCGATCAGGCATGATCAGGCAGCAGCGGCCCGATTCATTCCATCGGAGGCATTCATGAGGTTCGGATCGAGGCGGATTGTGTGCGGCGCCATTGGCACAGCAGCCGTGTGGGTGCTGAGCCTGGCGATGTTGGGAGGGCAGCAGGCTGCGCGTCAGCGGCCGCCTGCGACGGAGCAGAACCAGAGGCTGGCGGAAAACGCCTTCATCAATGTCACTGCGCTCCGTGGAATTGGTGCTGACGAGTTCATGGGCACGATGGGTATCTTCTCGGCCGCCACGGGTCTGAACTGCTTCGACTGCCATGTTGACAAGGGGACTCCGGAAAGCTTCGCGGAAGAAACGCCGCGTAAGGCGACCGCACGCCGCATGGTCGCGATGATGGCCGAGATCAACAAGACAAACTTCGGCGGCCGGCAGGTGGTCACCTGTTATACGTGCCATCGCGGCAGCAACCGGCCCAGGGCCACATCCAGCATCATCGAGCTGTACAGCCCGGTCGAGCCTGAGGAGCTCGACGTGCTCATCCCACCGGCGCCGCCGGGCACACCAACCCCTGTGCAGATCCTGGATAAGTACCTTCAGGCCATCGGGGGCGCGCAGCGGGCGGCGACGCTCACGAGCTACGTGGCCAAGGGAACGTATACAGGGTACGGGCCCGAAGGTTTCCCGCGTGCGTTTGAAATCTACGCGAAGGCCCCGAACCAGAAGACCACCGCCATCCGCGACCCGGAGTCGGGAGACACCATCACGGTCTTCGACGGCCAGAGGGGCTGGATTTCCCAACCGTTCAAGAACATCGACGTGCTCGACCTGCATGCCGCGGAGCTCGACTCTGCCCGGGCAGAGGCCGAACTGACATTGCCGGCCAACCTGAAAACCGTCCTCACCGGGATGCGCAGCAGCCGGGATTTCATCAACAATCGCGCCCTCCTGGCCGTGCAGGGCGCCAAGGGCAACGCGCTCGTCACGATGTACTTCGACGAGGAGACCGGCCTGATGACGCGTCTGGTACGGTCGACCCCCTCGCCCGTCGGCCGCATCGTGGTCCAGACGGACTACTCGGATTATCGCGATGTGGCGGGGTTGAAGATACCGTCCAAATGGACGACCAACTGGTTCGACGGCCGCTCGAATTTCGAGATCACCGACGTGCAGCCGAACGTCAATGTCGATGCGGCCCGTTTTGCCAAGCCGGCGCCGCCGAAGCCGTATTAGCTACCGGCTACCAGCTACCAGCTACAAGCTGGTATATATTGAAAGCGGAGGGTCTTACAGTGAAGAAGAGTTCATTTTTCGCAGGATGCGTGGCCGTGGCGTCGCTGGCCCTCTCGGGGTCGGTCCTGGCGCACCATGGTGATGCGGGCCGCTACATCGAGGAAACCGTCGAGATCACCGGGACCGTTGTCGAGACGCAGTTGATCAACCCGCACGCGATTCTCGTGCTGGATGTCACGGACGCGAGCGGCAAGAAGGTCCGCTGGCAGGCCGAAATGGGCGGGGCGCAGGGCCTCATCCGGGGCGGCTGGACGACGGACGTCAAGCCGGGGACCAGGGTGACGCTGACCGGCCGCCGGCTGAAGAGCGGCGCGCCCTACATGAACCTGACCGAGCGGGCGCGCATCATCCTGACCGACAGCGGCAAGGAAGTGCTGCGCAACGCGAACTACGGCCAGCCGGCGCCCACGGGCGGTGGCGGCACGTCGAACACCGGCGGAGCGGCGGCGCCTCCGGCCCCCGCGCGGTAAGTCTGCCCAGGGGGAAGGGGTCTCATCCCTTCCCCCTTCCCCCTTCCCCCCTCCCCCTTTCCGTCACCCCTTCCCCCTCGCCCCCTTTTTTCATATCCTTCCCTCCGTCTTTTTCCATATCTTCGGTCCCGTCTGGAGGCCTCAAATGAGACGTCAGGTGCTGGCGGTGCTGTGCGTGGTGTGTGTAGGCGTCCTCGGAAGTGCCTGGCTCGTCGCGCAGGGGCAAACGGCCGCGCTGCGCCAGACCGCCTATCTGAAGGCGTCGAACCCCGGGATGTTCGATCATTTCGGAGAGGGTGGGTCGCTCGACGGCCATATCGGTTTGGGCATCGCCATCAGCGGCGACGGCAACACCGTCGTCGTGGGCGCGCAGCACGAAGGCAGCAATGCGCGCGGCATCAACGGCAACCAGAATGACGACTCCGCGTACAACGCGGGCGCCGCGTATGTGTTCGTGCGAAACGGCGCCAACTGGACGCAGCAGGCCTACCTGAAGGCATCGAATGCGGGCTCGGGCGATCACTTCGGCAACGCCGTCGCCATCAGCGCCGATGGCACCACGATCGCGGTGTCGGCGTACTGGGAGTCGGGCGGCGCCACGGGCGTCAACGGCAACCAGAACGACGACTCGATCCCGCAGGCAGGCGCCGTGTATGTGTTCACGCGCAACGGCACGACCTGGACGCAGCAGGCCTACATCAAGGCGTCGAACACGGGCACGGCCGGCGTCGGCGACGTGCCCGGCGACGGCGATCAGTTCGGCTTCTCGCTGGCGCTGAGCGACGATGGCAATACGCTCGCCGTGGGCGCGACGAGCGAAGACAGCGTGGCCAACGGCATCAACGGCAACCAGGCGGACAACTCGACGAGCTCGGCGGGCGCCGTGTACGTCTTCGCGCGGACGGGCACCACGTGGGCGCAGCAGGCCTACATCAAGTCGGATGCCCCGCCGATGGCGACCGGCGGCGATCAGTTCGGCTACTCCGTCGCCCTGAATGCTGACGGCAACACGCTCGCAGTCGGCGTCTACGATGAAGGCGGATCTGCGCGGACCATCAACGGACCGATTGACATGATGCGGAACGGCTCGGGCGCCGGATACGTGTTCACGCGCGCGGGCGGCACCTGGAGCCGCCAGGCGTACGTCAAGACCTGGAACGCGGAGGGCGGCGACTCGTGGGGCGTCTCCGTCGCGCTGAGCGACGACGGCAACACGCTGGCGATGGGGTCGATCGATGAGGATTGCCTCTGCACCGGCGTGCATACCACGGCGGAAACCGGAATCGGCGATCAGAAGGCCGACACCTCGGCGGGCGCGGCGGCCGTCTTTACCCGCAGCGGGACCACGTGGACCCAGCAGGCATATGTGAAGTCCTCGAACAGCAGCCCGAACGACTGGTTCGGCGTCCGTCTCGTCCTGAGTGGAGATGGCAACACATTGGCGCTCGGCGCGCAGAACGAAGACAGCGCGGCGCAGGGGGTTGGCGGCCGGCAGAACGATGACACGGCGGACGACGCCGGCGCCGTGTATCTCCTGACACGAACGGGCACCACATGGACGCAGCAGGCCTACGTGAAGGGCTCCAATAACCAGGCCTTTGACGAGTTCGGCGGCTCGGTGGGGCTCAGCCGCGACGGCCGGACGCTCGTCGTTGGGGCCCGGGGCGAAGACAGTAACGCGCGGGGCGCCAGCGGCAATCAGGCTGACAACTCGGTGGACGAAGCCGGCGCCGCGTACGTCTTCAGCCGGTAGCGTAGGGGCCGACCTTGGTCGGCCCGCGGG
>Ga0209640_10006489_pt1 | contig 10244 bp, 10 predicted proteins | sample RifCSP10_1_FD_184018 | JGI IMG/M metagenome (GOLD analysis project Ga0209640, IMG submission 184018) | Soil microbial communities from Rifle, Colorado - Rifle CSP2_sed 10_1 (SPAdes) (version 2) | ecosystem: Environmental > Terrestrial > Deep subsurface > Rock core/Sediment | place: Rifle... | reverse complement strand
CGAGCGCGGCGAGTGCGCCCGCCGGCACGAGGACGAGCTGTGCATGGCGGCGGGTGCCGTCCTCGAACGCGACCGCCCCTGGCCCAAGCTCGCCCCCCTTCTCTAAAGGTCAATACGCGCCGGTCTGTGAGGGGAGAACTTGACCGTTAGGGAAACTTGACCGGGCGGTCAAGTAGCCTCGCTCGACAGATGGCGGAGACCGCGAAGTACCCCAAACAGGAGCAGGAGCCGGCGCGCTCAGAGGTCACTGAGGTGGCGGCGAACGTCCTGCGAATGCAGCTACCGATCCGGATGCCGGGCCTTGGCCACGTGAACGCCTACGCGCTCACCGACGACCGGGGCGCGGCGGTGGTCGACCCGGGGGTTCCGGGTCCGGGCAACTGGAAGGCGCTCGTCGACCGCCTGCGCCAGGGCGGCCTCAAGGTTCGCGACGTGCACACCGTGGTGGTCACCCACTCCCACATTGATCACTTCGGGACGGCGGCGCGGCTTGCTCAAGAGGCGGACGCCGAGTTTGTCGTCCACGCAGATTTCGCCGTGCCGTGGCTCGGCGTGACACGACACGACTGCGTGGGGACCGAGGACGCCCCCGATCGGGTGAAGCCGGACTGGGACGAGCGCACGCCCTGGGGCGGCGACCCCATCCGTCCGCCTCGCAACCGGCGGGCCATCTTCTGGTTCATGCGGCACGTCATGCGCCGCGCGCTGCTGCCTCCGGTCCCGAGCCGGCGGTTGGCGTCAAACAGCGTGCTGACGTTGGCGGGGCGAGAGTGGTTCGCCGTTCACACCCCGGGCCACACGCTCGATCACCTGTGCTTGCACGATCCCGAGGGGGGCGTGTTGATCTCCGGTGATCACGTGCTGCCGACCATCACCCCGCACATCTCTGGCGTGGGGACCGGGCCCGATCCGCTGCGGGCGTTCGTGGAATCGCTCGACAAGGTCGGTGCCCTCGAGGGCGTGGCGCGGGTGCTTCCCGCCCACGGTCATCCCTTCGACGATCTCGCCGCCCGAGTCGACGACATCAAGGAGCATCACGACGGCCGGCTCGAGCGACTCAAGGGGTACGGCCGGGAGTTCGGGCGCGCCGCGAGCGTTCGGGAGTACTCACAGAAGCTGTTCCGGCCTGCCCGCTGGGGTCCGATGGCCGAGAGCGAGACGTTCGCCCACCTTGAGCACCTACGCCTCGCCGGCGAGGCCGAGCGCTCGCAGGTCGACGGGAAGCATCTCTACGAAATGGGCTGACCGCGTTCATGTGTGAGTGCCTGCCCTGGCATGCCAGGGCAGGCACTCACACCTTCGATGATCAGGCGATCGTGAATGCCTTGAACATGTCGTTGGCCACGGCGTGGGGCGGACCACCCTCGACATCGCCAATGAAGCACGTGAACACGTAGGTATGCCCGGCTTCGAAGCTGATGTCGAACGTGGTGCCATACCCGGGAGCCATGACGAAGGCTTCACCGACGTCCTCGTTGTCGCACCCTGGGGGTGGCCCTCCACCTTCTTCCTCGCCCTCATCCTGGGCGCGGCCCGCCGGCTCTTCGGTTCCGCCGCCACCACCGTCCTCGGAGGCAAAGAAGAACGCAAGGCACTCAGCGAACTTGGATTCGGCGTCCTTCGCCGTGAGGTCGGTACCGAAGTCCGTGACGACGAGGTGGTGCAGGTTCTCGGATTCGGCGCTGTTGGCGAAGACGACATCGTTGGTGTCGTCCGTCAAGGCGTCGAGCCCCTCGAAGCTGTAATCCACGGCAGTGATTGCCGTGCCGTTTGGCACGGTCGGCTCGGCGTCGCCGGTCACCGTGATCTCCTTGAACATCCCGCTCTGGTAGTGGGGTGGGAGCGGGGCCTCTTCCTCGCCACCTTCGCCACCACCGCCTTCTTCCTCGTCCTGGGCGCGGCCGGAAGGCTCGTCGCCACCACCGCCACCGCCCTCTTCTTCATCGGATTCGGTGTCCCCGTCGGTGAGTGCGCAGAACAGCACCCAGTTGCCCTCCGACATCGAGATCTCGGCCTCGATCGGGTCCCCACCCGGCTGGACGTTGCCCCCACCAGGCGCGACGAATCCGTTCGAGAGCGTCGTCGGGAGCGGACCGGAGAAGTCCGCCGCCACGAACGCGTCGAACTCCTCGAAGAAGTCTTCGCGGGACTGGTCGTCGCCGAGCTTCACGAGCGCGAACTCGTGGGCGACGGCCCCGTCGTTGACGGCCCGGATGTTCACCGTGCTGGCGTGCATCTCGTCGGGCGCGTCGAACTCGTACTCGGTCGCCGTGAAGACGACACCGTCAAACTCTTCCTCCGCAGCCCCGCCGTCGTCGGCGTCCGCAGTGGTTTCTGTCGTGCTTGCTTCATCGTCGTCGTCCCCGCACGCAGCGCCCACGAGCGCTACGACGGCAACCACGGCGAACAACCGTGTCCAGCGGGATCTCCGCATCCGTTCCTCCAGTTTTCGATCATTGAGGCATGCCCGGCTCGTGCGAGCCCGAGGGACCCTACCCATTCGGGGCTTTCCGCACACGGACCAGGGCGATACGGTCTCGCGGTGGATTCCTTGACCGGCGAAGTCACCGAACTCCTCCAGGCCCTCATCCGCAACGCCTGCGTGAACGACGGCACCACGGAATCAGGCTTCGAGGGCCGCAGTGCCGACCTGCTCGCCGACTACCTCGGGGCGGGCGGGCTCGAGGTGGAGCGGTATGAGCCCACGCCGGGTCGCGGCAGCCTCCTCGCCCGCATCGAGGGGACCGACACGTCCGCGCCGACCCTGATGTTGATGGGCCACACCGACGTCGTTCCGGTCACCCCCGAGAACTGGGACCACGACCCCTTCGGGGGCGAACTCATCGACGGCGAGGTGTGGGGCCGAGGCGCCGTCGACATGCTCAACCTCACCGCCTCGATGGCCGTGGCCACCAAGCACCTCGCGAGCGAGGGCTTCCGGCCCAAGGGGACCCTGCTGTATCTCGCCGTCGCCGACGAGGAAGCGGCCGGCACGCACGGCGCCGAATGGATCGTCGAACGACAGTGGGACGACGTGGCGTGCGACTACGTCATCACCGAATCCGGCGGCATGCCGGTGCGCACACCCGAGGGAATCCGGCGCCCGGTGATCGTCGGTGAGAAGGGCATCTTCTGGTGCGTGCTCAAGATCAAGGGGACGCCCGGACACGGATCGCAGCCGCTGCGCACCGACAACGCGCTCGTCAAGGCGGCCGAAGTGGTGCGCCGGATCGCCGACTTCCGACCGAGGGCGGAGATCCACGAGATCTGGCGCCGCTTCATCACCGGCATGGGGTTCCCCGAGGACCTCGCCGCCCCGATGCTCGACCCCGATCGCATCTACGAACTCTGCGAGTCGCTGCCGATGCTCGGCCTCGCCCGCCAGGCCCACGCCTGCACCCACACCACCTTCGCCCCCACGATGGCGAGCGGGGGCGTGAAACACAACGTGATCCCCGACCGTGTGGAGATCGCCATCGACATCCGAACGCTCCCTGGTCAGACGCACGACGACATCACCGCGCTCCTTCATGAGGCGATCGGCGACCTCGCCGACTCTGTGGAGATCGACGTCGTCACCGAGGACGCCGCCTCGACCTCTCCCATCGACACCCCGTTGTGGGACGTGCTGCAGCGGGCGACGGAGAAGGTGTCGCCGGGGAGCCAGAACGTGCCGTTCATGACGGTCGGCGGGACCGACGCCCGCTTCTTCCGCCGCCGAGGCATTCCGTCCTACGGCTACGGGCTCTTCTCGGATCGGATCGGGTTCGACGAGTTCGCCGCGATGTTCCACGGCGACAACGAGCGCGTCGACGTGGAGTCGTTGCGGCTCACGACCGAACTGTGGGACGTCGTGGTGCGCGACATGGTCGGTTAGCTGCGGGGTAACCGACGAGAGGCGCGTCAGTCGCCGTCGTCCGGTGACTCCTCGCGCAAGAACTGCTCGATCTGCGCCGCGAGCTCGTCGCCGGACGGGAGATCGCTCTCTGGAATTTCGTCGTCGTAGCGGCGTTCCAGGTCGGCGACGTATTCGGAGGTCTCGTCGTCGTCCGCGACCGCCCGGTCGACCTCGACCCGCCACGACTCCGCCGCGCTTCGCAGCTCCTCAGCGTCGGTGGGTGCGTCGAGCAGCCGACCGACCGCGTCGAGCAGCGCCAGCGTGGCGACCGGGTTGGGCGGGTTGGCGACGTAGTGGGGAACGGGTACCCAGAGCGACACCGATGCGATGCCGGCGGCCCGACACGCATCGTGCAGGACGCCGACGATGCCGGTTGGGCCCTCGTAGCGGGAGCGCTCGAGTCCCAAGCGCCGGGCGAGGTCGGCGTCGACAGCGGTTCCGGTGATTCGCAGGGGGCGGGTGTGGGGAACGTCGGCCAGCAGCGCCCCGAGGGTGACCACCATCTCGCATCCGGTTTCGTGCACCATCCCGACGACGTCGGAACAGAACTCCCGCCACCGGTAGCTCGGCTCCACGCCGGAGAGAAGCACCGCGTCACGCTTTCCGCCGCCAACCGTGGCCGCAAAGCACTCGTTGGCGGGCCACCGCAGTTCGCGCGTTTCGCCGTCGACGAGAACCACCTGCGGACGCACGGCCTGGAAGTCGAAGTACTCCTCGGGATCGAGGTGGGCGAATCGCCGGCCACCCCACCGATGGCGGAGCCAGTCGACCGCGCCGCTGGCGGCTTCGGCGGCGTCGTTCCACCCCTCGAAGGCGGCGAGCAGCACCGGCCGCGAGAGCTGCGGATGGTCGTCCCAGAGCAGGGCGGGCACGGACCGATCGTACCGAGCGGGCCGAGTACCTTCGGTTCGTGCCTTCCGAGCAGGAGCGATTCGCCGAGCTCATCGCTGACCCCGAGCCCCCCCTCGACCTCGGCGCCGCAATGATCGCGGCTTGCGCATGCCCGGGCGTCGACGCGGGGACGCAGGTCGACCGGCTCGACGACCTGGCCAAGGGGTGTCCCGAGGCCTCGATCGACGGGCTCCGCGCCTATCTCTTCGAGGAGCTCGGTTTCGCCGGCGACGGCGAGCACTACGCCGATCCGGCCAACTCTTACCTCCACGCTGTGCTCGATCGGCGCCGCGGGATCCCGATCAGCCTGTCCGTCGTGTTGATGGAGGTAGGCCGGCGCGTGGGCGTCCACATCGGGGGCGTCAGCATGCCCGGGCATTTTCTGGCCAAGAGCCTCCACGAGCCCGAGCTGTTCATCGACGCCTTTCGAGGCGGACGGCTCCTCGGCGAGCCCGAGTGCCGCGAGCTGTTCGGGCTCTTGCACGACGAGCTGGAATTCACCCCGAGCTTCCTCGATGTCGTCGGATCCCGTTCGATCCTCTGGCGCATGCTGAACAACCTGCGCCAAGGGTTCGCGTCGCGAGGCGATCTGGCCAACCTCCGATGGACAGTGGAACTCCAATTGGAGTTTCCCGACATCCCCGTGGCGGAACGCCGCCACCTCGCCGCGCTGCTCGGCATGTCGGGCAACGCGGCGCGCGCGGCGCGGGAGCTCGAGAGCCTCGCAGAGGCGCTGGCGCCGGACGACGCCGAATCGGCACGACGCCAAGCGCACGTTCTCCGCTCGCGGATGAACTGACGCCGCCCGCCGAGAGGAGTGGTCAGCCCCGTAGGGCCACGATTTCCGATGCGGCCGCCACATCGAGGGCGGCCTGGGCGAGGAAGCGCACCTGGCCGCCGAGCCGGTCGAATCCCTCGCCGACGGTCTTGCCCTTGAGGTATCGCGCGTGGATGCCCTCGAGGATGATGGCGAGCTTGTAGTACGCGAGCACCACGTGGAAGTCGAGGTGGCCAACGTCGCGACCGCTGGCCTTCGCGTATTCCTCGACCACCTCGTCGGCGGAGAAGAACCCGGTGTGCCCGGCGAGGGCGGCGGTCTGGGGGAGCACATCGGCACCGGGGCCACCCCAATACACCAGCAGCAGGCCCAAGTCGGCGAGCGGGTCACCGAGCGTCGACATCTCCCAGTCGAGGACGGCGAGGATCTTCCCGGGGTCGTCGGGGTCGAGCATTGTGTTGTCGAGTCGGTAGTCGCCGTGGACGATCGCCGCGTCGTTCTGGGAGGGGACGGCCGCGCGGAGCCGGCGCGTCAGTTCCTCGATCTCGTCGAGATCGTGGGTCTTGTTGCCCTCCCATTGTTTGGCCCACCGCTCGACCTGGCGCTGGAGGTAGCCGTCGGGACGGCCGAACTCGTCGAGGCCGACGGCTCGCGGATCGACGGCGTGGATGGCGGCGAGGACATCGATGAGCGCGCGCGAACACCGGCGGGCGTCCGCGACGGAAATGGCGGCGATCTGTTCGGCGGCCTGGGCGATCACGCCGTGCACCCGTTCCATCACGTAGAAGCGGGCGCCGATGATCGACTCGTCGTCGCAGTAGGCGAACGTTCGCGGCACGGGCACGGCGGTGGGAGCGAGCGCCGACATGACGGTGAACTCGCGCCCCATGTCGTGAGCCGTCGGAAGGACGTGGCCGAGCGGCGGCCGCCGCAGGACCCACTCGTTGACGCCGTCGCTGATGCCGTAGGTGAGGTTCGACCGTCCACCGGAAATGACCTCGGCCGTCAACTCCCGTGACGCGTCGGCGCCCTCCACGTGGGCCCCGAACCATCCCCGCAGGATCTCGAGGTCAACCCCGGGGGGGCTTTCGGTTCGATCCTCGGTGCCCGTACTCACACCCGGAGCGTATTCCGTCGTCCCCAAATTGACCGGCCGGTCAAGAAATCGCCACCATTCCTCCGATGGCCCCTGCTCCGACGACCAGCGCGCAGACCAGCGTGCAGAGGGACGTTGCGGTCGACGTTCGAGAACTCGGGAAGCGATTCGGCGAGTTCACCGCCGTCGACGGCGTCTCGTTCTCGGTGGATCCCGGCGAACTCTTCGGGTTCCTCGGACCGAACGGTGCGGGGAAGACGACCACGATCTCGATGCTGTGCACTCTGCTGGCGCCCACGTCGGGGACGGCCGTCGTCGCCGGCCACGACATCGTGCGCGATCCCCATGGCGTGCGCACGAACATCGGACTCGTGTTCCAAGAGACGACCCTCGACGATCTCCTCACGGCCGAGCAGAACCTGCGATTTCACGGCGTCCTGTACGGCGTTCCCGAAGCCGAGGTCGTGCGGCGGATGGCTCCGCTGCTCGAGATGGTGGGCCTCGCCGACCGCGCCGATCAACGGGTGCAGATGTATTCGGGCGGGATGAAGCGGCGGCTCGAGATCGCCCGCGGTCTCCTGCACGCTCCTCGCGTGCTCTTTCTCGACGAGCCGACCATCGGGCTCGACCCCCAGACCCGTGCGCACATCTGGGAGTACGTCGACACGCTGCGGCATCGTGAGGCCACCACGATGTTCCTCACGACGCACTACATGGACGAGGCCGAGCGCTGCGACCGGATCGCCATCATCGACAACGGCCGCATCGTCGCCATCGACACGCCGGCGTCGTTGAAAGCGTCCGTGGGGGCCGACACCGTCGAGGTCACGGCGGCCGACGCCGGATCGCTCCGCGACCAGATTGCGTCGTCGCTCCAGGTGGCCGGCGAGGTCACGCCGGACGGCCTCGTGCGCTTCCTGGTGCCGGAGGGCGCGTCGTTCGTCCCCCGCATCTTCGAGCATGGCACCGGCATCGAGAGCGTCAACGTGCGCCGGCCGACGCTCGACGACGTCTTCATCAAGTACACCGGCCACGCCATCCGCGACGCCGAGGCCGGCGCGGGCGACAAGTTCCGAATGAACCCGATGGTTCGCGGCTTCCGAAGGGGCTGACGGTGACGCAGCACACGGCGACGAGTGCGATCCACCCCGCGGCTGGCGACGCTGCGGCGGTCGGGCAGCGCAGTCGCCTCGCCCGCAACCTGCTCACGGTGAGCATGATCTGGCGCCGGGAGATGATCAGGCTCCTGCGCTCCCGCGCCCGCATCGTCACCGGCCTCGCTCAGCCGATCATCTACCTCTTCGTGATGGGGGTCGGGCTCGGCCAGGTCATCGGATCGGATCGCATCCCGGGCGTCTCGTATCAGGAGTTCCTGTTCCCGGGCGTGCTGGCGATGTCGGTGCTCTTCAGCGGCATGTTCTCGGCCATCTCGATTGTGTGGGATCGCGAGTTCGGATTCCTCAAAGAGATGCTCGTCGCACCCGTGTCTCGCGCGTCGATCGTGCTCGGCAAGGCCATCGGCGGCGCGTCGCAAGCGGTCGCGCAGGGCGTCATCCTCGTCGTGGTGGCGCCGTTGATCGGCGTCACGATGAGCCCGCTGGAACTCCTCGCCATGCTCGCGCTCTTGATGCTGCTCGCATTCGCCATCGTGTCGTTCGGCATCGTCATCGCCAGCCGCACCCAGCGCGTCGAGGGCTTTCAGGTGGTGATGACGCTGGTCGCGCAGCCGATGCTGTTCCTGTCGGGCGCCATCTTTCCGCTGCAGGACCTCCCGACCTGGCTGCACGTGCTCACCCGCCTGAACCCGATGACCTACGGGGTCGATCCCGTCCGGCGGGTGATTCTCGGCGACGCGGGCGCTCTCACGCTGGGGGGCGAGGTGCTTCCGATCTGGCTCGAGGCGGTCATCGTCCTCGGCATCGGGACGGCGATGCTCGCGCTTGCGGTGAGGCTCTTCGGCCGGGAGGGATAGACGGCCCGCCTCTTGCGCTACGCGACCGTGCGCTCCTCGTAGTCGTCGTCGATCACGAGCGCGGACACGCCGCGGCGGCGCCACAGCAACCACGCGGCGGTGATGAGGATGGCGGTGAACATCGCGGCGAGAGCGAGGATCCCACCGGGGTCAGCGGAACCCGGAGTCACGGCGACGGTGCGGTTGGTCTACGCGATTTGCTCGCCCCGCGGGCGGACGGGCTTGCCGTCGCCCCGCGGGTAGCGCGCCACGCGGCCGACGGGCATGTCGACCCGGAAGCCGGCGGCGGCACGTTCTTCCTCCGACTCGCCGCCCCAAAAGCCGTATTCGCGATTGGCCCGGGCGTACTCGCGGCACTCGGTGAGGACAGCGCAGCTCCCGCACAGGGCGCGGGCCTTGCCTTCGCGCAACTCACGGGCCTCCGGGCGCTCGCCGGGAGGGGGGAAAAAGAGGCCGGTTTGGCTCTTGCACTCCGCGTCGACCATCCACAGCGTGTCGTCGACCTCGAGAGTGTGCGTTAGCGCCTGCACTGCTGACTACCTCCAGTGGGAAGTTCTCTGTCGGCCTGTAATCCGTGCACCGTTGCGTTGCGTCAGGCGGTACTCCGGCCGATGGCTCGATCCATGCAAGCACGCCCACGATCAATCTGTCCAGAGGGTATCTCCGATGGAATCCATCGGAGTTCCCGATATGCTGTCTGATGCAAGCGGGATGTCACGGTTTGCGTGACCCTCTTCACAAGCAGTGACGGGGTGAATGGGCGGGTTTCGGTGGGGCGCGGCGCGCGTCGCGACCCCCGGTGAACCCTGGGAGAGACGGGAGCAAGGCGTGGAGTTGCGCCATCTCGACGTGCTCGTGGCGATCGCGGAGGCGGGGTCGTTTACGGCCGGTGCCGAGCGCCTCCACACCGTCCAATCGAACGTCTCCGAACAACTGCGCCAGCTCGAACGAGATCTGGGGGTTCCGCTCCTCATTCGGAGCCGGAAGGGGGCGGTGCCCACCGAGTTCGGTGAGGTCGTCCTCGAACGGGCCCGCCGAATCCGGGCGGAGATCGACGCCATGGTGGCGGACGTGTCGATGCTGCGGGGTCTCGAGGGGGGGCACTCGAGCATCGGTGTCGTGGGCACGGCGAGCAAATGGCTGGTGCCGGCATTGCTCGCCGAACTCGAGGAACGCGCGCCGGGCGTGCGGCTGCGCGTCACCGAGGGTGCGTCGGAGCGGCTGTTTCACGAGGTCGCCAACGCCGAGCTGTCGCTCGCCGTCGTGACCGAGCCGGTCACCGATCCCCGGCTCGATGTCGAGCACCTCCGCGAGAGTTTTGGTCCGGGCGTCGCCGCCCTGCTCGTCGAAGTCATCCAAGGCGAAGGCGGCGTGGTGGAAATTCAGGAAGACTTTTTGCGAACGGCGGAAGAGTTGTGCCGCGCCCACGACGCGCTTTTCATTTGCGACGAAATCCAGTGCGGGCTGGGGCGCACGGGGCGGAATTTCGCTTTCGAAAAGTACGGGCTGAAGCCCGACGTCGTCGTCGTGGCCAAGCCGCTGGCGGCGGGGCTGCCCCTCGCGGCGATCATCGCCCGCGACGAGGTCGCGCAGGCGTTTGCGCCGGGAA
>Ga0209640_10006488_pt1 | contig 10246 bp, 9 predicted proteins | sample RifCSP10_1_FD_184018 | JGI IMG/M metagenome (GOLD analysis project Ga0209640, IMG submission 184018) | Soil microbial communities from Rifle, Colorado - Rifle CSP2_sed 10_1 (SPAdes) (version 2) | ecosystem: Environmental > Terrestrial > Deep subsurface > Rock core/Sediment | place: Rifle... | reverse complement strand
GGATGGCTCGCCGCGCGTCGAATCCTGCGCTGCCATCCCCTGCACCCCGGCGGGAACGATCCCGTTCCGCCGCCCGAATGATCGACCACAGGACACCCCCATGCCCGCCACCACGACCCTGATCGTCAACGCCCGCCTCGTCAACGAAGGCCGCGAGTTCGACGGTGACCTGCGAATCGCCGACGGTCGCATTGCCGAGATCGGTACAGGACTGTCGGCGCATGGCCACGAAACCGTGGTGGACGCCCGTGGCCGCCGCCTGCTGCCTGGCATGATCGATGACCAGGTGCATTTCCGCGAGCCGGGGCTCGAATACAAGGCCGACATGGCCACCGAGTCGGCCGCAGCGGTCGCCGGCGGCCTGACCACGTTCATGGACATGCCAAACACCACCCCGCCGACGCTCGATGCCGATGCGCTGGAAGACAAGTACCGCCGCGCGCATGGCCGCGCGCGCGGCAACTACGGTTTCTACATGGGAGCCAGCAACGACAACCTGGCCGCCATCCAGCGCTTGGATCCGCGCTCCACGCCGGGCGTGAAGGTGTTCATGGGCGCATCGACCGGCAACATGCTGGTCGACAACCCCGAGGTGCTCGACGGCATCTTCCGCGACGTGCCGACACCGATCATCACGCATTGCGAAGACACCCCGATGATCGATGCCCAACTCGCGCGCTACAAGGCGCAGTACGGCGACGACATCCCGGCCGCCTGCCACCCGGACATCCGCTCGCGCGAAGCGTGCAAGAAGTCGACCGAGCTGGCGCTCTCGCTGGCGCGCCGCCATGGCACCCGCCTGCACGTGCTGCACATTTCCACGGCCGACGAACTGGCGCTGTTCGAGACCGGCCCGCTGATCCGCGCGGACGGCAGCCGCAAGCAGATCACCGCCGAAACCTGCGTGCACTTCCTGTGTTTCGACCGCGCCGACTACGAGACGCTGGGCCACCTGATCAAGTGCAATCCCGCGATCAAGGACGCGGCCGACCGCGAGGCGCTGATCCGCGCCCTGGCCGACGATGTCATCGACGTGCTCGCCACCGACCACGCGCCGCACACGCTGGAGGAGAAGGCACGCCCCTACACCTCGGCCCCGAGCGGCCTGCCGCTGGTGCAGTACGCCCTCAATGCCGCGCTGGAACTCGTACACGAAGGTCGCCTGACCACCGCGCAGGTGGTGCAGAAATTCGCCCATGCGCCGGCGCAACTGTTCGATGTCGCCGGTCGCGGCTTCCTGCGTGAGGGCTACGCGGCCGACCTGGTGCTGATCGACGACAGCGCCTTCACCGTGCGGCGCGAGGACGTCCTGTCCAAGTGCGGCTGGTCGCCGTTCGAAGGCCGCACGTTCCATTCGCGCATCGCCTCGACCTGGGTCAACGGGTTGCTCGGCTGGGACGGCAGTCGCCTCGTCGGCGAGCCCCAGGGCCAACGCCTGGTATTCGCCCGATGAACCGTTGGACGGTCGCAGTTTTCTCCGCCTTCCTCCCGGCGGTGCTCTCGGCCTGTGCAGGCGATGCCCGGGCCCGGCCGCCCGCGTCGCCGGAAATGGCCCGGCCCACGGCCCAGCCAGCGCGCAGCAGCGTCGTGCCAACGTCGGTTGCGCAAGGCGGACTGGTGATCGGCCGCACGAATCCGGGTGCCACCGTCGAGTACGGCGGCAGGCCCCTGCACGTGACGCCGTACGGCAGCTTCGTGTTCGGCGTCGGCCGCGATGCGGAGGGGCCGCTGGCGGTCAGGATCACCCAGCCAGGGGACGACGGGATCGACTATCCCATCGCGGTCACGCCACGCGAGTGGCCCATCGAGCGCATCGACGGTGTGCCGCCCGCCACGGTGAACCCACCACCGGCGATCGCGGCCCGGATCGCGCGCGAGCAAGCCGAAGTCACTGCCGCGCGCTCCCGCAACGATGCCCGGGCAGATTTCGCCCAAGCCTTCATCTGGCCGCTGCAGGGCCGCATCAGCGGCCGATTCGGCAACCAGCGCGTGTACAACGGCACGCCCAAGGCAGCCCATTCCGGCATGGACATCGCCGCAGCCAACGGCACGCCGGTCAAGGCTCCCGCAGCAGGCGTGGTGACGTTCGCCAAGCCGGGCCTGTACCTGACCGGTGGCACGCTGCTGCTGGACCACGGCCATGGCGTGAGTTCCAACTTCCTGCACCTGTCACGCCTTGACGTGGAGGTCGGCGAGCGCATCGAACAGGGTCAGGTGATCGGCAGGGTTGGTGCCACGGGTCGCGCCACGGGGCCGCACCTGCACTGGGGAATGAACTGGTTCGACGTACGGATCGACCCGCTGCTCTTGCTGGAAAAAGCCGCTGCAACCGCCAGCCAGCCCTGAACTCCGCTCCATCGCTGCCGGTGCGAACGCACGAACCAAGTAGGCGCCCGGTTCCCAGGTGGCCAGGGTGGAATGGCCTAAAACGGCGGTCGCGGCCGGCGGCCTTGCTGGCGCACAGCGCGGCATCGGCGCGTTCGAGCAGTCGGCGGTTTCCCCCACCCGCGCTCGCCCGCAGCGTACCCAGCCGGCCGAAACCGATGCGGGAGTCAGCCCTTCGCGCCGGCTCCGGTCACGCGGGCAACCGCGTCGTGGGCATGCAGGCTCTCGAAATGCGCGACCTCGGCATCGAAGCGCTCGATCCGCGCGTCGGCCGCCAACGCCGCGGCGATGCGGCGGGCCGCATCCTCGCAGAACATCAGGTTCTCCGCATTGAGCTGCGCGAATGCCTGCTCGTCCTCGCGCTTGACCGCGGTCTGCACCGGAGTGCCCAAGGCCAGTTCGACTGCATCGATCAGCGCGGTCAGCGGCAGTTCGTCGAAGGCCGGTCGCAACTCGACGCGGATGTCGGCGCGACTGCGCTGGGCGTGCGGGGTGGCGGCCATGCCTCGTTCGGACGCGAGCCAGTCGCGCACGACTGACGCCGACATCGGCCTCGCGTCGGCGAAATCGTCGGCGAACCGCTCCGCGTTCAATTGCCGAGACAGGGCAGCCGACGCCGGGCAGGTGCTGGAGTAGTCGACCGCGAAACGCAGCGACAGGTGCAGGTGGCCGTCGACCAGCGCGGCGATGATCTCGACCGGGTAGCGCTTCCAGCCAGCGTTGTCGCTGGCCAACGCCGCGCGCAGCAGCAGGTGGTCGTAGCGCAGCGTCAGTCGCGCCCGCGACGACAACCCTTCCTGGGTGTCGACGAGTGTCTGCAGCACCCGGCGCAATCCCGCAGGCGTCACCGTCTCGCTCGCGAACGCCTGCTGCAGGTGCAGGTACAGGCGCGACATGTGGATGCCGCGCGCGCCCGGGTCGAGCAGGTCGACGGCGACATCGACCGAAGCCGCGACCTGGATCGCGTCGTCGCTGCCTGAAGCCACCCGCAGCGGCAGGGCGAGGTTCGACATGCCGACCCAGTCGAGCGGACGTGCCGCGGCGGCGGCGTCGAAGGCGACGTCGGGGAGGCGTCGGGGGGTATTGGACATCATGCTCACGACAGCAGGGATAAGGGCGATGCGTGGAGTTGCAAGGCTGCCATTCTAGCGGCCGCGCTGCGTCGCACCCGTGACCGGGGGTGAAACAATCAGTTGCGGGCGGCGCGCCAGGCAGTCCACAACGCCTGCCAGGCGCCCAGCGGCTGCGCGGCAGCGCCGCGCACGAGACGGGCACGGGCGAGAGCCGCCCACAACTGGCGAGGCCGCGTCGCGCGGCCGGCCGGCGGCCATTCGCGCAGCAATTCAGCCCGCCACCACCGATCCGCGCCGCCACCATCTCTGCCTTCGCCACCGTGGGCCATCGCGCTGAGAGGGACAGCCGCGGCGTCCTCCCCAACCAGGCGGGCCTGCAACCAGGTCGCGCAGATCAGGCGCGCGGTGTCGGCGTCAGACACGTGCGCTCCGGCAAACAACGCCCGTTCGACCGTTGCCGCCGCCGTAGCCAGCGGCAGCAGCAGTGAAAATGCTTCGGCGCCGTCGTGGGGCCGCTCGCGGCTGGCGCGCAACGTCGGCAGTGCCGCCGCGAAGTCTCCCCACGGTGCGCGCAGGCGCTGCAACGTCGTGCCAAGTGGATGGCGCCGCCGCCCCAGCGTCCAGCCGAGCAACTCCTCGTGCCACCACAGCAGTTTGGCTTCGCCGGGGCGCGGATCGCTGCCCCCCCAGGCGGCGTCGGTGAGCTCCTGCTGCAGCGAGGCCCAGGCCAGTGCCACCGATCGATCCGGCGATGGGACGAACACCTCGGCCACCGACCACTCCGGCCATCGCGCGCGCCACTTGCCGATGAATGCGTCAAGCGCCTCGGGCCCGTCCTGCGATGGCAGCGGTGGCGAGGAGTCGCTCATCGTCTCGCCGGCCAGGCGCAGGCGGCGCACAGCGCGACGGGTTGTTCGATCAGCACGTCACCTCGCCAGGCGACCGGATCGTCCTCGAGGGTCCGGTACCCCCACAGCGCCACCACCGACGGCATGCCCGCGGCACGCGCGGCGGCAATGTCTCTTTCGTCGTCGCCCACGTAGACACAGTCCGCCACTGCCACGCCGATGCGCTGCGCGGCCACGATCAACGGCAGCGGGTCGGGTTTGCGCGCCGTCAGCGTGTCGCCACCGATCAGCACCGCGCAGCGCTCCTGCCAGCCCAGCAGCGGCAGCAGTTGCGCCGCCAGGTATTCGGGCTTGTTGGTGACGATGCCCCAGATGCAGCCGGCGGCTTCCAGGTTCGCCAGCATCGACTCGATGCCGTCGAACGGACGTCCGTGGCGGCCCAGTTCGCGTTCGTAGTGCTGCAGGAAGGCCGGCACCCACGCCTCGCGCTCGGCCGCATCGATGGCGGGAAATCCCGCCAGCAACATCGCCCGCGCACCCTTGGATACGTGCGGTCGCAACTGTTCGAGCAACATCGCCCGGTCGCCGCGCTGGGCACGCATCGCATTGATCGCTGCCAGCATGTCGGGCGCACTGTCGAGCAGGGTGCCGTCCAGGTCGAACAGCACGGCCTTTGGAAACCCCGCTTCGGGCAACGTGGTGTCGGCAGATGCCACGGGCAATCCTGTCGTCGCGTTCACCACGTTCATCCAGGCTTGGACGCGCAGGCCAGGTAGTTGATGTCGGTACGCGCGATCAGCCGCGCCGCATTGCGCCACGGTTCGTAAAGCAGTCCGCTGACATCCTCCAGCTGCAGGCCTGCGGCGCGCATCCATGCACCCAGTTCGGACGGCTTGATGAAGTCGCGGTACTGGTGGGTACCCTTGGGAAGCAGTCGCGCCACGTACTCGGCACCTACGATCGCCAGCGCAAACGCGGCCGGCGTCCGGTTGAGCGTTGAGACGAACAGCTTGCCGCCTGGCTTCAGCAAGGTGGCGCAGGCATCGATGATCGCGGCCGGATCGGGGACGTGCTCGAGCATCTCCATGCAAGTCACCGCGTCGAACCGGCCTGGCATCTCAGCCGCCAGCGCCTCTACCGACTGCAGCCGATAGTCGACGCTGAGCCCGGATTCGAGCCGGTGCAGCCTGGCGACCTTGATCAGTTCCGGTGCCAGGTCGAGCCCAACCACCTGCGCGCCCTCGACCGCCAACGCCTCGCTGAGCAGGCCCGCGCCGCAGCCGACATCGAGCACCTGCGCGCCTTGCAGCGTGGTGCGGGCGGTGACGTAGCCCAACCTCGCGGGATTGAGGGCGTGCAGTGCCTTCTGCGGACCCTGCGGATCCCACCAACGGTTCGCGAGGGCGCCGAACTTGTCCAGTTCGGCTTGGCTGAAGTTGCCGTCGCTGGTGCCGTTGTTGCTGGTGCTGGAAATATTTTCCTGGGTCATCACGAGATCCGGATTGCGGCGATTCTGGTGCGCCACTGCCTTGCGTTGGCGATCAGCGCAGCGGTGTCGATGTCGACGAGTTCACGTTCGCGCAGCTTGATGCGGCCGGCAATCCAGACGTCGCTGACCTGGTGGCGGCCGGCGGCGTAGACCAGCTGCGAGATGACGTGATGCAGCGGCTGCGTCTCGATCTGGCCGAGGTCGACACAGGCAATATCCGCCTGCTTGCCGACCTCGATCGAACCGATCGCGGCTTCGAACCCCAGCGCCCTGGCGCCGCCGAGCGTGGCCGCATGCAGCGCGCTGGCGGCATCGAGTGCCGAGGCATCCTCGGCAACGGCCTTGGCCAGCAGCGCCGCGGTGCGGGTCTCGCCGAACATGTCGAGGTCGTTGTTGCTCGCGCAGCCGTCGGTGCCGATGGCGAGGTTGACGCCGGCGCGCTGCAGCTTGCCGGCCTGGCAGAAGCCAGAGGCCAGCTTGAGGTTGGATTCCGGGCAATGCACGACGCTGACGCCGCGCTGCGCGCACAGCGCGATTTCAGCCTCGGTGAGCTGGGTCATGTGCACGGCGATGAGTCGATCGGTGACGAGCCCCAGCCGGTCGAGCCGCGCCAACGGACGCTGGCCGTGCAGCTTGATCGAGTCCGCCACCTCCTGCGCCGTTTCATGGCAGTGCAGGTGCACCGGCAGGTCGAGCTGGTCGGCAAGCATGCGGATGCGTTCGAAGTTGGCATCCGACACCGAATACGGTGCGTGCGGCGCGAACGTGGCGGCCACCAGCGGGTCGTCGCGCCACTGGTCATGCACCTCGATGGCACGATCGAAGTACTCGTCCGGGCTCGACGCCCACGCGGTCGGAAAATCGATCACCGGCAGACCGACCCGGGCGCGGAAGCCGTGGCGCTTGTAGACCGCGGCCTGCACGTCGGGAAAGAAATAGTTCTCGTTGGCACACGTGGTGCCACCGCGCAGCATCTCGGCGATCGCCAGGCCGACGCCATCGGCGACGAACTCCGGCCCGATCACGGTCCCCTCGACCGGCCAGATATGGCCTTGCAGCCACTCCATCAGCGGCAGGTCGTCGGCGATACCGCGCAGCAGCGTCATCGGGTTGTGGGTGTGGGCATTGACCAGGCCCGGTATCAGCGCGGCGTCGGGGCGCGAGACAGTCTGTTCCGGATGGAACCGGGTGCGCGCCTCGTGGACCGGCAGCACCGCGACGATCGCGCCATCGGTGATGGCTACGGCGTGGTTTTCCAGCACCACGCCGTGCGGCACGACCGGCACCACCCAGCCCGCTTCGATCAGCAGGTCGCAGGACTGGGGGTGCGCTTCGGTCGTCATTCCATCGTTCCTGTCCAGGGCCGTGCGCGTCGCGCGCCGGCCATGGGCGTCACTTGACGCGGCTCTCGTACTCGCCGGTACGGGTATTGACCTTGATGATCTCGTCCTGGCCGACAAACAGCGGCACGCGCACCACCGCGCCGGTTTCCAGCGTGGCCGGCTTGCCACCGCCGCCGGAGGTGTCGCCACGCACGCCCGGGTCGGTCTCGACGATCTTCAGTTCGACGAAGTTGGGCGGGGTGACCTGGATCGGCACGCCGTTCCACAGCGTCACCACGCACTGCTCCTCGCCCTTGAGCCACTTGTAGGCATCGCCGACGCCGGCCTTGTCGGCCTGCACCTGCTCGAAGGTCTCGGGCTGCATGAAGTGCCAATGCTCACCGTCGGCGTAGAGGAACTGCATGTCGGTGTCCACCACGTCCGCGACCTCGAGGTAGTCGGTCGCCTTCATCGTCAGCTCGACCACGCGGCCGGTCTTGATGTTGCGGTACTTCACCCGGGTGAAGGCCTGGCCCTTGCCTGGCTTGACATATTCGCAGTCGATGATGACGCAGGGATCGTTGTTGATCAGGATCTTCATCCCGCTCTTGACGTCGTTCATGCCGTATGTGGCCATGCTGGAACTCCTGGAAAATGGATGCGGCTGCGGTTGGCTATCGAGGCGGCGGGCCACCGTGCGGCGGTGGACGGCTAGAATGGCGGGATGCACGCGGCTACCGGTCACCGCGGACGCAAAACTGGACCCGCATGATACCCGCAGCACCCCACCACTGGCAGCCGGCCGCCGGGCAGGCGCACGCCATTCCCACGCCCAGCTGGCAACAGTTGTGGCGCGATGCCGTGCGCGATCCCCGCGTGCTGCTGGCACAGCTGGGGCTGGACGAAGCCGCGATGGGGTTGTCCGACGCCGCGGCCGCCCAGTTCCCGTTACGGGTGCCGCAGGGGTTCATCGCCCGGATGCGCCACGGCGACCCGTTCGATCCGCTGCTGCGCCAGGTGCTGCCGCTGGACGAGGAGATGCGGCCGATGCCCGGGTTCAGCCGCGACGCGGTGGGCGATGGCGCGGCCAAGGTCGGAGATGGCGTGATCCGCAAGTACCACGGACGGGCCCTGCTGATCGCCACAGGCAGCTGTGCGGTGCACTGCCGCTACTGCTTCCGCCGCCATTTTCCCTATTCCGCGGAAACCGCCGCCGCGGCCGGCTGGCGCGATGCGGTCGCGACCATACGTGGCGACGACTCGATAGACGAAGTGATCCTCTCCGGCGGCGACCCCTGGTCGCTGTCCACCCCCAAGCTGGCCGAGCTCACCGCGGCGCTGGCGGAGATCGGCCACATCAAACGCCTGCGCATCCATACGAGGCTGCCCGTGGTGTTGCCCGAGCGGGTCGACGCTCCGCTGCTCGACTGGCTGGCTGTGCTGCCGTGGCCCACCACCATCGTGCTGCACGCCAACCATGCCAACGAGTTCGACGCCGATGTCGACGCCGCGTTGGCGAAACTGCGCGCCGCCGGCGCAACCCTGCTCAACCAGGCGGTGCTGCTGCGCGGGGTCAACGATTCGGTCGAGGCGCTGGCCAACCTCAGCGAGCGCAGCCATGCCGCCGGCGTGCTGCCGTACTACCTGCATCAACTGGACCGGGTCGAAGGCGCCGCCCATTTCGAGGTCGACGATGCCCGAGCGCGCCAGCTACATGCCACTCTTGCGACCCGGTTGTCGGGTTACCTGGTGCCGAAGCTGGTTCGCGAGGTCGCCGGCGATCCCGGCAAGCGACCGCTGTAGGCGTTACTCGCATGGACGGACACGCTCGGTTCGTGTCATAACCCGACCACGGAGGTAACGAATGGAATTAGGCAAAGACTCGGCACTGCGGCTGCTGCTCGTCGACGACAGCGTCGAAGCGGCCGAAGCCATTGTCAGCGGTTTGCGCAACAGCGGCATCGCGGTCCGTCCTTCTCGCCCCGAGAATGATGAGGAACTGGTCGCGCTGCTCAACGACAGGACATTCGAATTGGTCCTCGCCGCCCACGGCGCCAGGATCGTGCCCGTGGAGCGGGTCATGCAGCTGGTCGCCTCCAGCGGCAAGGACCTGCCAGCCCTGCTGGTCGTGGATTCGGTCGACGACGCGTGTCTGCTCGAAGCGCTCACGCTGGGCGCACGCGGAGTCGTGCTGCGCGGACGAGCCGAGCACATCCAGAGCATGGTGCGCACGGAATGGACGGACCTGATCGCCCGCCGGCAGATGCGCCGGCTGGAGGTGCAGGTACGCGAGAGCGATCGCCGCTGCGATGCGCTGATCGAGTCGTCCCGCGACCCGATCGCCTACGTCCATGAGGGCATGCACATCCGCGCCAATGCCGCCTACCTGGAGATGTTCGGCTGCGAGTCCTTCGAGGAAATCGAAGGCATGTCACTGCTGGACATGATCGCGCCACAGCATGTGGATGCATTCAAGCAACTACTGAAACAGCTGTCCAAGGGTGAAGCACCGCCGCCGCGTTACGAGGTCGAGGCGCGCACGCTGGATGGCAGGTCCTTCCCCGCAGTGATGGAATTCACCGCCGCCACCTATGAAGGCGAAAACTGCCTGCAGCTTGTGCTGCGCCGCCAGGAGCAGGAGTTCGACCCGGAACTGGCGCGAGAGGTCGAGGAACTGCGCCAGCGCGACCAGGTCACCGGCCTGTTCAACCGCGCTACCTTCCTGCGCGCTCTCGAGGACGCCGTTTCCGACGCCGGCATGAACGCGACGCCGCATGGCCTGCTGCTGGTCGAGCCCGACCACTACGCGCGGCTGCTGCAGGAGATTGGCCTTGACGCCGCCGACGACCTGGCGGTCGCGATCGCCGAACGTTTACGCAATGCCCTCGGCCCGAACGACATCGCCGCACGATTCGGCGAACACCAGTTCGCGGTGCTGAGCCGCAACAGCGACCATGCCGCGACCTCGCGGCTTGCCGAGGTGGTGCGCGCGTCGTTCGCCGCCAACGTGCTGGAGATCGACAGCCGCTCGCTGAATGCCACCGTCAGCATCGGCGGCGTGCAGATCGGCGAGAAGATCGCCAGCGTCGCCGCCGTGCTCGCCAAGGCAAGCCAGGGCGTTACCTCGAT
>Ga0209640_10006485_pt1 | contig 10246 bp, 9 predicted proteins | sample RifCSP10_1_FD_184018 | JGI IMG/M metagenome (GOLD analysis project Ga0209640, IMG submission 184018) | Soil microbial communities from Rifle, Colorado - Rifle CSP2_sed 10_1 (SPAdes) (version 2) | ecosystem: Environmental > Terrestrial > Deep subsurface > Rock core/Sediment | place: Rifle... | reverse complement strand
GACATGATGGTCGTGACGGAGACGGGCGCGGAGATAATCGACTTTTACCCGCGCGATAGCATACTCGTCGCCGGGGACTGAAACGCGGATCGCGAGAAAGGCGCTCGGTTGCGCAAAGACGGATCGCGAGACATGCAACCCGATGCACCCGAGTTGCTGACCCTTTACGCCCGCATGGCGCTGATCCGCCGCGCCGAGGAGCGGCTCGCGAAGCTTTTCGCCGACGGTGAGGTGCCCGGGTTCGTGCACCTCAGCACGGGTCAGGAAGCGGTCGCCGTCGGTGTTTGCGCGGCGCTGGTGGAAGCGGATACGATCGCTTCAACGCATCGCGGACACGGGCACGCGCTTGCGAAAGGCGTGGCGCTCGACGGTTTCTTTGCCGAAATCATGGGGCGCGCGAGCGGCCTGTGTGCCGGACGGGGCGGTTCGATGCACGTCGCCGAGATGCGCGTCGGCATGCTCGGCGCGAACGGCATCGTGGGCGGTGGGCTGCCGATTGCGGTGGGCAGCGCGCTTGCCCACCAGGTGAAGCACCGGCCGAATGTCGCAGTCGTCTTCTTCGGCGATGGCGCGATGGCCGAAGGCGCGTTGCACGAATGTCTGAACCTCTCGGCACTATGGAAGCTGCCGCTCGTGTTCGTGTGCGAGAACAATGGCTGGAGCGAATTCTCGCCGCTGGCGCGCCAGTTCGGCGCGTCGCTTGCGGCGCTCGGTGCGGCCTTCGGAATCCCGCACGAAAAACTCGACGGCATGGACGTCGAGCCGGTAGCGGCCGCTGCACGGCGGCTGGTGGCGGCAGTGCGCTCGGGGCAGGGTCCCCACATCCTGGAATGCGGCACGCAGCGTTGGCGCGGCCATTACGAAGGCGATCCGCAGAAGTACCGCGACGCCGATGAACTGGCGCAGGCGCGCAGCCACGATCCGCTCGTGGTCGCTGCAGCCCGGCTCACCGCACAAGGTATTCCCGCCGACCGGCTGCGCGCGATCGAGGAGGAGATTGCCTCGCGCATCGATGCCGCGGTGGCGGCCGCGCGCGCGTCCGCGGAACCCGAATTCGCGTCTGCATCCGCCGGCGTGTACGCAAGCGCGGGAGCGGCCCATGCCTGAAGTGCGTTACGCCGCAGCCATCAATCGCGCGCTGGCCGATGCGATGACGGCGGACGATTCGGTCGTGGTCTTCGGTGAGGACCTGGCGGTACCCGGCGGACCCTTCGCCGTGACGCGCGGGCTGCTCGCGAAATTCGGCGCCGAGCGGGTACGCGATACCCCGATCTCAGAGGCGGCGATTGTCGGCGCGGCGGTCGGCGCGGCGCTCTCGGGGCTCAGGCCGGTAGTCGAGATCATGTTCATGGATTTCCTGACCTTCGCGATGGACGCGCTCGTCAATCAGGCCGCGAAGGCGCATTTCATGTTCGGCGGGCAGTGCAGCGTGCCGATGGTCGTGCGAACGCCGCATGGCGGAGGTCTTAACGCGGGGCCGCAGCATTCGCAATGTCTCGAGGCCTGGTTCGCGCACGTGCCCGGCCTGAAGGTCGTCGTGCCGAGCAACCCGGCCGACGCGTACGGTCTGCTGCGCGCAGCGATCGATGACCCGAATCCGGTGGTGTTCGTCGAACACAAGGCGCTCTACGCGTCGAAGGGGGAATTGCCCGAGCCGCCGGGACACGTGGCAATCGGGGTGGCACGCATTGCCCGGCCGGGCCGCGACGTGACGATCGTTACTTATGGCGCATGCGTTGCGCTCGCGTTGCAGGCGGGGCAGACGCTCGCAGCGGAAGGCATTGAAGCTGAGGTGATCGATCTGCGCTCGGTTCAGCCCTGGGACCGCGCGGCAGTTCTTGATTCAGTGCGCCGAACGACACGCCTGGTGGTGGCGCACGAGGCGGTCACCGCGTTCGGCATCGGCGCCGAGATTGCCGCTCACGTTTCGGAGCACGCATTCCGGACCCTGGCAGCGCCCGTGCTGCGCGTCGGCGCCGAATTCATGCCGGTGCCGTTCGCGCGTTCGCTCGAGCGCAAGTATCTGCCCGATGGCGCGGATATTGCAGCGGCGGTGCGCCGTTCCATGCACGGCGGCTGAGCAAAGAGTCATCCACCACGGCAAGTTTCGGGAGGAAATTCCATGAACTCAAGATCGTCGAGTTTGGTAACCGTTCCATGCGTCATGAGTGCGCTCGTTGGACTCATACTGACTTCGGTCGTTTCGGCAGCCTGGGCGCAGACCGCTTACCCGGTCAAACCCATCCGGCTCGTCTCGGGGTTCGCTCCGGGAGGCACCAGCGATTATCTGGCGCGGGTCATCGGCCGCGTACTGACCGAGGCGTGGGGCCAGTCGGTCGTCGTGGAAAACCGGGTCGGCGCCGGCGGCATGATCGGGGCGGAAGTCGTCGCGCGTGCGACGCCGGACGGCTATACGCTATTCATGGGATCGGTGACCACCCATGCAATCAACCCGGCGCTCTATACCGCCTTGCCCTTCAGCCTCCAAAATGACTTTACGCCCGTTGCCGGCGTGGCGGCCGTCCAGACGTTAATGGTTACGCGCCCTTCCGGGCCCCTGCGCTCAGTGAAAGATCTCATCGCGCAAGCCAAGTCGCGGCCGCAGCCACTCAATTACGGCTCGGCGGGAGTCGGGTCGATAGCGCACATGGGGACCGCGCTGCTCAGCTACACGACGGGCTTGAAAATGACGCACGTGCCTTACAAGGGCGAGGGACAGGCGGCGATCGATGTCATTTCGGGCCAACTCGACTTCATGCTTGGCAACATGCCGTCCGTGATCGGGCTGGTCCGCTCGGGCAAGCTGCAGGCCCTGGCAGTCGGCGGAAAGGCACGCTCGCCGCAACTCCCGGATGTCCTGACGATCGCCGAGGCCGGCGTGCCCGGCTACGAAATGACCGGATGGTATGTCTTGTTCACTACCGCCAAAGCGCCGCGCGACGTGCTCGTGAAGCTGAACGCCGAAGTCGTGCGCGGACTGCAGCGCAACGATACGCGTGAGCTGCTGGCGACCCAGGGTGCCGACTCGATGTCGGGTTCGGTCGATGAAATCGCTGCTTTGGTGCGTTCCGAGCTGGCCAAGTGGGCGAAGGTCGTGTCCGGGTTGGGCCTGAAAGTGAACTAGAGGCGCGCCCGGGACCGCATGGACCTGATCGGGACCCGGTGCCTGCGCGATCTCCTCGAGGAGAAGGTTGCGCTTTTCCCCGACCGCGAGTTCCTCGTGTGCGAGGACCGGTCCGACGGCGTCCGGACTTTTACCTACGAGGAGTTTGACCGCCGCGTCAATCAACTCGCGAACGGGCTTCGTGAGGATGGCATCGCAGCCGGCGAGAAGGTAGCGGTCCAGCTCTTCAACTCCCCCGAACTGCTGATCACGTGGTTTGCCCTGGCGAAACTCGGGGCGGTAATGGTCCCCTCGAACACGGCCAACGTCGCGGGGGACCTCCAGTACCTCCTCGATTCCTCCGATGCGACGACGCTGATCTCGGAGCCCGCGTTCATCGGCCGCTTCGAGGCCGTCCGTGCCGATTGCCCGCGCGTGCATCGTGTTTTTCTTGCCCGCACCGATGCTGCCCCCCCGTCCGGCACCCGCCTCTGGGACGATTTGTGGCACGGGCAGCCATCCTCGCTGCCTCCGATCCCGATTCACAACGAGGCGGTCGCCGAACTCATTTACACTTCGGGGGCGACGGCGCGGCCGAAGGCAGTGATGATCACGCACGCGAACTGCCTCTGGTCGGGGGAGCGCGATTCGAAGCACTTCCGGCTCGCGCCCGGCGAGCGGAACCTGACGGCGCTGCCGTGCTTTCACGTCAACGCGCAATCGTACTCGGTGCTGTCAACTATGACCGTCGGCGGCACCGCGGTAATAATGGAGGCGTTCAGCGCGACGAAGTTCTGGAACCAGGTCCGCCGTCATCGCGCCAATGTCGTCAGTCTCGTGGCGCCGTTGCTGCGGATGCTCATGGCGCAGGCGCCGCAGCCCACCGACCGCGACCATTGTGTCCGCCTGGCGATCTTCGGCCTCAACTGCACCGAGAGGGAGCGCGAGGATTTCCAGTCGCGGTTCGGTGTGCCGATCCTGAAGGGCTACGGTCTCACCGAGGCGATGACGATGGTGTCGCGGGCGCCGCTCGATGGCGATCCCCACTGGCCGTCCATCGGTCTCCCGGCGCTCGATCGGGAGGTCAAGCTCGTGGACGAGCGCGGTGCGGAGGTGCCGGAGGGGCAGGTCGGTGAGATTGCCGTTCGAGGCGTTCCGGGCCGGACGATCATGAAAGGCTACTATAAGAATCCCGAGGCGACTGCCGAAGCGCTGAAAGACGGGTGGCTCTTGACCGGGGACACGGCATGGATGGACAGTGCCGGTTACCTGTACTTCTTCGAACGGAAGAAGGAGGTCATCAAGGTCGGCGGCGAGAACGTATCGGCGGTAGAGATAGAGCAGACGCTGGCCGAGCACCCCGGAGTCGCTGAGTGCGCTGTCCTTGGCGTTCCCGACGCGGTGAAGGACGAAGCCGTCAAGGTCTTCGTCGTGGCGCGGCCCGAGGCCGGATTGACGGCTGCGGAGGTGCAGGCGTTCTGCGCGGCGCGACTCGCGAAATTCAAGGTTCCGAAGTTTGTGGAGTTTCGCGATTCCCTGCCGAAGACTTCAATCGGCAAGATCGAAAAGAAGCTGCTGCGAGTACAGAAGTGATCCTCAAAAACAGATTTCAGCCGCCGATGAACGCCGATGGACGCCGATAAGAGCATAAGAAGCGTAGGGTGTGCTCCGCGAAGCGGAGCGCACCAGCATGATCGGTGCGCAAGCGCACCCTACAACTCCTTCCCCCTTGATGGGGGAAGGTTGGAATGGGGGTGTGTGTGAATTGCTCTCCCACAGCGAGGAAAGCACTTTGAGCGAGATTCGTCAACTGGTAATGCCCAAACTCGGGCTCACCATGACTGAAGGGATGGTGTCCGAGTGGCCGATCGCGGAAGGCCGGCGTTTCGAGCGTCACGCGATCTACGTCGTGGTCGAAACCGACAAGGTGACGAACGAGATCGAGGCGCCGGAGGCTGGAAGGATCGTGCGCATCCTGGTGCCGCAGGGCGAGACCGTGGCGGTCGGTACGGTGCTTGCCGAGTGGGAGGCCGAAGCCTCCGAGGCGGGGCTGGCGAAGGCGGGCTTGCCTGCGCAGCCGGTCTCGGAGATCGCCGAACCGCGGAGAAAAAAAGCGGGCTCGGTCGAGCTGGCCGCAGCAAAGCGGTTGACCGAGGCGAAACAAACCATCCCGCACTTCTATCTCTCGACAGAGATCGAAGTGAGCCGGCTGCAGGGCCTGCGCGCCGAATGGAACGCCAGGGGCGATCGGCCCCGCGTCACACTTACCCATCTCCTCGTCGCTGCAACGGCGCGTGCGCTCGCCAGGCATCCGGAACTGAACCGCGTCTGGGATGGCGACGGTTTTATCGAGTTCGACGGCGTTGACATCGGCGTTGCAGTCGACACCGAACACGGACTGCTCGCGCCGATGCTGCGCGGCGCGCACGGCATGAGCCTCGCCGAGCTGGCGCGCGAAGTCGGGATACTCGTGGCACGCGCCCGTGCGATGGCCCTTACCGCCGCTGACGTCGGCGGCGGCGCGGTCACGGTGTCCAACGCCGGCATGCACGATGTCACCTGGATGGCGTCGATCATTAATCCAGGCCAGGCGGCAATTCTCGGAGTCGGAGCGGAGCGCAAGGTGTTTCGGCCTGACGAGCAGGGCGCGCCTCGCCTTGCGCGCGAGGTGTGCGTGGTGCTCTCGTGCGATCACCGCGTGCTCGACGGCGTGAAGGGGCTCGCGTTCTTGAATGAAGTGCGCCGTACGCTGGAGGCGCCCGAAGCGTTGTTTGCGTAACGAGAATATCGGCGGGACGCAGAACGCGGTGAGCAGCCCAACGAAATCCGCGCCGTACTGGAATATACGTGATGTGCATCGCCCGGGCCGGCATTCCGGCTTGCGCTTGAATGACGGATATGCCAATGTTCCTGCTAATTCAGCGCCACTTCTTTTAATCACGGAAAGGTGATCGAATGGCAACCGTAAAGGAATTGATGAGCCTCGAAGGCCGCGTCAGCATCGTGACGGGCGGCGCGACGGGGCTAGGTTTGCAGATGGCGACCGCGCTGGCGGAGGCGGGCTCGAATCTCGTGATCTGCTCGCGCAGGCTCGAAAATTGCGAGCAGGCGGCGCACGGTCTGGAGAAACTCGGCGTCAGTGCGCTCGCGCTCGCGTGCGATGTGACCAAGCCGGACCAGGTCGAGGCGATGAAGGATGCGGTCATGCAGAAATTCGGCCGCATCGATGTGCTGGTGAATAACGCGGGCCGCGCGTGGGTCGCGCCTCCGGAGGACACGCCGCTCGAGGGCTGGCAGAAGGTGTTCGACCTCAACATCACCGCGCCGTTCATCTGCGCACAGGTGCTGGGCCGCGAGATGATCAAGGCGCGGCGCGGCAGGATCATCAACATCGCGTCGGTCGCCGGCCTGGTCGGCCGCGACGCGAAAACGTACAACTCGATTGCCTATTGCGCGAGCAAGGGCGCGCTCGTCAATTTCACGCGCGACCTCGCGGTGAAATGGGCGCCCCACAACATCCGGGTCAATGCGATCTGCCCGGGTTTTTTCGTGACCCTGCTCAACGAGGAACTGCTCGAGCAGTCCATGGATTACGTCGTGCGCGGAATCCCGCTCGGCCGCACCGGCGGGCCGGACGATCTCAAAGGCATCGTGGTGCTACTCGCTTCCGACGCTTCGAACTTCATGACGGGCGCAATCATTCCGGTGGATGGCGGCGCGGTTGCGTGGTAGGAGGTCGCCTTATTTGGATTTCACGCGAAACTTCCGCAGCGCGGCTTCGTCGACCTCGACACCCAGCCCCGGGCCGGTGGGGCATTCCACGCTGCCGTTGCTCTGGTGCACAGGCTGCTTGACCAGATCGGTCGCGAGGTAGTGGTTGTTGATGTTGATTCCCCAGTCGAGATTGGGCACCGCATAACCGACGTGCGCGAGCGCGGCGGCGCCGATGCTCGATTCCCCCGTCTTGCACGCGACATCGATCGCAAGCCCCAGCGTGTCGCTCACCGCCGCGGCGCGCATGAGCGCGACGATGCCGCCCAGCTTGATGGTCTTCAGGTTCACGCCGGCGATGGCGCCCGCGCGCTGCCATTCCATGATGGCTTCGAGGCTGTGCGCGGATTCGTCCGCGCACAGCGGAATCGGGCTCATGCGCGCGAGCGCGAGCGTTCCGGCAAGATCGTTGTCGCGAAACGGCTGCTCGAGGAAAAGCAGGCCGGCGTCCGCGGCGCCGGTGACAAACTTGCGCGCGTTCGCAATCGTCATTCCCATGTTGGCATCGGCGCACAGCATGACTTCCGGGCCCAGCGCCCGGCGCAGGGCGTGGGCTGCCTCGATCTCTTCCTCGACGCGCTTGACGCCGACCTTGAGCTTCAAAAACCGGTAGCCCGCGCGCGTCTTCGCTTTCGCCTCGGCGATGTCCTGCTCGACCGTGGGATTGGCAAGCTGGTACAAAGCGAGCAGCGAGCCGCGCGCCTTGCCGCCGAGCAGATCCACCAGCGCGACACCGAGATGCCTGCCAACCAGATCGTGGATCGCGATATCACACGCCGCCTTGGCGCCGGTGTTGCCGATGATGGCGCGCAACATCCGCTGCACAAGCTGCGCTCGATCGAGCGCGTTCTCGCCAATCAGGACGGCCGCAAGATGGCGCTCGACCGCCGCGACCATGCCCGGCAGCGTGTCGCCTGTCATCGTCGGCGCCGCGGATGCTTCACCCCAGCCGACCACTCCGTTGGCGGCTTCGATGCGGACGATCAGCGTTTCGGATTCGTCGAACCGCTGTCCTCCGCCCATCAGCGCCGGGTGCGTCAGCGGCACCGAGACGGGTATGGCGTCGACGCGGCGGATCAGGAGTGGCGCGGCTTCGGAGTTTCGTTTTGCAGTACGGGTTTTGGACATGATGGTGTTCCGATCATATTCCGCGCACGACGATCTTGCCGACCGTTGCGCTTGATTCCATGCAGACCTTCGCGGCCGGCAATTCATCGAACGCGAACACCCGGCCGATGAGCGGCGTGATGCGCCCGTCGGCGATCGCCGGAAGCACGTCGCGCGCGAAGCCGCTCACCGCCTGCGCGCGTTCTTCGGCCGTGAGCTTTGCGTTGGAAACCCCGAAGATCTCGAGGCGGTTGACGTGCACTGCCGAGAGATCGATCTTCGCTTCCAGCACGCCATCGAGATAACCCACCACCGCGAGCCGGCCGTGCCGCGCGAGCGAGTTCACGCATTCCGCGAAGACCGAGCCGCCGACCAGGTTGACGATCAGGTCCACCCCCTTGCCGGCGGTCGCCGCTTTTACCCGCGGCGCGAAATCCGCGCCGCGCGTGGCGATTGCGACATCGAGGCCGATGGTCTTGAGCCGCGCAAGTTTTTCCGCCGAGCCCGAGGTGCCGATCGTGTGCGCGCCGAGCATTTTCGCGATCTGGATGCACGCCGCGCCCGTGCCGGAAGAAGCGCCGGTGACGAGCAGCCACTCCCCCGCCTTGAGCTTGCCGTACGGCGGATACAGCATTTCGTACGCGGTAATAAAGGAGACCGGAATCGCCGCGGCCTGCTCCCAGTTGAGCCGCGGCGGCATCGGCATGATTTGGTGCGCGAGCGCCGCGGAATATTCGGCGAAGCCGCCGCGCACGCGGCCAAACACGCGGTCGCCGGGACGAAACGCCGTCACCCCTGCGCCCACCGCGTGCACTTCGCCCGCAGCCTCGTTGCCGCCGAGCTTCTCGGGCCCGCCATGCACGGCGCCGCCCACGGAGATCTCGCCGTAATTCATCGCGGTCGCGCGCACGCGCATGACGATTTCGCCCGCCTTTGGTTGCGGCACCGGCATCTCGCGCCATTCGAAGACCGCCTTGTGTTCTTTGGTAACGATCCAGCAGGTTTTCATGATCGGGAAACGCTTTCGCGGTTATTGAGGGGCAATCATGCTACCAGTTTATTCGGCGGCTGCCATCTCGGGCAGCGCGGCGGCGCGCGTGACCGCGTTCAATACGTGCCATGATATGGCTTGATTGCGTAACCCCATTTGGTGGCGTAACGTATATAGTGAAGGTACGGGTGGCGGGCTCGACTAAGTGCTTATCCGTAAATAGTGATATACTGTTTTCCCATCGAGTTTTCATGGAAGGCAGTGGCCGATGGGAAAAGCTCGTTTGGCGTCATGGGAGGTCTCCGATGAGTTCTGGTTGCGGGTTGAGCCGTTGTTGCCACCCACACCGGGAAGGAACGCAAAGCGGCAGTACGCGAGGGCTGAGGGAGCGGGTCGCAAGCGCAAAGATCCGCGGCTTATATTCGAGGCGATCGTGTACGTTTTGCGCACGGGCTGTCAATGGAAAGCGCTGCCGGCGGAGCGTTTCGGTAGTGCGAGTTCGATTCACAAACGTTTTCTCGAATGGGCAAAGGCTGGGGTGTTCTTGCGACTCTGGCAGGCGGGGCTAGCCGAGTATGACGAGATGGAGGGCATCGCTTGGCGATGGCAAAGCATCGACGGGACCATGTTCAAGGCACCGCTTGCTCAAGAATCTGTCGGCCCCAACCCGACGGATCGGGGAAAAAAATGGGAGCAAGCGAATGCTCCTGGTCGACGCGCGTGGCGTCCCGCTGTCGATCATCGTAATCGGGGCTAATCGTCACGACGTGACGCAGTTGGCGGCTACGCTGGATTCGATTGTCGTCGAGCGCCCCGAGGTCAAGCCGTATCATCCGCAGAACCTGTGCGCGGATGCGGGCTTTAGCGGCATGCCTGCGCTCGTGCAGATTGTGGAGCGCGACTATCAGCCGCACGTGCGCCCTCGCGGTGAAGAAAAGGTGCGCCGCAAGAATGGATACAAGCCTCGGCGCTGGATTGTGGAAGTTGCGCATTCTTGGTTCAACCGTTTCCGAAAGCTCCTGGTTCGATATGAAAAAACTGATCGTTCATACTTGGGTTTGAACATGCTCGCCGCCGCGATCATTTGCTTTCGCAAGGTGCCGGGCGAGATAAATATTATTTACGGATAAGTTCTAAGTTTAACACTTGTCTATCCTGTTCCGTACCTTAGCGGTACTTCCTAAACTGTCCGACCACCACTCCGAAAATCTCGACGTCGCCCTTCGGCCGAATGACGGGATAAGCCTTGTTCTCCGGCCGCAATACAACACGGC
>Ga0209640_10006484_pt1 | contig 10249 bp, 6 predicted proteins | sample RifCSP10_1_FD_184018 | JGI IMG/M metagenome (GOLD analysis project Ga0209640, IMG submission 184018) | Soil microbial communities from Rifle, Colorado - Rifle CSP2_sed 10_1 (SPAdes) (version 2) | ecosystem: Environmental > Terrestrial > Deep subsurface > Rock core/Sediment | place: Rifle... | reverse complement strand
GGTGATGACCGTGCCCCGGGCATCCGCGCTGCGCGTGTAGTAGGTCGTGCGATACGACGCGCTCGTGTTGAAGGTCAGAAAAGTCAGGCGCGAGAGCGCGGCCCGCGCCGTCGGCAGGACATCGAGCCGGGCCAGGCTCCGGTCGCTCGTCGTTCTCCCGTTCGTGATCTGCCGGAACGGGAGGTAGCTGAACTCGTTGTTGACCGATGCGTAGACGGGCAACCCGAACACGCGCTGCGGCGCGATCGCGGCGGTGAGCCGCGGCGTGCTGCCGTACAGCTGGGAGGTCGTCGTGCCCGTGAACGTCTCCGTGCGCTGAAACAACGCCCCCGCGGTCAGGCCACCCCACGTGCCCGACAGGCCGGCCTCGACGGTCCGGGTCGCGTTCGACGCCTGGTACAGGTTCTGCTGATACAGCTGCTGCGTCACGATGCTCGTCGCGTAGTCGATGCGCTGATGGAGGCGGATCGCCGTGCCGACGGCCTGGTTCCCGGTGCCGGAGAACTGATAGGAGGACTGCGCGGGGAGGCGCGAGACGCGTCCGCCCTGCCGGAACTCCGTCTGCTGCTGATCGAGGCGGTAAAAGCGAAAGTTGCCGTACGACCCCTGACTCGCCACGTACCGGTACTCCGCGCCCGCGCCCTGCCCGACGTTGGTGAACCAGTCGTGGAAGAACGTCGCATCCTGGCTCTGGCCCATCGCCCAGAAGAACGCGTTGCTGAGCGACTGCCCGCGCAGCGTGGACGTGCCGTAGGTCGGCAGCAGAATCCCCGTCGCCCGGTTGTCGTCTTTGATCGGATAGTAGAGCACCGGCAGGTACATCAGCGGCACGCCCTTGACCCGCAGCAGCATGTTTCGCGCGATCGCGTACTCGTCGAGGGTGATGACGACCGAGTCGCTGGAAATCTCCCACCGCGGCGTCGGCTGGACGCACGTCGTGAACCCGCCGCGTGTCACGCGGTATCGGCGGTTCTCGAGCTTGTCGATCGTCTCCCCGTAGAAGTAGACGTCCGGATCCTGCCCGCCGAATTGCGCGCGGTCCACCTGATCGCCGAGTGACAGGATGCCGGATGCCTGGTGGAACGTGCCGGTCCCCTTCGCCACGTTGAATTCCACGCGCTCGGCCGCGATGCGGCCTTCCGGGTTCGTGAAGACGACGTTGCCGCTGGCGACGAGCCGCAGCTCGGGATCCGTGAAAAGCTCGACGAGGTCCGCAAAGAAGCTCATCTGCGGACATTCGATCTGCACCTGCCCCGTCAGGCGCAGGTGATTCGCCGAGACCTGCTCGAACTGCCACTGGGTCGTCCGGGTGCACGTCCCGAAGAAGGGATCGCCGGCGGGCGGCACGCCCGGTGGCGTGGTCTGCGCCAGAACAGGCGCCGCGCACGCGCACAACACACAGGAGAGAAGAATCCGCGAAACACCCATCAGTATCGGGGAAATTACCGCAGGATAGCACGCCGCCGCAGACGGTCGCGAACGGCGCCGACCACAAAAATGGAGCCGGTCACGCACACCGTCGTGCCGGTCGAGAGCGCCTCCTCGACGGCTGTCAGCGGATCCGGCACCACCCGCACGGCCCTGGTGTGTTCCGCTCCTTGGATCCGCGCCGCCAGCTCACGCGCGGGAAGCGCCCGCGGCGTGTCGGCCGCCGTTGCGACGACCGACGACACCTCCGGCAGCAGCTCGCCGACGATGCCGGCGACATCCTTGTCCCGCATCACCCCGATCACCAGTGTCGGCCGCTCCGGATGCCAGCGGCGGAGATACGCGGCGAGCGCCCTGGCCCCGTCGACGTTGTGCGCGGCGTCGAGCAGCACCTGCGGGCCGTCCTGCACCTGGATCACCTCGAGGCGGCCGGGCCAGTCGACATCGGTCAGACCCCGTTCAATCGCCTCTTTCGACAGCATGACGCCCGAGGGCCGCACCGTTTCGAGCAGACGGACGGCCACGAGCGCGTTGCCGATCTGGTGCTCGCCGCGCAGTGCGAGCGTCAGCGGCCCATACCGCCCGGCGGGCGTCTCGATGATGATGCCGGCGCGGCCGTCACGCAGCTCCGCCTCGACACGCGCGTCGGCCGCCGCCTCGACAACCCGGGCATGCCGCTCGGCTGCCACCGCAGCGACGACCTGCCGCGCCTCCTCCGGGAGCGCACCGGTGACGATCGTCATCCCGGGCTTGATGATCCCGGCCTTCTCGAACGCAATCGCCGCGAGCGTCTCGCCCAGCAGGTCCTGGTGATCGAAGCCGACCGAGGTGATCGCCCCGTGCGCCGCCGGGACGATGTTCGTCGCGTCGAACCGGCCGCCGAGACCCACTTCAACGACGGCGATCTCCACGCGCGCGCGGCGGAACAGCTCGAAGGCGATGGCGGTGGTCGCCTCGAAGAATGTCGGGTGCGCCGCCAGCGCCCCGGCGGACCTCAGCGCGTCGGCACGGTCGAGGACCTCTCGAGCCGCGGCGTCGAGCGCGTCTGCGGACACCTGTTTGGTGCCGATGACGAAGCGCTCGGCCAGATCGACCAGGTGAGGCGAGACGTAGCGCCCCGCCCGGACGCCGCCGGCCACCAGCGCGGCGTGCACCATGGCTGCGACGGATCCCTTGCCGTTGGTGCCGGCGATATGGATTGAGGTAAAGGCGCGCTCGGGATGGCCGAGCGCCGCGGAGAGCTGCGAGATGTTCTCGAGCCCGAGCTTGATCCCGAGCGTCTCGAGGGCAAAAAGGCGGTCGAGCACTCCTACTGGTCCGTCGCGCTCGCGACGGCCAGCGGCGGCGGGGCCGGCGCGGGCGCGGCACCCATGAACCGCAGCGCGCGTGCGAGCGTCGCTTTCATCTCGCGTCGATCGACGATGAGGTCGAGCATGCCGTGATCGAGCAGAAACTCGCTCCGCTGAAATCCTTCGGGCAGCTTCTGCCGGATGGTCTGCTCGATGACGCGCGGTCCGGCGAATCCGATCAGCGCCTTCGGCTCGGCGATGTTCAGGTCACCCAGCATGGCAAAGCTCGCCGTCACGCCGCCCGTCGTCGGGTCGGTCAGGACGGAGATGAACGGGACGGCCGCGCGATCCAGGCGCGCCAGCGCCGCGCAGATCTTCGCCATCTGCATCAGCGACAGCGCCCCCTCCATCATCCGCGCCCCGCCCGAGCACGAGATGATGACGAGCGGCTGCCGCCGCTCGAGCGCCAGCTCCGCGGCACGGGTAATCTTCTCGCCGGCGACCACGCCCATGCTGCCGCCGATGAACGCGTACTCCATGGCGGCCACCACCACGTCGAGCCCCTCGAGGCGGCCGGTGGCGACGATGACCGCATCCTTCAGACCGGTCGCCTCTTCGGCGGCGCGCAGGCGGTCGCGATAGGCCTTGGTGTCGGTGAAGCGCAGCGGATCGGTGGAGGTCAGGTGGGCGTCGTGCTCGGTCCAGCGCTCCTCGTCCAACAGGGCGCGCAGGCGGTCGGTGGCGCTGATGCGGAAATGGTACGCGCACTTCGGGCAGACGCTGAGATTCTTCTCGAGGTCCTTGTTGTAGAGGATTTGCGCGCAGTCCGGACACTTGACCCAGAGGCCCTCGGGCACGCGGCTCGGCTTCTCGGCGCCCGGCGAGCGCATGGGCTTCCGGGCCTTCTTGAACCAGGCCATGAACCCAGAACTCTAGCACGACGGCAACAGCGACAGCAGTTCTGCAGGCTCTTAGTTCCGTGGTACGTAATAGCGCGTGCCGCGGTTCAGCGTGTGTATCTGACGGAGCAGGTCCTCGACCGCGCTGTCGCTGGAGCCGAGGTCGACCTGGGACGTTTCGACGACCAGGAGCGGCGTGGCCGAGTAGTGGAAAAAGAAGTGCTGATACGCTTCGTTCAGCTCGCGCATGTAGTCCGCCTCGGGAAGCGGCGCCTGCGTGTCGGCGTTCCTGGCGCGCTCGCGCAGGCGCCGGACCAGCACGTCGGTCGGCGCTTGGAGGTAGACGACCAGATCCGGCGAGGGCACGTCCCGCGCGAGCAGATCGTACAGGCGCTGGTAGATGAACAGCTCGTTATCGTCGAGGTTGAGATACGCGAAGATCTTGTCCTTGTCGAACAGGTAGTCGGCGATCGTCGTTTGCGCAAACAGATCGCCCTGACGCAGCGTGAGCTGCTGGCGGTGGCGGCTCAACAGGTAGAAGAGCTGCGCCTGCAGCGCGGCGCCCGGGCGTCCCGCGTAGAAGTCGGCGAGAAACGGGTTCTCGCCCTCCTCCAGCACGACCGCAGCATCCAGCCGGGCCGCCAGGCGCGCGGCCAGCGACGTCTTGCCTGCACCGATAGGCCCTTCAATCGCGATGTATTGAAAAGACATGAGCCGTGTCGAGCCAGAAGCGGCGGTGGCTGCATGCTATCATCCGGCCGGCGATGGACAAGTCACAACTTGTGATGTGTGGCGTGTGCCTTGCGCTCGCCGGGTGCGCCACGGTGCCGCCGGCGGCCGCACCTGTCGAGCCTCCCATCGTCACCTGGGAAGAAAAGCTCGGATGGATGATGCGCCTCGAGGATCAACGCATCCTCCGCGATCCCAACCCGCCCGCCGTCGTCGTCCTCGTGCCCGCCACCCGCACCCAGCCTGCGATTGTGGCGCCGCCGCCGCCCTCCGATCTGGTCCGCCTCCTCGGTGACGGTGAGGCGCGCGTTCGACGCCGTGCCGCGCTCGCGCTCGGCCGCGCCGGCCTTGGAGACGCGGTGGCACCGCTGACGATGCTGCTGGCCGACGCGGAGCCTGAGGTGCGTCAGATGGCCGCGTTCGCGCTTGGCCTGATTGGCGAGGCCGGCGCCCGCACGGCGCTGCTCGCGGCGCTGGCCGACCCCGATCCCGGCGTGCAGGGGCGCGCCGCCGCGGCGCTCGGCCTGATTGGCGACCGCGCGGACGCCACGGCGGTCAGCGGCATGGTGCAGGCGCACATCCGGGCCGGTGCGCTGGCCGCGATGGCCGCCGACGATCTGACCTATCCGCGTTCCCCGGCGGTTGAGGCGGCGCGCCTGGGCCTCTACGCGCTCGTGCGCCTCGGGTCCTACGAGGCGCTGGCGGCGGCCGCGCTCGACGGCGGGGAACGGCCCGTCTCGACCTGGTGGCCCGTCGCCTTCGCCCTGCAGCGGCTCGGCGACGCCCGCGCGGCGCCGGCGCTGCTGGCACTGCTGAGCACGCCCGGCCGGTACACCGCGGCGTTTGCCGCGCGGGGACTCGGTGTGGCCAAAGCCGCCGCGGCCGCCGCGCCGCTTCGTCAGATCGTGGAACGCCGTGACGCGCATCCTGCCGTCGTCATTCAGGCGATTCGCGCGCTCGGGCTGATCGGCGGCATGGACACGGCCCCGGCCTTGACGCGGATCGTGGCGGACGCCGACGCCGACGCCGCCGTGCGCGTCGAGGCGCTGTCGGCGCTGGGCGCGGTGGCGACCTCCGACGCCGTCGACTTGATGCTCGACCTGATGTCGGACGACGCGCCTCCAATACGCGCGGCGGCGATACGCACCCTGGCGCGTGTCGACCCCGACACCTTCCTGGTGACGCTGTCCGGGCTGGACGTGGATCGCGAGTGGACGGTGCGGACCGCGCAGGCGGCGGCGCTTGGATCGCTGCCGGCGGCGCGAGGCCTTCCTGGATTGAAGGCGTTGCTCAAGGACCGAGATCCCCGCGTGCTCCCCGCCGTGCTCGCCGCACTGGTCGCCTCGAAAGCCCCCGACGCCGAGGCAATCCTGACCCAGCATCTCAAGGCCGACGACTTCGCGGTGCGGGCCGCCGCCGCCGCCGGCCTCGCCGAACTCCGCGCCGCGTCCGCCGCGGCGGCGCTGGCGGACGCATACCGCGGCGCCGCCGGAGACAGCACCTATTCGGCGCGCGCGGCCATCCTCGCCGCCCTGAACCAGATTGATCCCGCGGCCGCTCAGCCGCTCGTCGAGGATGCGCTTCGGGACCGGGACTGGGCGGTCCGCGTGCGGATGGCCGCCCTTCTTCGCCAGCGCGGACGCGACAGCACCGTCGATGCGGCCATCCGGCCGGCGCCCACCGGCCGGCCGATCAGCGACGAGGAATGGACCGGGCTCATCACGCCGCAGTTTTCGCCCCATGCGTTCGTCGAGACGGACCGCGGGACCATTGAAATCGAGCTGGCTATTCTGGACGCGCCGCTGACGGTCGCCAACTTCGTGGCGCTGGCGCGCCGCGGGTTCTTCGACGGCCTCGCCATTCATCGCGTGGTGCCCGACTTCGTCCTCCAGGGCGGGGATCCCCGTGGGGACGGCGAAGGAGGCCCGGGCTACACGCTGCGCGATGAAATCAACATGCGTCCGTACCTGCGCGGGACGGTCGGCATGGCGCTCGATTGGGAAGACACGGGAGGCAGCCAGTTCTTCATCACGCATTCCCCGCAACCGCACCTGGACGGCCGCTACACGGTGTTTGGACACGTGGTCGACGGGATGGACGTGGTGGACCGCCTCGTGCAGGGCGACGTGATCCGCCGCGTGCGGATCTGGGACGGCGTCACCGAGATCCGCTGAGGCCGTACGCAAAAAAAGGGAGCGCGCACGAGCACGCCCCCTTTCTATGGCGAGCTGGCGGAAGTTATCTCTTCTTCGCCGCCTTCTTCTTTCCGCCTTTAGCCTTCTTCGCCATCTCTAATCCCCCCTTTCGGTGTTGTGGATTGCGAGTTATCCGCCTCACGACCCGGCGCACTCTGCCGCCTGGCACGTCGGCCCGGGCGTCAGCGGCCTCGCTTCGCGGGCTAGCTCCCGGAGGTTCCGGGAGAGCAGCCACTCAAGAAAACTGGAGAGCAGGAACGGTAAAAAAATAGGGGTGCTCCACGCGAGCACCCCCAAAACTTCTTCTGAAGAATTACCGCTTCTTCGCGGCCTTTTTCTTCCCGCCCTTGGCCTTCTTCGCCATTGTTTTCTCCTCAGGTTGTTGTGACTCAGCCTCCGACAGCCAACCTGGCCGTCACAACGGGTGGGCTGAGCCATCCACCCTCATACCAGATGTAGATTATGGGTGAGAAATTCTTGATGTCAAGCACAAAAGCGCGCGCGTTGTCAAAAAAATGCGCGAGGACGCCACGCCCATTCGTGCGCCGTCTGTCAAGTCTCACCCGCCTCCGCGCGTTGCGCGTCGGCGCGCCACGCCCTCCGATGAGAGTGTCGGACGAACGCACGCCGAACTGCAGCGCATGCGAGCAGCCGAGTCGGCGTCGTGCTCTTCGTGGCTAAATCTAAATTAGCGTCGCATCGCGCGCAGTGCGGCGCGCGCGGCGGCGGCGACCTTGAGCGGATCGCCCGGCCCGGCGGCCGCGATCGCGTCGCGGTACGCCGCCGCGGCGTCGGTGCGGCGCCCCAGGTGCTCGAGCGCCCGACCACGCTGAAGGTGCGCGCGCGCGACCGCGCCGAAGGGCGAAGACGGTCGGGCGGTGATGACGGCGCGGAGGTGTTCCAGGGCGGGCTCCGGCTGCGACAGGCGATCGAGCTGGCGCGCGATGCCCAGGCGGGCGGCGGCGTCGGCCATCTCCGGTTCCTCGACGCGCCGCTCTCGGGCGGCCTCGAGCAGCGCCTGCCACGACTGCAGGCTCGCGTGCACGTCGCTCAAATAGACGTCCTGGATGTCGGCGGCGGCCTGCCAGAAGTGCGGGTTGCGCGGATGCCGGGCCTGCAGGTCGGCCAGCAGCTCCAGGGCACGCAGGGGCTGCTTCTCGTACCAGAGGTACACGAGGTGCAGCTGGTAGTCGGCTTCGCCCCGCACGAGGAGGCCGGCGCGGCGCGCCCGGAGCATTTCCTCGAGCCCCTGCTCGCGGTCGCCCCCCGGCAGCAGCAGGATCCACCGCAGCATCTTGAGAAACGCGGGTGCCACATCGGCGTAGTAGTGATACAGGCCCAGGCCGAAATAGGCGTCCGACATGGCCGGGTCGAGGGCCAGCGCGCGCTCGAGCGCCTCCTTGATGCGCCGGCCGTCGCGCGCCGCCGCCAGGCGTTGGCCGCGAAGGACGCGCCACTGCACCCGGGCGGCGCAGGCGCCGCCCAGGTAGAACCAGGCTTCCGCCCGTTGCGGCTCGCGAACGGTCCAGGCGGTCGTGGCGGCGATGGCCTCGTCCACCTGCGACCGAAACGCCTCGTCACGGCTCGTGTTGAGCGGATCGATCTGGATTCGCCACCAGGCGGCGACCGCCTCCAGCACCTGGCACGCTTCCCTGGGCGCCGGTCCACCCCTCGATGTGCCCGGGGTGCCCTGAGGTTCTCGAAGGGCACACGCCCGGGCCGCCAGCGGGGGGACATCGTCGAAGCGCGCGTCGAAGATGGCGTCGTAGACGCGGGCCACCTCCGGCGCCGCCGTCAGTCCGGGCGCCGGCCGCTCCTGCGCCGCCGACGCCGTGACGAGCGCCAGCGCGCCTGCGAGCACCATCGCACTTCGCACCGTCGGACGCACCGTCGCACCATCGCACCGTCGCACCTCGCACCCGTGCTTACGTGATACTGGTACGCAGCTTCTGCTTGTCTGCGTGGCGCTCGAGGGCGAGTTCGATCAGGCGGTCGAGCAGGGCCGCATAGGGGAGCCCGGACGCCTCCCAGAGCTTCGGATACATGCTGATCGTCGTGAAGCCCGGAATCGTGTTCACCTCGTTCACGAAAATGTCGCCCGTGGCGCGTGCCAGCAGGAAGTCGACGCGCGCCATGCCCGCGCCCTCGACCGCGCGAAACGCGTCCACCGCCAGCCGCTGCACGGTGGCCATGGCGTCGGCGCCGAGCGGCGCCGGAATCAGCAGCCGCGACCCGTCGTCCAGGTACTTCGCCTCGTAGTCGTAGAATTCGCGAGACGGGACGACTTCGCCCGCGACCGAGGCCTGCGGCTCGTCGTTGCCGAGCACCGCACACTCGATCTCGCGCGCGCCGGGCACCGCCGCCTCCACGACAATCTTGCGGTCGAACTGAAGCGCCAGATCCATCGCCTCGGCCAACTCGGCGTCCGTTCGTGCTTTCGAGATGCCGACGCTCGATCCGAGATTGGCGGGCTTGACGAAGACGGGGTATCGAAGCGTCTCGGCCACGCGCGCCGTGATCGTCGCCGCGTCGCGGTCCCACTCGCGCCGCAGCACCACCACGTGCCCCACGATCGGGAGCCCGTGCGCCGCAAACAGCGTTTTCATCACCGCCTTGTCCATCCCGACCGCCGAGCCGAGCACGCCGGCGCCGACGTAGGGAACGTTGGCCAGCTCCAGCAGGCCCTGGACCGTCCCGTCCTCGCCGTACGGTCCGTGCAGCACCGGGAACACCACGTCGAGGCCGGTCGTGGCGACCGCCGCCGACGGCTCCACGAGCTGCAGCGCCTCTGTGCGCTGCTGTTCGAGGACGGCGGCCGCCGAGAGCGCCTCCGGTGCCTTCCCCCCCAGCGCCCACCGGCCGCTCTTCTCAATCCGGATCGGGATGGCGTCGTACCGCGAGGCGTCGAGATGCTTGAAGATGGACGCGGCGGAGGCCACCGAGACCTCGTGCTCCCCGGATCGGCCTCCATAAATGACGCCCACACGAAGTCGTTTCACGGTTCGTTAGTATCTTAGCGTGCCTGCCTTCAGCTTCACCGTGCGGGCGACCGATGGCGGCGCCCGCCTCGGCGAGCTGCACACGCCGCACGGCATCGTCCAGACGCCCGCGTTCATGCCGGTCGGCACGCAGGGCGCCGTCAAGGCGATCCTCCATCGCGAGCTCGAGGAGGCGGGCGCCGAAATCATCCTCGCCAACACGTACCACCTGCTCTTGCGTCCAGGCGACGAGCTCATCGCGCGACGCGGCGGCCTGCACCGATTCATCGGGTGGTCGCGCCCGCTGCTGACCGACAGCGGCGGCTTTCAGGTTTACAGCCTGGCGCCGCGGCGGGTCATGACGGAGGAAGGCGCGGACTTTCAGTCGCACCTCGACGGCGCGCGGTATCTGCTGACGCCCGAGCGCGCCACCGACATTCAGGCGCGGCTCGGGTCCGACATCGCGATGGTGCTTGACGAATGCGTCGCCTTGCCGGCCTCGCGTGACGAGGTGGCGGCCGCGGCGGCGCGGTCGGCGCGATGGGCCGAGCGGTGCCGCCGGCGCCTGCGCGATCTGCAGAGGGGATCGGTGCCGGGCGTGACGGTTTCCAACGGCGGTCAGGCGCAGTTCGGCATCGTCCAGGGAGGCGTGCTCCAGGACCTGCGCGACGAAAGCGCCGACGCAACGGTGGGCATCGGCTTCGAGGGATACGCCATCGGCGGGCTGAGCG
>Ga0209640_10006483_pt1 | contig 10252 bp, 6 predicted proteins | sample RifCSP10_1_FD_184018 | JGI IMG/M metagenome (GOLD analysis project Ga0209640, IMG submission 184018) | Soil microbial communities from Rifle, Colorado - Rifle CSP2_sed 10_1 (SPAdes) (version 2) | ecosystem: Environmental > Terrestrial > Deep subsurface > Rock core/Sediment | place: Rifle... | reverse complement strand
ATTCGGGTCGCCTTTGTTAATGTAATTACAGAACTTCGGCAAACCCAGGCAAGATTTATTCAGCGTAATTATGTTCAAATTGAACCTTAAAATAAGAGGCAGCAATTTCTCACTCACTAATCAAAAATTTGAGTGACAAACAACTGCCTCCGTTTGCGGTAAGCTCCCCAACGACTTGCTAGGGGAAAATTGTTTAATACTTTTCGCAAGTACGCAAATTTTAATTGCTCAACAATTTTATGTCAATTGGAACAAATTGGTAACTTTTAGTAATTAAATATATCAGATAAATTTATTTAAGTTAGAGTTTTTTGATTACTTGATTTTCCAAACTTGAAGTACTACAATTTTCCAAGCTTATCAGTCGCTGCCGCGGCCACTACTTCTTGCAGAGGCCAATTGCGACGATTGATCGGCTAAAAGGGGTTGGATTGGCACGTTTATAATCGGCAGCACGCCACCACCAAGGGACTCCTTGGCGGAGGTTGCCAAATATACTTCGGTTCGCTCGGAGCAGTTGCCTCCTTTGTGTTTTGGCTCCCTTTCTGATAGGGCTCAACTGCTTAAGTTGTAACCGGAGAGTTTGACGCACAAGAACCGGATCGGAATCTAGCCAATCCCCGGTCAAAACGGTTCAAACCACCCTGCGCCAAACTTACGTTCCTTTCCAACCCCAAACCAAATATAGGGGCTTGAGATAAGCGCACACTCAAATTTGATGGACCCGCAACAAACTTTGTCCCAAACGGGACCGCAATAAGTTTGTTCCCATCAAACGTGTACTTTCCAAGCCCCTTTCCTTTTTTTTGGAATTTAATCTGAAGTTATTATTTCTTTCCAGAGACCCAAAGGTACCTCGGAAAAATCGACAAACTGCCAATCAACTTTATTTTTTCCTCCCATACCCAAACAGTCACGAACGGCCGGTGAAAGATCTATGCCGGTAAATTGATTTTCGGGCGGGTTTTTACCAAAAACGTAGTCAAAATCATTCGTTTTGCCCGGCCCGACGTCTTCCCATTGGGCAAAACAGATTTTATTTCTAAACCCAACTTTTATCCAGCGGTTTTTAACCAACGATGCTTTGGTTTGCAAACTTTCCAAGTACCACGGAATGTTTACGGCATTTTGTTTTAAATTCCTGCCTTTTTCAAATTCGCCGTAGGGAAGAGCGAAATAAAAAGGATTTTGTTTTGGTTTAAAAGCGGCCGGAAAATAACCGTTTCTCTCGTCAGGCTCGTCAACGCCACCGAAACTTGATTGCCAATTACGGTCCCAATATGAAACGTCGTTGGCAATAAAATCGTTTTCCTCACTCGCCTCTTCTCCAACCCAAAATACCGTTGCCCAAATGTTTTCGTGCTGAAAGTATTTTGAAACAAATATTTCCTTTAAAATTGTCAAAAGCGGTTTTTGTTCTTTTTTTGAAAAATTTGCAGAATTTGTTGATTGGTTTAAAATTTCTTCAGGTCCTTCTTTTTTAGTTTCAATTTGATCTGTTTTTTGCTCATAAACCGGAAATGTAAACAAAAAAACAAGCGCAATAATATTAATCGAAAGTAAGGAAATTAAATTTAGGTCACTTTTCATTTGGAAGATCCGGCGCGATCATTTTAGGCATGTTAACCAGTCCAAAGTGACTTAGTTTATGCCAGGTGATAAACGTGCCTTTAATGGCAGCAAAAAACGCGACGTCAAATATAAAATACCACAAAAACTGAAAGAAGAAACGGTAAGGAATAATCAAAGCTACAAGTTTCAAGCCGCTTCCTCCCAAAAAAGATGAGATTATAAATAGCCCCAGACGGGTTGCAAACATAAACAAAAAGCTAAATATCACCAGTTTGTATGATACAAAGACCGCAATCGGAATAGCCGAAAGTTCTATTAATGGAGCGATCACCAGGGTCGGAATCTGGATGAGGACAATGTAGGGAAATACTAAAGTTCCGAAAATCCCGTATTTTTTGTTAAAAATAACTTCTTTGTGAAGCCAAAGAGTTTGCAAAATTCCAAAAGTCCATCTAAATCTTTGGCTAAGAAGGGCCAGAATCGTTTCCGGTACCTCGGTATATCCGATGGCTGAAGAATCATAAATAATTCTGTAATTTCTCTTTCTGATTTTAAGTCCTAATTCGGCATCTTCTGCAAGAGTGCTTGAAGAAAATCCTCCGACCTCAAGTACCAAGCTCTTTCTCCAGGCACCTACAGCCCCCGGAACAACAAAAATCGAATTTAAAAACCCAAACGCTCTCCTTTCCAGGTTAATCGCCATCAGATAGTCGATTTCCTGTAAACGGGTCAACAAATTATTTAAATTGCCGACTTTAACGTTGCCTGCCACCGCGCCAACCTTTTCATTTTTAAAGTGCCTGACAAATTTTTTTATTGCATCAGGGACGATTTGTGTATCGGCATCAACCGTTATGATTATTTCACCTTTTGCACTCTCCACTCCGGAATTTAGTGCGGAGAATTTTCCAAAATTTAATTGTGTTATAACTTTTATTTTTCTATTTTTTTCAAATTTGGCTAACTTGCCTGCCGTATCATCAACCGAACCGTCATTGACAACTATGATTTCAAATCTTTTGTAAGTTGATTTCAAAACAGAACGGATCGTTTTGGAAATAACCTTTTCCTCGTTATATGCCGGAATGACAACGCTCACCTTCGGACGAAAACCTCTGCCAAAGTACTTGTATTTTCTTTCTTTAATTTTATGTAAAATCGCAAAAACACAAATCAAAACTGAATGAAGTCCAAACGAAGCAAGTCCAATGATAAATATCGCACTGAATCTTAAAGGCAATTCTTTCAAAAACGAATAAGAAGATATTGTGGCGTTAGACATAATTTTATTTTTTAAATCAACCGGAATTAAAACTTCTTTATCCATTGTAAATTCATCAACGGTTCCAAAGCCGTAGCCCAAGTTGCGGTAATAGTTAATTATTTTGGGCAAACTATCAACTGTATTGCTTCGGTCACCTCCGCCGTCGTGCAGTAAAATTACCGGACTTTCCAATAGTTGATCCGTCGCGTTCCGGACAACTTTTTCAGACGTAATATTATCCCAATCAACAGAGTCAATGGTTGAACCGATAATTTCATACCCTCTTTGTCGGGCGTTAACCGCCAATACAAGACTATTCATCGACATTTCATCTTCCGTTCCCCAATAGGGCAATCTGAAAATTTTTACAGTATGACCAGTCCTTTGCTCGAGCATTCTCTGGGTCAACTCAAACTCGTAATACATTTTTAATTCTTTACCATATAAATCAACGTTTTCCGGAGTGTGAGAAAAAGTATGCGCTCCTATTAAATGGCCGTTAGCAATAATCTTTTTTACTACTTCTGGATACTTATAAACATTTTCACCAACCACAAAAAAGGTTGCCTTTACGTTTTCTTTTTCCAAAACATCCAATATTTTTTGGGTATATTCAGGATCGGGACCATCATCAAAAGTTAAATAAACCTGCTTGCTTTTGCCGGTTTCTTTTCTGACTAAAAAATATTGACCGCTTTTATTGATTATCTCTAAAACCGGCCCGCTTCCGTAAAGCCTAATTTTATCCTTGTCAGAAACCGATATTTGATCAATGATTGCCTTTTTTTGGGAATTTAAAAATGAAGCCGAAAAAGGAGACTTTGTAAGTCCTTCAATTATCAAATATTCCACGAAAAAAAGAGCTGCAACCGATAAAAATAAGAACGGCTTTATGATCTTCCAACGTTTACGGCTAAAAAAGATAAAATTATTTTCTTTTTTCATAAAATTTATTTTGTGAAATCCGCATACTTCACCTGCCTCAAAACCAAAAGAGACAATCCTCAACAACAGCTTGGTGGATTGCCTCCGATTACAATTTCGCAAAAAGTAACAGTTACGGTGATTTTATAGGTCAATGTAAATTATGTCAATTACTAAAAAAGCCCCGGTTAGTTTTAACAAGTTCCCGGGCAGTTTTGAGCAGAAAACGGCGGAACTAACTTAAAACCCAACCGGAGCTTTAATTTGCAAGCAAATTAAATTGCCGGAAAAGTTTTTCAACCTCACCAAAATTGTGCAACAACACAGGAAGGCGGGTTAAACAGTGGCGTAAAGAGGGGGTGAGCGGCTCGCTAACAACCGGAGAACTACGCCCATTAAAAGAGTTGCCAAAAACGAGAGGATTGCAAAGAATAAAAAGTACGAGCCGGTTGCCGGCAGGGTTGAAAGTCCTAAAATCGCGTTACTGATCGGATTTGATCCCGGTCCGCTTGATGAACTTGAAGATGGGGAAGCTTGCGACGGCGTTGTTGACGGCTGGCTTGAAGGCTGATCGCCGGGTTTTGGACTTTCTCCCGGATCGTCGACTCCGCCTTGTGGACAGCAGCTAATTTGAACGATATTTGAATTGGCGTCATTGTTGATTGTAAAATCTACATTTATATTTCCCGTTGAAATACTTGTGTCCCCAAGATTGTTATTCGCGTAATTCTCTCCGGTATTCAAATCAAATATGACGTCATTTAAAATAGTGGTCAGATTGAAATTCTCAAAATTAAAGTCGTTTGATATGTTGACACCCAGTAAATTGGTCGAATTTGCACCGTTTAATTTGTTCAAAATTGAAATGGAACCGCCGAAACCGTTTGAAGCGTTAATAATTGCCGAGTTGGCGCTGTTGTGAATTCCTCCGCTTATATTAATATCGCCGGTTATAATGTTTACGCTGCCGTTATTGTTGTTTGCGTAATTTTTGCCTGTATTGGAATCGGCATTTATATTATTGGTTATATTGGCAATATTGGTTACGCTTATATTGGTTGAAGTGTTAATGTTTGAATTAATGGTGTTATTGGAATCCGCTCCGTTTCCAGAGTTGACTACATCAAGACTTTGCGGGCAACAATTATTTACGCCGGCAGAAGAACTGTTCAAGTCATTTGAAACACCTATATTAGTTGAGGAGTCTCCCGTTGAAATATTTGTTTGGTCGCCAACGTTGCCGGAGGTTGAATTCTGGCCGGTATTTAAATTGGCGTCAACTTCGTTATTAACATCGGCGGTGTTTGACTGGCTGACGTTTGTGGTTTGATTGGAAGTTAAACTGGTTTCGTTGGTTGAACCGGATCCGTTGCCGGAAATCTCAAGATTAATGGTCTCGGCAAATACAACAACGGCCGTCAAAAACCAAAATGCCGTCAACACCGTTAAAAAGATTATTGACCGATAAAAAACTTTCAAAAACATAATTTACACCCTACCTTTTGAACTTTCCAAAAAAACTTTTAAACAAATTACTTTAGACTCTTCGCATTGCAAGCTTTACGCGTCTTGCTAATAAGTATACAACGGGCAAAAGCAGTGCTAATAAAAACCACCTCCAGTTAAATGAGCCTGCTGTTTCCAAATTATCCTGCAAACCTGCAACTTCTGCTTGGTCGTGTGTCAAAGTACTTTCGCCATCGTTTGAACTCTGGCCAAAGCTTGAAAATCCGCTTGCGATTTGACCTGATCCCATTTTAACGGATGAGGTCAAGTTTTGTGTTTGTCCGCCATTACCCGAAGACGATTCCCCGCCGGAACTTGACGAATTTGATTGACTGCTTGAATTTGAAGAATTATTAGTACCACCAGAATTACTTTCCGCAGGGCTTTGGAATCCAAACGGAACCAAATTACCGACCCAGGATCCCAGCACGTTAATGACAGTCAAAACCACTTTTCTACCCGAGAAATTCGAATTTAGGAAATTGACAACGTTCAAGACGATATTAGCATCGCCGGTTTTGATCGAACTGTTTCCTCCCGTATTATAGTTGGCTTCGTTACCTCCGGTATTGGCATCAATATTAATATTATTCGTAATCGTTCCGATGTTAGTCTGGGTTAAGTTGTTAGTATTTGTTACGTCGGCATTAATGTTGTTTGTCGAACCCGAACCGTTTGAGGAGTTGATCAATTCCAATTGACCGCTTGAATTTACGCTGTAGAGCTGGCCGTCATCTCCCAAAACCAGGGTACCGACCGGAAGCCCGATTAATTGGCCAAGCCACTGGCCGATTTTGTTAATTACAACAATGTATACCGGCGGATCGCAGGGACTGCCGGCGTAATTTAGGTTGGCAATATTTGTAACAGACGCAGAAATATTGACGTCGCCGGATTCAATCATATTCTCCCCGGCTGTATTAAAGTTCGCTTCGTTATCTCCGGTATTTCCGTCAAGATCTAAATTATTATTTATCGTTGCGTAATTGATTTGAGTCGTATCGTTTGTATTTGTTGTTGTTGACGTTATGTTGTTTGTTGAATCCGAACCGTTTGAGGAATTGACCGCACTAACAGAAGAAGTTCCGCAGGCGCAGCTTGTACAATCCGTTGCAGCCGCTTCGGCTTCCGGTAATATGATATTGCCGACCAAATTACCTAAAATATTAACCGTATACATCGATCCGGCAACGGTTGTATTTAGGGTATTTATGACGTTTGCAATAACGCTGGCGTCGCCGGTTTCGATTGTATTATCCCCGGCTGTATTGTAATTTGTTTCGTTATCTCCGGAATTTGCAGAAAGATCGATATTGTTGATGATCTCTCCTTCGTTGGTTATTGTTGTGACATTATTGTTATTGATATCCAAATTAATTTCGTTTGTGGAATCCTCTCCGTTACCCGAGTTGGTCGCAGTTATTCCCCCATCGCCCGTTGATCCGGTACAGTTTATGCAACTTGAACCAGACTCGCCTAAAACGACGTCTCCGCTTTGGTCTTCGTTAATATCGAATTGATAAATTCCGAATGCGACGGAGTTGGCGTCAGTTATGACGGTTGCAGTCACTGTTGCGTCTCCGGTTAGAATTACCGAGTCGCCGACATTTTTGGAAGCTTCATTATTCCCCGAGTCTGCTTCAAAGTCCAGATCGTTTTCAACGGTGGCGTTGTTATTAATTGTCGTTTCGTTGGTATTGTCCAAACTTATGGTTGAAGTATTGTTGCTGTTGCTTCCGTTATCGGAGTTTGTAACGTTAACGTCTGTGCCAACACAAAGACTGCAGGGATCACTTCCCGAAACAACCGTTTGATTAACGGTAGAAATAACCGTTCCGGCAATATCCGCGTCTCCCGTTTGAATCGTCGTATCACCGACGTTTCCGGAGTCTTCCTTCTCTCCGCTTTCATTTTCAAAAGAAGTTGTATCGATAGGATTTGTCTCTTGGGTTAAAGTTTCCGTTGGAGTTTCTCTTCCGTAATTATCATTCCAACTCTTATCCTCATCATCCTCTTCTTCATCATCATCGTCGTCCCAATTATTGTTGCTTTCACCTTCACTATTGTTAGTACTCTCGGAAGCAGGCGATGAATCTAGAGTTTCAGTTGTACCATCTTGGGTCGGTACCGGTTCCGGAGTCGGAGCAACATTTTCATTTGTCGGTACCGGTTCCGGTGTTGGCGCAACCTCTTCGTTTGTCGGTACAGGTTTCGGAGTCGGCGCCGCTTCCTGAGCCAAAGCAAGATTTGCGCTTCCAAAACCGGAAAGAACTAAGCTCCCGATTACAAGTATTGTAGTTATTCTAAAAATTACTTTCTGCATTTTTTAATCTCTTAATTCTTAATTTTAAATTCACACTCTTCCTTCTTTGGGGCCCTGCACCTTGTTTGGTGCAGGGTGACCCAAAAAAGCGTTCTGGTCTTTTAGGTTAATTAACCTGAAAGACCAACCAGTAACAACAATAAAGCTGAGAAACTGCCGCCTGAAAATTCAAATGAGGGTAAATCCCAATCCAAATCTCCACCTACGACGTTCTTGTTTATGTGGTTATCCAGTTCAACATCGGCATTGGCGTCACCGGTTTCAATAACCGGATCTTCATCATCGCCAACCGTGTTGTCTTCGGCTTCGTTGTCGCCGGATTCAAGTTCAACTTTGACTATGGTGTCACAGTCGGCTCTCTCTCCACCACAGATATTATCCTGGTAGACTTTCTTCTCATTCTCTAACTCGATGTCTTCGACTTCGTTGTCAGAGTATGAGCCGTTGTTCTTGATCCTGACGGTAATGTCTTCGATGCAATCACAAGCATCAACGTCCGCAAAGTTGAAGTTTACCCAATTGGATACGTCAACTTTGGCGTTTGTGTTGCCTGTGTCGATCTCGACTTCACCACCAGTGTTATCTTCGGCTTCGTTATCTCCGGACTCGGCTTCAACCTTGACCAGATTGAAAAGATCTGCCCAGTTGTCTTGGTCTACTTTGACCTCGTTTTCAACTTCGACATCTTCAATCTCGTTGTCGGAATCCGCTCCGTTGCCCGAGATTTCGAAAGTGAGGGTTGCCCCGTCACCGTTGCCTCCGCTAATCACCGCCACATTTTGGTTTACGTTGTTTGAAACTGAAATGCTTTCGGCGTTAGCGTCACCGGTTTTGATTGAAACGTCGCCGTTGGTGTTATCCTCGGCTTCGTTGTCTCCGCTTTCCAATTCAACGAATACTAAGTTAGTAACTTCTGCATCGTTGTCTTGGTAAACCTTTGTTTTTGATTCGACTTCAAGATCTTCGATCTCGTTGTCGGATCCGGCACCATTGTTTGAAATGGTTGCATTAACATCGGTTGGACAACAACCTTCAACTGAAGCCTGGTTCGAGTTGACGTTGTTGCTTACAGATACATTGGCTGAAGCGTCTCCGGTGTCGATTGATACATCGCCTCCGGTATTGTCTTCAGCTTCATTATCTCCAGTGTTAGCTTCGACATTAACGACATTTTTTACATCAGCCCAATTATCTTGGCTTACCGTTGTTTCGTTCTCGATTTCAACTTCTTCGATTTCATTGTCGGATCCTGATCCGTTGCCTGAAATTTCGAAATTGACATCTGCTGATGCAAATGACATGAAGCTGGAAGCGAGAAGAGACGCGGTAGCTATTCCGGTTGCTGCTCTATAAATTAATTTTTGCATTATTTGTTTCACCTCCCCTCTTGAAAAAGTTTAGTTCCGTTTATTTGAGTGTTCTAAAACACAAAACGGAGGCACAGATTTAAGTTGTAAGTAATAAGTTATAAGTCATAAGTTAAAAAACTTAATCCTTCTTACTTACTACTTTGTACTTAAATACGTGCCTCCGTTTGCGGTTGGCTCTGTCTTGGTACCTAAAAGGTACTAGGACCAATATTTATATGTTTTTGGGCAAATAACTTCTTGCGGGCAGTCGAATTTACTTAAAGTCTGCCTGCTCTAACGAGTCGTATGACCGTCAGGCAGGTAACCTTAAATTATCAAAAGGATCCAAACTATGTCAAGACCCCAAGTAAAATTGAAGGGTCAAGACCTTAAATTATGACTATTAAAAATCAGGCTCTTGCCTGACCGTTAACATATTGGCCTTTTTGACTGTTAGTCTTTTTAATGTTTCTTTCGGTAATTTGGGTTACCTGATTGTCCTGAATGTAAATTTCAACCGATCCGTAACCCTGGATTCTTTTTAAAGCGGTAATTATTTCACCAAGCAGCACTTTTGAAATTCTTTTTGTAGAGTAGTTATTCTCCTTAACTAAATTAGCGGACATATTTAAACTAAAACTTATGTACTAAAAATTGACTTCTATCGTTTGCTTATCTTTTCCGATTTCACCGACCTGGAGCGTGAAATTTTTAACCCCTTCGTCAACAACGTATCCTACCCTGGTCTTTTTTGTCGAAGTCGGCTCAATTTCCACCGCGTCATTGTGAATGTCAGGAGCAAACAATTTACCGGAAGGATCAACGAGTCTGACCAAATCTACCGGCCGGACTTTAATTTGCTTGTTTGAATCATTAACAAGTTCCAAATTGTAAATTAAGAAAATTTTGCCGTCTTTAGCTTGGGCGGGCTGGCCTTTAATCAAAATTCTCTTTATAAGCTCTGCGTTGGCAACATTCATTTCAACTTCTATTCCGCTTGGTTTTCCATCCTTGTCAACAATCGGGAAAACTAAGTTACGGTTTATCGGGGTTGAAGCCATTCGAAGATCAGTAACCGCACTTTTTAAACCGGACGTTCTTCCGCCCAGTACTAATACGTAGAGTATTGCGACTAAAACTATTCCTGCTATTGCAAGCGTTAAAAAAATTGCTTTCTTACTAATTTTTGAAAATTTCGGGAAGGATAAATTCGGCAGGGACGGTTTTTTTAAACTTTTTGCAAGCGGATAGGTAACTGTTGAAGAAAACTTATTAATTGTCCCGTCGGCAATCTTTGATGCAGACTCCGAAGAA
>Ga0209640_10006480_pt1 | contig 10256 bp, 8 predicted proteins | sample RifCSP10_1_FD_184018 | JGI IMG/M metagenome (GOLD analysis project Ga0209640, IMG submission 184018) | Soil microbial communities from Rifle, Colorado - Rifle CSP2_sed 10_1 (SPAdes) (version 2) | ecosystem: Environmental > Terrestrial > Deep subsurface > Rock core/Sediment | place: Rifle... | reverse complement strand
CGGAAGCCGCCGAGCCCGTGATCGCACCGCCCGCAGCCTTCGGCAAGATCATTGCGGCCGACATAGCCAAGTGGAGCCGGATCGCCAAACAAGCCGGCATCACTGCCCACTAAGCCAACCCACAATTCACGCAGGAGCAAGGAATGGATTTTCGGCTGACCGACGAACAACGTGAAATGGTGGCCACGGTGCGCAAGCTGCGCCAGAAAGTGCTCGCACCGAACGCCATCAAATGGCTGAACGGCGACTTCCCTTATGCCAGCATGAAGGGCCTGGCGGACATCGGCGTGCTCGGCATGGCGGTTCCTGCCGAATACGGCGGCATGGATGCGAGCGTGCTCGATACCGTGCTGGTGCTCGAGGAAATCGGCAAAGCCTGTTATGCGACCGCGTTGGCGGCGCTGGGCGAAATCGGCGTCCAGGCCCGCATTCTCTCCACTTACGCGCCGGAGCATCTGAAACGCAAGTTTCTGCCGAAAGTCGCCGACGGCACCGGCATCCTGGCGATCTGCCTCACCGAACCCGATGCCGGCACCGACGTTCCGAACTACAAGACGAACTCGCAGGTCGTCGGCGAGCGCGTCATCGTGAAGGGCGCGAAGACGCTGATCAGCCGCGCCGATATCGCCGATGTGCTGATCGTATTCACGCGCGTCAACAGCGTGCCCGGCGCCGCCGGCATCGGCTGCGTGCTGGTCGAAAAAGGCACCCCGGGACTTACCGCCAAACCGACCTACCACACGATGGGCGGCGAATACCTGTGCGACGTGGTGTTCGATAACTGCGACGTGCCGCTCGATAACCTGATCCTGCACGAGAACAGCATGAAGACGCTGCTCAACGCATTCAACGCCCAGCGTTGCCTCAACGCCGCAATCTGCCTCGGACTGGCCGAGGGCGCACTCGAGGAAGCGACTCGCTACATGCGCGAGCGCAAAGCGTTCGGCAAGACCATTGGGGAGTTTCAGGGCATGCAGTGGAAAGCCGCCGACATGTATATCGAGATCGAAGCCGCGCGCGGCCTGCTCTACCGCGCCGCCGTCAGCGGCGGCAAGTTCCCGGACCGCAAGCTCGCCGCGATGGCCAAGATCTATTGCAATGAGATGGCGATCCGGGTCACCAGCGAAGCGGTGCAGGTGCACGGCGGCTATGGTTACACCGACGAGTTTGCGGTGTCCCGCCTGTTCCGCGGCGCACGCTTCGGCAGCCTCGGTGGCGGCACGACCGAGACGCTGCGCAATTTCGTCGGCAAGCATCTGGTCACGCAGATGGACCTCACCACCGGCATTACCGGCCTCAACTCGTTGTAGGCGCGGCGCACTTCAGCAAGGAGCCCCCCGTGGATAAACTCTGGCCCGCGTACCGCGACATCGCCGCCGAGCAGCGCGGCAACCTTGCGCTCATCACATTGCAGCGCCCGGACGCCGCGAACGCGCTGAGCAGCGCCACGGTGCAGGAATTGAGCGACGCGCTCGCCGTGGTCGCACGCGAAGCGTCGATACGCGCGCTGGTACTGACCGGCAGCGGTGACAAGGTGTTCTGCGCCGGCGCCGACCTCAAGGAGCGCCGCGCGAATCCCGGCAAGGACTGGGAACTCAGACGCCCGCTGGTCAAGTTCTGGAACGATCTTTACCTGCTGCCCAAGCCGGTCGTGATGGCGGTCAACGGGCATGCGGCCGGCGGCGGTTTCGAGCTGCTGATGCTGGCGGACGCAGTCGTCGCCAGCGAACAAGCTGAGTTCTGGCTGCCGGAAATCCAGTGGGGCGGCATCCCCGGCGGCTGGGGCACGCAGCTGCTGCCGCGCCTGGTCGGACCGGTGCTCGCGCGCTGGATCATTTTGAGCGGCAAGCGTCTGACCGCGCGCGACCTGTTGCAGTACGGATTGGCTACGCATTGCGTAGCGCCCGAACAGGTACTGGATTGCGCGCTTGATGCGGCGCGTCAGCTGGCCGAGCGCCCGGCGGCCGCAGTCGCGTGCGCGAAGGAAGCGCTGCGCCACGCGCTGTCGACCGCGCTCGCGACCGGCGTCGAGTTCGAAGACCGGCTGTTGCAGATCGCGACGGCCTCGCCCGAGCGCCAGGCAGGTCTCGAACGCTTCGCACAAGGCAAACGCGCGTAATGCAGGCGGCGCGAGCGCAGACAGCGGAACCCACGCTCGATTCTTTCATCGACTGGTCGCAACGCTTGCGCTGGGAAGCGCTGCCCGGTGCAACGCGCGCGATGGTCAAGCAAGAACTGCTCGACTATCTCGGCGCCGCGATTGCCGGCCGCGCCGTCGCCGGCATGCCGCCGTGGCTCAAGGTGCTGATCGACATGGGCGGCAGGCCCGATGCCGCGGTCATCGGCGGGCCGCGCGTGCCGGCGCCCGTCGCCGCGCTGTGCAACGGTTACTTCGGCCACGTGCTGGAGTTCGACGACACTCACGATGAGGCGGTGTTGCATGCCGGCTCGGCGGCGATACCTGCGGCCATGGCCGCCGCCGGTCTGCGCGGCCGCCTGCAAGGGCGCGAGTTTTGCGAGGCGATCCTGCTTGGCATCGAACTCACCTGCCGTCTTGGCGTAGCCACGCGGTTGAATCTGGTCGAGGGCGGCTGGATCTATACCGCGTTGCTGGGTCACTTCGGCGCCACGCTGGCGGCCGCGCGCATACTCGACCCCCGTCCTGCGGTGCTGAAAAACGCATTCGGCATCGCCTATTGTCTTGCTTCCGGCAATCATCAATCGACGCGCGAAGGCGCGCCCACCAAACACGTGCAGCCGGGCTTTGCGGCGTCCAACGCGTTGCTCGCCACTCTGATGGCGGGCGGCGGGCTCGACGGCGTCAAGCAGCCGCTGACCGGCGAAGACGGCCTGAGCCGCGTCTATCTGCACGACAGTTTCGATGCGCGGCGCGCGACGGCGGATCTCGGCACGCGATTTGAAATCGACCGGCTGTCGTTCAAACCGTACCCGACATGCCGGCTTACCCATCCCGCGATCAGTGCCGCGCTCAGGCTGCGCGCTGAACTCGGTGCCGCGGTGCACCAGGTCGAACGCATCGAACTCATCATCGGTCCCCAGGCACACGACGTGGTCGGACGCGCCGTGGCCGAACGTCTTACGCCGGCGACCCGTGTTGCCGCGCAGTTCAGCGTTTACTGGTGCGTCGCCGCGGCCTTGGTGCATGGCGAGTTGACCCCGCGCCAACTGGTCGAGGAAATACCGCCCTCGGCGCGCATGCAGGCGTGTATCGCGCGCATCGAGTGCCGCGCCGATACCGCTGCCGCGCAACGCGACATCGGCGGCTGCACGTTGCGGGCGCACGGCCCGTTTGGTACCCGCGAGGCGCGCGAAATCAATGCCAAAGGGCATCCCGATAATCCACTGAGCAATGATGAACTGCTCGCCAAATTCAAATCCAACGTGCGCCTGGCAGGCGTGACCGCGGATGCCGCGGAAGAACTCGCGCAGCAAATACTCGACTTCGATAATTTCCCCGACGTATTACCGTTCCTCGCGCAGCTTGGAACTTTTGCATTGGAATAACACCCTCACATGTATCTGCTTGAACACGACGCCAAGCAACTGCTCGCAACGCACGGTATCCCGCTGCCCGCCGGGATTCTGGTCGAGGACGCCGCCAAAGTGCCCGCGCTGCCGCCCGGCCCGTGGGTGGTGAAGGCCCAACTCGCGGCCGGCGGGCGCGGCAAGGCCGGCGGTATCCGCAAGACGACGACAGCAAGCGAGACCCTCGCTGCCGCAGCCGAGATCCTGCGCAAGCGCATCCGCGGACTGCCGGTACGCGGCTGCCGCATCGAGCAACAAGTCAGCGGCGCGGTCGAAACCTACCTCAGCCTGATGATCGACGCGGCGCAAGCCGGCGTGCGCGTGATGCTCGCTGCACGCGGCGGTGCCGACATCGAGACCCTGTCAGCGCAGCCGGGATCGATCCGCAGCGCGTTGTGCGATCCTGAACCGTCCGCAGTGCGTGCCTGCGTGCGCAACCTCGGCAACGACCTTGCGGAACCGCTGCGCAGCGCGTTCGCAGCGGCCGGCAGTGCACTGGCGGTGCCGTTTTTCGCGCACGAGTGCGTGCTGCTCGAGATCAACCCGCTGTTCGTCAAACCCGATGGCACGTGGTGCGCTGGCGACGCCAAGATGATTACGGACGACAACGCGCTCGAGCGCCAGCCGGCGCTGCGCGAGCTGCTGCAAGCACGCGCCGGCTCATATCCCGAAGTCGCGCTCAAGTTGCGGCATGGCTGCGACTACGTAGTGGTCGATCCGGATGGCGAGATTGGACTGCTTACTACCGGCGCGGGGCTGTCGATGATGCTGATCGACGAGCTGCGCGCGGCCGGCCTCAAGCCTTACAATTTTCTCGACGTGCGCACCGGTGGCCTGCGCGGCGACCCGGCGCGGCTGGTGCACGTGCTCAACTGGATTGCGCAAGGCCCGCGCATCAAAGTGATACTGGTCAACGTGTTTGCCGGTATCACCGACCTCGGCGAGTTCGCGCGCCTGCTGCTGGCCGCGCTGGCACAGGCGCCGCAACTGAAGGTGCCGGTGGTCGCGCGTCTGGTCGGCAACGGCATCGCAGCGGCGCAGCAGTTACTGGGCGCAGCACGCATCCCCGTCGTCACCGAGCTCGACGCCGCGGTGGCCCGTGTCCGCGAATGTTTGCATGGAGAGCCGCGACCATGACCTCGGTTCGCATCGACCGCGCGACGCCGGTGTTGATACAGGGCATTACCGGCCGCGCCGGCAGGCAGCATTCCAGACTGATGCAGCAATACGGCACCCACATCGTCGCCGGCGTGTCGCCCAAAACCGGGGTGCGCGACGTCGATGGCGTACCGGTATTTGCCAACTGCCGCGAAGCGGTGGCGGCCACCGGCGCCACCGCCAGCGTGCCGCTGGTCGGCGCGACGCAATTGCTCGAGGCAATCCGCGACGCGGCAGAAGCCGGCATCAAACTGATCGTGACGCCGGCCGAAGGCATGCCGGTGCACGACGCTTTGGCGGCCCGCCGGCTCACGCGCGCGGCTGGTACTGTCTGGATCGGTGCTTCGACGCCGGGCCTCGCAGTACCGGGCGTCGCCAAGCTCGGCTTTCTGCCTGACAGCGCGCTGCTGCCCGGACCGCTCGGCATCATGTCCAAGAGCGGCACGCTGTCGTACGAAGCCGGTTATCGGCTCGCGCAGCGTGGCATCGGCGCCTCGGTATGGGTCGGGGTCGGCGGCGATCCCGTCAAAGGCACGCGCTTCGCCGAACTGGTGCCGTTCTATGCGGCCGACGCGCAGACCGAGGCGTTGTTGATCATCGGCGAAATTGGCGGCAACGAAGAAGAGGAGTTCGCCGCCGCGCTCACCGCCCAGCGTTTCACCAAGCCGGTATTTGCGCTGATCGCCGGGCGCAGTTCGCCCGAAGGCGTGACCATGGGCCACGCCGGGGCGCTGGCGCACGGCAGCCACGGCGGCTACGCCGCGAAACAGGCCGCACTCGAACACGCCGGCGTCGTGGTCTATGCGTCGCTCGACGCAATGACCCTGGGCATAGCACGCACGCTCGGCCCAAAAAACCAAAACAACAATTAGCCGCAGATAAACGCCGATTAACGCCGACAAGAATCAGAAGACACTCGATAGTCTCTGTTAAGGTTTTCGATCTTATCGGCGTCCATCTGCGTCCATCGGCGGTTTCAAACTGTTTTCGAGACCGTTGCTAGTATGTAGGTCTGGGTCGCAGGTAGCTGTTGCGATCGATCGACTTCACGCCGAGTTTCTTGATCTCCGTGCCTTTCAGCACATCGAGCATCACTTCGGCGCCGGCATCCCCGCTCGCCCACAGCTTGCGGTAGAAGTCAGCGTGCCCCTGCACCTGTTCGCCGCGCACGCCGACGATGATGTCGCCATTCACCAGCCCCGCTTCCTCAGCCGGGCTCTCCGGGGACACCCGCGTGACCATCATCTTGCCTTGCAGATCCTGAGTACTGATGCCCAGCCACGGACGCGGCTTGGCGGCCGATTTGCCCTGCGCGATCAGGTCGCCGAGGATCGGCTTCAACAAATCGATCGGCACGAACATGTTGCCCGGCAGTTGGGCGCGCGCGCCCAATGCGTCACCGACCGCCAGCGAGCCCACGCCGAGCAGCTTGCCCTCCTTGTTGATCAGCGCCGCGCCCTGCCAGTTGACCGTCGCCGGCGCGGTGAAAATCGCTTCGTCGAGCAGATATTCCCAGTAGCCGGCGAAAGCCCGGCGCGACACCACGAACGCCGGCGCGACGCCGTCGAAGCCGACGATCAGCACCGGTTCCCGTGCGCTGAGATTGGCCGATTCGCCGAACTCGATCGGCCGGACCGCCGGCACCTTGAGCGCGCGCAGCAAGCCAAATCCGGTGGCGAAATCGTAGGCAATCACGCTCGCGGGCAGTGAGCGGCCGTCCGCGGTGGCAATCTCGACCGACTCAGCTTCCTGGATCAAATAGCCGATCGTCAGGATCAGCCCGCTCGAATCGATGACGATGCCGGTGCCTTCGCGCTCGGGGCCAAGCGACGCGCGGCTGCGCGCGTGCGGCACCACCTTGGCGTGGATCCTGACCACGGAAAACGCATCGACCGACAGCGGCTCGCGGTTGCCGGCCGGCGGCTCGGCCGCTGGGGCTGACACCGCGGCGAGCGCAAGCCACGCAGCGCCCGCCAGCACGAGAATGCTGCCCCGCCGCTGCGTGTCAGCCAATTCGCAGCGCGCCCGGGACCAGCGCCGGCCGAACCGCCCCCTTAACATTATCATCATCTGCATCATGTTCAGGCTCTCCAGTGGCGAGACCGCCGTGACGGCATCCTTCCCTCAAAGCAGATATTATTCCTCAAGCAAGCTCTTCGGCAATCGGCATTTTGATGAGAAAATAGCCAATCCGCAATCGGATTGCGGCCCAACGGGAAAAGCATGAGCCAGGCTGGCGCCAGCACGCGCATCGGCGATATCGATATCCACTTTGATGTCGCGGGCATTATTGATTCGTGTTTAACTGTGGGTACATGATTCCTGACTCAGGGAGTGCGCAAATGGAATTGGGATTGAAAAATAAAGTCGCCATCGTCACCGGCGCCACCGACGGCATCGGCAGGGCCACTGCGCTCATGCTGGCGCAGGAAGGCGCCAGGGTCGCGATCTGTTCGCGCCGCGCCGAGGCCGTCGCCAAGACCGTTGACGAGTTGCAGCGCGCCGGTGGCGATGCGTTCGGCACGGCGGCCGACATGAGCAAGGCGGCGGATATCGGGCGTTTCATCGACGCGGCGGTAAAACACTTCGGGCGGCTCGACATCCTCGTCAACAATGCGGGGACTTCCCGGCGCGGCGCGTTCCTCGAGCTCGACGATGCGGTATGGGGCGCGGATCTCGAACTCAAGGTGTTCGGCGCGATCCGCTGCACGCGGCTCGCGGTGCCGCACCTGCGCAAGCAGGGCGGCGGCCGCATCATCAACGTCACGAACATCGGCGCCAAGCAGCCGGGAGCGGGATCGATGCCGACTTCGATCTCGCGCGCCGCGGGGCTCGCGCTGACCAAGGCGTTGTCGAAGGAATACGCCGCCGACAACATCCTGGTCAACACCGTCTGCATCGGCAGGATCAAGTCCGGCCAGCACGAGCGCCGCCGCGCGCGCTCCAGCCTCGGCGCCGAGGAATTTTATGCGAAGATGGGTGAAGACATTCCGCTGAAGCGCGTCGGCGAAACTGAAGAAGCGGCCACCGTGATCGTGTTTCTCGCATCGGCTGCCGCGAGTTATGTGACCGGTACCAGCATCAACATCGACGGCGGGATATCCGGGGTGCTCTGAGTACAGGATCGGGCGTTACCCATGAGCTATTTCACATCAATTGGTACGGAAAGCCGGGGCGGGTTATGAGAAAAAAACAGATTCCGGTGGAGGAACTATGCTCCGGCATGTACGTGACCGAACTGGATCGCCCCTGGCTCGGCGCGCCGTTCCCGTTTCAGGGTTTCCCCATCACGTCCGCAGACCAAATCGAAGCGTTGAAACAGTGCTGCAAGACCGTCTTTATCGATCTGGAAAGGGATATATCGGACGATCCGCATGCGGGGCACGCGGTGACGGACGCGTCGTTACTTGGATCGGTGGCGTATGCAGAGGTAACGCCGGTCGAGCAAGAGCTGGCCGCAGCACGGGGGACCTTTTCCGCCTTCGAGAAAAGCGTCGAAACAACTTTCGAAGAGCTGCGCGTGGAAGGAGATGTGGATCTCGAGCCACTGAAGGAACCGGTGCGCAGCATGACCCGCAGCATCGAGCGCAACCCCGACGCCGTGACGCTGCTGTCCAGGATCAGACAGAAGAGCGGCCATGAGTTCAGTCGCGCGGTCGACACAATGATACACATGACCGCGTTCGGGCGGTTTCTGCAGTTTCCGGGCGAGCGGCTGCTGCTCCTGGGGCTTGCCGGACTGCTCCTCAATGTCGGCAAAGTCAGGCTTCCGGACACGATCCTGCAGAAAAAGGGAGCGCTGACCGCTGAGGAAACTGTGCTTGCGAAAGCGCATGTCATGCACTCGGTTGCGATGATCCGTGGGGCGCCGGGGCTGTCGAAGAGCGTGGAGGACATCGTGATACAGCACCATGAACGGCTCGACGGCAGCGGCTACCCGCAGGGGTTACACGGCAGACAGATCACGACCGACGGTGCGATTGCCGGCCTGGTGGACAGTTATTCCGCGCTCACGTCGGTGCGGGCTTACGCCGAGCAAGTGTCCCCGTCCACCGCACTGAACAGGCTTCACAAGCTGCGCGGCACGCATTTTCACGAACTGCTGGTTGAGAAATTCATCCAGTGCATAGGGATATATCCCGTGGGGAGCACGGTTGAACTCAACACCGGAGAAATCGGGCTTGTGATCGCGCAAAACCTGGCGCGCCGCCTGCAGCCGCGGGTGATGGTAATCCTCGATGCCGGCGGGAAGCCGATCCGCCCGCAGGTGGTTCTCGACCTCATCAAAGAACCCAAGGCAACGCCGGATGAGCCGTACCGGATCATGCGTACCCTTCCCCGGGACAGTCTGCCGATCGATCTCGAACAATTCCTTTTCTGAGCGGCCTGATGGGGCGGTGCTGAGTGCTGAGTGCTGAATTCACCCAGTGATCGACTGGCCGCGCGAGAAACTCCTCCACCGGAATTCCGTCACCGCCGATCAGCAGCTTGCGCTTCGGCTTGAACGCGTCGGCAAACGCCGCGAGACCGGTCTGCGCATTGCGGGAGCGGCCGCTCTTCACCTCGATTGCGGTCAACCTGCGGCCCACACGCACGACGAAGTCGACTTCCTTGTCCCCCTCGCGCCAATAGAACAGCTCACAGGCGCCCGCTGCCGCCGCGTTCGCCAGGTGCGCGCCCACCGCCGATTCGGTGAGGCGCCCCCAAAACTCACGGTCGGCGCGTGCATCCTTGAGAGTCAGGCCCGACTGCGCGGTCATCAACGCCGTGTTCAGCACCTGCAGCTTGGGACTGGAGCCGCGCCGGCGCACCGCCTCACCGGCGAACTTCTGCAGGCCCGTCACCATTCCCGCACCCGCGAGCAAGTCGAGATAATGCGCAAGCGTGGTTGCATTGCCCGCGTCGTGCAACTGGCCAAGCATCTTGGTGTAGGAAAGCATCTGGCCGGAATAGCTGCAACCGAGCTGGAACAGGCGGCGCAAGAGCGCGGGCTTATCCACGCGCGAGAGCAGCAGCACATCGCGTGAAATCGTGGTCTCGATCAACGCATCGATGACGTAGCGCGCCCAGCGCTGGTGCTCGCGCACCAGCGGCGCGGCACCCGGGTAGCCGCCGTAGAACAAATACTGGTCGAGCGACCAGCCGAACGCCGCCTTCATCTCGGCAAACGTCCAGTGCGGCAGGTGCAACACTTCGAAGCGGCCGGCGAGGCTTTCGGTCAGACCGCGTGCGATCAGCAGCGGCGCCGAACCGAGCAACACGACCTTGAGTGGTCGCCTTGCGCGCGTGTCCTCGTCCCACAGGCGCTTGACCGTCTCGGACCAGCCGGAGATTTTCTGGATCTCGTCGAACACCAGCACCGCGCCGCGCCGGCCGGCGTCGTGGGCCGTGAGACGAGCCGCCTCCCATTGCTGCTCGATCCAGCCGTGGCCGCGCAGCGTCGGTTCGTCGGCGCTGGCGAAGCGCGACTGCAGCCCCGACTTTTCGACCACCCGCTGGACCAGCGTGGTCTTGCCTACCTGCCGCGGGCCCGCGACGGCCTGGATGAAGCG
>Ga0209640_10006479_pt1 | contig 10258 bp, 12 predicted proteins | sample RifCSP10_1_FD_184018 | JGI IMG/M metagenome (GOLD analysis project Ga0209640, IMG submission 184018) | Soil microbial communities from Rifle, Colorado - Rifle CSP2_sed 10_1 (SPAdes) (version 2) | ecosystem: Environmental > Terrestrial > Deep subsurface > Rock core/Sediment | place: Rifle... | reverse complement strand
GAATCGGCGACGGGACGCCCGTCCACATCACGATTCCGACGACGAACCCCTGGGTCCCCCTCCGCATACTGGCGCTGGGCAGGCAACCCTCGGACCGCGTCGAGGCGGACGTGTTTTTGCTCACAGACGAGGCGCCCGCGCTGCTCCCGGGGCCCCGAGCCGGACTGTCGCTGGCACACAGCCGACCCGCGACGAAGGCGCTGCTCGATGACCTCCGCGCCGACGACGGCATGGACTGGGTGCCGCAATCTTCCTGGCTTACGAAGATACGCGTGGACATCGCCGCGTCCGATCTTCGCTTCGACCTTGCGGTCGACGCCAGCGGCCGGGCGCGGCCTTCGCCCGTGGCGGCCGGCCTCATCGCCCCGGTCGCGTTCGCGGAAGGCGACGACCTCTGGACGCCGCTCCTTTGGTCAGCCGCCGCAGCGATCGCCCTCGCACTCGTCTTCTTGGCCGTCCGAAGCCGCCAACAGAAGCTCCACCGACGATGAGCCGGCGGCCCGTGACCGCGGCGCTCCTGATGGCGGGCTTGACGGCGGCGGTCCTGGCGGGTTGCTCTGAAGGACCGGCCACGAGCGCAACCATCGCGATCCACTTCTCCCGGTTCGGAGCGGACATAGTCACGGTCCCTGCCGGCGTGCCGGTGACCTTCACCCTGCGCAACGATGACCCGATCGAGCACGAGTGGATCGTCGGGCCGCCGGAGGCGCACGAGCGCCACCGGCTCGGCACCGAGCCCTCTCACGACCAGCTGCCGACCGAAGTCAGCGTGCCGGCGCTGTCCAGCCGCAAGACGACGGTCACGTTCGCCGAACCGGGCGAGTACGCGTTCATCTGCCACCTGGCCGGTCACGAGGCCTACGGAATGCGGGGGACGGTGCGCGCACTGCCCGGCTAAGAGCGACGGTCACTCTGGTCGGTGCTTTCAACCGAGAAATTCACCCCTTTTCCTCCGAACCTGCCGACACTAGGGACGAAGGAGACCTCACTCGTTTTGACATCACCACGGCTGCTGGTATTGAACCCCATGGCGGCGCCCGAAAACGTACAAAGGCGGAGCGTCCTCTACATCATGGCGTTCTGCGCTCTGGCAGCTTCAATAGTGGTAGCCGCCCTTGCGAGTCTATCTCCAAACGCGGGATATGGAAGCTCGTTCTGGCTCCTCTGCTTGCTCGCCCTTTTCACCGGAGTCATGGCGCTCTGTGTTCGAAGGACCCATCGCGTCGATCCGACGACAGACAATCGCAATGCCCCTACTGTTCATGCTTCGCCGCCCGATGAAGGGCTCTCTGGATTCGCCGCCTGGCGCACGACGAGAGTGGACAAGCTCTCCGAATTCAAACTGGAATCCCTTCCTCCGCCGGCAACGCTTGTCGTCACTCAGCCGGAGAGCAGAAGGCCGGCCGACAAGAGCCGGAAGGACGCGGTCCGGGACCACGATCCCTGGGCGCGAGCGCTAGAGGACCACGAGCGCCGGAAGAAGTAGATTCCCGGGCGACACGCTCCTCAGATTCAGTGGCGGATGGACCGGGGTGTGCGTGGACCGAGTCGCCGTGATCGTCAGCTTGCCGCGGCCTGATGCGCCAGGGTAAACAGTCGCGTTCGAACCGCGACGGTTTGCCGCTAAAGCCAGGCTCTTCGCTTACCGACTCTCTCCTTAGAGGACCAGCCGGTTCTCGGAGGAGACGCCCTCTTGGCGCCGAACGACCTCGCCTTCTGGACGACACGACCCAGGGCTCGCCCGCGCCGGTTTGTCCCCGCGATGTCTCTGGCGATGATGTGCGCCGTGCTGATGGGCGCCAGCGTCCTGGCGGGCGCGAGTCCGCTCGGCGGAGCGGGTCGCCAGGCGCCATCTCCCGCCATTGAGGCTGCCCGCGACGTCTCGAAGGACCCGGTGGACGCAGAATCGCCACCGCAGGCACTGATCGACTTAACGGCGGCGCCCTCAGAAGGCGGCGAAGCCCTGGATGCCGTTACAGACCCATCCACAGCCGGGGTTCCGGTTAGTACGGGGTGACGCCGCCGATACACAAGAGTCGGCGTCAGGTGAAAGCGGCGTGCGGCAGCCGCTTGTTCGGGCTTGAACCCGTGACTAGACTCGCGCAGTGAAGGTTCCTCGATTCGGCCTCAACCGCTTCGATGCTCGCTCGGTCGAGACGTTTGCCGCCGATGTGAAGCGCGCCGAGACGCTCGGCTGGGACGCGGCGTTTGAGCCCGATTCGCAGCTCCGGCGCCGCGACACCTACGTCCTGCTGGCCGCCGCGGCGCGGGCCACAGAACGCATCACCCTCGGTCCGCTCATCGCCAATCCCGTGAACAGACACCCCACCGTGACCGCGTCTTCGATCGCGACAATTGACGAGCTTGCTCCCGGCCGCACCCTCCTCGGCTGGGGCATCGGCGACACGGCCGTCCTCCTCGCCGGCCTCCAGCCCGCACGAGTGAAGGAGCTCGAGGCGGCGACACGCCTCGTAAGGACGCTGCTGGCAGGGGACTCGTTCGAGGTTGGCGCCGACCGGCCGGCCCGGCTACCCCACCACCGTCCCGTTCCGGTCTGGATCGCCGCCGGCGGCCCCCGGACACTGCGAATGGCCGGGGGCACCGCTGACGGCGTGTTCATTCGCGTCGGGACCGGCCGGTCGAACCTTCGGGCGGCGGTGGAGGCCGTTCGCACCGGCGCCTCAAGCGCCGGCCGTGACCCGGACGCGGTGCGCCTTGGGGCGGTGTTTCATACCGTGCTGGTGGACGACCTCGGGGCAGCGATGACGATGGCCAAGTCGATCGCCGCCGGATTCTACGAATACACACCGGCGCTGTTCAAGACGGCGGGACTGGTGTGGACCGGGCCTGACCCGGAGCTGCTCAAACGCGAACACGGGGTGTGGCCGGACTTTCACCATGCACCGGACCTGATGGCCAGCGGGCGCCTGGTCGACTTCCTGCCTGAGAGCGCTGCCGGGTCATTCAGTCTCTGGGGGGCACCAGAGCAGGTAGCGCAGCAACTCGTGGACGCCCTCGAGGCCGCTCCGGCCGAATTCGACTACGTGGTCTTGCAGCCGATCCCCAACCCGTCTGACCCGGACGACCACGAGCGCGGCTACATGGCGCGCATGGCTCGGGAAGTCCTCCCCCGCGTACGCCGAGCGCTGAGCTAGCAGGCGTCTCGCTCGCCGTCCTTCAGTTCGAGGGCATCGAGAGCGCGGTCGGATCTTCGCCACCTGTGCCTCTTCGAGCGACTCTCTGCCGGTCGCGAAGTAGGCCCAGGAGTAGCACATTCTCGGGTCCAGGCAGGAGCGAAAGAAGCGGTCTGAAAAGTCGCAGCGAGCACGATCCGCTTCGAAGTCTGGGGGCTGCATCAGTATGGCGAAGGAGTCTGTCATGACCGGTCGACCTCTGCGGCGAGCGTGAATCGCCGAAGGGGCGCCGGCGGCGGCTTGGGAAGCCCGTCTAGGCGCAGGTTCGCCGTGATAGCCGCGGCTTCACGCCTTGGCCCGGCGGAGCCCTCGCTGTCTCCAGTGGCCTTAAGGGAATCTCCCATCTCGAAGAGGAGCAGGGCCTGCAAGGTGGGCGAATTACAGGCCGCCGCGATTTCGATGGCCTGCGCCAGCTCGCCCATTGCTTCTTACTTTCGCTTGCGCCGGCATCGTGGCGCGCCAGGGCGAGCATCCGCCGGGCATGGACCTCGCCGTCGCGCTGGCGGCTCGCCACTCCCGTGTGGATGCCTCGCTGTGCGACCTCGATGGCGTCATCTCTGGGGCTGGGGTCCGGCTTCGCGAAGAGCACCTCGAAGCGCTCGCAGACTGCGAGTCGTGAACTCCATCATGTTAGCCTCGCGCTCGACCAACCCTGTCTCGATCGCTTCGCTTCGGCTGACCGGCCCCGCGATCCCGACTACTGTCCGGCCGGGCCGGCTGCCGGTGGGCCCCGCCACGCCGGACTCGGCGAGACACCAGGTCGCGCCCAAGCGCTGGCGCATCGAATCGGCCAGGGCGACGATCATCTCGGCGGTGCTGCCTCTATAGCTCACCAGCTCCTCGGGGGCCACGCCGGCGAGCATGATGCGGGAGTTCCGCGTATAGACGACAGCGCCGCCGGCGTAATAGCGAGATGCCCCAGGCACGGATAGGAGCGCGGCAGAGATCAGTCCGCCCGCAGTCGCTTCCGCTACGGCGATGGTTTCGCCGCGGCCGGACAGCAGCGAACCTATCTCGTGCGCCAACGCCTGCTGTTCCGCATTTAGAAACGAGGCCATTGCTGTTCGGTACCTCCGCACTCACCCGGTTCTGGTGATAACGCTGCGCCAGTCGGACGCCCCCACTGGCTCGAGGCGCGATCGCGTCCAATCGCACGAGGCTGGCAGCGTTATCGCGACGAAGTGTACCTCGGGAGATGGCCGGGAATCATCGGCGTTAGCGTCCGAGGGCCGGCAACCCGAGGAGCGCCGCGCCGGTGTGCGATCGCGATTAGGATGTTGGGCTCAGCGAAGGGGAGCGCCGTCGGCCCAGTCGGCCGACGGCGCTCCGTTATACCAGCTAGTCCTCAGTGACCAGGAAGGCGAAGCGGAAGGCGGGAAGCCTCTCGCCCGGGTGATCGAGAGCGAAGGATAGCTGAGGGATACGGAAGGTCTCCACTCCCGGCGTTTCCTTGCCTTTGTAGATGGCAGGATACAGGTCGATGAAGTGCCACCCAGGCTCCCCCACGGCAGGGAGATAAACCGTGATGTCACCCTGGCTGTTGAAGGCGCAGCTGTAGCCGATGTAGGCGTTGTCGTAGACGACGGTGTAGATGTTTGCCGTCTCAGTCCAGCCGCCGCCCTTCAGGTGGATCGTCATTGTCGTGCCCACCGGTCCGGAGGACGGACTGAGCGGAGCTGCGGATGGCGTAATGGTGTAACTGGTCTGGGCCGCTTTATCCGCGCCCACGCGCGCCTCGATCCTGTGGTCGCCGCCGAGGTCGTCGAGTGTAGCGAGCGGGAGCGCAAACGAGCCGTCGCCGCCGACGGTCATCTTGCCCAGGATCGTCGCATTCTCTTCCCATCCCTGTCCGCCAACTCGATTACCCGACACCCTGAACCACTGAAGTTCGACCGCTGCGTTAGGCGCAAATCCGGTGCCGCGGAGAGTAATCGGGCTGCCTACCGTGCCGCTTTGCCAGTCCGTCGCGATGGAAGGCCCCGCGCGCGCCGCCTGAATTTCCTGGCGATCACGGGCAAGGGACTGCTTGTCGATGGCCTGAGGCAGGACGGGGTTGCCCTTTGTGATTGTGAACTCGAAGTTCCAGGTCGGCCTGTCCGGCTCCGGCGACTGCTGCATGTTCATATAAGGAAACGTGAACGAGCCGTGCAGGATGCTGACGATGTGCTTTCCTGGTGCACCAGTCGCGGGAATCGTGACCTTCGCCATGCCGTTGGTCGAGACCGCCGATATGAACCCCGTGAACCGGTTGTCGTAGATCAGGTCCCAGTTGCTCTGGAGCGGTCTCCAGCCGATTCCGCGCGCCTCGATTGTGATCGGTGTGCCGACCGGCCCGCTGGTGGGCGATATCGTGACTTCCATGTCGACGTAGAACGCGGCTTTGTTGCGCAGCACGCGGTCCTGCATCACCCTCACGTCGTGATAGAAGCCAAAGCCTTCAGGGATCGTGATCTTGGCCTCAAAGGCGCCGGCGGCGTCAGTGCGAACAGAGGTCATGGGTTCAAGCTTCTCGCCGTATTCGCGGCCGAGGTACTTCTCGCCATCGACGTTCCAGCGCCCCGTATAGGCCTGCCAGACGATGTCGAGCGTCGCATCTGTGGGGAAGCCCGTCCCCGTGGCGGTTACGACAGACCCGATGGTGCCGTGGCCCGGGCTCAGCGAAAACTTGCCGACGTAGCTTGCGAGGGCGGCCTCTGCCTCTTGTGAGGGCGCCTGGCTCTGGGCCGCTCCGGGCGGGCTCCCCACCCGCGTTTCGGAGTCGCTTTTCCCTTCTCCCTCGCTGCCGGACGAGCAGGCAGCGAGGGCCAGGATGGCGATGACAGATGCTGTGAAGGTTAGTGCCTTAGGCATTCCCCCTCTCATGTTCCCACCTGCTTTCTAACGGGACTTTCAGTCCCTGATTCAGCACGGCGCCTATCGCAGCGCGAAGGTGTCCGTGTCCGCGGACGTCGTGACCCAGGGGTCAGTTTCTACGATGGTGAGGACTGCCGAAGGCACAGACATGATCTGCTTGAATTCGCCCGTGCGGCCCTCTTTGTCCGTCGCCACGACTTTGAAGTCGAGGAGGCCTGTCGGGTAGGTAAGCGGCACCTTGAAGGAGCTCGTCCAGAAAGACTCGCCGGGCGGGTCCTTGGGGTGGGCGCCGTACTTCATTGGGAATGACTGACCGTCCGGCAGGACCGCTGTGACGGCGGCCAGTGCCTTGTCGTCCATCAGACTGCCGGTCGCCGGGTCGATCACGCGTACGCGCCACACAACCTGCCCGCCGAGCGGTATGCGGCTGGCCTGCACGCAACTCTTGCGGACCTTTTCCTCGGCGGTCATGTTCTCCGGCCCACGAACAACATCAACGTCCACAAACAGCTTCGTCGATACGAGCTGTGCCTGCGGCTGGGCGTCGGCCGGTTGCTTCGAGGCCTCGTTACTGCCCCCACCGCCACACGCCACGGCGAGCGCGCCCGTCGCGAGGACTGCGAGTACGCCCACCCTCCCCAACATGTTGCGATTCCAACTCATATGCCCATTCCTTTCCTTTCTGTGGGGGTTCGCCCCCAATTGACTCGTGACTCAAGAGGCTCCGTCGCCGATATCCTCAGATGCGGGCTGCAGGTGGGTTCCTGCAATCGGCACGGAAACCGGGGCACCCTCGGGGATCCTGACTCGCAATCCAAGGACGGTCTGCGAGACAACAGCTATCAAGGTCGCCCAGACCCCAAGCACCAGGACCACGACCACTGCCGGCGCCCAGGCGCGGATAGGCTCCAGCCCAAAGCTGGCATCCTGATGCACCGGGACCGGCCCAACCGCAACGAACTGGAAGGTAGTCTCGGTGGCTGCGAACTGCGCACTCCCCGCAAACCGCGCGACGACTTTGGTGTCGCCCTCCCAGCTCGGCTTGTAGGAGATAGCGGCACGTCCCGTGGTGTCAGTGATCGCCTGGCCGACACTCATGAGGCGGGGCCCGAATACGTCCGTCATCACGAAGAACTGCACGTTCAGGCTGCCCAGGGGCCGGTTCGTGGAGCCGTCAGTAAGCCTGGCCGCGATGGTCACGGCCTTCCCGCCTTCCTGCTCCGCGGGCGGCAGGGCCGTCAGCACTGTCGGAGTCGCAGAGGCGACTACCGGCGCACCGGCAAGCCACAGCATCGCTCCGGCGACGACGAGGACGGCGGCGGTTCTGATCAGGTTCCCAACTGCCATTTCAAGCACCTCCAGCTGCGTGCGCCGACACGTGTTCGAGTTCGGCCTCCTCCATCTCGTAGATGGACAGGACCGGGAAGAACCGGAAGAAAACCATCAGCATCAGCGGTATAGCGGCGGCGGCTCCGAGAGTGATCGCCACCTCAACCCAGCTCGGGTAATAGATGATGAGCGACGACGGCAGGAGAGGCTCGGCCAGGCCCGGCACGACGATCAAGAAGCGCTTAAGCCACATTCCGAGCACTACCGCGAGGGCAGCCAACGTTATGCCGGGGATGGTGCGTGTGAACGGCACAGCGATCAGCGCGATGGGCGCCAGAAGGCCGCCGAAGATGAACAGCCAGAAGAAGGGCGCGAGCCGGCCGAGCATCAGTAGCTCCAGCAGCCTGCCCGTGTCTTCGTGCATCTTGTATCCCTCTGTGAGGTACTCCGAGACCATGAAGTACAGGTAGCCGGAGGCGAGCACGACGAGGATGTAGGCGAGGTAGGTGAAGTGCTTCGTGGTGATGTAGGCCTCCAGGTGATAGGCCTTCCTGAAAGCGGCGAGGACAAGGATTACGGCTCCCACGCCGGAGAACATCGCCCCCAGGACGAAGTACGGCGCGAAGATCGTGCTGTTCCAGCCGGGCCTCACAGTTACGCCGAAGAGCCAGGCGAGGACCGAGTGGACCGAAACGGCGAGAGGAATGATGAGAATCGCGATGATGGTCATGCTGCGGCGCAAGACCCGGTGCTGCTCCGGCGTCCCTTCCCAGCCAAGCGAAAGGAGCCGATATATCCGTGATCGCAGCCCGCGCTCAGGTCGCGCGTCGCGGCAAACGGCCGCGTCCGGGATCAAGGGCAGCAGCAGGAAGATGAGGCTCGCCGCCAGGTAGGTGCTGATCGCCACCACGTCCCAGACGACGGGTGAGCCAACCTGGCCATGGAGGATGACGTTTAGGAAGCGGTCTGGCCGGCCGAGGTCGATGATCGGGAAGGCCGCGCCAACCAGAAGAGCGGCCACGGCTGTGGCTTCCGCCATTCTGGTCAGCGGGGCGCGCCAAGGAGCCCCGGTGAGTCTAAGAATGGCAGACGTCATTGCGCCGCCGTAGCTGATGCCGATAAAGAAGACAAGGTTGGCTATGTAGAAACCCCAGGTGACGCGCTGGCCCAGGCCTGTGACGCCGAGGCCGTTCATCACCTGGTAGGCGTAAGCGACCGCCGCCCAAAGGACGAGGGCGCTCAGCCCGAGTACTATCAGCCACCAGGTCTTCCCAGGCGCCATCATCGGCCTCTGGGCGGCCTCTCTGATTTCAGTTCTGGATAGGGCTCGCGCGGTCATCTTTGCGACTCCTGGAACTAGAACTCGAGGTCCTGGCCGTGGCCGGCGATGTACCAAACCCGGGGGCTCGTGTTCAGCTCTTCTTTCAGGCGGTACGCGTCATTCTCACTCAGGTACCTGGAGAGCTTGTAGGTTTCACCGCCCGCATTCGTCATCACGTCGCTGTTCAAGTCGGCGATGAAGAGGGCGTTCATGGCGCAGGCCTCCACGCAGGCCGGCAGCTTGCCCATGCTCGTGTTGTGCACGCAGAGGATGCACTTGCCGACCGTTCCCTTCTGCTGCGGCACCGGGAACTCCGGCATCGGATTGTCGAAGGGTTCAGCGGGCTTAGGCGGGTCGGCGTAGTTGAAGTAGCGTGCCTCGTAGGGACAAGCAGCCATACACAGCCGGCAGCCGATGCACCTGTTCTGGTCGACCAGCACCACCCCCTCCTCGTTCTTGAAGGTCGCCGCCACCGGGCAGACCTTCAGGCAGGGCGGGTTCTCGCAGTGCATACAGAGGCGTGGCATGAAGTGCTTGACGCCGTCTTCGTCGGTCGTTTCGTAGACCTTGATCCACTCGTGATCTTTAGGAAGAGAGTGGACCTTCTGGCAGTCTTCGGTGCACTTCTTGCAGCCGTCGCATCTTCGGAGGTCGATCACGAAGGCCCACTGGCGGGGCTGGCTGCGTGCCGTCGAAGTGTGCGCAGGTGGGCTTTCGCCCTTGACGATCTCGGTCAGTGGTATGAAGCCGACCGCGGCGAGCCCAGCCATGGCGCCGACGCCACCAAGGAACCGCCGCCGGTTTACCGGATGCTGCTTCGTCTGACTGTCTTCCTGGTCTTCGGTATCGCTCTGGTTCATCGGAAGCTCCCTGTCGGCCGCCCAATCTGTGGTCTTTCTTCTCGCGGCTCGGGATGGTGCGAATTACCCACAAACGGCCACTCGCCTCTTCCCTCGATTCATGTGTCCCATCCACCATTCCGCCGGAGGGACGTGTCTTGAGCCTTTCCTCCTTGCTTACAAGGCAATGTTCGCCCTTGAACTGGCCGTTGACACGCGAGGAATCTCGCGAGGAGGTACAGTGAAAACACTCGATCCGATAGGGCGGGATCACTCGATGCAACATGAAGATGGCGGTCTACCATCGTTACAGATCGAAATGGCCGCAAAACTTGTCCGCGTCTTGATTGCCGAAGACCATGCGGTTGTGCGCGAAGGCACTCGCAAAGTGCTCGAGCGCGACCCTTTGCTCGAAACCGTGGCGGAAGCGGAGGATGGCCGCCAGGCGGTTTCGCTGGCCGCGCAGCTGAAGCCGGACGTGGTGCTGTTGGACGTCACCAGACCAAGGTCTATCGCCGCGGCCATGGTCACCGTCTTCATCAGCGAGCCCGGTGCGTAGGTGTCGGTGACGGCTCGGTTCCTGAGCTGCGCACCGGACAGCCGCGCGCGATTGTTCGGGTTGTAGGTGGGGAGATTCGCCAGCGCGAGCACCTCGCCCGTCGTTATGTCGAGCACCACGATGCCGCCGGCCTTGGCGCGATACTGTTCTACCGCAACTTTCA
>Ga0209640_10006477_pt1 | contig 10260 bp, 8 predicted proteins | sample RifCSP10_1_FD_184018 | JGI IMG/M metagenome (GOLD analysis project Ga0209640, IMG submission 184018) | Soil microbial communities from Rifle, Colorado - Rifle CSP2_sed 10_1 (SPAdes) (version 2) | ecosystem: Environmental > Terrestrial > Deep subsurface > Rock core/Sediment | place: Rifle... | reverse complement strand
CCTCCAGGACCCGGCCAAGTGGGTGCCCTACGGCGTCGGCGCGATCGAGGGGACGGCGCGGGAGCCGCTACCCGTGCTCGAGGCGGGCGAGCCTGATAGAGCCGATTCGACCGCAAAGCCGCACTACGGACCCGGCGAGGAGCCTCGCCCGGCCGAGGGCGAGCCCACCGCGACCGCCAACCACGAGCTCCTGTAGGGGGAGCCTTCCGGTTCCCACTTCCACGGCGGACTCGGGCCGCCGGCCGTCGACATCGGTCCCCCCAGGCTGATCGACCCCCATTGCTCCGCGCCCGGGTATTGCGTGGGGTCGAGCTGGAAGCCCAACGGAACTTCGAACTGGAGCGCGCCAGTCTTCAGGTTGACCGCCGCCAACGTTCCCCACGGCGGCTTGGTCATCGGCACCAGGCCTCGGTTCGCGTTGAGGAGGTAGTTCCGCGTCAGGACGAACGGCGTCTGTTTCATCAGCCCGACTTCACTCTCCAGCCTGAGATTCGGACCGGTTGGCGTCGGCGCCTGAGCGCGAGGGTAGAGTCGCGTGTAGGAGGCGAAACGGTTCACGGCGCCGACCACGATGCCCCGAACGGGATCGATCGTGAGGCCGCCCCAGTTGAAGCCTCCGGTGTTGCTGGGCGCCTCGATCGATCCCTGGAGACTCACGGGTGTGAACGGTCCATCGAAGCGCAGTGCGGCGATGAGTTGCCGCGCTGCGAGGAGCTCCTCGGGGGTCAGCCCCCAGGCATCGTCGGGGGTGACCTGGCGCAGTCCGAAGACCGGGAGGGTGGACGGGAAGGGCTGTGTCGGCCACGACACCTCCCCCGGTACGTCGCTCTGCGGCACCGGCCGTTCTTCGACAGGAAACAAGGGGACTCCGGTTTCCCGGTGCAGGACGAAGATATGACCTTGCTTGGTGCCGATGACCACGGCCGGAATCTGGCGGCCGTCTCGCTCCAACGGCATCAGGACCGGCTGCATCGGCACATCATAGTCCCACAGGTCGTGATGGGACGTCTGAAAGTACCAGACCATCTCGCCGGTGGAGGCGCGGAGGGCGACCACGGAATTGGCGAAGAGGTTCTGGCCGATCCGGTTGCCTCCATAGTAATCGGGGCTCGGCGACGTCGTCGGGAGGAAGAGGAGATCGCGTTCCACATCGACCGACATCGGCGGCCAGACGTTCGCCGAGCCTGTCTCGTGGGCAATCGGTCCCCGCCACGTCTCATATCCGGCATCGGAGGGTTGCCGCGGGATCGTATCCCAACTCCACCGCAACGCGCCCGTCATGACGTCGTAGGCTCGGACCAGGCCGCGGGCGGTCTTCACCGCCCGGTTGTCCCCGATCGCGGTGCCCACGATGACGAGGGTTCCGACAATCACCGGCGGCGAGGTCACCTGCACCTGTCCTGCCTCGTCGAAACCGGCCGGGGCCTTCAGATCAATGATCCCGCTGTTGCCGAACTCATCGAGCGGATGGCCCGTTGCCGCGTCCAACCCGATCAACCGACCGTCGAGCGTTCCGAAGAAAATCCGGCGGCCGGACGGTCCCTGCCACAGCGCAACGCCCCGCGAGGTCACTTCAGAGTAGTCTGTCGTCAGGTCCAGCACAGGATCGAACACCCACCGCTGGGCCCCGGTGGCCGCATCCAGGGCGATCACCCGGTCGGTCGGCGTACTGAAGTACAGGGTCCCGTCCACCATGATGGGGGTGGCTTCAAAAGCGGCCTTCGTTCGGAGATCCGTACCCCCGTACGTGTCTAGTTCGCCGGTGCGGGCGGTCCAGGCGACTTCGAGTTGCGCGACGTTCTCTCGGGTGATCTGCGTGAGGGATGAGTGCTTCATCCCTCCGGGATCATTGCCATAGGCCGGCCAGTCGCCAGTGGCCTGGCGGGACTCGGGCCGGACCAGCGTGCATCCAGCCACGGCGATGCAGAGAGCGGAGACGAGATAGAGGAGGGTTCGTTGCACTATCCCACACTACGTTGGGCTTTCCGCACAATCCGCTTGTCCGGTCTTCTCTCTGCAGCTGCCGCGTATCGACCTTTCTGGTGCCAGGATGGTGCCAGAAGACCGAGAGGACTGTGGGGGCTCGGGCTCAGCTTCTCAGACCGCGCGCACGGCCTTGGGCTTGAAGATCTTGTCACCTGGCAGTCTAGTCCGAGTGCTACCCTCGGCGGTATGGTGCGGACCGCGCGTGTGGCGCCACGCGTCCCAAAGGAGGTCGATCTGCACCGCAAAGTCTGCTGCCATCTTAGCGTCACCCGCCTGCCACGCCTGATGCCGATGCGCCTCAGCACCGTTGATCGCCGCCTTGATCTCCTCGGGACTCATGGTTTCCAACCTCAGCTCGATACCTATGGCCACCAGCACTGTCTACCCAGTTCTCGCTTACCTACAGTTACGGCAAGTATACCAAACAACTGCAGCCGCCGATGGGCTGCTAGTTGCTACCGAGTCCTTTGGCATGATTAGCGGGCCGTGACGAGGAACTTGATCGCCGTACGCTCCTCCCCCTCAATCTCAACCTTGGTGAATGCGGGAACTGCCACCAAGTCAATCCCGTTAGGAGCAACGAATCCCCGGGCGATCGCGATCGCCTTCACCGCCTGATTGACCGCGCCTGCGCCTATTGCTTGCAGTTCCACGGACCCTTTTTCGCGAAACACTGCAGCAAGTGCACCAGCAACCGCCTTCGGTTTCGAGTCGGCAGAAACCCTGAGGACCTCCGGCACGGGGATGCCTCCGTCGTTGCTGCGACGATAAGTTCGAGTGTTGGTTCTCGTTGCATTTCGCAGGGAGCAGTGAATTCCTCCTGCGTCTTCCTCCAGCGTACTTTCCGCGTCCTTTAAGCGCCACGGCCATCCTGTCCCGAACATCCTCACGCCGGATTCAGGTTATAATTGGTTTTGTCCTGAGGTCCGCGCACAGACTACCGAATCCCGCGCACGCCGGGCCGCCGTCACGCCCTCCCTGCGCATTGGTGGCGGCCGCGGAGCCAGTCTCGCATCGAATCCACGCGAGTGTCGGGCGCGTAGCCGCCCACAGCGAGGTGTACGACGTCCATTGGCCGCCAGAATCACGCGCGACCACTCAAGGTGGCCGTGATCGGAACCTACCCGCCGCGGCTGTGCGGGATCGCCGCCTTTACCGGCGATCTCGGTGACGCCTTGGACGCCGGGTGCCCTGAGGTGACGTGCTTTGCCGTCGCGGTGAACGACACTCCCACGGGTTACGTGTATCCTCCCCGCGTGCGCTTCGAAATCGAAGAAGGGGACGTCAGCTCCTACCGGCGCGCGGCGGAATTCCTGAACATCAATGACGTCGACGTGGTCTGCGTGCAGCACGAGTACGGCATCTTCGGCGGGCCTGCCGGCAGCCATCTCCTGGCGATGCTGCGCGACCTCCGCATGCCGGTAGTCACCACGCCGCACACAATTTTGCGCGAGCCCGATCCCCTGCAGCGCCGGGTCCTGGAGGAGCTGGTTCAGTGCTCGGACCGGCTGGTGGTCATGAGCCAGCGCGCCGCCGACTTTCTCCGGGAGCTGTATGGTGCGCCCGAAGCGAAGATCGACATCATACCCCACGGCATTCCCGATGTACCGTTTGTCGATCCCACCCTCTACAAGGGCCGGTTGGGGCTGGAAGGCCGGCAGGTCTTGCTGACCTTCGGGTTGCTGTCTCCCAACAGAGGAATCGAATACGTGATCCAAGCGCTCCCGGCCATCCTGGCGCGCTACCCCAATGTGGTCTACATCATCCTGGGCGCCACTCATCCGCACGTGCGGCGCCGGGAAGGCGAATCGTACAGGCTGTCCCTGGAACGGCTGACCCAGGCCGGCGGGGTGGGCCAGCAGGTCATCTTTGACAACCGGTTCGTCAGCCTCGGGAGACTCGTGCAGGTCATCGGGGCCGCGGACATCTACATCACCCCGTATCTCAACCCCGCGCAGATCGCCTCGGGCACGCTGAGTTACGCGGTTGGCGCGGGGAAAGCCGTTGTCTCGACGCCATACCTGTATGCCGAGGAACTCCTGGCGGACGGGCGCGGGGTGCTGGTGCCCTTCCGGAATCCCCAGGTCATCGCCCGGCGGGTCATTGAACTGTTCGACAACGAGGCCGAGCGGCACGCCATGCGCAAGCGCGCGTACCTCTATGGCCGCGAGATGATCTGGCCGGTCGTCGCGCGGAAGTACATGGACAGCTTCGAGCGGGCCCGTCAGGAGCGGATGCGCCGGCCGCGGCCGGCGTTCGTGGTCAAGCCTCTGCTGGAGCGGCCCGTCGACCTGCCGGCCCTCAAGCCCGATCACCTGCATCGTCTGACTGACGATGTGGGGATCATGCAGCACGCCGTCTTCACAGTGCCAAACTATGATGAGGGGTATACCACCGACGACAACGCCCGGGGCCTGATCGCTGCCGTCCTGCTGGAAGGGGCGGAAGATGCGGCCATCGACGAGGCTCATGATCTGGCGTCGCGCTACTTGGCCTTTCTCTGGCATGCCTTCGATGGCCCATCGGGCCGGTTCCGGAACTTCCTCTCATTCGATCGCCGGTGGCTGGAGCAGGCGGGCTCGGAGGACAGCAACGCCCGCGCCCTGTGGGCCATCGGGGTGGTCGTGGGCCGGTCCATACATGCAGGCCTCCGGGGGCCAGCTGGCAGGTTGTTTAACCAGGCGCTTCCGGCGGTGCTGGACTTTACCAGCCCACGGGCCTGGGCATTCGCCCTCTTCGGCATCCAGGAGTACCTCCGGCGTTTCTCCGGGGACCGGGCGGCCCGGCAGGCGCGCGAGGTGCTGGCCGGCCGGCTCCTGGAGGCCTACCGGCGGACGGCCTCGCCGGACTGGCCGTGGTTCGAGGAGATCGTGGCTTACTGCAACGCCAGCCTGCCGCATGCCCTGCTGGAGTGTGGCCGGTGGATGGGACGGTCCGATATGATCGAGGCCGGCCTGACCTCCCTAGAGTGGCTGGCGAGCGTCCAGCGATCGCGCAAGGGGCACTTCGTGCCCATCGGCTCCAATGGGTTCTATCGCCGGGGCGGGGAGCGCGCCTGCTTCGATCAGCAGCCTGTCGAAGCGCAGACCATGGTCTCGGCGTGCCTGGCGGCCTCCGGCGTCACCGGCGAGGCCCGCTGGCAGGAAGAAGCGCGGCGGGCCTTTGAGTGGTTCCTGGGACGGAACGACCTCGGCCTGTCGCTCTACGACTCGTCGTCGGGCGGCTGCCGAGACGGGCTGCACGCAGATCGCGCCAACGAGAACCAGGGCGCCGAGTCCACCCTGGCCTTTCTTCTGGCGTTGCTGGAGATGCGGCTGGCCGAGCATGTGATGGGGCTGGCGGACGCCCCCGTTCCGGAGGTCCCGGCGGCGTCGGTCCGCTCGCAGCTAGTTGTGGGTCATCCCTGATTCGAACGGAGACGTCCGTGCACATCGCGATGCTGGCTCCGATCTCCTGGCGCGTGCCGCCCCGGCACTATGGGCCATGGGAGCGCGTGGTCTGGCTGCTCACCGAAGGGTTGGTCGAGCGTGGGGTCGATGTCACGCTCTTTGCCACAGCCGATTCCATCACCCGGGCGCGGCTCGTGTCGGTCTGTCCGCGGCCCTACTCCGAAGATCCCACCCTCGATGGAAAAGTGTGGGAGTGCCTGCACGCCGCGGCGGCGTTCGAGCGTGCCGTGGAGTTCGACCTCATCCACAACCACATGGATTTCCTGCCGCTCACCTACAGCGGCCTGGTCCAGACGCCGGTGCTCACCACGATCCACGGCTTCTCGTCCGACCGGATCCTCCCCGTCTACGAGCGCTACGACGGGCGGACGCACTACGTCGCCATCAGCGACGCGGATCGCCATCCGCGTCTCGACTATGTCGCTACGATCCACCACGGTATCTTGCTCTCTGAGTTCACGCTGTGGGAGACTCCGGGCAACTATCTGCTCTTCTTCGGTCGAATTCATCCGGACAAGGGGACGGCCGAGGCAATCGAGGTGGCCAGGCGGGCGGGTCGCCGGTTGATCATTGCCGGCATCATTCATGATCGCGACTACTTCGAGCGCCAGGTCGTGCCGCACCTGGACGGTGACCGGGTGCGCTACGTAGGCTCGGTGGGCGCTGGGGCGCGCGATGCCCTGCTGGGCGGCGCGTTCGCCCTGCTGCACCTCAGCAACTTCGAGGAGCCGTTTGGACTCAGCATGGTGGAGGCCATGGCCACCGGCACGCCGATCATCGCGCGGGGCCGAGGCGCGGTGCCGGAGATCGTCCGCCACGGGGAGACCGGCTTCATCGTGGACACCGTGGATGAGGCGGTGCGCGCGCTGGACGAGATCCCGGCCCTGGACCGAAGGCGGGTGCGCCGGCACGTCGAGCAGCACTTCAGCCGCGACCGCATGGTGGACGAGTACCTGCGCGTCTACCACGAGGTCCTGCAGCGACGGGTGAAGGAGATCATCTCATGAGCGTTGTGGTCCTGGAGACCGGCCTTACTTGGTCAACAGCGTCTTCAACCCTGGTGCGACGATGCTGCTGTTGGCTCCCCGGTCCCTCTGCGTACCCAGCATACAAGCAATTTGGGGGCGCGGCTTTTCCGAGCAACCCTTTGGTTCAATCTGCAAAGGGTGCCACTGTGGTGCCAAAAGCAGAGATATGAGTCGAAATCTCCGGTTCATGGCGCGAATTGTCACTTAGAGGTCGCGGGAACTAACCCCGCTCATCAGAAACGGAAAAATGGCCCAAAACGCGGGCCATTTCTCATTTTTGGTGGAGGCGGCGGGAATCGAACCCGCGTCCTGAGATTGCGAGGGCGAAGCGTCTACGCGTGTAGCTCAGTGTTTGGTTCTCGCGATTGACGGCTCCTCTGAGCCGGATCCGGCAACCGCCAGCCCGTTGAGTTTCCCTTGCAGCGCCTGGGCCGGGCGCCGCTCGGTAGCCGGCTAGTGACGTTCACTCCGGGCCGCCGGCCCTCCTGGGTGAACGTACGCTGCTACTTAGGCAGCGTAGGCGTACTGTGTGTTATCGGCGTTTATTCGCCTTTCCAGGAGTTTAACGAGGACCTGGAACACCTCGACGCGCAGCCTCGCTGCTGCCATCCCAGTCGAGACCGTTCGCCCCCACTGGATGGACTCATTATAGCACCAGGGTAAAGATCAGCATGGAGGACCCGTCGATGCCCAAGCGACCCGATGCGAAGCGAAAGAAGGCGGATTGGTCGCGCGCGACCCGGCCTCAGGACGCTAAACATAAGAAGAAAGAGGAAGGCAGGCAATTTGAAGATCAGGCGCCGTGAGGTAGAAAGGGACAGCGCCGGGCAAACTCCCCGGCGCTGTCACATCGCTCAACGCCGAAGGGCTAGCGTTTCTGCTCTTCGCCCTTCGCCGCAGGCGTGACGGGCTGTGATTCAGTCTTTTCCTTCCAGCCCTGTGCCTTCAACTGAGAGATCTTCTCGACGTCGTTGACGCTGTCCAGCACCTGCGTCTGGCCGTCCTTCACAAGAGTAATGTGCATGGGTCGGCCTCCTCTCGCTGGGGATATTCAAATTTTTCCCAGCAGGCCGACTGCCAACCGGTGGAAGGTAATCGAGTGTCAATTCCTGTGCCAACCCGCGAGATAAGTGAGGATGAACAGTTCAGGCCGGGGTGTTGGTCCCCAGAATCCGCGATGCAAACCCGACCTCCAGTTCCATCTGCCGAATCTGTTCGTCGATGACCAACGCGCCATGGCCGGCTTCGTACCGATAGATGTGGTAGGCCTTTCCCAGTGCGGCCAGCTGCGCCACGTAGTTGTCGATCTGCCGGATCGGGCAGCGCGGGTCGTGCTCACCGGCCAGGATGAACACCGGGACCTGAAGATCCGCCGCGTACGTGATCGGAGACCGCGCGCGGTAGACGTCCGGAATCTCGTCCGGCGCGCCGCCAAACAGTGCCCGATCGTACGCCTTCAGCGGCTCCATTTCATCGTCATATGAGGCGACGTAGTCGGCGACCGGTACTCCGGCGATCCCCAACGACCAGCGCTCAGGATGGCGGCCCAGTCCCAGCAAGGTGAGGTAGCCGCCCCAGGACCTTCCGGACAGGATCAGGCGAGTCGGGTCGGCGATGCCGGATGCGACCAGATAATCTCGCACGGCGCAGAGGTCTTCTAACTCCGTAAATCCAGGGTTGCCGGTGATCGCGTCCCGCCACGCCCGGCCGTACCCCGTGCTGCCGCGGTAATTCACCATCGCGGCGGCAAATCCGTGATCCACCCAGCCCTGGACGATCGGAGAGTAGGTGTCCAGATCGTGCGACTCCGGCCCGCCGTGGACGAGGAAGATCGTCGGATGTGGGCGCGGTCCGGCCGGCTCAGCGAGCAGCGTGTGGATGTTCCCGGTTTGGACGTCGGTGTAGGCCACACCTCCGGGGGCGGGAGGTCCGGGCGGGCGCAAGAGGACGGAAAGTCCGGATCGGACTTCCGGAGGCGTCGACGACCGCGACCATGCAAACCAGATCTCGCCGTCGGGCCGGACACGAGCAGCGGTGATCGTACCGGGTTCAGTCTCGACCGCCGCCAGAACCCCGGTGCGCAGGTCGTAAGTGTACAGATTAGACCGCGCCTGGTAGTCATGGACCAGCAGTAGCCGGGTTCCGTCAGGATACCAGCCGGCCCAAATCTCCCCCGGAAGGTCTACTGCGACCTCCTGGGTCTCCCCGGTCTGCAGGTGCCAGATCAGTGGCCGGCGGATTCCCTGCCGCTCGTGAAATACGATCAGCCGCTGGTCGCCGCGTGTCAGCGGCCACGTGCCGGCATACAGGCCCATTCCCGGCCCGTCCCACAGTTCGCCCACGGCTCTGCCGTCACGGGCGATGACCCGCGCGGCCGGATGCCGGCTGTCTCCGTGTTCCGAATGGTTGAGGGCAATCAGCGTACCGTCGAAGGATAGACTGGCCACCCAGGCGTGCTCGCGGTGTGTGTAGAGTTCCCGCTCGATGCGGCCGTGCATCGCCAGGTAGATCCGCGTCCCATCAGGGTTCGAGCAGCCGATGACGGCGGCCTGATCAGAGGCAAACCCCAGGCCCGCGCTGTAGGCGTCGGCGAGGTCGGGCACCGCGGGGAGTGGCATGCCTCCGGCAAATGGCTCGACCATCCAGCGCCCGTGTTCGTCCCCGGCGTGGTCATCGAACCACCAGATCCGTTCTCCGGACGGCTCCACCCTCCCGAACCAGGGCAGGGTGCCCGTGGGCCGGTCGGTGACCTGGCGGTGGCTGTCAGCCGCGCGGTCCCACGCGTAGAGTTCCCACTTTCCCGACGCGTTGGTGCCATACAGGCATCGCTGGGGCGCCTCGCGGGCCCACATCGGCAGCGAGACGCGCGGCGCGCGGAACCGCCGGCGCCACGGCGCGATGTCTCGTTCCGCGGTGAGAGTTCGATCCTGGGGTTGCACCTGCTACTTCACCGATTTCACGAACTCGTCCATCGTCACCGCCGCGAGCGTTTCGATGCGAACGCTCCCGCGGCCGCTGAGCGCGACCGAGGCCTTCATGACCGTGCCCAGGTCAGGGGCCTCGACGATGTTCACGAAATCGTATGCGCCCAGCACCGCGTACTGCTGGACGACCTTGACGTCCATACCGGCCAGTTCCTTGTTGACCTCCTGGATCCGGCCCGGCTTCGCGCGGATGGTCTTGGCGCCATCCTCGGTGAGGCGGCTGAGCATGATATAGGTAGCCATGACATCCCTCCTGGTGAGTGCGCAGGATGGATGATACGTTCTAGACGGACACCCGATTCCTTGCGGAGGCGCCGATGCGGACAGTGCGGATCCATGAGACCGGCGGGCCCGAGGTCATGCGGATCGAGGATCTCCCCGTCCCCCAACCGGAAGACGGGCAGGCCGTGGTCCGGTTGGACGCGGCGGGGATCAACTTCATCGACATCTACCATCGCCTCGGCCAGTACAGGCTGAGCCTCCCGTTCACACTGGGTCAAGAAGGCGCAGGGGTGGTCGAGCGCGTTGGGCCGGGTGTCACGGAAGTCCGCGCCGGCGATCGTGTCGCGTACAGCAACGTCGGCGGATCCTATGCCGAGTATGTCGTCGCCCCCTCCTGGCGGCTCGTCCCGGTGCCGGCCGGTCTGTCTTCCGCGCAGGCCGCCGCGGCGATGCTGCAGGGCATGACCGCGCACTACCTGACCCACGGCGTGCGGGCGACGCAGCCGGGCGACGTCGCCCTCGTGCACGCGGCGGCCGGCGGCACGGGGCTGCTGCTGGTCCAGCTGCTGAAGCGCGCCGGCGCTCGCGTGA
>Ga0209640_10006476_pt1 | contig 10261 bp, 8 predicted proteins | sample RifCSP10_1_FD_184018 | JGI IMG/M metagenome (GOLD analysis project Ga0209640, IMG submission 184018) | Soil microbial communities from Rifle, Colorado - Rifle CSP2_sed 10_1 (SPAdes) (version 2) | ecosystem: Environmental > Terrestrial > Deep subsurface > Rock core/Sediment | place: Rifle... | reverse complement strand
TGCGCGAAATCGAAGCACGCTTCGGCGTCACCATCCTGATCTCGGCCGACGCGACGCTTGCGGGCCAGCAATATTATGCGATCGAGCGTGGCGGACCGGCGCGCGGCCCCGTGCTGCCGCTGCCAAGCGTCAAGCCGGACATGATCACACCCGAAGCAGAGCCGGAAGCCGAGGCGGAAATAGAAGAAGAAGTCGTAGCCGAAGCGGCCGCAGAAGAGACGCCGACCGGCGTTCAGCCAGCGCACCCGCATCACGCCGCGGCCGAGAACGGCGGTCGCCGCCGCCGGCGGCGCGGCCGACGTGGCCACCGCGGCGGACCAGGCCATGAACAGGGCTTGCCGCGACCATTCGATGCCGGCTCGTTTGCCGGTCCTACGGCCGAGAGCGCAACATTCGCCGATCAAGAGGAAGCCGAGGAAGTCGGCGCGCATCGCCTACCGCACGCAGCACCCGGCGTCCCCGGCGAGGCGCCGCAGCATCCCGGCGAAGGGGGCCCTTCTCCCGAGGGCGGTGGACGCCGCCGCAGACGGCGCGGGCGGCGCGGCGGCCGGCGCAACCGGCGCAACCGAGAAGGCGGTTTCGAGCAACGCGGGCCGTTGCCAGACGGCCAGATCGAATCGCCCATGCACGAGGGCGAGGCGCATGCGGCGATGCCGGATACGGCGCCACAACCCGAATTCCGCGCGCCACGCATGGAACCGCCGCGCATGGAACCGCCGCGCTTCGAACCACCGGCACCGCCGGCTCCCGAACCGGTAGGTGAGACGCCCGCATCACGGCGCGGCTCGACCGTGCGCGAACCGGCGCCGATCGTCCGCTACGACGACGCGGGAGCGCCGCCGGTTCCAGCGGCCGCACCGCCTCCGGCACCCGCGCCAGCGCCTGCAGCTCCGGTCGAGACCGATTCCGACCGGCCGCGCCGCAGCGGCTGGTGGCGGCGCTGAATCGCGCAGCGGACGGAGCGGCAAAGTGAGATCCCCCAGCCCGATCCGGCCGCTGATCCCTGCCGCAACGGCTCCACAGATCAAGGCGATCCTTGGCGGCATGCGCGTCGTGGCCGAAACCGGCGGGCCGCCAAGCGACGAGGACCTTTGGGCGCTTGCCGCCGCCGATCAATATATTTTCGGATCGGATCCGCCGCTCGACATCGGCGCGTTGCCAAAGATGACGCCGCCGGCGCTCGCGGAGCTGCTCAAGGGCACCAAGTTCGCCGAGGACGCGGTGAAATTCATGACCGTCATGGCGTTCATTGACGGCGCGCTCGACAAGGGCAAGATCGCGCGTGTGTTCGAGTTCGCCAAGGCGCTCGGCATCGGCGCGCGTTTTATCGACGAGATCAGCGAAGCGGCCGCCGGGCAAATGCAGATGGCGCTCGCCGACATGACGCGCGCCAACATGGAGAGCATCACCGGCAAGCCCTGGGCCGGCGACGTGAACAAATGGCTGATGCCCTATGATGGCGGCAAGTCCGAGCCCAAGCTCGTGGCGCGGTTCGAGGCGCTGGGCCGGCTTGGCCCGGACACGTTTGGTCTCGCCTACTATGCCCACTTCAAGCAGAACAAGTATCCGTTCCCCGGCGAGGCCAAGGCGCTGAATGTCGCTTTCGCGATCCCGCATGATTCGGCGCACGTACTTTCCGGCTACGACACCACGCCGCGCGGCGAAATTCTCGTTTCGACGTTCACCGCCGCCATGCACCCAAAAAATCCGATGGCCGGACATATCTTGCCGGTGATCTTCACCTGGCAACTCAACATGCAGCTCAACGAAGTCGCGGGCGGGGTGAATAACGCGCTCGACCCCAAGGAATTCTGGCGCGCCTGGGCCGCCGGCGCCTCGTTCAAGACCGACACCTTCGCGCCGGGCTGGAATTTCTGGACCTATGTGACCGCGCCGCTCGCGGCGCTGCGCAAGGGCTGGGGACTCCCGCCCGAAGGGCTCGATCCGAAAGGCACGTAATCGCGCGGCGTTCTTGGCCTAGAGTTTCGCCGAAGCGGCGCCGCCGATAGCGCACAGCACCACCACCAGCCAGGGCGGCGTCTTCCACATGTAGAGGAGTAGGAACGCCGCAGCCGCGATGGCGAAATCGCGTGGACCCGTGATGCCCAAGGTCCAAACCGGGTGGTATAAGGCAGCGAGCAGCAAGCCGACGACCGCCGCGTTGACGCCGCGCAAGACCGATTGCGCTTCCGACCTTCTCCTGAGCTCGTCCCAAAACGGAAGCGCGCCGATGACGAGCAGAAACGACGGCAAGAATACGGCGACCAGACAAAGCGTTGCACCTGCCCAGCCGTTCGGCTGCGGTCCCATGACCGCGCCAAGATAGGCGGCGAAGGTGAACAGCGGTCCAGGCACCGCCTGCGCCGCGCCATAGCCAGCAAGGAATATGTCGTCGGTGACCCATCCCGGCGGCACGACCGATGCCTGCAAAAGCGGCAACACGACATGCCCGCCCCCGAACACCAGCGAACCGGCACGATAGAAGGCGTCGAATAGACGCAGCGCCTGGCTCGGCATGATCGCGGAAATCAGCGGCAAACCAATCAGCAATACAATGAAGGCAACGAGAAAGAGCGCGCCGGTCGTGCGGCTCACCTTAAGCGGCAGCGAAACATGATCGACCGGCGCGCTGTTCTTGAGCAAGACCAGCCCGACAACACCGCCGAGCACGATCGCGCCGACCTGGCTCCAGGCGGACGGAAATATAAGCACAACGGCCGCCGCCACCACGGCGAGCGCCGCTCGCTCACGATCAGGCGCGAGCGCACGCATCATCAGGAGCACTGCCTGCGCCACCACCGCCACCGCCGCGATCTTCAACCCATGCAGCCAGCCCGAGCCAAGCGCATCGCCGACTGCCGCGGCCCCATAGGCGAACAGCACAAGTGCGATAGCGGACGGCAGCGTGAAAGCAGCCCAGGCCGCGAGCGCCCCGGCATAGCCCGCACGCATCAAGCCGATTGCGATGCCGACCTGACTCGACGCCGGTCCGGGCAGGAACTGGCACAGCGCGACGAGATCGGCGTAAGACTTTTCATCGAGCCATTTGCGGCGAGCGACGAACTCGTCATGGAAATAGCCGAGATGTGCGATCGGCCCGCCGAACGAGGTGAGGCCGAGGCGGAGGAAGGCCCAGAAGACTTCCGTAATCGGCTTCATCGGTTGAGCCACTTCCCGATCCGTTCCATCGCCTCGCGCATATCGGCGTTCGACCCGGCGTAGCAGAAGCGAATGAACTGGTTGCCGTGTGCAGTGTCGAAATCGATGCCCGGCGTCGCAGCAACATGCGTCTCCTCGAGCATGCGCTTGGCGAAGGCGAGGCTGTCGTTGGTAAAGCGCGACACGTCGGCATAGAGATAGAAGGCGCCATCGGCGGGCAGAAACGTCTCCAGCCCGGCGCGCGGCAGGCCTTCGCTCAGAATTCTCCGGTTTTCCACGTAGCCGCGCTTCACCGCTTCCATCTCGTCGCGGCCGTCGAAGGCGGCCTCGGCCGCGACCTGGCTCAGCGTCGGCACGGAAATGGCCAAGTTCTGCTGCAACCGGTCGACCGCGCGCACCAGTGCCTCGGGCACCACCATCCAGCCGACGCGCCAGCCGGTCATGCAGAAGTATTTCGAGAACGAGTTGATGACCAGCGCACGCTCGGAGAACTTCACCGCGGTCTCAGCGGGAAACGTGTAATCGAGGCCGTGATAGATTTCGTCGGAGATGAAGCGAATGCCGGCGTCCTCGCATGCGCGGATCAGCGCTGCGAGATGTTCGGCGTCGATCATCGTGCCGGTGGGGTTGGCGGGGCTCGCGACGATCACGCCCTTGAGCGGCGTCTTGCGGTGCGTCTCCAACAACGCTTCGACCGTGATCGCCCAGCGCGTCGCCGCGGAAATCTCGATCGTCACCGGCTCGCAGCCGAGCGCCATCAGAATATTGCGATAGGGCGGATAGCCGGGAGAAGCCACCGCCACCCGGTCGCCGGGCTCGAATTGCGCGAGAAAGGCCAGAATGAACCCGCCCGATGAGCCGGTCGTCACCACGACACGGCCGGGATCGAGCGTGAGCCCATATTGCTCCCGATAATGGCGCGCAATGCGGTTGCGCAGGGTCGGAATCCCGAGCGCCTCGGTGTAGCCGATGCGGCCGTGATCGAGCGCGCGCCGGGCGGCCGCGATCGCCGTGGCCGGTGCCGGCGCCGCGGGCTGGCCCACCTCCATGTGCACGACGTGGCCGCCGGCGTCTTCGATTCGCGCGGCCGCCGCCATCACGTCCATGACCATGAACGGCGGAACGTCGCTGCGGCGCGAGGGCGAGAGCAATGCGCGCGCCGTTTCGATATTTGCGGCCGCCTTGACCCGCTCGCGCATATTCGCCCCGTATCCGCCGTATTTCCCGCGCCGTTTGGCGCCGCGCGGGGTCATGAGTTCGTGAAAAAGCTCGCATTGACCCCTGCCCGCCCCGCTCCTAGCTTGACCGGCAGATCCATGCCCAATTCCACTGCTAGCAGGCCAACTCACGAGAGAGAAGCGCCGGCCGTCATTCCTCGGCCGTTCCGGCGCGCCACCGCCATGGTCGGCGCGGCGGCGATGCTGTTCGCGCAAGCACAGACGGTTCTGGCCCAGGCACCTGCGTCGCAGTTAATTCCGGGGGCGATCCGCGACGCCGAGATCGAAGACTTACTCCGCGATTATACGCGCCCGATCCTGCGCGCGGCAAAGCTCGGCGCGCAGAAGATCGAGGTCGTGATCATCGGCGACCGCAACTTCAACGCGTTCGTGGCCGACGGCCGCCGTATCTTCATTAACACCGGCGCGCTTTATGATGCAGCGACGCCGAACCAGATCATCGGCGTGCTTGCGCACGAGAGCGGCCACATTGCCGGTGGCCATCTCTCGCGCTTGCGCGAGCAGCTCGCCAATGCGCAGACGGCGGCGATCATCGGCATGCTGCTCGGCCTCGGCGCGGTTGCCGCGGGCGCAGCCGCCGGGGTTCGCGATATGGGCCCCGCCGCCGCCGGCGCGATGATGCTGCCGCAGCAGATGGCGATGGGCACGATTCTTTCGTACCAGCGCAGCCAGGAAGAAGCCGCGGACCGGGCGGCGGTCGGGTTTCTCAATGCCACCGGCCAGTCGGCACGAGGCATGATCGAGACCTTCCAGCGCTTCGCCCAAGACAGCCTCTTTATTTCGCGCCGGGTGGATCCGTATCTCCTATCGCATCCGATGCCGCGCGAACGCATCGCTTCACTCGAGACCATCGCGCGCGCGAGCCCTTACTTCGAAGCGAAGGATTCGCCGCAGCTCATCTTCCGCCACGAGATGATGCGCGCCAAGCTCGCCGGCTTCATGGAGCGGCCGGATGCCGTGCTGCGCCGCTATCCATCGTCCAACGCGACCTTGCCCGCGCGCTACGCGCGCGCGATCTCGGCCTATCGCTTCGGCAGCATGGCCAGCGCGATCTCGCAGATCGACGCGCTCATCGCCGAGCAGCCGAAGAACCCCTATTTCCACGAGCTCAAGGGCCAAGCGCTGCTCGAGAGCGGGCGGGCGCGCGAGGCCGTTCCGCCGCTCCGCCAATCGGTCGCACTTTCCAACGGCTCGCCGCTCATCCGCATGATGCTCGGCCAGGCGCTGGTGCAGACCAACGATCCGGCGAGCATGGAAGAGGCAATTCGCAACCTGCGCCAATCGCTCGACAAGGAGCCGAACGCGCCGCTCGGCTGGCGGCAACTGGCAATCGCCTATGGCCGCAAGGGCGACACGGCGAACGCGGAGCTCGCCGGCGCGCTTGCGGCGTTCAACAGCGCCGATTTCAAGACCGCGCGCCAGCTGGCGATGCGCGCCAAGGGCCGTTTCCCCACCGGCTCGCCCGGCTGGCTAAAGTCGGACGACATCGTCAATTTCAAGCCTCCGCAGCTCACCCAGAGGTGATAAGCGGGCGTTCACCTAGAGATGCTAGTTACGGCTAGAGTTTCGGCCGTTTCCGGAGAACCGCATGTCCGTCCCGCCATTCCGCACCCTCGCCTTTGCGTCGATCGCCGCGCTCGGTTTCGCGCTCGCGCCCGTTCCTGCCGCCGCGATCTCGGAGGCCGACCGACCCGCGATCGAGCAGATGATCCGCGACTATCTCCTCAAAAATCCCGAGGTGCTGCGCGAGGCGATCGCCGAGCTAGAGAAGCGAATGAAGTCGGCTGACGAAAAGCGCCGCGGCGAAGCGCTGAAGGAGAACCGGGCGCTCTTGAACGACTCGCCGCGCGGCGTCGTCATCGGCAACCCCAAGGGCGACGTCGTGCTGGTTGAATTCTTCGATTACAACTGCAGCTACTGCAAGCGCGCATTTCCAGATAAAATGAATCTCATCAAGGCCGACTCCAAGCTCAAGGTGGTGTTGAAGGAGTTCCCGGTGCTCGGCCAGAGCTCGGTCGACGCCGCGCGCGTCGCCATCGCAGTCCGCATGCAGGATCCCGGAAAGTATCTCGAATTTCACCAAAAGCTTCTCTTGAGCCGCGGCGAGGTCACGCGCGACCGTGCGCTGGCCGTCGCCAAAGAGAGCGGCCTCGACATGGCGCGGATCGAGCGCGACTTGAAGAGCCCGGAGATCAACGCGACGCTCGAAGAGAGCGCGGAGCTTTCCGAAAAGCTCGCCATTTCGGGCACTCCCACCTACGTCATCGCCAATGAGGTGGTGCCGGGCGCCGTCGGCTATGCCTCGCTCAAGGGCAAGATCGACGCGGTGCGTAAATGCGGGCAGACGACCTGCTGACCAAGGCTTTCCCTCCGGCGGCTGGCTTCCTATAACCACGATCGCCGCGGGTGTGCCCGGCGGCGCCAAACCGCCGGACCGGCCATGGCCATCGCGCTCTATATCCTCAACGGCCCGAACTTGAACCTCTTGGGCACACGCGAGCCCGAGGTCTATGGCAAGGCCACGCTCGCCGATATCGAGAAGCTCTGCCGCGACGCGGCGAAAAAACACGGCTTCGAGATCGTATTCCGGCAGACCAATGTCGAGGGCGAACTGGTGGATTGGCTGCACGAGGCGCGGACCAAAGCGGCCGGCGTCGTGCTCAATGCCGGCGCCTATACCCACACTTCCATTGCGATCCACGACGCATTGAAGGCCACCACCATGCCGGTCGTCGAGGTGCATTTGTCCAACCCGTTCGCACGCGAGAGCTTCCGCCATCATTCCTACATTTCCAGCGTCGCCCAGGGCGTGATCTGCGGGTTCGGTGCTCAGGGTTATGTGTTCGCCATCGACGCGCTTGCCGACGTCCTGGCGAATGCAAACGATTGAGGCGCGCGTGTTCTTCCGTCGCAAAATGACGATCGATCCGGAGCTGATCCGCGAGCTCTCGAAGCTCTTGGAGGAGACCGGACTCGGCGAGATCGAAATCGAACGCAACGGCCAGCGTGTTCGCGTCGCGCGCGAGAGCGCAGCCCCGCCGGCTTCCGCACCCGCCTCTGTTGCGCGCCCGACCGCGACGATTGCTTCAGCGGTCGTGGTCGACGTGGCCGAAAATTTCTCCAAGCATCCCGGCGCGGTGCTCTCGCCCATGGTCGGTACCGCGTATCGTGCCAACGAGCCCGGCGGGAAGCCGCTTTGCGAGGTCGGCGACAAGGTGCGCGCGGGCCAGGCGCTGCTCATCGTCGAGGCGATGAAGACCATGAACGCGATTCCGGCGTCGCGGGCCGGGACCGTAAAGCAAATCCTCGTCGAGGACGGGCAACCGGTCGAATTCGGCGAGCCGCTCGTGATCGTCGAGTGAGACGCGCGGGCGGCGCGCAAGCATGTTTGACAAAATCCTGATCGCGAACCGAGGCGAAATCGCGCTCAGGATTCTGCGCGCCTGCAAGGAGCTCGGCATCGCGACGGTCGCCGTGCACTCGACCGCCGACGGCGACGCCATGCACGTCAAGCTCGCGGACGAAAGCGTCTGCATCGGCCCGCCGCCGGCGCGCGACAGCTATCTCAATGTCCCCTCGCTGCTCGCCGCGTGCGAGATCACCGGCGCCGACGCGGTGCATCCGGGCTACGGGTTCCTGTCGGAGAACGCTCGCTTCGCCGAAATCCTCGCCTCGCACGGGATCGGGTTCATCGGCCCCTCGCCGGCGCATATCCGGCTCATGGGCGACAAGATCGAAGCCAAGCGCACCGCCAAGCGGCTCGGCATCCCGGTCGTACCGGGCTCGGATGGCGGAATCACCAACGACGCCGAGGCGAGGAAAGTCGCCGCCGAGATCGGTTTCCCGCTCCTGGTCAAGGCGGCAGCCGGCGGCGGCGGGCGCGGCATGAAGGTCGCGCGCGACGCCAGCGAGCTCGAGCCCGCGTTGGCCACCGCGCGCAACGAAGCCAAGGCTGCGTTCGGCGATGACGCGGTGTATCTGGAGAAATTCCTCATCCATCCGCGCCATATCGAAATTCAGATTCTTGGCGACGGCCAGGGCAACGCCATCCATCTCGGCGAGCGCGACTGTTCGCTGCAACGGCGGCACCAGAAAGTATTCGAGGAGGGTCCCTCGCCGGCGCTCAATGCCGACGTTCGCGCGGCGATCGGCGAAACCGTGGCGCACGCCATGCGCGAGCTGAAATATCTCAGCGCCGGCACGGTCGAGTTCCTCTACGAGAACGGCGAGTTCTATTTCATTGAGATGAACACACGCATCCAGGTCGAACATCCGGTGACCGAGATGATCACCGGCATCGACCTGGTGATCGAGCAGATCCGGCTGGCCGGTGGCGCCCCGCTCGTGCTCAAGCAGAGCGATATCGTGTTCGACGGCCACGCCGTCGAATGCCGGGTGAATGCGGAAAATCCGGCAACCTTCGTGCCCTCACCCGGGCTCATCACGTCCTACCATCCGCCCGGTGGGCTTGGCGTGCGGGTCGATTCTGCGGTCTACCAGGGCTATGCGATCCCGCCGTATTACGACTCGCTCGTTGGCAAGCTGATCGTGCACGGCAAGACGCGGAACGAATGCATGGCTCGTCTCAAGCGCGCGCTCGACGAATACGTGGTGGAAGGGATCGAAACCACGCTGCCGTTGTTCCGCGCACTGGTGCGCAATCCCGACATCATCGACGGCCGCTACGACATCCACTGGCTCGAGCGTTTCCTCGCCGACGGGGCACTCAAAAGCTGAACGGCACGCATTGCTGCGTGCCGCTCAATCCTTCTCGGTGCTTCGCTCGCTAGTTGATGATCGGCTGCGGGAAGATGACTCCGCCAAAGAGCAGCCAGGCCAGCAGCAACGTCCAGAAGACGTTGATCCCCTGAGCGCCGAGGAACGCGATCGCCGGCCTACCCTGTTCCGTGGTCGCGAGATCGACGAATTTCGTCTCCAGCCCGATGCAGACGAACGCGAGGGCGAACCACCAGACCCGTATCTCTCCGAGTGCGCTGCGCGTTCCGCTCACGATTTCGGGAGCCAGTGCAAAAGAGAAGATGGCCGAGACGACGACGAAGCCGATCACGAACTTGGGGAAGCGCTGCCAGATCACCGCCGCGCTCACCCGCTGACCGGTCTTCGCGCCCGTCTTGAAGGCCCACCAGATCGCCAGCATGAAGGCTGCCACTCCGATCAGGGCATTCTGCGAGAACTTGACGATGACGCCGGTCTTCATGGCTGTGTCGCTAATGAGGGCGCCGGCCGCGACCACGGAGGCGCTGGTGTCGAGCGTTCCGCCGAGCCACGCGCCCGCCACCAGATCGTTCATTCCGGTGGACTTGGCGATCCAGGGCATGACGATCATCATGGGAACGGCGACGATCAAGACAAGCGAAGTGACGTAGGAGAGCTTCTTCTTGTCGCCCTTGATCGCGCCGCATGCGGCGATGGCGGCGGACACGCCGCAGATCGACACCGCGGTCGACAGCATCGCGGCAAATTCGTCATCCACGCGCAGCTTTCGGCATAGCCAGAAGCACGCATACCAGACGACGAACACCACCAGCACCGCCTGAGCGATGCCGAGCGCACCGGCCTGGAGAACCTCCATGAAGATGAGGCTCGCTCCCAGGATGACGAGACCGGTCTTGATGAAGAACTCGGTCTGCACCGCGGGCTTGAGCCACGCCGGAACGCCGATCGTGTTGCTGATGAGGAGCCCCAACAACAGGGCGAAGATGACGTACTCGATGCCCCAATTCACAAACAGTCCGTTGCCCGCAAGGAAGCGGGCGAACCAGGCGAGCGCGAAGATCGCCGGCAGGCCGATCAGGAACGGCACCACCCGTCGGCCGAGCAGGGCGATCCCGAGCGATGCAACG
>Ga0209640_10006475_pt1 | contig 10261 bp, 7 predicted proteins | sample RifCSP10_1_FD_184018 | JGI IMG/M metagenome (GOLD analysis project Ga0209640, IMG submission 184018) | Soil microbial communities from Rifle, Colorado - Rifle CSP2_sed 10_1 (SPAdes) (version 2) | ecosystem: Environmental > Terrestrial > Deep subsurface > Rock core/Sediment | place: Rifle... | reverse complement strand
GAGAAAGAGGAGTGGCGGCCGCGCGAGGCCCCTCGCAACTGCAATATCGTCAACCCGCTGGTCGGTAGCGCCCATGTCTGCTCCCAGTACTAAGCGATGCGCCGAATGTCAGGATCGTCACTGCGAGTGACAATATGGGTGTCATCCTAGGACATTGACAACCTAGGTGTCAATATGCGCGAGGAGGGGAACGAGATGGCGGCGGTGCGACAACGGAAAGGACAAGGTCGGATAGCCACGGCCAAGGGCGAGGCGATCGCGGACCTGATGCTCGAAGCGGCACAGTTCTTCTTTCGGATACGGGCTGTTGGTCAGAGAACAGGGCTCATCACGAGCTGGGGCGGCGGTGCCTTCGGATTCATGCGCAGCCTGGCGCTGATTGGCCCCCTCACCGTGCCGCAGATCGCCCAGATGCGTCCGACCAGCCGCCAGCGCATGCAGCGGCTGGCGGACGAGCTTGCGGCGGAGGGGCTCGTGGAGTTCATCGACAATTCGAAGCATCGGCGATCTAAGCTGGTACGCCTCACTCGCAAGGGCGATGCGCGCTACCGCGAGTGGAGCGCGCGGTTCCTCGCGATCGCCTCGACGATGGGCGCCGAGCTGAGCGAGGTTGACATCCGTAAGACCACCGAGATCGTGCGGCAGCTCAGCGATGAGACGAAGGGGCGCTCAGAGCGGCTGCCACAGAGCACGAGGCTGGCGGTGCCGGCGAGAGGCCGTGCCTAGCTGCGCGCACGCCAATGCGGCGAGCTCACTTCAGGAGTCCGGAGAAGTCGATGCAGAAGCGTAGAGACGAAAAGCGCGTTGCTTTGCGCTCTTGACGGCCAGCTCCATGGCGTCTGCCACGGAGCCCTCGATCGCGAGCTCCGCCATGATCAGGATGCCGGGCAAATCGCACCGCGGCCCCCTTCCCGCGCTCACCGAGGACGAGCGCCGGCTCGCGCTATCGCTGCGCCGCCACGTCGAGGCGCTCGCGAGCCGCGAGCACAACCTGTTCCGGCCGGCCGAGCTCGAGGCCGCCGCGCGCTACCTCGAGACGGCGCTCGCCGGGATGGGATACGCGCCGCAACAGCAGCGGTTCCAGACCCGCCTGGGCGAGGCGCGCAACATCGAGGTCGAGGTCCGCGGCACGGGCGAAGAGTCGATCGTCGCAGGCGCGCATTACGATTCGGTGGCCGGCGCGCCCGGCGCGCACGCTGCGCTTCGTGCTCTTCGTCAACGAGGAGCCGCCCTTCTCCCGGAGCATGGACATGGGCAGCCGCCGCTACGCCCTGCGCGCGCGCGAACGAAACGAGCGCATCGCGGCGATGTTTTCCCTCGAAACGATCGGCTGGTACTCCGAGCAGCCGGGCAGCCAGCGCTATCCGTTCCCGCTTTCGTTCTTCTACCCTTCGACCGGCAATTTCCTCGCCTTCGTCTCCAATCTGGGCTCGCGTGCGCTGCTGCACGAGTCGCTCGCGTCGTTCCGGCGGCAGGCGAAGTTCCCGTCCGAGGGCGTCGCGGCGCCGGCGCTGATCCCGGGCGTGGACTGGTCGGACCACGCCTCGTTCTGGGAACAGGGCTATCCGGCGCTCATGCTCACCGACACCGCGCCCTATCGCTACCCCCATTACCACAGCGCGGCCGACACCCCCGACAAGGTGGACTACGAGCGCCTGGCGCGCGTGGTGAGCGGGCTCGAGCAGATCACAGATCCGCACGCCGGCGCGACCGACTCGATCCTCGTACGCCGGACCGATGCCGCGACCGGTGGTGCCGATCTTGCCCTCACCGCGTGCGGCCTCGCGAGCCTGATCGAGGGCCCGGTGCACGGGCAGGATCACGTGCGCGCGATCCGAGATGCGCAGGCGCTTGCGCGTAATCGCCATGCCCTTCGCCTCGAGCCCCGCGATCTCGGCGAGCAGCATCTGCGGATCGACGACGACGCCCGCGCCGATCACGTTGAGCGTGTCCTCGCGCAGGATGCCCGATGGGATCAGATGCAGGACCGTCTTCTCGCCCTTCACGACGAGCGTGTGTCCAGCGTTCGGGCCGCCCTGGAACCGCGCGACGAGCTCCGCGCGCGGGCTCAGATGATCGACGACCTTGCCCTTGCCCTCGTCGCCCCACTGGGCGCCGACGCAGACGACGTTCGACACGGAGCTACTCCGAGGCCTCGCCAAGGTTGAGGAGCTGCACGCTCTCGACGGCATCGAGCGCGCGCAGAGAATCGAGCACGGCCTGGCCGGGCACCGAGTCGACGCTGATCAGCTGGAGCGCGCGACCGCTCTTCGGATGCAGAGCGAGCTGCATGCGAGAGATGTTCACGCCCGCCTGCGCGAGCGCGGTGCCGATGGCACCCACGACGCCCGGACGATCCTGGTTGTAGAGCAGGATCGCAGTGCCCTCGAGCGCCGCCTCGAGCGGGAACTCGTCGAGCCGCACGATGCGCGGCTGCGTGCGTCCGAACAATGTGCCCGCGACGACGCGCTCGCCGCGATCGGTGCGCACCGACACGGTCACCGTGCTCACGAAGTCCTGCGGCTGGGGAGCCTTGGACTCGATCACGCGGATGCCGCGCTGCTGCGCGATGTGCGGGGCGTTCACCAGGTTGACGCGCTCGCCGACCCAGGGCGCGAGCAGACCGCGCAGCACCGACAGCGAGATCGGCTGCACGTTGAACTGCGCTACGTTGCCCGCGTACTCGATCTCGATCTCGCGGATGCCCTCGGCGATCTGTCCGTGCAGCGTGCCGAGCTTGCTGCCGAGCGTGATGTAGGGGCGCAGCTCCGCAAGCTCCGCGGCGGAGATGGACGGCAGGTTGACGGCGTTGCGCACCGTCTCGTGCTGCAAGTAGTCGCGCACCTGCTCGGCGATCGCGATCGCCACGTTCAGCTGCGCCTGTGCGGTGGCGGCACCGAGGTGCGGCGTGGCGATCACCTGGTCGAACGCGAGCAGCGGGTGCTTCGGATCCGGCGGCTCGATCTCGAACACGTCGAGCGCGGCGCCCGCGACCTTGCCGGACTTGATCGCCTCGACGAGCGCTTCCTCATCGACGATGCCGCCGCGGGCCGCGTTGACGAGCAGCACGCCGCGCTTCATGCGCGTGAACTCGGCGCTGCCGATCAGACCCTCGGTCTCGCGCGTGCGCGGCACGTGGATCGTGATCGCGTCGGAGCGCTCGAGCAGCTCCTCGAGGCTGACGCGCTCGACACCGAGCTGGATCGCGCGCTCGTCGGAGACGATCGGATCGTACGCGATGACGCGCATGCGCAGGCCGCGCGCGCGGTCGGCGACGATCGAGCCGATGTTGCCGAGCCCGATCACGCCGAGGACCTGGTTGTACAGCTCCTTGCCGTTGAAGCGGCTCTTCTCCCACTTGCCGGCCTTGATGCTGGCCGTGGCCTGGGGAATCTGACGAGCCAGCGAGGTGAGCAGCGAGATCGCGTGCTCGGCCGTCGTGATGGCGTTGCCCTCGGGAGTGTTCATCACGATCACGCCGTGCGCCGTGGCGGCGGGCAGATCGACGTTGTCGACACCGATACCCGCGCGACCGATCACGCGCAGCTTCTTGCCGGCGCGGATGACTTCCTCGGTCACCTGGGTTCCACTGCGCACGATGAGACCCTCGTAGTCGCCGATCGCGTTCAGCAGCTCCTCGCGCGAGAGGCCCGGCCGGTGATCGAACTCGATGCCCTGGGCATTCTCGAGAACGCGCAGACCTTCTTCGGCGAGCTTGTCCGAAATCAACACACGTGGCACGGGAACTTCCTCCTGGGGACGGGAGCGGAGCGGCTCGATCGAGGCCCCGCGTGGGCGCATGTCGGCCCGGTCCGGCACGAGGTTAGGCGAAAATTGGCGCGGAGCAAACGCCAGATCCGCCGAGAGACCGCGGGTGGCGCCAGCCGCGCCGCCACCCCCTCGGCCACGAGCTTACGGGGCATCGGTCCCCTCGTATCGTTTCTCATTGAGTTTCAGCGGGTTAGGAGCTGTGCTAGCTTGCGTCCAGGATGTCCGAACGAGCTGTCCAGACGATCCAGCCGCCGCAGGCCGAAGTCACCGTCCCCGGATCCCGCAGCCTGACCAACCGCGCACTGATCTGCGCCGCGCTGGCCGAAGGCACCTCGCGACTCCGCGGCTGGCTCGACAGCGACGACACCCAGGCCATGCTCGAGGGCCTCGGACGCCTCGGCGTCGAGGTCCAGGTCACACCCGACGAGCTCGTGGTGAAAGGAGTGGGCGGGCGCTTCGCGATCCCGCTCCACCCTCTCGACTGCCGCGCCTCGGGCACCACCATGCGCTTTCTCACGGCCTGCGCCGCAGCCGTACCCGGACGCGTCGTGCTCGACGGCACCCAGCGCATGCGCGAGCGTCCCGTGCAGGAGCTCGCCGACGCGCTCAACGCCATGGGCGCGCGCGTGAGCACGGTCGCAGGCTGCCCGCCGGTCACGGTCCAGGGCGGCGACCTCGCCGGTGGCTACGTCGCAGTCGATGCCACGCGCTCCAGCCAGTTCCTCTCCGCGTTGCTCATGGTCGCCCCGCTCGCCAAGGAGTCCGTCGAGCTGAGCACGGGCGAGATCACCTCGAAGCTGCACGTCGAGATGACGCTCGACGTGATGAGCGCGTTCGGGATCGTGGTGCAGCGTCACGAGTCGAAGCGCTTCGCGATCGAGAAGGGCCAGCACTACCGGGCGCGCAGCTACGTGGTCGAGCCCGACGCGACCAGTGCCAGCTACTTCTTCGGCGCCGCCGCGATCACCGGCGGTAAGATCCGCGTGAACGGCCTCACGCCGGCGTCTTGTCAGGCGGACGCGCGCTTCGTCGAGGTACTGGAGCGCATGGGCTGCAGCGTCGAGCGCGGCTCCAAGTGGATGGCCGTACGCGGCCCCCGTTACCTGCACGGCATCGATGTCGACATGAACAGCATGCCCGACGCCGCGATGACGCTCGCCGTGATCGCCTGCTTCGCGCAGGGCCGCACCGCGATCCGCAACGTGCCCAATCTGCGGTTCAAGGAGACGGACCGCATGAAGGCGCTGCAGACGGAGCTCGCGAAGATCGGAGCTCGCGTCGAGACCACCGAGACCGATCTGCTGATCGATCCGCCCGTGGAGCCTTGCGGCGCACGCATCGCCACCTACGACGATCACCGCATGGCGATGAGCTTCGCCATCGCGGGACTCAAGATCCCAGGCATCGTGATCGAGGATCCGGAGTGCGTCGCGAAGACGTACCCCGGCTTCTTCACCGACCTCGAGCGGCTCTGACAGGGCTCACGGCTTCCCCGTGTGGGGAAGGATCAGCGACTCTCGGGCTCCTTGGCCTCCGACTCCTTGGTGGCCGGAGCGTCGGGCTTCGCGGAGTCCTCCACCGGCTCGCCCTCAGTCGGAGCCGCCTCGGCGTCGCTCTTGGCCTTCGCCTCCTCGCCATCGGAGCCTTCCTTCGGCGCGACTGCTGGAGCCGGCGAGCTCCCTGACTTGGATTCGGGAGCCGGGATCACCTGCACGTCGTGCAGCGGAGCATCGGCCGCGGGCGCCTCGGAGGCCGGCGCGGGCTCGACCTCGGGCTCCTCGACCGGCTTGGCCTTCTTCGCCTTGCGCGGCGCGGGCCGCGTCGCGGCGAGCGGCGACGGCTGCGAGTACGGCGTGAGATCCACGACCTCGATCCGGCTTCCGCCGACGAGCAGCGCAAAGCGGTCCTTCAGCGCCATGCCGTCGAGCGCGGAGACCTGGATGTAGTCCTCGACCACGGGGCTCTCGGACTCGCTCGAGATCTCGACCACCTGAAGGCCGCGATCGCCGAGCACGTAGCGATACCGTCCAGAGACCGCCAGATCGGTGATCGTTCCCAGCTCGCCGTGCTGGACCTGACCCACGATCGTGGGACGCGTCGGCTGCTGCAGCCCGACCTGCACGACCGAGTCGCGACCGAACACGAAGAGCGAGTCGCCCGAGCGCGACACGCGATCGCCCCGGAAACCCTTCCCGAGCGGCAGACGCCGCGCGGTGATGTGCATCAGCAGATGCTTCGGCAGCGACACCTCGACGCGGTCGGGCCGGATCACGTAGACGTAGCGACCGACCGACTCGAGACCCACGATCTCACCGTCGAGCAAGCGCTGCGCGACGAGCGGCGCGCGGTTCATGCGCACCGCGAACAGACCGCGCGATCCCGCGAGGAGCAGCGTGGCGTCGTCGTAGAGAACGGCGCCGCGGATCGCTCCCACTTCACCCACTTCCCAGCGTGCGACGCGCGACGCTTGCTGGTCGCTGCGGCGGATCAGCTCGGCTCCATCGTTGCCGAAGCTCACCGCCAGGTCGTCGCGCAGCATGCGGACGCCGCGCCAGTCGGAAAGATCCGCCTCGCGGCGGTAGCGCTCCAGCACCTTGATCTCGAGCGGGCTCGAGACGTCGAGGAAATCGACGCCGCCGCGCTCGAGCAAGAGCGCAGCGCGATCGCCGAGCACGTCGAGCGCGCGAAGCGACTCGGTGTAGCTCAGCTGCGGAGTCAGCGCGCGCGACGTCGGCCACGTGGCGACGGGCACGAAGAACTGCTCCCAGAAGGCGTACTTCGCGTTGCCGAAGACGGTCTTGTCACGGCCGTAGGCGCCCTTGATCAGATGGTCGGCGGGCGCATCGAAGGAGCGATCCCAGATCGGCGTCTCGAAGTCGCGGTGATAGAGCCGGACGCGGCAGCTCGAGAACAGCGTCGCACCGCCCAGCGCGCCCGACGCGGGCGCCTCGCGATAATCGACGCGCACCCACGCGTCGAGATCAGGGCCGGCGATCTCGTCCGCGCGCAGCCCGCGCACCTGGATGCCGCGATCGCGGTACGCCTGACCGATCAGGGACAGGAAGCCACGCGAGACGCGGTCGGCCTGAGCGACGTTCGGCGCAATGTCTACCTTCACCCCGAGCCGGCGGATCGACGTCTTCTGACGCAGATCGACGAGCTCGAGCGTGCGCGTGGCCTCGGCCACGAAGTCGCTCTGCGAATACGAGGTCAGGAACGAACGCAGCGCCTCGGGGGTCGGAGCGCCGCGCACCTGCTCCACGTAGAAGCGATTGCCGAGCGCGCGCGCCGAGAGCTTTCCGCTCGGATACTGCGCGAGGAACGACGTGTACGACTGCGCCGTGTTGAGGTCACGTGCACGCTGGAAGTACAGCGGCTCGACGAGCGCGCGCAGCTCGGGCAGCAGGTCGCTGCGGTCGTGCTGACGCCTGAACTCCTCGTAGACCTCGATCGTGCGGTACGTCTTGACGCGCAGGTAGTCCATGCGCTCGCGAGCCGCATCCAGGAACTGGGATTCCGGATGATCGCGAATGAACTGGTTGTAGGCGGCCACGGTATCGACGCGGCGCGCGGCGCCCCAGCTCGTCTCCATGCAGCCGATAGCCATGACGAGCGCCACGGTTCCGATCGAGAGCGTGTGTCGAACGCGCACTGACTTCCTCCGACCCCCGCGAGAAAGGGGCTCCCCGGAGATGTCGGTGCCGTCCCTCGCCGACTTGACGCAGCCCGACGCGCCACCCGCCTCGGCGACACACCGCGGTGACGGCTCGAGCTGCCTGTGCAACTCCCGCGACACCGAGCGCCAGACCCGCCAGCCGCCCAGCACGATGTCCTGCTCATCGCCCGGGCAGCGAGCAAGTGAGCGCCCAATTACCAGGCAGAGCGGCAAGCAAAGCGCGCAGCGAGCGAAGCGAGCGTAGGTGGGAAGCGCGCGGTCGCCCGCGCGCAGGGCCCCATCGGGGGGAATGCTTCATGCACAGGCGAGCGCGCGTGCACGAAGCTCCCTCCAGCTCGGATCGCACGGCGAAGGTCGTGCCGTTGCACCGCTCGGCGCGGTCGCTACCCGCTCGCGCGGTCGCCACTCACTGCCCATACTGCGCTTTCCAGTGCGGCATGACGCTCGAGCGAGAGATCGGCGCCGACGGTGGCGCCGAGATCAAGATTCGCGGCGACGAATCCTTTCCGGTCAATCGCGGACAGCTCTGCATCAAGGGCTTCAATGCCTCCACGCTGCTGACGCACGGCGAGCGTCTGCTCGAGCCGCGCGTGCGCGATCGAAGCGGTGCGTGGCGAACGGCCGGATGGGATGCGGCTCTCGACTTCGTGGCGGAACGTCTGCTGCACATCCGCGCCGAGCACGGTCCGGAAGCGATCGGGCTGTTCGGCAGCGGCGGCCTCACGAACGAGAAGGCCTATCTGCTCGGAAAATTCGCAAGGCTGGCGATCCGCACGCCGAACATCGACTACAACGGTCGCTACTGCATGGCGTCGGCGGCCGCCGGACAGAACCTCGCGTTCGGCGTCGACCGCGGCCTACCCTTCCCCGTGAGTGACATCGCGCAGACCAAGGCGCTGCTGCTGTGGGGCTCCAACTGCGCGGAGACCATGCCTCCGATCATGCAGTGGGTGCAGGCGCAGCGCGATCACGGCAAGCTGATCGTCGTCGACCCTCGTCAGACCGACACGGCGCGCGCCGCGCATCTGCACCTGCAGCTCACGCCCGGCAGCGATCTCGCGCTGGCAAACGGCTTACTCCACATCGCGCTGATCCAGAAGTGGATCGATGAGGACTACGTCGCGCGGCGCACGACCGGCTTCGATGCGGTGCGGCGCACGGTGCTCAGCTATCACCCGGGCCACGTCGAGCGCCTGACCGGAGTGCCGTTCGAGAAGATGCGGCAGACCGTCGAGTGGCTCGCGCGCAGTCCGAGCGCCATGCTGCTCTCGGGTCGCGGGCCCGAGCAGCAATCGAAGGGCTCCGACACGGTGCTCGCCTTCACGAACCTGATGCTCGCGCTCGGCAAGGTCGGCCTGCCGAACAGCGGCTACGGCTGCATCACGGGCCAAGGCAACGGCCAGGGCGGACGCGAGCACGGACAGAAGTCCGACCAGCTACCCGGCTACCGCTCGATCGAGAACGCGGAGGATCGCGAGCATGTGGCGCGCGTCTGGGGCATGGAGGCGTCGGCGCTTCCCGGAAAGGGCCGCAGCGCGTTCGAGCTGCTCGACTCACTCGGCTCCGGCGGCATCCGAGCGCTGCTGGTCTTCGGGTCCAACGTCGCGGTGGCATCGCCCGATGCGCGACGGATCGACGAGCGGCTGCGCTCGCTCGAGCTGCTGGTCGTGTGCGACGCGCTCGAGAACGAGACGATGCAGCACGCCCACGTCGTACTCCCGGTGCTGCAGTGGGCGGAAGAGGAAGGCACGCTCACGAACCTCGAGGGTCGCGTGCTGCACCGTCGTCGCGCAGTGCGGCCGCCGGCTGGACCGCGCAGCGATCTCGAGGTGATCCAGGGTCTGGCCGAGCGGATCGGCTGCGGTGAAGCATTCACATTCAGCGGCCCACAGGCCGTATTCGACGAGCTGCGGCGCGCCAGCGCCGGCGGACGCGCCGACTACAGCGGGATCACCTACGCCAAGCTCGACGAGAAGGGCGGCGTGTTCTGGCCCTGTCCGTCGCTCGAGCACGCGGGCACGGAGCGCATGTTCGCCGACCGCTTCGCGCATGCCGACGGCCGGGCTCGCTTCACCGTCGTGAAGCACCGGCCGGCGGGCGAGGAGCCCGATGCGGATTACCCGCTGTACTTCACGACGGGCCGCTACAAGGAGCAGTACAACTCGGGCGCACAGACTCGCCGCGTCGGCCGGCTCGTCGATGCACGACCCGAGCCGCGGCTCGAGATGCACCCGACGCTCGCGCGGCGCCTTGGCGTGGCCGACGGCGAGCGCGTGATCGTGGAGAGTCGTCGCGGACAGATCGAGCTGCGCGCGCTCGTGACCGCGCGAATCCGACCCGATACCTTGTTCGCGCCATTCCACTGGGGAGGGCGGCGCGCCGCCAACCTGCTGACGCAGGCTGCACTCGATCCGCGCAGTCGCATGCCCGAATTCAAGATCTGCGCCGTTCGCGCGCGCGCAGCAGACCCGGTCGCTACCCGACGCGACGCGACCGTCGGCACGTGAACATGCGACGCAAAGAGCTCGTGATCGTGGGCAACGGCATGGCCGTGGACCGCCTGCTCGACGGACTCGCGGAGCGCGGTGGCCTGGAGCGCTACTCGGTCACGGTGTTCGACGAGGAAGCCGGCGCGGGATACAACCGTATCCTGCTGAGCGAGGTGCTCGGTGGCGAGGCGCCGGGCTCGATCGTCACCAAGCCCGCGGAGTGGTACGAGCAAGCGGGCGTGCGTCTCGTGCCGCGTACGCGCGTCGCGCGCATCGACGTCGCGAAACGGCGCGTTTGCGCGACCAACGGCAGCGAGGTTCCGTA